>Ga0073909_10000013_pt1 | contig 73664 bp, 69 predicted proteins | sample Coa_R1_6_FD_66439 | JGI IMG/M metagenome (GOLD analysis project Ga0073909, IMG submission 66439) | Surface soil microbial communities from Centralia Pennsylvania, which are recovering from an underground coalmine fire. - Coalmine... | ecosystem: Environmental > Terrestrial > Soil > Unclassified... | reverse complement strand
GGGAGGGGGCCGACCGCAACGTCTGCGTCGGCGGTGCTGCGGTGACCCTCAGATCCGCAGACGCAAGGGGAGGGGGCCGTTCGCGACGTCTGCGTCGGCCGTGCTGCGGCGACCCTCAGATCCGCAGACGCAAGGGGAGAGGGCCGTTCGCAACGTCTGCGTCGGCGGTGCTGCGGCGACCCTCAGATCCGCAGACGCAGCGAAAACTGGTGGCGGGCGATGACCGGCGACTCGTAGCCTGACCGGACCACCCGATCCCGACTCGCAGGAGACCCTCATGCGCGCACCTTCCACGCTCCGGACCCCCATCCGTCGCACCGTGGAGCTGCTGCATGTCCTTCCTCAACCTCGGGATCCTCGCGCATGTTGACGCGGGCAAGACCAGCCTGACCGAACGTCTCCTCTTCGACGCCGGCGTCATCGACGCGCCGGGCAGTGTCGATCAGGGGACGACCCGCACCGACTCGATGGACCTCGAGCGCCGACGCGGGATCACCATCCGGGCGGCCGTCACCTCCTTCGACATCGGCGACCTCAGCGTGAACGTACTGGACACACCCGGTCACCCCGACTTCATCGCCGAGGTCGAGCGGTCGCTGACCGTGCTCGACGCCGCAGTGCTCGTCCTGTCGGCCGTCGAGGGCGTCCAGCCGCAGACCGTCGTCATCTGGCGTGCACTGCGCGAGCTGGGGGTGCCGACGATCCTCTTCGTCAACAAGGTCGACCGATCGGCCGCCGACCTTGACGCAGTCTTCCGACAGATCGCTGGACGCCTGACGCCAGGGGCCGTGCTGCTGTCTCGGGTGCGCGATGCCGGGCGGCGTGACGCCAGGGTTGACGCCGTCGATCTGGCGACACCCGCCGTCGTGGAAACCGTTGCCACTGTTGATGACTCCCTCCTTCGTCGGTGGGCGGACGGGACCACGATCCCGAGGCGCGACCTCCGACGAGCGGTGCGTCGCGGCATACGGGACGGGTCGGTCACGCCGGTGCTGGCCGGCTCGGCGATCACCGGCGCCGGGGCCCAGGGCTTGCGCCAGGCGCTCGTCGACTACGCCCCCCGGGCGTCCGAGGAGCCGGACCTTCCCGCGGCGGGCTCGGTGTTCAAGGTCGACCGCGACGACCGCGGACGACGGACGTGGGTGCGGATGTGGTCCGGCGCCGTGCATCCTCGGGACCGGCTGGCGCTGCCCCGGCCCGGGCGCGAGGTCGTCACCGAGGTGCGGGTCAGCCGGCACGGCGTCCTCGAACGCGCAGACCGCGCGGTCGGCGGCGAGGTCGCCGTCCTGCTCGGACTGGTGGGGAGCCGCGTGGGTGACACGTTCGGGCCGGTGCCGGCGCGCGTCGAGCACCACTTCCCGCCAGCCACCCTGCAGGCCCTCGTCGAGCCGGTCGACCCGACGCGGAGGACCGCGCTCTTCGCCGCGCTCACCGAGCTGGCCGAGGGCGACCCGCTCATCGACGTGCGCGTCAGCGAGGACGACGACCAGATCGCGGTGAGCCTGCACGGCGAGGTGCAGAAGGAGGTCATCGCGAGCCTGCTCGAGGAGTCGTATGCCGTGCCGGTCCGGTTCCGGGACACCTCGACCGTGTGCATCGAGCGGGTCGTCGGGTCCGGCACGTCGGTGGACCTCATCAAGGTGGGTGGCAACCCGTACCTCGCGGGGATCGGCCTGAGCGTGGAGGCCCGGCCGGTCGGCCATGGCCTGCGGTTCTCGCCGGGCATCGAGCGGGGCAACCTGCCGCCGGCGTTCATCGCCGCGACCGAGGAAGGGGTGCGCACGGCATACGCGCAGGGCTTGTCCGGGTGGGCGGTCACCGACTGCCTCGTCACGATGACCCGGTCCGCCTACTACCCGAGGCAGTCCGCGATGCACGCCGGCTTCAGCAAGGGGATGTCGAGCGTGGCCGCCGACTTCCGCCTGCTCGCGCAGGTCGTGGCGATGGCGGCACTGGACGAGGCCGGCACCCGAGTCTGCGAGCCGGTCGAGCGGTTCGACCTGGAGGTGCCGCTGGACGTGCTCGGCGCGATCGTCGCCCTGCTCGGACCGCTCGGCGGTCTCGTCGAGTCCTCGACCGGCACCGACGAGCGGGTCCGGCTCGTGGGAACGATCCCGGCGGCGCGCCTCCCCGAGGTCGTGCGCGCCCTGCCGGACCTGGCCGGGGGCGAGGCGGTCCTGACCCACCGGCACGACTCCTACGCGCGGGTGTCGGGCCGGCCGCCTCTCCGTCGGCGGCACGGGGTCGACCCTCGGGACCGTCAGACCTGGTTCCGCGAGATGCCGCGGTGAGGCGCGCGGCATACGATCGGCCGATGCCGATCCGCTACCCGCGCCCGCTCGTGCCCGGCGACCGGAGCTACGGCCGCGCTTCGATCATGCCGTGAAAGTGTTGCAGGACAACGGATTCGGCGTTGTCCTCGGTGAGTGCCTCGGGACGCCGACCCACGTCAGCGCGCCGAAGCGGGCGCGCGCCGACGAGCTGATGGCGATGTTGGTCGACCCGGACATTGCCGCGGTCGTCCCGCCGTGGGGCGGCGAGACGGCGATCGACCTGCTGCCCCTGCTCGACTTCGAGCTCCTGGCCGCCTGCGACCCGAGCTGGTACGTCGGCTTCAGCGACACGACGACGACCATGCTGCCCCTCACCCTGCTGGCCGGCTGGGCCACCGTCCATGGCTGGAACCTCATGGACACCCCGTATGCCGCGGCGCCGGGTCACCTGCACTGGCTCGACGTCGTCACGGCCCCGACGGGCGCCGCTGTCGCCCAGACGGCGGCCACACACCGGCGGGCCCAGGGTTGGGACGACTACCGCGACCACCCGACCGTCGAGCGGATGACGCTCGACGTGCCGACCCGGTGGTCCGTCCTCGGCGGCGACCGCGACGTCGCGTTCGGCGGACGGCTGGTCGGCGGGTGCGTCGAGGTGCTCGCCCACCTGACCGGCACGGCGTACGGGGACGTGCCGCGTTTCGTCCGGGACGCCGGCGCCGACGGCGCGAGCGTGTACCTCGAGGTCTGCGAGTGGGGACCGTTCGACGTTGCGCGGGCGCTGCACGGCATGCGGTTGGCGGGGTGGTTCGAGGGCGCGTCCGGCGTGCTCGTCGGCCGGTCACCGGCGCCTGACCTGCCGACCTGGACCCAGAAGGACGCCATCGCCGACGCTCTCGGCGACCTCCCGTGCCCCGTCGTCCTCGATGTGGACTTCGGTCACACCCAGCCGTTCATGACCTTCGTCAACGGCGCCCGGGCCGAGGTCGTCGTCCACCGGGACGAGCAGCGGATCACCCAGACCCTGGTCTGATGCCGGCGCGGACGGTCAGCCGCGAGACGGAGTGTCCCACCGGGCCCGTAGCCGATCGACGGCCCGCATGGCGGATGGGGCACCCGGTCGTCCGTCGGCGACGCGCTCGGCCGCCGAGATCATCATCCGGGTGTAGAGCGGTCGGGCAAATCGCTTGGCGCCGTACGTGATTCGCCCCTCGGGATCCGTGAGGACGAGGTGTCGCCCGGCGCCGATCGCCTCGAAGGCGACGCGGGCCACCCGGTCTGCCGACCGTGGGGCGTTGGCGATGAGGTCGACGGCGTTCTGCTCGATCTCCACGTCCTTGCCTTCAAATGACTCGGCGAGGTTGGTGCGGAAGAACGACGGGCAGATCACCGACACCTGGACGTTCCATGGCGCGAGCTCGTGGCGCAGGGTCTCCGAGAGTGCGACGACACCGGCCTTGACGGCGCTGTAGGACGACATCGCGGGTGCGTGGACCAGCCCGGCCAGCGACGCCGTGTTGACGATGAGTCCCGAGCGTTGCTCCTTGAACATCGGGGTGAACGTCCGGCAGCCGCGCACCACGCCGAGCAGGTTGACGTCGACGACCCGCCGCCAGTCGTCCATCGAGGCGACGTCGATCCGGCCCCCGGCCGCGACGCCGGCGTTGTTGACGAGGACGTCGAGCCCGTCCCAGGTGGCCTCGACCCAGCGGCGGGTCTCGTCCCACGCCTCATCCGACCGGACGTCGAGCTGCCGGTACAGGACCCCTTCCGGGAGCACGCCAATGGGCGGTCCGGCATGGACGTCGACGACGAGGACGGTCGCCCCGGCCCCGGTGAACAGCCGTGTGAGGGCCAGACCCAGACCCGAGCAGCCGCCGGTGACGACCACCCGAGCGCCGTCGAACGAGCGAACCGGATGTCGACGGCCAAACCTCATCGGCTCGCTCCCTTGCCCGGCTCGGCGTCGAGCAGCGCGTCGAGCTGTGGGTCGAGGAGGGCGGTGAGAAGGGCCGCTCCGGTCTCGAGCCGGTGGGCCGCGTCGGCCTGTCCCGGATGTGAGGACAACGCGACGGCGGCCGCTCGCCTCTCCTGCGCCTCGGCTCCGACGATGGCGCGCATCTCGTCCTCGGTGAGGTGGAGCCGCTCCGCCTCTGCCACGCCCACGCCGATGCGCGAGCCGTCGATGGTGCCCACCGTCGGCAGGTCGGCGGGCAGCGGAACGGCCTCGGCGTTGTCGATCGCCGCGAGCGCGGTCCGGTAGACGGGCAGGGCCGCTCGGTCACGACGCCTGGCGGCATCGATGATGGCGGCCCGTAGGGCGTCGCGGATCGAGCGGTCGGTGGGGTGCGGCATACGACCCAGTCCAGCACACGGCATACGCTCTGGTGCCGTGACTTCCACGACGACTTCGACGACCCGGACCGAGCGGCACGACGGCCGCGCCCCTGACCAGCTGCGCGAGGTGCGGATCACCCGCAACTGGCTCGACCACGCCGAGGGGAGCGTGCTCGTCGAGTTCGGGCGCACGCGGGTCCTCGTCGCCGCCTCGTTCACTGAGGGGGTGCCGCGCTGGCTCAAGGGCAAGGGCACCGGTTGGGTGACCAGCGAGTACGAGATGCTGCCGCGCTCGACGAACACCCGCTCGGACCGTGAGTCGCGCAAGGGCCGGGTCGGGGGCCGGACGCACGAGATCAGCCGCCTCATCGGCCGGTCGCTGCGCGCGATCATCGACACCAAAGCGTTGGGGGAGAACACGATCGTCATCGACTGCGACGTCCTCCAGGCCGACGGTGGGACGCGGACGGCGTCGATCACCGGCGCCTACGTCGCGCTCGCCGACGCCATCGAGGACGCCCGCGCCAAGGGGCTCATCGCCAAGGGCGCCAAGCCGCTCACCGGGTCGGTCGCCGCCGTATCCGTCGGTGTGGTCGGCGGGCAGCCGGTGCTCGACCTCGACTACCCCGAGGACTCGACCGCCGACACCGACATGAACGTCGTCCTCACCGGCGACGGCCGTTTCGTCGAGGTGCAGGGCACCGCCGAGGGTGCCGACTCCGCCTTCGACCGCGCGCTCCTCGATGCGCTGCTCGACCTCGCCGTCAAGGGCTGCGCCGACCTCGCCGCGGCCCAACAGGCCGCCCTCGCGGCGCCGGCCCGCGAGCGGAACGCATGACGAGCGGGTCGTATGCCGGTCGCTCGGGTGACGCTGCCGGTTCGCGTCGGCTGGTGCTCGCCACGCACAACGAGCACAAGGTCCACGAGCTCGTGCAGATCCTCGGTGGCCTCGTCGACGAGCTCGGACTGGAGGTCGTGAGTGCGTCGGCCTACCCGGAGGTGCCGGAGACTCCCGAGACCGAGGTGACCTTCGAGGGCAACGCGCGGCTCAAGGCCGTGGCACTCGCCGCCGCCACGGGGCTGCCGTCGGTCGCCGACGACTCGGGCCTGGCGGTCGACGTGCTGGGCGGCTCGCCGGGGGTGTTCTCGGCCCGCTGGTCGGGCACGATCGCCGGTGTCGACCTGCCCAGTGCCGAGCGCGACGGCAACAACGTGCGGCTGCTGCTCGACCAGGTGGAGGACGTGGCCGACGAGCACCGGGCCGCGCGGTTCGTGTGCGCCGCCGTGCTCGCCATGCCCGACGGCCGGACGGCGACGGCGATGGGCGAGGTACGGGGTGTGCTCGTCCGGGAAGCCAGCGGCAGCAACGGCTTCGGCTACGACCCGATCTTCCGCCCGGACGGTGACACCCGGACCCTGGCGGAGTACACGGACGAGGAGAAGAACGCCATCTCCCACCGCGGCAACGCCTTCCGCACCATGATCCCCATCCTGCGCGCTCATCTGGCCTGAGGCTGTGGCGATGCGGGCCGCCCGGTTGGCATCCCGCTGAGTCCGGGGATGCCAACCGGGCGGCCAACCGCCCGTTCGGCAGCCCTGAAACTCACGGGATGCCAGACGTGCGGCCCGTTAGGCTGGCCCAGCGCGCGAGTGGCGGAATTGGCAGACGCAGCAGGTTTAGGTCCTGCCGCCTTCGGGTGTGGGGGTTCGAGTCCCCCCTCGCGCACCGTCCGCCAGCGATCCTGCTGGCGCAGTCTCGCTCGGCGCCCTGTGCCCGAGCGTGGCCCCACCCCCTCGCGCACCGTCCGCCAGCGCACGGCTGAACCAACCCGCCAGTGCACGGCTGAGCCAACCTCTGCTAGCAAAGGTTGGTTCACTCAGCAGACGTTGCAACCTGTGCTGAGTGAACCAGCTTCTGCTAGCAGAGCTTGCGTCCCCGCGAGTGGCCGGGCGCACCGCGGTACGGTGCGACCCTCGGCGAGCGGGCGGCATACGAGCGAACCCGTCGGTATAGGTTTGGGCGCGTGACGCGTCTCGTACCCGGCGACCAGGCTCCCGACTTCACCCTCCCCGACGACGAGGGCAAGGAGGTCAGCCTCGTCGACCTCCGGGGGAGCAAGGCGATCGTCTACTTCTACCCGGCCGCGTTGACTCCCGGCTGCACCAAGCAGGCCTGCGACTTCAGCGAGTCCCTCGACAGCCTGGCCAAGGACGGCTACTCCGTCGTCGGGATCTCGCCGGACAAGCCGGAGAAGCTGGCCAGGTTCCGCGCCAAGGAGCACCTGACCATCGCGCTGCTCGGCGACCCCGACAAGGAGGTCCTCAAGGCGTGGGGTGCCTATGGGGAGAAGAAGCTCTACGGCAAGACGGTCGAGGGTGTCATCCGCAGCACCATCGTCCTGGACGAGCACGGCGTCGTGACCCACGCGTGGTACAACGTCAAGGCAACCGGCCACGTGGCCAAGGTGCGCCGTGACCTCGGCCTCGGCGACTGAAGGAGCCTGACGATGAGCAATGACACCCCTGTGCCGACCACCGTCGCGGCCCTCGAGGCCGACATCGCCGCCCGGCGCACCCGCCTGGCGCAGACCGTCGACGTGCTCGCCCACCAGGTGTCGCCGCAGGCGATCCTCAAGCGCCAGACCGACGATGTCAAGGCGCGGTTCGCGGCGGCCACGACGACCCCCGAAGGTGACCTTCGCACCGAGCGGATCGCGGCCGTCGTCCTGGCCGGGCTCGCGCTGCTCAGTCTCGTCGTGTTCGCCCGTCGGCGACGTGGCTGAGACCCGGACCCAACGTTCGTCGGGCGGTCGCGGCCGAGAGGGCAAGGCGTCCGCGGCGGCCGAGGCGCTGCCCATCCGGATGCTCCAGGACCGGGTCCTCGTCTCGGTCGAGGGCGAGCCGGGGGAGCGGCGCTCCGGGGGCGGCATCGTCATCCCGGCAACGGCGGCGGTGGGCCGCCGACTGTCCTGGGGCACTGTCGTCGCCGTCGGCCCGAACGTCCGGCAGGTGAGCCTCGCCGACCGCGTCCTCTTCGACCCCGAGGAACGCGCCGAGGTCGAGCTCCAGTCGACGACCTACGTCCTGCTTCGCGAGCGCGACATCCATGCCGTCGCGGCCAAACCGTCGGGCGCCGAGCCGACCGGCCTCTACATCTGACCTCTCCCCTGGTTGGGTCACCTGCTCGGCGCGTATGCCGTGCGGTCCGCGCCGCCCGTGCCTCAGAGGACGGGGTCGGCGAGGCCATGCTCCATCGCGTAGAGGCTCGCACCCACCCGGTTGCCCGTCGCCGTCTTGGCATAGACGTGGTCGAGGTGGTTGCGGACCGTCTTGACCGAGATGCCGAGCTCGTCGGCGATCTGCGCGGTCGTCCGGGCCCGCGTCACGAGGCGCAGCACCTGGACCTCGCGGGCGGTGAGCCCGTCCGGCCAGGCATCCCGGACGGTCCGGTGCTCGCCCGCGGCCGTGAGGACGGCGGCCACCGCATCGCCGCGCAGCCGCCCCGACCGGACCTCACGACCGAGCAGGGCGGTCGCCGCAGAGCGGTCGACGGCCGGTCGGTGCGGCCGGGGCTCGAGGGCTGCATGGAAGGTGTCGGCGGCCGCGAGGATCTGGTCGGCGAGGGTCAGCCGGGCCCCGGTCACACCGCGCGGGTACCCACTGCCGTCGAGCCGCTCGTGGTGGTTGGCGGCGATCTCGGCCTCCTCACCGAGCCCGCCGACGTGCTGCAGGATCCGCCCGGTGAGGTAAGGGTGCATCCGGACCCGCTCGATGTCGACGGCGGTCAGGGGGCCGACCTTGTCCCACACCTGGTTGGAGACGCCGATCCGGCCCAGGTCGTGCAGGTGGCCGGCCCGGCGGACCGTGCTCACCTGGTCGGGGGTCATTCCGGTATGCCGTGCTGCCGCGGCAGCGAGCCCGGCGACCCCGGCCGAGTGGCCGAGGGTGTAGGGGCTCTTGAGGTCGACGAACTCGCCCAGCGCCCGGACGAACGCGTCGAGCTGGGCCTGGGTCAGAGGCCCGCTCGGAGCGACCCGGCGAGCCTCGGCCCAGACGTCGACCGAGTCGGCGACGAGGACCTCGTCGGGGGCGCCGGCGAAGGCGGCAGCGAGGTCCGGGTCGAACTGCCCACCCGACCGCTCCCGCACGACCTCAACCGCTGCCTGAGGTCCTGCCGCCTCCCGTCGGGCTTCGGCCACGTCACAGACCTGGGCGATCCGGATGGCGAGCGGTAGGTCCGATCCCGCTGTGCCGCAAGGCAGCCCGCGCCCGTCCCAACGTTCATAGGCGTTTTGGAGCGCAACCTCTACATCGCCTCCGAGATCGAGGCGCTGGGCCAGCAACCCGGCGGATGTGCAGTGCGACCCGACGAGCTCGGCGAAGTGGCCGCGCGGACCGGTCAGCAACGACCCGACGCGGCGGACCCGCTCCGGCATCGGCTCGCCGAGCCCGATGTGCCGGGCGAGGTACCCGGCATACGGGAGACCGGCCCAGTCCACGGCATACGAGTCATGACGCGCGCGGATGTCGTCGCCGAACCACAGTGCGTACTCATGGGAGTCGGCGTGACAGCCGATCCACATGACCATCGTCGTATGGAACGCGGCCCGTCGGCCGGCCTCGTCGAGGCCGACGAGCGAGGCCAGCCGGAACGCGGTGAGCGCACTGCGCATGACGTGTTCGGCCGGGAGCCCCAGCCCGAGGTCGATGGCGAGGGAGAGCGCCCCGAGCAGGTCGGCCCGCTGCGCGGAGGCGCGCGGCGAGGTGGGGCCGGTCGGTCCGGGCGGTGAGGCCACGCCTCCGATGATCGCACCGGAGCAGGGCGCTCAGTAGCTGAACGTCGTGACCGGCTCGGCTCCGATCCAGTCCCAGAGCTGCACGGTGCCGCCGATCGTCGCGCCGACCACGAGCGTCGTCGGGTCGAGGGCGCGGGCGTTGAAGCAGATCGGGCAGACCAGAAAGGTGCCGCCGGCGACGACGTAGCGCTCGAGCAGCCTCGGCAGCGTGGGGCACCCGTCGCAGGCAGTGCCGACCGCCACCCCCGTGGTCGCCAGCCGGACGGCCTCCTTGGTGAGGAACATCAGGGTGCTCCGCCCGCTCTCGGCCGCGCCCACGGCGACGAGGAGGGCGACCGTGACCCGCTCCGGATCCTCCAGGCCGGTGGTCAGGCTGACTGCTGCCCTGGCGCTCATGCCCCGGCCCCCGAGCCGGCGAAGTCGGCGCTCGCCTCGACGGTCGGACCGGCGGGTTCGGCGCGGAACCCGCTGCACAGCAGGTCGATTCGTTCGACCAAGCCGTCCGGCGCCACGTCACAGAACGCCACCTGTTCGATGACCTGCCAGGCGTCGCCGAGCCGCTCCTGACGGAGCCGGAAGCGCCATCGCAGCAAGGCCCGTCCGCCGACGTCCTCGGCACCGTGCTCGAGGACCTCGAAGTCGTCTGTGCCGCCGAACCAGAAGCTGAAGCGTCCGGCCACCTGGTCCCGTCCTTCCCAGTCGAGGTGGCCGGGGGGGACGAGTGCGCGCAGGGTCGCCTGGGGAGCGATCGTGTCGGTGAGTCGCCCGAAGTCGCGGGCGACGAGAGCGTCGAGGAAGGCTGTTGTGGTGGGGTGAGCTGTGTTCATGAACCCGTTGTATGCCGGGCGTCCGGGTCGGGTCATGAGGCACCTGCCCCAGGTTCGGGCCCGATGTCACCGGGCCCGAACCCAGGGGGCGGCCGGGGCGTTCGGGGCGGCTCAGCCGGTGTGGTGCACCGCCTGGAGCCGGTAGACGGGGGTGTCGAGGCCGGCCTGTCGGGCCTTGAGCTGCAGGGCGAGGTAGAGCGAGTAGTGCCGGGACTGGTGCAGGTTGCCACCGTGCATCCACAGGTTCGCCACCTGGGTGGGCTTCCACATGTTGCGCTGCTCGCCTTCCCACGGGCCAGGGTCCTTCGGCGTGTCCGAGCCCAGGCCCCAGACCTTGCCGAGCCGGTCGGCGGTCTCCTGGTCGACCAGGTCGGCGACCCAGCCGTTCATCGAGTTGTAGCCGGTGGCGAAGACGACGAGGTCGGCCGGCAGCTCGGTCCCGTCCTCGAGGACGACGGCGTCCTCGGTGAGGTGGTCGACCTGGCCGTGGACCAGCGCGACGTCCCCGTTGGCCACCAGGTCGGCGGCGCCGACGTCGATGTAGTAGCCGGATCCGCGGCGCAGGTACTTCATGAACAGGCCGGACCCGTCAGCACCCCAGTCGTGCCAGAAGCCGGCCTGCTCGAGACGGTCGTAGAAGGCCTTGTCGACCTCGGCCATCTTCTCGTATGCCGGAATCTGGAACGTGTGGAGGATCCGGTAGGGGAGCGAGGCGAAGATGAGGTCGGCCTTCTCGGTCGTCACACCCGCGGCGACGGCGCGCTCGGAGTAGAGGTCGCCGAGGCCGTACTCCATCAGGCTGCCGCTCTTGACGATGTGCGTCGACGAGCGCTGCACCATGGTCACGTCAACATCGTTCTCCCACAACGCTCCACAGATGTCGAAGGCGCTGTTGTTGCTGCCGATGACGACAGCCTTCTTCCCGGCATACGCATCCGGACCCGGGTGCCGCGAGGAGTGGTGGACGTCCCCGCGGAAGACGTCGATGCCCTTGACCTCCGGCATACGGGCCTTCCCGGACATGCCGGTGGCGAAGACGAGCTGGGTGGGCCGCAGGGTGAGCGGCTGGCCGTCGCGCTCCACCTCGACGACCCAGTGCGCGCCCTCCTCCGACCAGGTGGCGGAGGTGGCCACGGTGCTCGACCAGTAGGGCACCTCCATGACCTTGACGTAGGACTCGAGCCAGTCGCCGATCTTGTCCTTGGGGGCGAACACCGGCCAGTTGTCGGGGAACTTGATGTAGGGAAGGTGGTCGTACCAGACCGGGTCGTGGAGGCACAGCGACTTGTAGCGCCCGCGCCACTGGTCGCCCGGCCGCGGGTGCTTGTCGATCACCAGGCTGGGCACGCCGAGCTGGCGGAGGCGGGCGCCGAGGGCGATGCCGCCCTGCCCGCCGCCGATGACGAGGACGTACGGCTGGGTCGTCGTGCCGAGCGACTCGGCCTCCTCCTCGCGCCTCTCCTTCCAGGTCGTGCGCGACTTGCTGGCCCCGTGCTCGGCGCCCATCGGCCGTCGGGGGCCCTTGGGCTCCTCGTGGCCCTTGAGCTCGTGCAACGCGGTGAGGAACGTCCACGCCCGGTCCTCGCCGTCCTCCTCGGTGAGTCGGAGGAGCCCGGTGCCCCTGCCGACGCCCGTCTCGAAAGTGAACCAGGCCGTGACGACCCCGCCGTCCTCGGTCGGCGGCTCGCTCGTCGCGAAGGCCGACGGGTCGGTGCCCTCCAGCGTCTGGCTGAGCAGGTCACGCACCCCGTCGCGACCCTCGACGGTCGTGATGTTCCAGGTGAACGAGACCAGGTCCCGCCAGTAGCTGTCGGTGGCGAACATGGCCACGGCCCGTTCGACGTCCCGGTCCGCGAGGGCCGCCTCGAAGCCGGTGAGCCAGGCGTCGGCCCGGGCCTGTGCGGACCGTGCTTCGGTGTCGGCGCGCTCCAAGGTGTCGGTCATGTCGTGCTCCTTCGCGACGAGCAGGTCTCCGTCGACCCGCGCTGGCTCCCAGCACATCGTCCGGACGGACGGCGGGGAAGGGTTGCACGACGTTGCATCCCGTGGTGTCGGCCGGCTGACGACTGCGCGGGATTTTGACGCCGGGCCGTAGGGATGTGTCGGAGTCGGGGCTAGCCTGACCGGTGACGCCCGGGTGTGGGCGCGAGCAGGAGTCGCCGATGACGCAGTACGCCGGCAGTGCGGTCGCCCCGGGCACTGACCTGGGCCAGTATGCTCGCGCGCTCCTTCGGGTCCACGACGCGGTCATGGGCGGCTCGCCGCCACCGGTCAGCCCGCGGCCTCTCGTCTTCCGCTCGTGGCGACGGGTCCTCGGGGTCGGGCTCGACCCGACGCGGGCCAACGCCCGCGACCCGCTGACCCGGGCCGAGGTCGAGCGCAGGCGGCGCACCTCGCCGCTGGCGCTCGTGGTCGACGAGATCCGGACCATGCTCACGTCGGTAGCCGACGCGTCGCGGTTCATCGTGGTCGTCACCGACGCCGACGGGGTCATCCTGTGGCGCGAGGGATCGCCCGGCGTCCTTCGACGGGCCGATGTCCTCGGCTTCACCGAGGGAGCGACGTGGACCGAGGACCACGTGGGGACCAACGCCATCGGCACGGCGCTCGCCGAGCGCGCACCGGTGCAGCTGTTCTCGGCCGAGCACTTCGAGGAGGGTCAGCACCCCTGGTACTGCACGGCCTCCCCGATCCACGACCCGCGGACCGGCGCCCTGCTCGGCGTCATCGACGTCAGCGGGCCGGCCCTGACCCTGCACCCGGCCCTCATCGCGCTCGTCGACTCGGCGACCCGGCTCGCCGAGGCGCGACTCTGGCGGTACCACGAGGAGTCGCTGCACCGCTTGCGCCGCTCGGCCGAGCACATCATCGCGACGACGGGTGGTCCGTTGTTGCTCGTCGACGACGACGGGTGGGTGGCGCACCACCACGGGGTGCTCGTCCGCGACCGGATCGCGGCACCCCGGGAGGACCGGCCGATCGCCGTGCCCGGCCTGGGGCTGTGCCTGCCCGAGCGGCTGGCCGAGGGGTGGCTCGTGCGGCCCGACCGTCGGGCTGCCACCATCGTCGGGCATCTGCGAACCGTCAGCGGCGACGCGGTGCTGGAGGTGTCCGGGGCCGCCGACGGGGGCGCTTGGCGCGCCTCGCTCACCCCACGTCACGCCGAGATCCTGCGGCGGCTGGCGGCGGCCGGCACCGAGGGACTGAGTGCGGCCCGGCTCAGCCGCGCCCTGTTCGGTGACGACGAGCACCAGGTCACCGTGCGGGCCGAGGTGAGCCGGTTGCGCCGAGCCGTCGGAGCGCTGGTGGCCACCGGGCCCTATCGGATCGCCGACGGCGTGCGGCTCGTCTGCGAGGACTGAGGCGCCAGAGCCGTGGCGCCGTGGCGCGAGGACGGACCGAGGGTCGGGGCAGGCCGCGGCACCCGCCCGTCAGCGAACGACCTGACGGTGCCCGGCGTCCAGGCGGCGGGTCCAACCCCTGCCGTCGAGGTGCTCCAGCAACGGGATGACCACCCGCCGGGTGGTCCCGAGAGCCTGTCGCGCAGCGCTCGTCGTGAACGGCTGGTCCAGCGCGGCAAGGGTCCGCATCGCCTGGGCGGGCGCAGTCGGGAGGAGCACGACGCCCTGACCCAGCCGGAGCAGCCGGCCGGTGCGCTCCGCGGCGGCGAGCTCGCGCGGCCCGAGGCCGAGCCGGTCGAGCTCGTCGGCCTCCGGCGCCGCGAACGGGTCGGCCGCGAGCCGTCCCTCCAGGGTCACCAGGCCGGCCTCGGCCGCCCCCAGCCCGACCGGTCGGTCGGCGGACCGGACGTAGCCGCCCTCCAGGACGAGGCCCGCCTGGGCTACGACCGACTCCACCAGGTCGTCGCTGGGCAGCACGAGCAGGTCACGTAGGGCGCCGCGGGACAGCCCGACCGCCAGCGGGTCGCGTGCGTGGAGCTCGGAGACCGCGACGTGAAGGCGCCGCCCCCATGCCTCCCGTGCGGCTCGGTCGACCCACCAGCCGCGCTCGACGAGGATGCTGTCCGGCACCGGGGGCTCGGCGAGGGTGACCAGTCCGAGGTCACGCAGGTGGGCCTCCCGGACGGCCCCGCGACGGGCGACCTCGATGGTGACATCGCCGGCCGGGTCCATCGAGTGCAGGACAGCGGCTCGGCGGGCGGCGTCGCCCCGACGACGCAGGCCGGGCGGTTCGGCATCCAGGACCAGCGCGCCGCCGATCGCGCCGCTCCCTGGGTCTCGCAGCACGATCCGGTCCCCGACGGTCAGCGGCAGGGACCGGCTCAGGGTGACGCGAGCGTGCTCCGCGTCCAGCGGCCGAACACGCACCTGCACGGCAGCGGTCCCGACGTGCAGGGTGGTCTCGTGCGGAACGTCCTCGTAGGCCGGCCCGCTGGTTCGCCGGACGTCCAGGAGCTTGGTGAGCAGCCAGCTGCCAGGCGTGAGGATGACGTCGCCCCGGGAGATCTCCATCGAGGACAGGCCGCGCAGGTTGAGCGCCACCCGGCTCACCGGACGCAGGACGTCGTGGACCTGGCCCTCGCTCTCGAGCCGTCGGACCGTGGCCGTTCGACGGCTGCTCGCCCCGAGCACCTCGACCTGCTCCCCACGGGAGATGCTGCCCGCGGTGAGGGTTCCGGTGACCACCGCGCCCGCTCCGGTCACGCTGAACGACCGGTCCACCCACAGCCGCAGCCGCGCGGTTGCTGACGGCGTATGCCGCGACAGCACCTGGTCCAGCGTCTGGCGCAGCTCGTCCAGACCGTTCCCGGTGACCGCGGAGACGGTCACGACCGGGGCGTCCTCCAGCCCGGAGCCGGCGAGCTCGGCCCACACCTGGGCCCGGACCTCCTCGACCCGCTCGGGCGTGGCGCGGTCGGCCCGGCTGAGCACCACGACACCGGTCTGGATCCCGAGCGCGGCGACGACGTCGCGGTGGTCGCTCGACTGGGCCTGCCACCCCTCGTCGGCCGCGACGACGAACATCACGACCGGGGCCGGTCCGAGGCCGGCCAGCATGTTGGCGAGGAACCGCTCGTGCCCCGGCACGTCGACGAACGCCACCCCTGCCCCGGAGGGGAGGGTCGTCCAGGCGAACCCGAGGTCGATCGTCAGACCCCTGCGCCGCTCTTCCTCCCACCGGTCGGGCTCCATGCCGGTGAGGGCCCGGACCAGGGTGCTCTTGCCGTGGTCGACGTGCCCGGCCGTCGCGACGACGTGCACGTCAGTGCCCGACGGTCCGGTCGCCGGTGATGACTCGCTGGATGGCCGCGGTCAGCCGGTCGTCCTCCTCCGGCGGGACGCACCGGAGGTCGATCAGGCAGGCACCGTCGTGAACGCGTGGCAGGACTGCCGGGTCACCCCTGCGCAGAGGCTCGGCGAGGTCGGCGGGGAGCCGCACCGCCCAGCCGTGCAGGGGGACGCCGGGTGCGCCGCCGCCACCGACCCGGCCGTCGTGGGCGACGACCGGAGCACCCACGGCGGCAGCGAGGCGCTCGGCCCGGGTGCGCAGGACGGCGGCGTCGGCGTGCAGTGACTGCATCACCGGGACCGGCCCACCCGAGAGGGTGGCCTCGATCGCCGCGAGGGTCAGCTTGTCCACGCGGACGGCGCGGGCCAGCGGGTGGCGGGCCAGCCGGGACACCAGCTCGGCCCGGCCCAGCAACAGCCCGGCCTGCGGACCACCGAGCAGCTTGTCGCCGCTGGCGATGACCAGGTCGGCACCTGCGGCGAGCGCGGAGGTTGCGTCCGGCTCGTCGGGCAGCACCGGATCGGGCACGAGCAGCCCGCTGCCGAGATCGGCGACGAGCGGGACGTCCTGGATCGCGGCCCGCAGCTCCTCCAAGGACACCCCGCTGGTGAACCCCTCGACCCGGAAGTTGCTCGGGTGCACCTTGAGGACGCAGCCGGTCTCGGGGCCGATCGCGTCGAGGTAGTCGGCCAGGTGGGTGCGGTTGGTCGTGCCGACCTCGCGCAGCCGGGCTCCGGTCGAGGCCATCAGGTCCGGGAGCCGGAAGCCGGCGCCGATCTCGATGAGCTCGCCGCGGCTGATCACGACCTCACGACCGGCCGCGAAGACGGTGGTGGCCAGGACGAGGGCGGCAGCGCCGTTGTTGACGACGAGGGCGTCCTCGGCCGCGGGGCAGGCCCGCAGCAGCGCCCCCTTGGCAGCGGTCCCACGCTTGGACCGTATGCCGGTCGCGAGGTCGAGCTCGACATCGACGTAGCCGCTCGCCGTGACGATGGCGTCGACGGCGGCCCGGGACAGCGGCGCCCGACCGAGGTTGGTGTGGATGACCACGCCGGTCGCATTGAGGACCGGACGCAGCAGGGTGGGGGAGCGGGAGGCAAGCCGCGCCGTCAGGACGCCCTCGACCTCATCGGGCCCGAGCTCCCCACGGCGGGCCAGGTCCTGAACGTCGCTGACGATCGCCCGCACGAGGTCCTGGCCGAGGCGTTCCTGCGCCGCTCGGACAGCTGGCAGGCCCAGGAGGTGGTCGGTCCTGGGGATGAGCCGCCGCGGGTCCACCGACGTCACGAGCTCCTCCTCGGGCACCTGGGTATGTGGCGGAGGCGGACGGGAATCGAACCCGCCAGGCCGAGATACTCGACCTCCTCGGTTTTGAAGACCGGGGGGCCCACCAGGAACCCTGACGCCTCCATGCCTGCACCAACCTAGCCAATGGGGACTGGTTTAGTCTCGGCGGGTGACGACTGTGGACCGTATCGAGCCGAAATCCTCCGCCGGCACCGATGGCCCGGTGCGGCTGACCGGCTACGCCCACGGGGGTGGGTGCGCCTGCAAGATCCCACCCGGTGAGCTGGAGGAGGCGGTCCGGGGCCTGGTCGGGCAGGTCGGTCCGGACATTCTCGTCGGGCTGGACCACGGTGACGACGCGGCCGCCATCCGGGTGCGGGACGACCTCGCCATCCTGTCCACGGCCGACTTCTTCACGCCGGTCGTCGACGATGCCTACGACTGGGGCCGGATCGCCGGAGCCAACGCACTCTCCGACATCTACGCGATGGGCGGCACTCCGATCGTCGCGATCAACCTCGTCGGCTGGCCACGTGGGGTGCTGCCGATGGAGCTGATGCGCGAGGTGCTTCGTGGCGGTCTCGATGTTGCGGCGCAAGCAGCGTGCCCGGTCATCGGCGGGCACACCGTCGACGACCCGGAGCCGAAGTACGGGATGGCCGTCACCGGAGTGGCGCATCCAGATCGCCTGCTGCGCAACGATGCTGCGGAGCCTGGCCTGCCCATCACCCTCACGAAACCGATCGGCGTCGGGCTGCTCAACAACCGGCACAAGCAGACCGGTGAGGTCTTCCCGCAGGCCATCGACCTGATGACCCAGCTCAACCGGGACGCGTCCGTCGCGGCCCTCGCGGCCGGCATACGGGCTGCCACCGACGTGACCGGGTTCGGGTTGCTCGGTCACCTGCACAAGATGTGCCGGGCCTCCGGGATCGGCGCGGTCATCGACCGGTCGGCGGTGCCCGTCGTCGACGGGGCGCTCGGGGCGCTCGCGGACGGCTACATCTCCGGCGGCACCCGCCGCAACCTGGACTGGGTGCGACCGTCGGTCCGTTCGGGTGCCGGGATCACCGAGGATGACCTGCTCCTCCTCGCCGATGCCCAGACCTCCGGCGGGCTCCTCCTCATCGGTGAGATTCCGGGGTACCCCGTCATCGGCCACACCGTGGTCGGCGACGGGATCGAGGTCCGTTGACCTACCCCGCGGCATACGGTGAGGTGATCCCGCTCGCAGTGGTCCGGATCAGCCGGCCGTGGTGATCGAGTCGTCGATGCAGTCGGAGTTGGCCATGTCCTGCAACGGCTGTGACGCTCCACCGCGTCCAAAGGAGGCTCCCAGACCGGGAACCGTGGCGGAGTGTCAAATATGCGCCTGGTTCTCGATCTGATCGCATCGGCGGCGGTGAAGAGCTTCTAGATGAGGTAGTTCTCTTCGTTGTCCAGGGTTGCGCCGCCGAGGGAGGCGATGCCCATCGTGCGACGCAGCCTGCGGCCCTTCTTGTCCAGGTCCTGCCAGCCGTTGCGGCGGCTCTCGACGAACCGGTCGGCGATCATGTCGATCGCGGTGTCCAGCTCGAGGGGCTGCCACTCGGTGGCCCGCGGTGCGCGGTAGAGGATCTTGGTCTGACGGTTGGGTGCGTTGACCAGCTGTTCGCTGGCCGAGCCCTTGGGGCAGGGCCGGCCGCGCGAGATGGCGGAGTCCGGGTCACCCTCGATCTGGATGACCTTCTCGTCCTTGACGTAGACCCACTGGCCACAGCCCACGGCGCAGAACGGCAGACGCTCTGCACGACACGGTCGGCCGTGGCCGTGCGCGGGGTCATCTCGCGGGACTGCTTGGACTGGACTGCTTGGACTGGACTACTTGGACTGGACTGCGGGGCCGCGTCCGAAGCTGTCTCCGGACCGGAGCTGCGGCAAGACCGGCCACTCCAGAGGACTGAACGCTGCCATGTTTCGACAGTGACCCTCCGGCATCCGGAGCGACATTCGGAAGTTCCGCTGGTTCGATAGGTGCGGCCGATTGATCCCTCGTCCTTCGATAAGGGAGGGCGTTGAACCCGGATCTGGCCGAGGGCGACCGCGGACGACCGCGGACTACCCCGCCGGCTCGCGGCGGAGGAAGTCGGCGATCCGCGGCGCGAGGTCGTCGGCGCTGGTGACCAGCCCGAGGTGCCCGTCGGCGAACACGTGCAGCTGGGCGTTGGGGATCAGTCGGCTCAAGATGCGCGCGTTGGCGAGCGGGATGATCGGGTCGTCGTCGCCGGCCAAGATGAGCGTCGGCTGCCGGATGAACGGCAGGCCCGGCAGGCTCGACCAGCCGGCGCCCGCGAGCAGCTGGAGCCAGTAGCCGCGCCGAGAGCCGATGCGGGACTGGTCGTGCATCAGGTGGCGGACCTCCTCGGGACGTCCACGGACCCGGCCCCCGTACAGGTCGGCCGCGATGGTCGTCGCGTAGTCGGCATCGCGATAGCGCTTGGGAGTCAGCATCTTGAGCAGGACCGTCGGGTTCGCCGGCACCATCAGGGAGCCGGTGGCCGTGCTGACGAGGACCAGGCGCCGGCACCGCCGGGGGTTCTGGAACGCGATCTGCTGGGCGAGCCCGCCACCCCAGGAGATGCCGAGCACGTCGAACCGGTCGTGGCCGAGCTGCGTCATCATCCGGCATACCCACCCCGAGAGCAGGGCGAAGTTGTAGGGCACCCACGGGTCGGGCGAGCCGCCGGCGCCCGGGACGTCGAACCGGACCACCTCGATGCGCGGGTCGAGGGCGTCGACGAAAGGCTGGAGGAGGTCCAGGCTCGCGCCGATTCCGTTGCACAGCAACAGTGGTGGGCCGGGTTCGGTCCCCGGGCGGACGGAGACCCGGACCTGGTGCCCGAGAACCTTGAGCCAGCGCAGCTCGGGCGCTGCCGGCTCAGGCGAAGGCGCCGACACCGGTGATGTCGCGTCCGACGATGAGGGTCTGGATGGTCTCGGTGCCTTCATAGGTGTGCAGTGCCTCCATGTCGGCCATGTGTCGCATCACGTGGAACTCCAGCAGGATGCCGTTCCCGCCGAGCAGGTCCCGCGCCTCGGCGACGACCTGGCGGGCCTTGCGGGTGTTGTTCATCTTGGCCAGCGCCGCGATCGTGTCGGTCAGCCTGCCCTCCTCGATGAGCCGGCCCAGCCGCAGGCAGTAGAGCTGCATCGAGCAGACCTCCGCGAGCATCTTCACGAGCTTGTCCTGGACGATCTGGAAGGACACGAGCGGCTTGCCGAACTGGGTGCGTTCGGTGCAGTAGCCGACGGCGATGTCGTATGCCGCGGTGGCGTGTCCCAGCGCGCCCCACGCGACCGCGTTGCGAGTGCCCGCCAGCACGCGGGCGGTGTCCTTGAAGCTCTCCGCACCCGGCAGCCGGTCGCTCTCCGGCACGCGCACGTCGGTCAGGGTGATCTCCGCCTGCCAGACGGCCCGGAGGGAGACCTTGCCGTCGATCCGGCGGGCGTCGTACCCGGGCGTCCCTCGTGGCACGAGGAACCCCTTCACCTTCCCGTCCTCGGTGCTGCGGGCCCAGACCACGACGACGTCGGCGATGGTGCCGTTGCCGATCCACTTCTTGGTTCCGTTGAGCACCCATGTGTCGCCGTCGCGGCGGGCCGTGGTCTCCAGTGCGACCGAGTCCGAGCCGTGGGTCGGCTCGGTGAGGGCGAACGCGCCGACTGCCTCCACCCTCGCCATCGCGGGGAGCCAGCGCTCCTTCTGCTCCGCAGACCCCAGGATGGCGATGGACTGCATCGCGAGCCCGGCCTGGACGCCGAGGAAGGTGCCGAGGCTGCCGTCGCCCCGGTTGACCTCCATGTGGACCAGCCCGGTCGCGATCGGGCTCATCGGCGGGCACCCGTAGCCCTGGATCCCGTCGCCCACGAGACCCAGCTCGCCGAGCCGTCGGGCGAGGGTGCGGGGGAACTCCGCGCTCTCCCAGTGCTCGTTGATGACGGGGAGCACCTCGTCGTCGACGAAGTGCCGCGTGCGGTTCCAGATGTCACGCTCGTCGGAGGTCAGCTGGTCGCCGATGTGGAAGTAGTCGGTGCCGCGGGATCGGCCGATGTGCTCGTACATGGTCTGCCTCACTCGTCGCTACTTGTCGAAGACATACGTGCCCGGCGCGGGCTCGAGCGGGTGCAACCGCGCCGACCCGAGCTTGCGCGGGGCCTGCTTCAGCGCGCCGCAGCGGGTGTCGAGCCAGGCGGCGACGTCGGTCCACCAGGTCCCCTGGTGGGTCTCCGCGCCCTGGAGCCAGACCTTGGCGTCCGCGACGTCGTCGGGGTTGGTGCGATAGGTCGACTTGGGGTTGCCCGGCGGGTTGACCAGGGCCGCGATGTGACCGCTCGTGGAGAGCACGAACCGGGAGGTCCCGCCGAAGAGCTGGGTGGTGCGGTAGCAGTTCTCCCACGGCGTGATGTGGTCGGCGATGCCGGCCACGATGTAGGAGTCGACAGTGATCTTGCCGAGGTCGATCGGCACGCCGAGGACGGTCAGCGCTCCGGGGTGGGTCAGCTGGTTCTCCATCGCGAGGTCCACGAAGTCGGCGTGCAGGGCAGCGCTCATCCGGGTCGTGTCCGAGTTCCAGAAGAGGATGTCGAAGGCCGGCGGTCGCCTGCCGAGCAGGTAGTTGTTGACCCAGTAGTTCCAGATCAGGTCGTTGGGCCGCAGCCACGCGAACACCTCGGCCAGCGCACGCCCGTCGAGATAGCCCTTGCGGGCGGACCGGGCCTTGGCGAGGGCGGCCAGGCGCGGGTCGGCGAGTGCTGCGACCGTGCCGGCGCCCTCGTTGTCGATCACCGTCACCGCGAGGCAGACTCCGGCCAGCCGGTCCTGTCGTCCGGTGCCGGAGAGGTATGCCGCGACGATGCTGGCCAGGATCCCTCCGGAGCAGATGCCGGCAAGCACGGTCCGGTCTCTGCCGGTGATCTCCTCGACGACGTCCAGCACGTCCAGGATGGCGCGGGCGTAGGTGTCGAAGCCCCAGGCGGAGTGCCGTGCGTCCGGGTTGCGCCAGGAGATGACGAACATCTGGCGTCCCTGCTGCACGCTGAACTCCACGAGGCTCCGCCCCGGCGCCAGGTCGATCGCGTAGTACTTGTTGATCGTCGGCGGGACGATCAGGACCGGTACCTCGTAGACCTTCTTGGCCTGCGGCCGGTACTGGATCAGCTCGAGCACCTCGTTGCGGAACACCACGGCTCCAGGCGTGGCCGCGACGTTCTCGCCGAGGACGAAGCCGGAGGTGTCCACCATCTCGGGCACCCGGGGGGCGGCGGCGAGGTCCTTGACCAGCTGGATGCCGCCCCGGGCCAGGCTCATCCCGACCGTGTCGATCGCCTCCTTGGTCGACGCCGGGTTGACGAACGGCACATTGCTCGGCGCGACCGCGTCCACGAGGTTCTCGAGCAGGAAGGCGACGCGCGCCCGGTCGCGGGGGTCCAGATCGGCGTGGGCGACGAGCTCCTCGACGGTCTGACCGCCGGCGAGGTAGAGCTGGACGAGGCGTCGCAGCACCGGGTTGTCGTTCCATGAGCTGTCGGCGAACCGCCGGTCACCCCGGCGCGGCTGGACGTCCGAGCTCCCCGCCACGATGCGGCCGGCCTCGGCGCCCAGGGCGCCCAGGCGTCGGATGCTGTCGACCGGGTGCTTGGCCAGGGACATGGCCCACTTGGCGCTGGACGCGTCGGGGACGAAGCGCCGGATCGGGCCGAGGGCCGCGTCGACGAGCAGGGCATCCAGGGGCGCGGCGCTGTCCGCCAGATCGGTGGCGTCGTGGGTGCTCATGGGCTCGTCTCGCTCATCGGCTCGGCTGGCTCCTCGGCTCGTCACCCGCGACGAGCCGATGCACGAGCATTATCCCGGTCGGGCCCTGGTACAGCGCCCCAACGAACCACAAAGACGTCAACGAACCACAAAGACGTCAACGAACCACAAAGACGCAGTGGCCCTCCCGGGCACCGTTCGCGGGTGACCCGTGGGCGGCGGCTCCGACGACTGACCCCTCGGGCTTGGCAGATGTTGGCCGGGAGGCTTTCTGCGCCGGGGCGCTCAGGCCGACCACCGGCGCACCCATTGCTGCGGGTCTGGTCGGCTTCTACGCCATGGCGCAGAAGCCCACGGCGGCGGGGGCGCGGCAGGGTCGCGGCAGGGGCGCGGGGGGCTGTCTAGGTCCCGTCGACGAGCGGCAGGTCGACGAGGGACTCGAGCTCGGTGAAGGTGGTCCCGAAGACGTCACGCACGACGACCCGGCCGGGCTCGACGAGGAACACCGCGAGGTCGGTGTAGACCCGGGAGACACAGCCGAGGGCGGTCAGCGGATATGTACACTCCGGCACCAGCTTGGGGGAGCCGTCGCGGGCGAGCAGGTTCATCATGACGAACGTCTGCTTGGCGCCAAGGGCGAGGTCCATCGCACCACCGACGGCCGGAATGTCGCCCGGTTTGCCGGTGTGCCAGTTGGCCAGGTCCCCGGCCCCGGAGACCTGGTAGGCGCCGAGGACACAGATGTCCAGGTGTCCGCCTCGCATCATCGCGAAGGAGTCGGCATGGTGGAAGTAGGAGGCTCCCGGCAGCTCGGTGACCGGAACCTTGCCCGCGTTGGTGAGGTCAGGGTCGACCTCGTCGCCATGGGCCTCCGGCCCCATGCCGAGCATGCCGTTCTCGGTATGCAGCGTGACCCCGCCCTCCGGCGACAGGTGGTTGGCCACCGTGGTGGGCAGGCCGATCCCGAGGTTGACGAACGCCCCTCGTGGGATGTCCGCAGCGACGAGGCGCGCCATGCCGTCGCGATCCAGCCGACCGGTACTCGTCATTGGCCGCCTCCTGCACTGTCTGATGGGACCTTGTCGTGTCGATCGACGCGCACCACGACGTCGACATAGATGCACGGGGTGACGATCGTCTCGGGATCCAGGGCGCCGACCGGCAGGATGTCGTCGACCTGGACGATCGTCCTCGCGGCCGCCGTCGCCATGATGGGACCGAAGTTCCTGGCGGTCTTGCGGTAGACCAGATTGCCCAGCTCGTCGGCCAGGTGGGCGCGAACGAGGGCGACATCGCCGCGGATCGGGTACTCCAGGACGTGGCCCCGGCCGTCGATCTCGCGGGTCTCCTTGCCCTCGGCCAGCATCGTGCCGTAGCCGGTGGGTGTGTAGAAGGCGCCGATCCCGGCTCCGGCCGCGCGGATCCGCTCCGCGAGGTTGCCCTGTGGCACGAGCTCCAGCGCGAGCTCCCCGGCCCGGTAGGCGGCGTCGAAGTGCCACGAGTTGAACTGCCGGGGGAAGGAGCACACGACCTTGCGGATCCTGCGCTCCTTCACCAGGAGGGCGATGCCCCCGTCGCCGCCGCCGGCGTTGTTGCTGACCAGGGTGAGGTCCTTCGCGCCACTGTGCAGCAGAGCGTCGATGAGGTCCACGGGCTCGCCGGCCGCGCCGAACCCCCCGACGAGGATGGTCGAACCGTCCTCGATCCCGGCGACCGCCTCCAGGGGGTCGCCCGCCATGGTGAGCGTCATGCGGCCACCCCGGTCGCGTGGACGTTCTCCAGGACGACCGCCAGCCCCTGACCCACCCCGATGCAGAGGGCTGCGACGCCCCAGCGCGCACCCGAGGAGGCGAGGGTCGCGGCGAGGGTGCCAAGGACCCTGACGCCAGAGGCCCCGAGCGGATGACCGATCGCGATCGCGCCCCCGTGCTGGTTGACGATGCCGGGATCGACGTCCCATGCCCGGATGCAGGCGAGGGACTGGGCGGCGAACGCCTCGTTCAGCTCGACTGCGGCCACGTCGGACCAGCCGATGCCGGCACGTCGTAGAGCCAGGTCGGCAGCCGCGACGGGCGCGAACCCGAAGTACTGCGGTTCGCCGGCCGCTGCCCCACGCCCCGCGATCCTGGCGACCGGGGGCCGGCCGAGGATCTCCTCGGCTCGACCGCTGCCGAGGATGGCCGCCGACGCGCCGTCGCTGAGGGGGGAGGCGTTGCCCGCCGTGACTGTGCCGTCCGGACGGAACACCGCGGACAGCCCGGCCAGGCGTTGCAGGTCGGTGTCGGACCGGACCGACTCGTCGCGCGTCAGGGTCACCCCCGGGACGGCGACGACCTGGTCGTCGTAGAACCCGTCGTCCCAGGCCCGGGCGGCCGCCCGGTGGGAGCGGAGCGCGAAGGCATCCTGGTCCTCGCGGGAGATGCCTTCCCGCTCGCGCAGCCGCTCGGTGGCCTCGCCGAGGGAGACCGTCCAGTCCGGCTTCATCCGAGGGTTGACCAGCCGCCACCCGAGGGTCGTGGAGACCAGCGTCGCGTCGCCGGCCGGATAGGCACGCTCGGCCTTGGGGAGAACGTAGGGGGCACGGCTCATCGACTCCACGCCACCGACGACCACGACGTCGGCCTCCCCGACGGCGATCTGTCGCGAGGCGACGATGGCGGCGTCCAGGCTCGACCCGCACAGCCGGTTGACCGTGGTTGCTGGAATGGCGACCGGTAGCCCGGCGAGCAACCCGGCCATCCGGGCGACGTTGCGGTTCTCCTCCCCGGCGCCGTTGGCGTTGCCGAGGACGATCTCGTCGATCTGCTCAGGGTCGAGCCCGGGAGCGCGGTCCACGATGCTGCGCACGACGAGGGCGGCGAGGTCGTCGGGACGCAGCCCGGCCAGCGCACCCCCGAACCGTCCGAAGGGGGTGCGGACGGCGTCGTAGACGAAGGCGTCGTCGGTCATGGCTGGCTCTCCTTGAGTACGGCGTCGGCGACAGCGAAGGCGTGGTTTGCGGCGGGGACCCCGAGGTAGACGGCGGAGTGGAGGATGACCTCCTTGATCTCCTCGACCGTGAGGCCGTTGCGGCGGGCCGCGCGCACGTGCAGGGCCAGCTCGTCCCACTGTCCGTAGGCGATGAGCGCCGTGAGGGTGATGACGCTGCGCATCCGGCGGTCCAGACCGGGCCGGGTCCAGACCTCGCCCCAGGCGTACTCGGTGATGAACGACTGGAAGTCCTCGGTGAACGCGGACTTGCCGGCTTCAGCCCGGTCGACGTGGGCGTCCCCCAGCACCGATCGTCGGACCCGCATTCCGGCGTCGTGACGGTCGTCGGTCATGGCCGTGCCTCCGTGGGCTCGAGGATGTCGGTCAGCAGGTCTGCCGTCGCGTCGGGCACCTCCGCCGGGGGCAGGTGGGCGCACCCCATGAGGACCCGGCGGGAGGCGACCAGAAGGTCGGCGACCGAGTCCGGCGGGACGACCGGGTCATGCTCGCCCGTGACCACGTGGAGCGGCACGAGCGCGCCGGCGACGTCGGCTCGCGCGTCGAACCCTCCCAGCGCCTCGCAAGCCCAGGCGTAGGAGGCGCTGTCGGCCTCCGACAGTCCCAAGAGCAGGGCACTCGCGGTCGAGGGGTCGCGCACGGTGAAGCCGGGGGCGAACCAGCGCTGGGCGGAGCCGCTCACCATGACCGGCGTCCCGGCACGTCGGACCAGGCCGGCCCGCTCCGACCACGCACCGGGCTCGCCGATCCTGGGCGAGGAGGCGATGGCGACGAGGGTGTCGAACGGCCCGGGGTCGGTGGCGAGCGCGAAGGCGACGCAGCCGCCCAGGGAGACACCGGCATACGCCGAGGGCCGGCCGGCGGCCACCGGCGTGAGAGCCTTGCGCACGGCATACGCGAGGTCGCCCACGGTGAAGGGCCCCGTCGCCGGAGCGCTCGCGCCGTGCCCGGGCAGGTCCCAGCCGACGACCTCCAGCTCGGCCGGCATCCGCGAGGCGCACGCCGACCACAGCGTCGAGACGCTCGTGCCGAGGGAGGGCCCGACGACGAGCAGCCTTGTGGCATCAGGTGATCCGTGCAGGCGGGTCAGCGCTAGCTCAACCGTCATCGCGCACCTCGCGATGCCGGAGCAGGGCGCGCTCGACGAGCCGAGAACTGACCCCGAGGTATGCCGTGAGGTCCCGATCGTGCGTATCGCCGCGCTCGGCGAGGAGCTGGTCCGCGACGGACTCGGCCCGCCGACGCATGTGGTCGGGGTGGACGTCGAGGTGCTCGGTGAGCTCTGCTGCCTGGTCGGCGGCGACGGCAGTGACGCCGAGCAGGGTGCGCAGCGCCGACCACTCCGCGTGCCAGGCGCCGTCCGGGCGCTGGTCGACGGCCCGTGCCGCCGACAGGTGCAGCTGGGCGCCCAGGAGTGGCGCCCGCTGGGCGGCACTCGACACGAGGACCGACAGCACCGGGTTCTGCTTGTGCGGCATCGTGGAGGAGCCTCCGCGACCGGCCGCCGCGCCTTCGCCGACCTCGCCGACCTCCGGGCGGCCGAGCAGCAGGACGTCGTCGGCGAGCACACCCAGGGCGTCGCAGGTCTGGACGAGTGCGTCGGCAAGCCGGGTGACCGGGGTCCGCCTGGTGTGCCAGGGCAGCGTCGGCGCGACCAGGCCGAGCCCGGCCGCGAACGCCGCGGCGGTCGCCAGCGGGTCATCCACGAGATCGGCTGCGCGGGAAAGGGTTCCGGCCGCACCGCCGCACTGCACCGGGAGGTCACCCGTCGCATCCGCCAGGGCTCCCCGAGCGTCGAGGATGCCGATGAGCCACTGGGCGGCGGTGAGGCCGAAGGTGACGGGCACGGCATACTGCGTCAGCGTGCGCCCGGCCATGACGCTTCCCCGGTGCTCCCCGGCCAGCCGGGCCAGGGCGTCGGCGACCCGGTCCAGGGCCCCGAGCGTCTGCTCGGCCGCTGCCCGGGCGAGCAGGACGAGCGCGGTGTCGAGCACGTCATGGCTGGTCAGCCCGGTGTGGACCCGGCTTGCGATGTCCGTGTCGGCGATGGCCGTCCGGAGAGCCGTGACGAGGGGCAGCACGGGATTGCCCGCGCCCTCGACCGCGACCGGGTCGAGGGTGGGGACGAAGCCGGCGACGGCCTGCTCGGTCGCCAGCACGTCCTCGGCAGATGCCCCGCCGGTGGCTGCCAAGGCCCGCACCCAGGCGAGCTCGACGGTCAGCATGGCGCCGACGAGGGCGTCGTCGTCGAGGATGCCGTCGACGCGGTACGACCCGGGAAGGAGCAGATCGGCCACGGGAGTCAGCCTCGATGCCGCGGGTAGGTGAGGAAGGGGGTCTCCTGCGGGCCCTGCAGGTGGAGGTCCAGCCGCAACGAACCGTCGTCCTCGCGGGTCGCGACGAGGCGCGTGCGGCTGTCGTCGTCCAGGCCCGACAGCAGCGGGTCGGCGGCGAGCGTCGCGTCGTCGACGGGCAGGTAGATCCTGGTGAACAGCCGGTTCAGCAGCCCCCTGGCGAAGACGGTGACGGCGAAGAAGGGAGCGCCACCGTCCCGGGTCGGCCCGGGCTCGACCGTCCGGAACCAGTAGTGACCCAGCCGGTCGGTGCTGCACCGACCCCAGCCGGTGAACCGGCCGTCACGATGCAGGGACCCCTCGACGGTCGGGACCCGGCCCGCGGGGTCGGCCTGCCGGATCTCCAGCAGGGCATCGGGTAGGCCCACGCCATGGCCGTCGTAGACGTGCCCGTGCAGCCGGATCGAGCCCGGGGCGCCCGGGTCCACGAGCTGGCAGTCACCGGCATACGGAAGGGCGTAGTGGAAGAACGGGCCGATCGTCTGCCCGGGGGTCGGGGCAAGGTCGGGGACCAGGTCAGGCACGGTCGTCTCCCTCCGGCTCGGTCCAGGTGGCGTGCGCTCCGGTGAGGACGATGTCCCAGCGGTAGCCGAGGAGCCGGTCGTGCTGGGAGAGGTCGTGGTCGTAGGTCGCGACCAGTCGCTCGCGCACCCGCGGGTCGGTGATCGACTGGTAGATCGGGTCCAGGGCGAAGAGCGGGTCGGCCGGGAAGTACATCTGGGTGATCATCCGCTGGGTGAAGTCGGTCCCGAAGAGGGAGAAGTGGATGTGCGCCGGGCGCCAGGCGTTGCGGTGGTTGTGCCACGGGTAGGGACCGGGCTTGATCGTCGTGAAGGAGTAGACCCCTTCGTCATCGGTGAGGCAGCGACCGGTACCGGTGAAGTTCGGGTCGATGGGGGCCGGGTGCTGGTCGCGAAGGTGGATGTAGCGACCGGCCGCGTTGGCGTGCCAGATCTCCACGAGCTGGCGCCGCACCGGGCGTCCGTCGCCGTCGACGAGACGACCCGTCACCACGATGCGCTCGCCGATCGGCTCACCTCCGGACTGGATCGTGAGGTCCGCCTCGAGGGGGTCGACGTCGGACTGGCCGAAGACCGGCGCGACCAGCTCGGCACCCTCGGGGTCCGCCTGTCGCAGGTCCTTGGTCGGGTGGCGCAGGAGCGAGCTGCGGTACGGCGCGAAGTCCAGGCGGGGCTGTGGCTCGGCGGCGGGAGAGGCGGCTTGGATCGCGGCGATCTCCTTCGAGATCACCTGCTGGGTGTCGAGCCCACCCTCGAGCTTCTCGGCCGTCGTCATGGCAGTGAGGCTACGGATTCCGGGCCCACCGCGTCGACCCTATGCTTCCACTGAGCGGAAGGTCGAGGGTGATGGCTGGGAACACGTCCCGAGAGGGTGCCGGGGTCGTCTCGCGGGCGATGGCGATCCTCACCGCGTTCGACGAGGCGCACCCCCGGCTCCCGCTCGGCGAGCTCTCCCGGCGGGCCGACGTCCCGCTGTCGACGACCCATCGGATCGTGGGTGAGCTGGTCCGGCTCGGTGCGCTGGCACGGACCGAGACCGGCGACTACGTCATCGGCCGGCTGATCTGGGACCTGGGGCTGCTCTCCCCGGTGCATTCCGACCTGCGCGAGGTCGCGTCGCCCTTCCTCCAGGACCTGTATGCCGGGACGCTCGCGACCGTGCACCTCGCCGTCCGCGACGGCTCCAGAGTGCTCTACCTCGACCGGGTCACCGGGAAGCGCTCGGTGCCCGTCGTCAGCCGGGTCGGGACCCGACTGCCGCTCCACGCGACCGGCGTGGGGAAGGTGCTGCTGGCCCACGCGCCCGCGGATGTCCAGCAGCGGGTGCTGCGCAGGCTGACCCCGGTCACGCCCTACACGGTCACCCAGCCGGGCCGACTGCGGGCCCAGCTGGTGGCAGTGGTGGCCGATGGCTACGCCACGACGTCGGGGGAGATGACCATCGGCGCCTGCTCGGTCGCCGTCCCGGTCCGCAGCGGGCCGGACGTCGTCGCGGCCCTCGGCGTCGTCGTGTCGAGCATCAGGCGCGACCGCCCGCGCCTCGTCTCGGCCCTGCAGGTCGCCGCGCACGCCATCAGCCGCACCCTGGGCCCCTGACCGTCCCACTGATGGTCACCCGTGCGGATCGGGGTTGGCGAGCAGGGGGTCGAGAGATCACGACTCGCGGGATGTTCCGAACGCATCCCCGCGCGTCGTGATCGCTCGACTCGGGGACTGGGCGACGAGCCGTACGTGGGTGTTAGGCGTGCCGAACCCCTCGTAGTCGCCGATCCGTTCGACGAGCTCGATGTAGAACCGGCCGTCGATGACCGGGGTGTAGACGTGGAGGAACTCGCCGGTAGGAGTCCGGTCGTAGAGAACCTCGAGCTCCCGAAGCGTCGCGAGCAGCTCGGGGTCAGGGTCGAGCCTGGCCCTGAGGTCGTCGTAGTAGTTAGCCGGCACGGCCATCAGCCGCACACCGGCAGCGCGGATGGCCCGGACCCGCTCGAGCAGGTCGGTGCAGGCGAACGCGATCTGGTTGAGGCCGATGCTCGGGCGCTCGCCGCGCGGTCGGAACGTGACGCTGAGTGCGATGCGCAGCTGGCCGACGTTCGGGCGCAGGATGCGACTCCGCAGTCGGCCGTCGGGCTCCATGAACTCGGTGATCGGTCCGGGCCGCAGCCCGAGGACGGTGCGCAGGAACGACACCTCGGCGTCCAGGCCGTCCTCGGCCACGGCGATGCCCAGGTGGTCCACGCCGCTCCAGCCGGTCTCGGGCTCTCGGTCCGGTTCCAGGCCTTCGTATGCCGTGGTCACCGGCACGAAGTCGTCCTGCCACCGGCCCGGGCCGCTCGGTGGGCTGAAGAAGACCTCGACGCCGGCGGGGGAGAGCACGCCGGGCAGGGCGCCCTCGCCGGGTCCGCGTCGACGGCCGACGGCGGGCCAGAGCAGCGCGGTGGCGCGATCCGCGGCTTCCTCGGCGCGGTCGCACAGCATGCCGACACCGGTCACCTGGGGACGCCGAAGGGCGGCCGGGCGGTGGGTGGACAGGTCGGACTCGGCGTTGAGCGCGATGTGGGCTCCACCGTTGCGCCACCAGGTGACCGCCTTGGACCGGTGCCGGCCGGCAACCTCGAATCCGAGCCCGGTGAGAAGCGTCGGAAGCTGGGAGGAGCCCGGGTCGACGGCGATCTCGACGACCCCGACCGAGACGGGTGCGGGCACCGGTGGGGGGTCGAACAGCTCGGGTCGGGGGCTGATCCGCCAGCTGCCGTCCGGCCCCTCCCACCGGTCGCGGAGCTGCTCCTCGAGGAACATCAGCGACCGCATGGCGTCCAGCGCGGTGGCGCGTGGGCTGGCCTCGCGGACCACGTCGCTGAACACCTCGAGCGAGAGTGGTCCGCGATAGCCCGCCTCGACCACGGTGCCGACGACCCCCGCTACATCGAAGGTTCCCTGCCCCGGGAAACACCGGTGGTGCCGGCTCCACTCCAGGACGTCGAGGGACAGGTGCGGCGCATCAGCGATCTGCAGGAGGGCGATGCGGTCACCCGGTATGCCGCAGAGCGCGGTCGCGTCATCGCCTCGAGCGAGCAGGTGGAAGGTGTCGACGACCAGACCCACCGAGGGCGAGCCGACGCGCTGGACCACGTCCCACGCCTGCCCGACGCGGTTGACGTGGGTGCCCCACGCGAGCGCCTCGAAGCCGATGGTGAAGCCCCGCTCGGCCGCGAGCTCGCCGAGCGTGGCCAGCTGCCCGGCCGAGAGGTCGAGGTCGTCGAGGGCATCCGGTGCGACGTTCGAGCAGACGAGGACCGTGGAGGTGCCCAGCTGCTCCATCACGTCGAGCTTGAAGTGGAAGCGGCGGACCACCTCGGGGAAGCGCTCGCCGGGAACGCCCTCGGCGTCCCGGAAGGGCTGGAACAGGTGGATCTCCAGGCCCAGGTCGGAGCATCGCCGCGCCACGTCGAGTGGCGTCAGGTGCGAGCTGACCAGGTCGCCGTCGAAGATCTCCACGCCGCCGAACTTGGCCGCCGAGATCGCGGCGAGCTTGTCCTCGAGCGTCCCCCCGACCGAGACGGTCGCGATGGACTTGCGCATCAGGGGCCCGCCTCGGCCCCGGCGTCGACGAGGTCGGCGATGTGCCGCAGCATCCGGTCGGCATCCGCCGGTCGCCCGGTGAACAGCTGGAAGGCGGCCCGGTGCTGGTAGGCGGCCATGCCCCATCCGGTGGCCACCCGGCAGCCCCGCTGGCGGGCGAGGTGGAGCAGCTCGGTCTCGACGGGGAAGTAGATGAGCTCGGCGAACCAGTGGTCGGGCGTCACCAGCTCCTCCGGCAGCGGCAGTCCCTCCCAGCCGTGCATGCCGACCGGCGTCGCCTGGATGAGTCCCTGGGACTCGACCAGGGCCTTGGCCACGTCGACCCCTGCCGACACCCGGTCGCGGCCGAACTCGCCACCGAGGATGTCCGCCACCCGCGTGGCACGGCCCTCGTCGCTGTCGACCACGGCGAGGTGCTCGGCGCCGAGACGGAGGGCGGCATACCCGACCGCCACCCCCGCGCCGCCGGCTCCGAGGAGGGTGACCGGGTCCCGGACGACATCGGGCAATGTGGCGACCAGGTTGTCGCCGAAGCCGATCCAGTCGGTGTTGTGGCCGATGGTGCGTCCGTCCCGAACGGTGATGGTGTTGACGGCGCCGAGCACCTTCGCCTCGGGGGTGAGCTCGTCGAGGTGCTCCATCACGGCGATCTTGAAGGGGAAGGTGACGTTGAGCCCGCAGAACCCGAACCGGACCGCCCACTTCAGCGCCTGGCCGAGGTCGGTCACCGCATACGGGGTCACGGCCGCGTCGATCAGCCGGTAGTCCACGGTGAGGCCCTGGGCGCGACCCTCCTGAACGTGCAACGCCGGCCCGAGGCTGCCCTGGATGGTCCTGCCGAGCAGGCCGACGAGGTATGCCGGTTCGTTCACGTAGAGCACCTTCTCACCTGCGGCGGGCGGGGCGGACGATTGTCCGGCGCCCGGCGCGGCCGAGCCGCGCCGGACGCCGCCTCACACCGTGGCGTGAACCCTTTCTTCCTTGGGAACACCAACCAGGGCGGTCGGTATGAGGTGCGTGCGAGCGGGGCCGGACAGGACGGCGACCGCGGAGATGGCGCAGGCGACGGCACCGAAGAGTGCCGCCTTGGGCCAGCCACCCGACCCGCTGCCCACGAGTGCGGCGAGGATCGAGGGGGTGAATCCGGCCAGTGCGAAACCGAACTGGGTGCCGACCGCCGTCCCCGAGAGCCGGACCTTGGTCGGGAAGTACTCGGCATACGTCGACGGCCAGACGGCGTTGGTCGCGGAGTACACGACGCCCGCGAGTACGACGCCGACGAGCATGATGAGCGTCGTGTTCTTGGTGGCGATGACGGCCAGGTAGACCGGGACGAGGACGATGCAGCCGATGATGCCGCCGATGAAGACCGGCTTGCGGCCGACCCGGTCCGAGAGCTTGGCCCAGTAGGGAATCGCAAGGATCGCCACGGCATTGGCGACGATGGCCACCCAGAGCATGAAGGTCTTGGAGACCCCTAGCCCATAAGGGTCGCTCGTGGCGAAGGTCAGGGCGAAGACCGTGAAGAGGGTGTTGACCATGGCGATGAAGGCGGCGAAGACGACGCGCACGACATCGACCCAGTGGTGCTTGAAGAGGAAGCCGAGCGGGGTCCGGGCGACCTCCTTGTGCCCGACCTCGGCCTCGAAGGCCGGGGTCTCCTCGAGCCGGCGCCGGATCATGTAGCCGACGAGAACGACGAGAGCGCTGAGCCAGAACGGGATTCGCCATCCCCACGTGCGCATCTGGTCGGTGCTGAGCAGGGACTCCAGCGGCAGGAAGATCGCCGGTGCCAGGATCTGGCCGCCCTGGGTGCCCGAGAGGGTCCAGCTCGTGTAGAAGCCGCGTTGGTTGTCCGGGGAGTGCTCGAAGGACATCGAGTTCGCGCCGGCCTGCTCGCCGGCCGCGGACAGCCCCTGGATGAGGCGAAGGGTGACGAGCAGTCCGGGTGCGAGCAGACCGACCTGGTTGTAGGTGGGCAGACAGCCGACGAGGAAGGTCGAGGCACCCATCATGATCAGGGTCCCGATGAGGACGACCTTTCGCCCGATCCGGTCGCCGATGTGACCCATCGCGAAGGAGCCGATCGGGCGGGCGACGTAGCCCACCCCGAACGTCGCCAGCGAGGCGATCGTCGCCGCGGACTCGTTGCCCTCGGGGAAGAACACGTGCGGGAAGACCAGCGACGCAGCCAACCCGTAGATGACGAAGTCGTAATATTCCAGGGCACTGCCGATCCAGGCCGCGATGGCTGCCTTGCGAGGCGTCGGCACTGGGATGTTGTCGAGCGGGGAGCCGGGAGACCGGGCGGGAGTGGACGTCATCGTCGAACCTTTCGCTTGCGCGCCGTTGCGCTGATCGAAGTCCGACCACGGTAGGAGTGCCTTGTCGGAGTGGCAAACTCTTGCCAATATTTGCCATATGCCGACTGCGCGCTCAGGACCGGAGGCCACTCGGCCACGTGCTGCCACGATCCTCGAGGTCGGTCGTGCCGCGGGCGTGGCCCCCTCGACCGTGTCCCGCTCGTTCACGAACCCCGACCGGGTCAACGTGGTGACTCGCGAGCACGTCCTCGCCGTGGCCGAGCGTCTGGGCTACCGTCCGCCACGCGATGGTGGCCGCCCCACGACCCAACGGCGGTCGGCCACGGTGGCCCTCGTCCTGCCCGACATCGCCAACCCGTACTTCTCCGGTTTCATCCGGGGCGCGGAACGGGAGGCGGCGGCAGCGGCATACACCCTCGTGGTGGCCGACTCGCAGGAGTCACCCCACGCGGAGGAGCGGATCGTCAGCAAGCTGACGACCACTACCGACGGGTTGCTGCTCGTCTCCAGTCGGCTCCCGGACCGGGCGGTCGCGGCGGCGGCCCGCCAGACACCGGTGGTCCTGCTCGGCCGCCAGGTGCGCGGGGTGGCAAGTGTCTGCCCCGACCAGGCGTCGGGGACGCGCCAGATCGTGGATCATCTCGCGTCCTACGGACACCGCGAGATCGCCTTCTGCGCCGGACCGCCCACCTCGTGGCTGGGCGGCCAACGCTGGCTCGGGATTCGTTCTGCGGCAAAGGCATTGGGGATCAGCGCCCGACGGATCGGGCCGTTCCCGCCGTCGGTGGAGGGCGGGCTCGTCGCCGCCGACGCCGCGATGGTCGACGGGGCCACAGCCATCGTCGCCCACAACGACCTCATGGCCCTGGGCATCCTGCGTCGACTGGCGCAGCGGGGGGTGCCTGTCCCCGAGGCCGTCAGTGTCGTCGGCTTCGACGACATCTTCGGTGCGGACTTCTGCCAGCCCTCGCTGACGACGCTCGGGCACCGTACCGAGCACGCCGGTCGCTCGGCCGTCGACCTGCTCACCTCCTTGATCGGCGACGACCTGGCGCCGGTCAGCGAGATCGTCGTGCCCACCCAGCTGGTGATGCGGGACTCCACCGGACCGGCTGCGGGGCCCCGGAGCTGAGTGGCGGGTACGGCCGCGCGCGTCAGGCCTCCTGGCCGACCGGTCGGTTGACAAGGCCGCGGGTGGCGATCAGGGTCCTCAGGTCCGAGAGGCCGCGCATCCGGGCGCCGAGGTGGTCCGGGTGGTCCACGAGGGCCGCGGTGCGGATCGGGACGACTCGCGGTGCTGCCGCGACGACGCCGGCGAGGGCGCGGGCCAGACACTGGAGGGTCGTGAGCCCTCCGGGTTGGCGTTGGGGTTGGGGTTGGGGTTGGGCGAGCGTGGCCGTCAGCGTGTCCACGTCGATCGCGGTGGACCCGGCCTGACGCAGGCCGAGCTGGGCGAACACCTCGGTGAGCGGGAGTGCCTCGCCGGCCGCTCCTCGAGGCACTGTCCGGCATACCGGATGTCCAGGCCGGCGACTCCGTCTGGTGGCACGCGGACCTGGTCCACTCGGTCGCCCCGGTCACCGACCAGCAGGGGTGGGGGAACGTCATGTACATCCCCGCCGCCCCGTGGTGCCCGCGCAACGAGGCGTATGCCGTGAACGTGCGGGAGGCCTTCCTCACCGGGTCCAGCCCCAGCGACTTCCCGGAGGAGCACTACGAGCGCGCGTGGGCCAACCGGTTCCACGAGGACCAGCTGAACCAGGTCGGGCGTCGAGGTCTCGGGCTGGCCTAACCCGGTGACCTGACCGAGGCCGCCGCCGGGTGGTCGGCGGCCTGCCGCTCCGGGTCGGTGGCCAAGAGCTCCTCGATCCGGGCGAGGAGGTCGGCCTTCGCGGCTTCGTCGTGGGCGTCTCCGAGGAGTACCGACAGCGCCTGGAGCGCCAGGACGTTGACGCCGAAGTCGTGCTCGGCCTTGATCCGGTCCCGGTCGGCGGTCCGGTTCTGGCTGAGCAGGATGAGCGGCGCGGCATACGCAGCCTGGGTCGAGAAGACCAGGTTGAGCAGGATGAAGGGGTAGGGGTCGAAGTCACCGCCGCGCAGGTAGTGGGCCGCCACGTAGCCGTTGAACGTGATCCACAGGAGGATGAGCACGGTCTGGGTCAGGATGAAGGCCCACGACCCGAAGACGGCCGTAACCCGGTCGGCGACGCGGGCCGGCCAGGCCATGTCCTCCTGGCCCACTCGGTTGACCGGCGAACGCAGCGGCGACCCGGTCAGCGACCTCGAGTGGGCTCTGGCCGTCCTCACGAGGCCCGCCGGTGCTCCGGTTCGGGTTCGACGAGCTGCTCGCGCAGGTGGGCCAGGATGCCCACGAGCAACCGGGAGACCTGCATCTGGCTGATCCCGAGGGCAAGGCCGATCTCGTCCTGGGTGCACGACCCGGCATACCTCATCCGCAGGATCTGCCGTTCCCTGACCGTGAGCAACTTGACCACTGGACGCAGCCACTCACTGAGGTCGACGGCCGCGTAGTCGTCCCGTTGGTCGGCCAGGCCATCGGCCAGAACCGTTGTGCCACCATAGAACTCGGGCGCATCGAGGGAGCGCGCGGTATACGACTTGCCGGCCAGCAACGCGTCGGTCAGCTCGCGCCGCGGCACCCCGAGCGCCCCCGCGAGGTCGTCCCCGTCCGGCACGCGGCGCAGGCGCTGCCACAGGTCCGGTTCGAGCGCGTTGAGCCGCAGTCGCAGCTCCTGGCTGTGCCGCGGCGGTCGGACGGCCCACGCGTGGTCGCGAAAGTGCCGCTTGATCTCCCCGGCGATCGTCGGTCGGGCGTATGCCGCGAAGCTCGTGGCCAGGTCGGTCCGGTAGCCCTGGACGGCCTTGACCAGCGCGAGCCGTCCCACCTGGACCAGGTCCTCGCGGTCGATGCCCCGACCGCGGTAGGTCAGGGCGATGCCGTCGGCCAGCGCAAGGTTGAGGACGACGACCTCCTGCTGGATGGCTCGGCGTTCAGCAGCTCCGCGGCAGCCGGCCGCCCGGCCCAGGAGCAGGGCCGTGCGGTCCTGCAGCAGATGCGGTCTGGGTGGGAGGGTGAGCGCGTCGTCCATGGTTTCTCCTCTGCCAGCTGGATCAGCAGTTGGAGTCACCGGGGTCCGGGGCGACGGCGAATGGGACCTGTGTCAAGCCACACTACGCCGCGAGCCACGGCGAGGGGAGGGGGAGCGAGCGGCAGCCCCCACCTGGTTGAGGTGGGTGACGACCAGGGCCCACGAGACCCAGGCAGACGTCGCGACGTACCGCACTCCCTGTCGCCGGCAGAAGTCACGAACGATGACCTGCGAGCGGCGGAGGAGCACCGTCGCGGTGACGACGGCGATGAGCAGGCCCAGTTGACGGCCCTTCCTCGTTGCGTGTGGTCAACGGACACCGGGTCCTCCAAGAACTGGCCAGATCCCTGTACCGGCCAGTCGGGGTCCGTGCGCGGGGTCGGTACGGCGGAGGCTCAGTACCAGTGGGCGCGGCCTCCGATGGTGCGGCCGGAGCGGCCCACCACGGCGAGGACGACGCCGATGACGAGCAGGATGACGCCGATCGTCACCAGGATGTGCAGTGACGCCACGACGAGTCCGACGATGAGCAGGATGACACCCAAGATGATCATCTGATGACTCCTTCGGTTGGTCTGGCTCGCGGCGGTCGACGACCAGTGCGAGTCGTAGGTGTTCGTGTACCCACAGAGCCCCGACTTCACCCGTATGCCGGCGAGGGGAGACTCCCGGTTTGGTCCGAGGTGGTCTGGGTACGGGTACCGGGTGAGCGGGGCTCCGCTCAGTGACAGGTGAGTGAACCGTGGATCAATGGCGGAGCCGCCACCGAGGAATGCCGGCTGAGGACGATGGGACCGATGACCAGCAACAAGGCCGTAGTGCCCGGCCGACCAGTGTTCAGGCGACTTCGCCGAGCACTTCTCACGGGCTCGGCTGTCTCTGTCGTGGTTTCGGCGGTGGCCCTGCTGGTTCGTGAGCGGTTCGCCCCCCTGATCCACGCCGACGATGCCGCGATCCGGGCCGCGACGGGTGTCACTCGCGTCCACCCCGCGCTGCTCACCGCCCTGCTGGACTGGCAGTGGCTCTTCCAGCCGACCCGGGTCTACCTCGTGGCGACCCTCGTGTGCCTGTGGACCCTGCTTGGCAAGGGGCTGCGGGGCCGGTCGTGGTGGGCCTTCCTGACGATGATGCTCGGCTGGAGTGTGGCGCTGACCGTGAAGTACGTCGTCCGGCGTGCTCGGCCGCTCGTGGAGGACCCGGTCTCGCACGCACCCGGCTACTCCTTCCCGTCCGGCCACGTCGCCAATGCTGCCGTTGCCGCGACCGCGCTGACCCTGCTGCTCTGGCCGCTCCTGCGGTCCCGGACCGCCCGCACGGTGGCGGTCGCCGCGGGTGTGGTCGTGGTGGGACTGACCGGTCTGGATCGGGTCTTCCTCGGCGTGCACTTCCCCTCCGATGCCGTCGGGGGCGTGCTCATCGGCGGCGGCCTGGTCCTGGCCTCGTATGCCGGTTACGTCGGCTGGAACCCGCCCACGGACACCTCCCGGCCCGGGCGAGGAGTAGGACCGTGACCTTCCTGGACCGCTACGCGCAGGACGGCTCCCGACCGAGCGTCCGCAGCGCAGTCAGGGACATCGTCGTCCGGGCCGTCCTGCCCGGCGTCCTCCTCTGGGCCGCAATCGTCGGCTTCGGGCTGCTGCTCACCGGACCCCTGACCGGGCTGAGCAGGCGGGAGGAGAGCCTCAACCGCAGCCTGGCCGCAGGCCGCACGTCCACCATGGACACGGTGACCCTGATCTGGTCACACGCCGGCAACACCGAGTACGTGATCGCCATCTGCGTCCTGGTCGTCGGCCTCGTCTGGTGGCGCACCCGGCAATGGTGGTATGCCGCCATCCCCGCCCTCGCGATCAGCCTGCAGGCGTCGGTCTTCGTCCTGGCCACCCTGGTGGTTGCCCGGCCACGGCCCGAGGTCTCCCACCTGGATGTCTCACCGCCGACCTCGAGCTATCCCAGCGGGCACGTCGGGGCCTCGACGGCATTGTGGTTCACGTTGGCCCTGATGGCCCTTCGCATCCGCACACGGGCCCTGCGGGTCACGGTCGTCGTCCTGTGCAGCATCGTCCCGTTCCTCGTGGCGTACGCACGGCTCTACCGCGGGATGCACCACCTCAGTGACGTGGTCGTGGGCGGGCTCAACGGTGTGGTGTGCCTGGTTCTGGCATGGCACTACCTGCGGCGCGCGGACGCCAGGGCCCGGAAGGGCACCTGACATGCACACCACGAGGGCCGCCGCGGGCAGCAGCCCGGAACCGACCCGCTCACACCTTGCTGTACCTGGCGCGAGCCAGGGTGTACACCCCGAACGCGACCAGCCCGAGCGCGACCAGGGTGAGCAGATACTGCCCGAAGGGTTGGGCCCGCAGGGCGCGCAGCGCGCCGTCCAGGCCGGTGGCGTCCTTGGTCGACCGGTGCAGCCCGGCGACGACGAAGAGGACGCCGACGATGCCCAGCGCGACGCCCTTGGCCACATAGCCGACCCGCCCGGCCCCGACGACCCACGCGCCCGGGCGGCCGGCAAGGTCCTGCAGGAACTTCCCGGTCCATCCCTTGTACACGTGGTACGCGCCGACGGCGAGGACGCCGAGTCCGAGCAGGCCCACGAGGACCCGGCCGCCGGGCTGCGCCATGATGCCGGCCGTCGCGTCGCGGGTCTGGGCTCGGCTGGAGGTGCCACCGCCCCGGGCGAAGGTGAACGCGGAGACCGCCAGGGCGGCATACGCGATGGCCTTGCCGCCGGACTTGAGACGGTCCGCGGCCTTGGCGCCGTGCGCGCCGGTGACGACCTCGAGAACCTGCCAGAGGGCGAGCAGGACGAACCCGGCGACGGCGACCCAGAGCAGGATGAGCCCCCCGGAGCTGCCTGCCACGGTGGCCAGGGCGCCGGACTGGTCTGCCGTCCCGCCGCCGAGCCCCCAGGCGATCTTGAGGGCGATCCAGCCGATGAGAAGGTGGAGCAGTCCGCTGACGGCGTAGCCGAGGCGAGCGCCCCAGGCGAGCGGCGCAGAACCTCCGACCTGACGCGCGGTTTCCTTGACCTCGGGAGTGTTCATGCCGTTCACGGTGTCACCGCGGGAGCCGGGCAGCAATGGCCCGATGGGCCGAGGGCGGGCCGTTCTGCCGCGGGTGGCATTGCCGTCGACGGTATCGCTGTTGTCGCCGTGCTGGACCGGTCCGGATGACCGGCCGACCACGGGATGCCCAGGTCGTGGTCGTCCTCAACCCGACCAAGTTCGCCGACCTGGACGACGTGCGGCGACAGGTCGTGCGGGCGGCCGGCGCAGCGGGTGTGAGCCGGGTGGTCTTCGTCGACTCCACTGAGGCCGACCCGGGGTTCGGGCAGACCCGGCAGGCTGTGGCCGGCGGCGCGGACGTGGTGTGCGCGCTCGGCGGAGACGGCACCGTCCGGGCAGTCGCGCAGAGCCTGGCGGGCACGGGGGTGCCGTTGGGGGTGCTTCCCGGCGGCACCGGCAACCTGCTCGCCCGCAACCTCGACCTGCCGGTGGACGACCTCGACGATGCCGTCCGGATCGCCCTCACCGGCAGCGAGCGGCGCATCGACATCGGCTGGTTGGCAGTGGACCCGACCAGCGCCCAGCTGGCCGCCGAAGCGCTCACCCCGGCCCCCGGCCGGCCGGTGCCGGCCAACCTCCACGCGTTCGCGGTCATGGCGGGGCTCGGCTTCGACGCGGCAGTCATGGACGACGCCCCGGCAGGCCTGAAGGCAGCCGTCGGCTGGGCGGCATACGTCGTCGCGGGCGTGAGGAGCCTGCGTGGGTCACGCTTCGAGGCCCGCATCGCGCTGGACCACGGCCGGCCCGCCACCCGGGCCGCGCGCACGGTCGTCGTCGGCAACTGCGGGCAGCTCACCGGCGGTGTCGAGCTGTTCCCCGATGCCCGGCCCGACGACGGCATCCTCGACGTCGTCACGATCTCGCCCAAGGGCATCGCCGCCTGGGCGCGAGTCGTCGCCGACGTCCTGACCCGGGGCGACGACGCGGACGCCGCGCATGTCCACCGCCGGACGGGAAGCGAGCTGGTCATCGAGGTGGACCCGTCCCAGCGGGCCCAGGTCGACGGGGACGTCCTCCCCGAGGCTGCGCGGGTGCGGATCACGGTGGCCCCGGCGGCGCTGCTGGTCCGCGTCCCCGGTCTGGGTGACCGGAAGGCCCGGTGAGCGATGGCCGGTGAAGCATCCATCCCCACGGGACGGGTTCGGCCCGGCGACTGGTTCCTCGGCGCCTCCGAGCGGGACAACCCGACGACCCGTCTGGACGCGCAGCACGCGGGCGAGCAGGCCTGGTCCACCGGCAACCTGGTGCGGCCGCTCGTCCACGGGGCCACCTACTTCGCCGAGCTCTTCGAGCAGCTGGAGGCGACCGGCCCCGGCGACCTGGTGCTCTTCACCGACTGGCGAGGTGACGCGGACGAGCTACTGACCGGGCACGCGGGCAGCGAGGTCGCCGCGGTCCTCGGGCGGGCCGACGAGCGCGGCGCCGATGTGCGAGGTCTGGTCTGGCGCTCCCACTCGGACAAGCTCGCGTTCTCGGCCCAGGAGAACCGGCGGCTCGGCGAGGTCCTCCGGCGAGCCGGAGCCCATGTGCTTCTGGACATGCGGGTCCGTGCCGGCGGTTGCCACCACCAGAAGTTCGTCGTCATCCGACACAGCGACGACCCCGCTCGCGACGTCGCCTACGTCGGGGGCATCGACCTGTGCCACACGCGGCGCGACGACGCCCGTCACAACGGAGACGCCCAGGCGTTGAAGATGGCCAGGGCCTACGGTCCGACCCCCGCCTGGCACGACGCCCAGGTCGCCATCAGCGGTCCAGCCGTCCACGACGTCGAGACGGTCTTCCGCGAGCGCTGGGAGGACCCCGCGCCACTCCGCAGGCATCTGCTGCACGACGTGCGAGACCGGCTCTCAGGTGCGGGCCGCCGGCCCGAACCCCTTGCGGCACAACGGCCTCCGCCCCCGCCTGTACCAGGCGGAACGCACGCCGTACAGCTGCTGCGGACCTACCCCAACCTGCGACACCGCCGCGACTACCCCTTCGCCGTCGGTGGCGAGCGCAGCGTCGCCCGCGGTTACAGCAAGGTGGTGGCCCAGGCCCGACGCCTCATCTACGTCGAGGACCAGTACCTGTGGTCACACACCATCGCCGGGACCTTCGACCGAGCCCTGCTGGAGCAGCCGGATCTGCACGTCGTCGCCGTCCTGCCCCTCGTGCCCGACCAGGACGGTTTGCTGGCCCGCGTCCCGCAGCTGCTCGGGAGGATGCGCGCCATGACCCGGAATGAGAGAGGCCGGCGGTGAGCGGTTCGCGGCATACGGCATCGAGAACCGACACGGCTCCCCGGTCTACGTCCATGCCAAGATCTGCGTCGTCGACGACCGGTGGGCCACTGTGGGATCGGACAACTTCAACCGGCGGTCCTGGACCCACGACTCGGAGCTGTCGGCAGCCGTCGTGGACCAGTCCGACGCCACCGGGCTTTCGTATGCCGCGCGGCTGCGCCTGACCCTGGCCGCCGAACACCTCGACCGTGATGTGAGAGGCACCGGCGACGACGCCCTGCTTGCCGCGATGGCCGACTGCATCGACCCGTCCGACATGGTGGGGGCCTACCGGGAGAGCGCAGCGCGGCTGCAGGCCTGGCACGACCACGGCCAGCTCGGCCCTCGGCCCCCTGGCCGGCTCCGGCCACTGCCCATCCCATGCCTGACCGGGCTCGAGCGGATCGTCAGCAAGGGGTTCTACGAAGGCATCGTCGACCCCGATGGACGGCCCCGTTCGCTGCGCCGCCAAGGCATCTACTGAAGCGACCCGGCGCCACCCACGAACGACGGTTTGGCTCGGGGGTTGTGCGGGTATGTGTGGTGAGGAGAGTTAAGGAGCACACCATGACCGACCACGTCGCCATCGCCGAGACCGACATCCAGGCATCTCCCGCGCAGGTCTGGGCCGCGCTGACCGACCCCGAGCAGATCAGGAAGTTCATGTTCGGGGCGGAGGTGCACACCGACTGGCAGCAAGGCAGCCCGATCACCTGGGCCGGCGTCTATGAGGGCAAGGACTACGAGGACCACGGCACGATCCTCGAGGTCGAGCGCGGGAAGCGTCTGGTGATGACGCACTACAGCCCGCTCACCGGCCAGCCCGACGTGCCCGAGAGCTACCACACGCTCACCTACCGGATCGAGCAGCACGGCCCGAGCACGCACCTCACCCTCAGCCAGGACAACAACGCCACCGACGAGGAGGCCGAGCACTCCCGGGACATGTGGGAGTCCATGCTCGAAGGGGTCAAGAAGTCCGTGGAGGATGCTCCGGAGCCGATGAACCCGGTGGAGAAGCTCTGGCAGCTCCTGCACTCCGAGCACCTCGAGGTCGAGCGGCTCCTGGACGCGGTCACGTCGCAGGCGGGCGGGGATCGCGCGGCGGCCTTCGGCCGGCTGCGCCGCTACCTGGCGGTGCACGAGGCTGCCGAGGGGGTCGGCATACACACGTTCACGGCTCCTCCCGAGGCCGATGACCGGCTGGCCGAGGAGGATCTCGCCACCCGGGCGATCGCGGACCTGGAGGGGATGGACCCGGGCTCCGACGCGTTCGACGAGGCCTTCGGCCACCTGGCCAAGGACGTCCGGGCGCACGCGGCCGCCGAGGAGCACGAAGAGATGCCCGCGGTGCTCAAGGACACCTCCTCGGAGCAGGTCAGTCGCGCGTATGCCGCGCTGGCGATGGTTCCTGAGCTGGTCGCCGAGGCCGACGGCCGCATCCCGGACGGCGCGTTCGCGCAGATGCACGCGGCGGCTGTGGCGGAGCTGGGCAAGCTGGCCGGCTCCGAGCTGCCTCCAGGGTGACCTCCCTGATGACCGCCGGGGTGAGCCGACTCGCTCAGGAGTAGGCCGGCCGTTCGGGGTCGCTGGGCTCGACCTGCTCGGCTGCCGTCTGCTTCTCCTCGGCGTGGATGACGTCGGCAGCGGGCTTCTCGATCGGCACGGTGCCGAGGACGTGGCCGTCGCTGGTCGTCACGACCAGGCGCCCCATGCCGGGGTCGGCCAACATCTCGGCCATCCGCTCCAGCTCGATCGGGGCCAGGTCCAGCGCGGCGGCGGCGAACCGGCTGGCCAGGGCCGCCTCGATCGCCTGGGAGCCGTGGGTCTGCGTCTCGGCGCCGGTCTGGAGCACGATGTCGGCCCAGACCCGGACAGCGGCCTCGCCGGCCCGTTCGGCGAACGGCCGCCCGACCACGATGGTGACCACTCGCGCTGTGGTGTCGGTGATGTTCATGCCCGTCTCCCGTCGATGAGATGTCGTTGCTCTCCTCAAACGCATACCCAGATCCGCCGATCCGTACACCCCGAGGCCGACTTGACGCCCTCTGGCACGCGGGCAGGGTCTGAGGGCTCTCCAGCCATGTGTAGAGCGGGCGGAAGGGCTTGGCACCACCGGCTCAGCCTGTCGGGGGATCGACCGAGTCACCCGCGCGCGTGGGGGGTGCGGTGCCGCCGAGTCGGTCGATCATCCAGTCATGCCAGGCCACCTCGGCGCGCCGGCCGAGTATGCCGCCCTGCAGGGCGGCATGGTCGGACCACAGTGGCTGGGTGGGCTCGTGAGCCCCGCGCTCGGCCGCGACCTCGGCCTGGAGGGCCTCGTACTCGGCGAGCCTGGTGGCGTGCTGGGTGCGCCGAGCCCTCAGGTAGGCCAGCGCCGATGGGGGATCCAGAGTCCACAGCGACCACACGCGCAGGGTCTCCTCGTCGCGGGTGGGTGGGTCGCTGACGGGGCTGCGCAGCCACCCGTCGAGCGCCCGGCGCCCGGCGGCGGTGATCGTGTACCGCTTGGTCGGTCGGGGCCCGGCGCCTTCCACGACGCGGTGCCTGACCAGGCCGCCCTCCTCGAGCCGGGCGAGCTCGGGGTAGATCTGGCTGTGGTTGGCGGCCCAGAAGTACCCGACCGGCCGACGCATCCGCTGGGTGAGGTCGTAGCCGGTGCCCGGTCGGCGGGCGAGCAGGCTGAGCAGGGCGTGGCCCAGCATCGAGGTCATGGCAGGACTCTAGGGCTGCTGGACGCGCCGTCTCTCATATGTCAGAGTTGACATATGAGAGTCTGGATGCCCATCGTCGTATGCGGTGCGCTCGCCCTCGGGGCGTGCGGCACCGGGGGTGGGGGAGCCGAGGCGCCGGGCCCTGCCGTCACGTCTGCGGCGGTCACTGGCGCGTCGTCCTCCCCTCCGGACTCGGAAACCCCGACGGGGGCGCCGTTGCCGGCGTACCACGTGCCCACGGTCGACGCCACGGCTGCATCGACGTTCGAGCAGCGTTGTGGCACAGCGGCATCGGGGTCCCTGATGACGTTCCGGGGGTCCGGCGGCAGCCGACTCGATGGCGCCGTCCTGGGGGCCGGCCCAACGGTCGCCATCTTCCTCCACCAGACCGAACCCGCGGCGATGTGCGGATGGGGGACCTATGCCGCGTGGGTCTCCACCCGGGGCGTCCGGGCCGTGCTCGTCGACCTGTGCGGCCACGGCGCGTCGACGTGTTCGCCGGCGTTGAGCGCGGCGCCCGTGGACCAGGTGCGTCTGGTGGTGGACTGGGTGCGCGCCCACGGCGCGACGCGCGTCGTCCTCGTCGGTGCCTCGATGGGGGGAGCTGTCGCGCTCGGGTCGGCACAGGCCGTCGGGGCCGACGCTCTCGTCGACCTGTCCGGCCCCGCGCAGTGGGACGGCGTGCCTGACGGGGTAGTGGCTGCCCGGCATACGACGATCCCGATGCTCCTGGCGGTTGCGCCCTCGGACATGTCCCCCGAGCCCTTCCGGGCGGCGATCACCGCGTCCCCGGCACGGCACAAGGTGTTCGTCGAGGCGCGGTCGGGTCACGGTTGGGACCTCGTCGCCGACGTCCGCGGTGTCGACGCGTGGGTCAGCTCGCTCGGGGATCGCGTCCTCAGGTGGGTCACGGGCGACTACGGCAGCTGGGCCCGGATTCGAACCGATGCCCAACGCCACGGAAGGCGCGGGCAACACCGGGCTCGTGGCACAGATGAGGCCTCTGAACTGCGTTTCCGCAGAACAGAGGCCTACCAGTGCGCCATCAGGGACTCGAACCCCGAACCCGCTGATTAAGAGTCAGCTGCTCTGCCATTGAGCTAATGGCGCGCGAAGAAAGACAGTAGCAAAGCCCCTGCCCCGACCGGAAATCGGATCTCTGCTGCCCGCTCACTGCCGGCCGGGCAGCAGGTCGCCCGAGCGGCATCCCCACGGGCGGCATCGAGGCGGCGCGTTCGACGGATGGGTCAGGCCTGGTCCCGGTGCTGCGCCGCCCGCTGCTTCCGGCGCGCTCGCGCGAGGCCGAGGATGCCGTAGACGATGGCCGCCAGCGCGAGGATGTAGAGCAGCCCCTTGGCGCCGGCGATGCCCCCGCCGGCGCCGGGCGCTGCCACCGAGGTCGACGGCGAGGACGTCGCAGTCGCGGTCGTCGTAGCACTCGAGGACGACGTCGTGCTGGTGGCGGATGCCAGCGGCGTCGCGTCCTCGGTCTGCACCGTGAACGTCGAGGTGCCCGACACCGGGTGGCCGTCGTCGCTGACAATCTTCCAGGCGACCGTGTAGGCCCCTCCGGGCAGGTCGGGCAGCAGGGCCTGGGTGACGACCGGCCCGGCCTCGGTCGCCTTGCCCTGCGCGACGTTCGCGCCGTTCGAGCTCTTCACCGTGACCACCGAGAGGCCCGGGGTCACGGTGTCGTCGAAGGTCACGACCACCTCGGTCGGCGCGGTCGTCAGGGTCGCACCATCGGCGGGCGAGATCGACACCAGCCGCGCGTGGGCGGACGCCGGCCCGGCCCAGGTCAGCGAGACGCCGGCGGCAACCAACAACGTCAGAAGGAGCGCCCGGACACGACCACGGTGCGGCGAGATGTTCACCCGGCAATGGTGACCCATCCCGGTCGGGGCGTGCCGGGCGGGCCGGGCGGGTGGGAGACTGGCCCGCGAACGGCATACGACGTCGTATGCCGTGCGCTCACCCGACAAGGAGGACTCACCACCGTGCGTGCGCTCGTCAAGGACACTGCCGGCCCGGGGCTGACCCTCACCGAGCGGCCCGAACCGAGGCCAGGTCCGAGCGACGTGAGGATCCGGGTGCTGCGAGCCGGGCTGTGCGGCACCGACCTGCACATCGAGAGCTGGGACGACTGGGCCGCGTCGACACTGAAGCCGCCGCTCATCGTGGGACACGAGTTCTTCGGCGAGGTCGTCGAGGTCGGCGAGGACGTCACATCGGTCAAGGTCGGGCAGCGCGCGTCGGGGGAGGGGCACGTCGTCTGCGGGGAGTGCCGCAACTGTCGAGCAGGCTTGCGGCAGATGTGTATTCGCACGCAGAGCATCGGCGTCAACCGGGACGGGGCGTTCGCCGACTACGTCGTCATCCCGGCGTCGAACGTGTGGGTCCAGCCCGACGACATCGACCCCGACGTGGGTGCCGTGTTCGACCCGTTCGGCAACGCGACCCACACGACGCTCATGTTCCCGCTCGTCGGCGAGGACGTCCTCATCACCGGCGCCGGGCCGATCGGCGTCATGGCGGCGGCCATCGCCCGGCACATCGGCGCCCGCTACGTCGTCGTCACCGATGTCTCGGACTACCGGCTCGGGCTGGCCAAGGCCGCCGGCGCCGACCTCGTCCTCAACGTGACCGACCACGGGATCGCCGAGGCCCAACGCCGACTGGGGATGCGCGAGGGCTTCGACGTCGGCCTGGAGATGTCGGGCAACCCCGCGGCCGTCGCGGACCTGATCGCCAACATGAACCACGGCGGCCGGATCGCCATGCTCGGCCTGCCCAAGGACCCCTACCCCGTCGACTGGGGCAAGATCATCACGCACATGCTGACCATCAAGGGCGTCTACGGCCGGGAGATGTACGACACCTGGTACAAGATGTCCGCCATGCTCGCGACCTCTCCGGTGCTCATGGACGCGGTCCGCTCGGTCATCACCCACCGCTTCCCGGCGGAGCGGTGGCAGGAGGCGTTCGCCGCAGCCAGGTCCGGTGAGTGCGGCAAGGTCGTCCTCGACTGGAGCTGAGACGAGGAACGCAGAAGTCCCCGGAGCCAAGGAGAACCACCATGTATGCCGTTCGCGACGAGATCACCGCGACCCTGCAGGAGATCCGTGACGCCGGACTGTGGAAGGCCGAGCGCCAGCTCACCTCGCCGCAGAACGCGCACATCACGACGACCCAGGCCGAGGCGATCAACTTCTGCGCCAACAACTACCTCGGGCTGGCCGACCACCCCGACGTCGTGGCTGCTGCGTCGGATGCGTTGCAGGAGTGGGGCTTCGGGATGGCGAGCGTCCGCTTCATCTGCGGCACCCAGACCCTGCACGCCGAGCTCGAGGCGCGGATCGCCGAGTTCGTGGGGTGCGAGGCGGCGATCCTCTACTCCTCCTGCTTCGACGCCAACGGCGGCGTGTTCGAGGTGCTCTTCGGCGAGGGCGACGCCATCGTCTCCGACGAGCTCAACCACGCCAGCCTCATCGACGGCATACGCCTCACCAAGGCCGGCAGGTACCGGTACAAGAACGCCGATCTGGCCGACCTGCGCGCCCAGCTCGAGGCCACCAAGGCGGCGGGCGCGCGTCGGACCGTCATCGTGACCGACGGGGTCTTCTCGATGGACGGCTCGTACGCCCCGCTCGACCAGATCTGCGACCTCGCCGACGAGTTCGGCGCGATGGTCCTCGTCGACGACTCGCACGCCATCGGCTTCGTGGGTGCGGGCGGCCGGGGGACACCGGAGCTGTTCGGCGTCCTGGACCGGGTCGACCTGGTCACCGGGACCCTCGGCAAGGCCCTGGGCGGTGCCAGCGGCGGCTACGTCGCCGGCCCGCAGGAGGTCGTCGACCTGCTCCGCCAGCGCTCCCGGCCCTACCTCTTCTCCAACGCCGTCGCCCCGATGGTCGCGGCCGGCAGCCTGAAGGCCCTGGAGATCGCGACCGCCTCCGACGAGGGCCGAGCCACGCTCCAGCGCAACACCGCCCTCTTCCGGCAGCTGATGACCGAGGCGGGTTTCGACCTGCTGCCCGGCACCCACCCGATCACGGCGGTCATGTTCCCCGGCGAGGACGGCGCCCGCCGGGCCGGCCAGATCGCCGACGCCATGCTGGAGGAGGGCGTCTACGTCATCGCCTTCAGCTTCCCGGTCGTCCCACGCGGCAAGGCCCGGATCCGGGTCCAGCTGTCGGCCGCGCATTCCGAGGAGGACGTGCGCGCCTGCGCAGCAGCCTTCGTCTCGGCCCGGGAGCGCGTCGGCTGACCGCCGGCTGACGGACCGGCCCACGGACCCCGGGCGACCGGCATACGGCCGTGAGAAAGGGAACAAGCCCCGGCCCTCCGAGAGGGCCGGGGCTTGCGCATGGGGTGAGCGACGGGGCTTGAACCCGCGACCCTCGCGACCACAACGCGATGCTCTACCTGCTGAGCTACGCCCACCATGCACCGCGAACGGCATACGAGCTGGGCCCGTATGCCGTGCAGCGGCGACCATCGTACCTGCTCCGGGCAGGTGGTCGTGACCGCTTATCCGGCCACCCGGGTGTGGTCGACGACGTGCTCGTGGCCGAGGGCCTTGAGGGTGTCGCTGTCCGGGCCGGGCTGCGGGACGAACACCGCGGCGCGGTAGTAGCGCAGCTCGGCGATCGACTCGCGGATGTCGGCGAGGGCTCGGTGGCCGCCGGACTTGGAGGGGGCGTTGAAGTAGGCACGGGGGTACCAGCGACGGGACAGCTCCTTGACCGACGACACGTCGATGATCCGGTAGTGCAGCCATGACTCGAGCTCGGGCATGTCCCGCGCGAGGAAGCCCCGGTCGGTGCCGACCGTGTTGCCGCCGAGTGGCGCCTTGCCGGCCTCGGGCACCCACTCGCGGATGTAGGCCAGGACGCGGGCCTGGGCCTCCTCCATCGTCACGCCGTCGGCGAGGTCGTCGAGCAGCCCGGAGCCGGTGTGCATCTCCCGGACGAAGTCGTTCATCTGGGCCAGCGCGCTGGGAGGAGGCGCGATGACGACGTCGACGCCGTCGCCGAGCTGGTTGAGCTCGAAGTCGGTGACGAGCGCGGCAACCTCGATGAGCGCGTCGTGCTCGAGAGACAGACCGGTCATCTCGCAGTCGATCCAGACGATGCGGTCGGCGAGGGCACGATCGGACGTGGGGGTGGCCATGCTCGCCACTCTATTGCCGACGACCGTCGACTACCCTCACGAGGATGACGGCCCCGAACCCGGACCACCGCCTGCCCACCGCCGCGCCGACGCAGCAGGTGCGCACGGCGTGGTCGGCGGACGTCCACTCCTACCGTCCGGGCCACGCCGTGCAGCCCGGCTGGGAGAAGGCGTCCAGCCGTCGCGGGCTCCGGGCCTGGGTCATCGGCGGGCTCATCGTCATCGGGTTCAGCGTCTCGGCGCTCGTCCTGCTGGCCGAGCTCGGCGCCCACCTGGGCCTGGTGACCGGCGTCCTCGCCCTCCTCTGCGCGGTGATCCCGCTCGGCATCGTCATCCCGACCTTCCTCTGGCTGGACCGGTTCGAGGCCGAGCCGACGCGCTACCTGGTCTTCGCGTTCCTCTGGGGCGCGCTCATCGCTGCGGCGCTCGCGGTCGTCTTCAACACCTCGGCGCTCGCGGTCTTCGAGGCCACGACCGATCCCACGACCGCGCTGCAGACGACCGCCGTTGTGATCGCCCCGGTCGTCGAGGAGGGGGTCAAGGGGCTCCTCGTCCTGTTCGTCTGGTGGTTCATGAAGCGCGAGTTCGACGGCGTCATCGACGGCATGGTGTATGCCGGGATGGTCGCCGCGGGCTTCGCCTTCACCGAGAACATCTCCTACCTCGGCGAGGCCTTCCAGCGCGGTGGTGGCCAGTACCTCGCGGCGACCTTCGTGCTGCGCTGCCTGTTCAGCCCGTTCGCCCATCCGATGTTCACCTGCCTCACCGGGATCGGGGTCGGGATCGCGGCGACCACCACCAAGCGCTGGCTCAAGGTCCTCGCGCCGCTCGCCGGCTACTGCCTGGCTGTCCTCGCGCACTCGATGTGGAACCTCTCGGCCACCATCGGTGGGCAGGGCATGATCGCCGTCTACCTCCTCGTGGAGGTCCCGATCTTCATCGCCTTCATCGTGCTGGTCGTCGTCGCGCGGCGGCGGGAGGGGCAGCTCATCGGGCGGTTCCTCAGCCCGTATGCCGCGGCCGGCTGGCTCTCCCCGGCCGAGGTGGCGATGCTCGCCTCCATGCCCCGTCGACGCGAGGCCCGGATCTGGGCGCGTACCAATGCCGGCAAGCCCGGGCTGGCGGCCATGCGCTCGTTCCAGGACGCGGCGAGCGAGCTAGCCCTGCTGCGCCGGCGCATGTACCACTCCGCCGCCGATGCCCGGGCCCTGGAGTCCGAACGCCGGCTGCTCGACGCCATCGTCGCCAGGCGCCGCGAGTTCATCGGCCTCCCCGTCGCCTGAGCCGCGCCAGCCGGCCAGCCCGCCCGGCCCGCCCTCGGGTTGCAACCTCTGCTAGCAGAGCTTGGTTCACTCAGCAGAGGTTGCACCCTGTGCTGAGTAAACCAAGCTGTGCTGAGTCGGCCGCGACCTGCCGACCACGCCGATGCCGGCTGGCTCATCCGTGGCGGGCGCGGCCGAGGGCTCGCCCTCTCTAGACTTGTCGGCGCCAAGCCCTCGTAGCTCAGCTGGATAGAGCAAGAGCCTTCTAATCTCTAGGTCGCAGGTTCGAGTCCTGCCGGGGGCACCCCTGTCACGCGCAAAGACACCGTGTTCGTTTGTCGCAGGAGTGGCCGACATGTCGAACACTCCTGCGACAAACGAACAAACCGGCCAGCACGGCTGGCGGCGTCAGGGGGCGGCCAGCGGAATGGTCGCCACGACGTCGTGGCGCGTGCGGCCGCGACGACCGGCGCCGAGGTGGGACTCGAAGAGGACCACCTCCGTCACCTCGAACGCAGCCGACGAGTAGGTGTCGAGCACCCGCAGCCACCTCGTCGCCTCGGTGGGCCGACCGAACCGGCCCAGCGTCAGGTGCGCGCGGAACGGCCCGCCGCCCGGCCCGGCCCCCGCCGCCGAGCACCCTGACCGCACCGTACGAGCCAGTCCCGCCAGCCAGCCCGGGGGAGAGTCCGCGACACCGGCGGCGAGGACGCGGGCGGCATACGGGTTGGGGAAGGCGACGGCCCCCTCGAGCGAGAGCTGCCCCGAAGCAACCCGCCCGACGACCGATGCGAGGGTCTCCGAGAGCGGCTCGAGGACACGCGCCGGGGCCGAGCCCATGAAGGCGAGGGTGACGTGCCACTGGTCGGCATCGCTCCAGCGAGGACCGTCGGTGACCTCGTGCCGGGGGCCCAGGAACTCCCCGAGATCCTCGATCACGGCCGGCGGCGGGACGATGGCGGCGAAGAGGCGCATGACAGGACATTGTCGCTGGTGGGGCGACAGGCGAGTTCGCGTCCGCGTCGATAGGCTGGGCCGGTGACGACTCCGGGGGCCGATGCGCAGCCGCTCATCGTGGCCGTCGAGGAGCTTCGGGAGCAGGTGGTGGGAGCTCGTCTGCCGCTCGATCTCGTCGAAACCGTTGGGGCGCGGGCCGACCAGGCCACTCTGCTCCACCAGCTCGACGACTACGTCCTGCCCCGGCTGAGGTCCCTCGACGCGCCCCTGCTCGCCGTCATCGGGGGGTCGACGGGGGCCGGCAAGTCGACGCTCGTCAACTCGATCGTCGGCGACGAGGTGAGTCGCTCCGGCGTCCTGCGGCCCACGACCACCAGCCCGGTCCTCGTCCATCATCCGGCCGACCGCGCGTGGTTCGCCGACCAGCGGATCCTGCCGAGCCTGGCCCGGGTCACGGGGCAACCAGCGCATCCGGGGGAGCAGCCGCAGCCCGGCACCGTCCGGCTCGTCGAGTCCACGGCCCTCCCGGCCGGGATGGCGATGCTGGACGCTCCGGACATCGACTCGGTCGTCCACGCCAACCGCGAGCTGGCCCAGCAGCTGCTCCTCGCCGCAGACCTGTGGCTCTTCGTGACGACCGCGGCCCGCTACGGCGACGCCGTCCCGTGGGACCTGCTGCGCACGGCGTCCGAGCGGGGAACGGCGGTCGCCATCGTCCTGGATCGGATCGACCGCGAGGCCGTCGACGAGGTCCGGCCCCACCTCGTCCAGATGCTGCGCGACCAGGGCCTCGCGACCGCACCGGTCTTCACCGTCCCCGAGACGACCCTGACACCGTCCGGGCTGCTCCCGGACGCCGCCATCGAGCGGCTCCGCAGCTGGCTCGGGGCGCTCGCCGGCGACCCCCGCGCCCGCAACATGGTGGTCACCCAGACCCTCCGGGGAGCGCTCGCCTCGCTCGAGGGGCGCGCGCAGGAGCTCGCCGACGCGACTCGGGTGCAGGCCAACGCCGTCGCCGGGCTGGCCGCGAGCAGCGACGAGGCCTGGGCAGCGGCCCAGCGTGACGTCGAGCAGGGCGTCACCGACGGAACCCTCCTGCGCGGCGAGGTTCTCGCGCGCTGGCAGGAGTTCGTCGGCACGGGCGAGTTCTTCAAGCAGGTCGAGTCCTCCATCGCCAAGGCCCGTGACCGGATCACGGCCGCGGTGACGGGCAAGCCCAAGCCGACCGGCGACCTGGATGAGGCCCTCCAGACCGGGGTCGCGGCCCTCGTCCGGGCCCACGCCGAAGCCGCCCACGCCGAGGTGGTCCGGGCCTGGCGCCATCTGCCGGGTGGTGACCAGCTGCTCGCGGCGCACCCCGACCTGGCCAAACCCGCCGCGGACCTGCCGGCCCAGGTGGACCGGATGGTCCGCGACTGGCAGGGCGAGCTGCTCGACCTGATCCGCACCGAGAGCGGCAGCCGACGGACCAACGCCCGGGTCGCGGCATACGGCATCAACGGCGTCGGCCTCATCCTCATGCTCGTGACGTTCGCGCACACCGCCGGTCTGTCCGGGGCCGAGGTCGGCATCGCCGGCGGCGCCTCGGTGCTGGCCCAGCGCGTGCTCGAGGCGATGTTCGGGGACCAGGCGGTGCGCACCATGGCACGCAAGGCCCGGACCGCGCTGCTCGCCGATGTCGACACCCTGTATGCCGGGCAGCGCGTTCGGTTGGAGGAGGCCGTCGGCGGGGTGACGGTTGCCCAGGCGCAGCACGACGGGCTGACCCGGGCCGTCGAGGCCGTGAAGGGGCTGTCGCTGTGAGGGGGACCCCGTGAGCCCGATCAGGATGGGGTCGGCGCGGGTCGTCGGGATCACCGGGCCGCAGCTCATCGGCCGGACCGAGGGCCTGGAGTCGGCGCTGCGCAGTGGCGGCGACGAGCTGGAGCCGGCTGCCGTCGAGCGGGCCCGCGAGGTCGTCGACAAGGTGCGCGAGCGGACCGGGCTGACTGGCAACCACACCGTCGTCGCGCTCGCCGGCGCCACCGGCAGCGGCAAGTCCAGCCTCTTCAACGCCCTCGTCGGCTCCTCGGTCGCGACCATCGGGGCCCGCCGCCCGACGACGTCGACCCCCACGGCCGCGGTGTGGGGCGGCGAGGACGCGACCGGCCTGCTCGACTGGCTCGGTGTGGGGACCCGGCACGTCGTGCCGGCCGGGTCGGCCCAGCCCGCGATCGGCTCGCTCGACGGGCTGGTCCTGCTCGACCTGCCAGACTTCGACTCCCGCGAGACGAGCAACCGGGAGGAGGCCGAGCGGGTCCTGGACCTCGTCGACGTCTTCGTCTGGGTCACCGACCCGCAGAAGTACGCCGACGCCCGGATGCACGACGACTACGTCGCCGCCCTGGCCACCCACGAGGCGGTCACCCTCGTCGTCCTCAACCAGGCCGACCGGCTGACCCCGGCCCAGGCCGAGCAGTGTGCCGACGACCTGCGGCGACTGCTCGCGATGGACGGCCTGCGCGATGCCCGGGTGGTGGTCACGTCCGCCGCGACGGGGAAGGGGGTCGATGACCTCCGCGGCCGGCTCGCGAACGCCGTCGCCGGGCGGAACGCCGCTCGCACCCGCCTGGCCGCCGACGTCACATCGGCGACCAACGCGCTCGCTGGCGGGGTGGCGGATCGGGAGCCGGGCGTCACTCTGCAGACGCGCGCGGCGCTCGTCGAGGCGCTGGCCCGGGCGGCCGGCATACCCACTGTTGTTACCGCCGTGGACCGTGACTACCGCCATCAGGCCGTGGCCCGGACGGGGTGGCCGTTCACCCGGTGGGTGCGCGCGCTGCGCCCACGGCCGTTGCGGCGGCTGCGCCTGGACCAGGCTGCTCCCGAGTTCGCCGCCGCCGATGTCCGGGCCGTCGTCGGCCGGTCCTCGCTGCCGCCGCCGTCACCGGCCGCGCGGGCTGCGGTCGACCTCGCGAGCCGGCAGCTCGGCGACGACGCGGCAGCCGGGCTGCCGGTTCGGTGGGCCGACGCGGTCCACGACGCAGCTTCGCCGGACGGTCGTGACCTGGCCGACGCGCTCGACCAGGGCATCGTCGGCACGTCGCTCAAGGTGCCCGCGCCGGCGTGGTGGGGCGTGATGGGCACGCTGCAGCTGCTGCTTGCCCTGACCGCCCTGGTCGGCCTGCTCTGGCTCGCCGTGCTCTCGGTCCTCGGCTGGTTCCACCTGCCGGAGCCGTCGACGCCGTCGTGGGGGCCGTTGCCGGTGCCGTTCGTACTGCTCGTCGGTGGGTTGCTGGTGGGGGTCCTGCTGGCCCTGCTGTCGCGGTTCCTGGCCGGAGTCGGCGCGCGGCGGCGGGCGGCGCTCATCGACCGGCGGCTACGAGAGGCGGTGGCCACGGTGGCGCAGGACCGGGTGCTCGGCCCGGTAGGGGAGGTCCTCGGTCGGCACGAGGCGACCCGGCAGGCTCTCGGGCGCGCGCGGGGCTGAGCTCCTGCTTCGGTTGGTCTGCTCGACGGGTTTTCCACACCCGTGCACCCAGGTGGCGGTCCTCCACAGGCTGGAGGCGGCCGCTGTCGGGGCCGGTGATTCCGTGCCAGCCTCGGTCGGGACAAGCCCCTTGGTGCGTATGCCGCGCTGTCGGGGCCAACCGATCAGCGAGGGGATGACCCACATGTTCGAGAACCACATCACCATCACGGGCAACGTGTGCAACGACCCGGAGGTGCGCATCGCCAGGAACGGCGACGAGTACGCCGCCTTCCGGGTGGCGTCCGGCACGCGTCGGCGCAACAGCGAGACCGGCCTCTGGGAGGACGGCGAGACGAGCTTCTACCGCGTGACCGCCTGGCGCGGCCTGAGCGGCAACGTGGCGCGGTCGATCCGCAAGGGCCATCCGGTCCTCGTGCAGGGACGGCTCCGGATCACCCGCTTCGTGCGCGATGACAACGCCGTTCTGGTCTCGGCCGACATCACCGCTGACGCACTGGGCCACAACCTCGCGCTCGGCCAGGCCACCTTCGCCCGGCCGGGAGCCGGGCTCCGGGTGGCTCCAGACCCGTCTGGGGAGGCGCTGTACGACCCGGGCGAGGAGGTCTTCGGCGCGCGGGGTGGGCGCCCCGTGTCCGAGCTGGCGACCCCCTACGACGGCGACTACGACCTCGTCGACCAGGTCACCGGCGAGGTCACGACGATGAGCGGGACCGATGACGCCAATGGTGATGGCCGGGACGGGGACGAGGTGGACAACCCGCTGGCCACCGCCATCTGAGCGGGGTGACCACGCCGGGATTCGGGCCGGGGGCGAGTGCTCGATAGCCTTGCCCCATGCCCGAGTTCATCTACGTCATGTCGCATGCCCGCAAGGCGCACGGCGACAAGGTCATCCTCGACGACGTCACCCTCTCGTTCTACCCCGGCGCCAAGATCGGCGTCGTCGGCCCCAACGGTGCCGGCAAGTCGACCGTCCTGAAGATCATGGCCGGCCTGGACCAGCCGTCCAACGGTGAGGCTCGGCTCACGCCCGGCTACACGGTCGGCATCCTCATGCAAGAGCCCCAGCTCAACGAGGACAAGACCGTGCTGGGCAACGTGGAGGAGGGCGCCGGAGAGATCAAGGCCAAGCTGGACCGCTACAACCAGATCTCGGCCGAGATGGCCGAGCCGGACGCCGACTTCGACGCACTGATGACCGAGATGGGCCACCTCCAGGAGGCCATCGACGCCGCCGACGCCTGGGACCTGGACTCCCAGCTCGAGCAGGCGATGGACGCGCTGCGCTGCCCACCGCCGGACGCCGACGTCAAGGTGCTCTCCGGCGGCGAGCGTCGACGGGTCGCCCTCTGCAAGCTGCTCCTGCAGAAGCCGGACCTGCTGCTCCTCGACGAGCCCACCAACCACCTCGACGCCGAGTCCGTCCTCTGGCTCGAGCAGCACCTCGCCGCCTACCACGGCGCCGTCGTCGCGGTCACCCACGACCGGTACTTCATGGACAACGTCGCCCAGTGGATCCTCGAGCTGGACCGCGGTCGCGCCTACCCCTACGAGGGCAACTACTCCACCTACCTGGAGAAGAAGCAGGCCCGGCTCCAGGTCCAGGGCAAGAAGGACGCCAAGCTGTCCAAGCGGCTCGCCGAGGAGCTGGAGTGGGTCCGCTCCAACGCCAAGGCCCGCCAGACCAAGTCCAAGGCCCGCCTCGCCCGCTACGAGGAGATGGCCGCCGAGGCCGACCGCACCCGCAAGCTGGACTTCGACGAGATCCAGATCCCGCCGGGCCCGCGCCTGGGTTCCAAGGTGATCGAGGTCAAGAACCTCACCAAGGGCTTCGGTGACCGGGTCCTCATCGACGGACTGTCGTTCACCCTCCCGCGCAACGGGATCGTCGGCGTCATCGGCCCCAACGGTGTCGGCAAGACGACCCTCTTCAAGACGATCGTCGGTCTCGAGCAGGCCGACGCGGGCAGCGTCGACATCGGTGAGACGGTCTCCATCTCCTACGTGGACCAGAGCCGAGGGGGCATCGACCCCAACAAGAACCTCTGGGAGGTCGTCTCCGACGGCAACGACTACATCCAGGTCGGCAAGGTCGAGATCCCCTCGCGCGCCTACGTCAGCCAGTTCGGGTTCAAGGGCCCGGACCAGCAGAAGCGGGCCGGCATCCTCTCCGGCGGCGAGCGCAACCGGCTCAACCTGGCGCTCACCCTCAAGGAGGGCGGCAACCTGCTGCTCCTGGACGAGCCGACCAACGACCTTGACGTCGAGACCCTCGGGTCGCTCGAGAACGCGCTGCTGGACTTCCCCGGCTGCGCCGTCGTCATCAGCCACGACCGGTGGTTCCTCGACCGGGTCGCGACGCACATCCTGGCCTACGAGGGCGACGACGAGAACCCGGCCAAGTGGTACTGGTTCGAGGGCAACTTCGAAGCCTACGAGGCCAACAAGATCGAGCGCCTCGGAGCCGACGCCGCCCGCCCGCACCGGGTGACCTACCGCAAGCTGACCCGCGACTGACACCTCACCACCGGGGTCACGGCGTGCGTCTGCGTCGTTGGGAGCTCCGCGGGCTCGGTGACGCAGACGCCCGGGCCCCGGCTCGCGGCATAGGGCCGACAGGCGCAGGATGGCCTCATGAAACTCGGAACCCAGGTGTCCTACTTCAGCTGGCCGGGTGGGCCGGCGACGATCGGCCCGACCTTCGGTCGGATCGCGAGCAACAGTGACGCGGCCGGGCTCACCAGCCTGTGGGTCATGGACCACTTCTTCCAGATCTCGATGATCGGGCCGCCCGAGCTGGACATGCTCGAGGGCTACAGCGCGCTCGCGTATGCCGCGGGCCGGACCGAGCGGATCGAGCTCGGCACGATGGTCACCGGTGTGACGTACCGGCACCCCGGGCTGCTCGCCAAGACGGTCACCACGCTCGACGTGCTCTCCGGCGGTCGCGCGATCCTCGGGATCGGCGCCGCCTGGAACGAGGAGGAGCACCGCGGGCTCGGCGTCCCGTACCCCGCGCTCGCAGAGCGGTTCGAGCGGCTGGAGGAGACGCTGCAGGTCTGCCGGCAGATGTTCGACGGCGACGAGACCCCGTATGCCGGGGCCCACTACCAGCTCGAGCGTCCGCTCAACTCGCCGAAACCGTTGCGGCGCATACCGATTCTCATCGGTGGCGGGGGCGAGAAGAAGACCCTGCGACTCGTTGCCCAGTACGCCGACGCGTGCAACATCTTCGACATGGGTCCGGACGGGGTGAAGGCCAAGTACGACGTCATCCGCGCCCACTGCGAGACGGTCGGCCGCGACTACGCCGAGATCGAGAAGACGGTGCTCACCCGCTTCGCCATCGGCAACGGGGGAGGCAAGCACCCCTCCGGTATGCCGCTGGAGTCGGTCGACCAGGTCGTGGCCCGGCTCGGGGCGTTGGCCGAGATCGGGACCGACACCGCGATCGCCGGCATCGCCAACAACACCGACGACGCGGCATACGACCTGCTCGCGGACGTGGTCCGCCAGCTCGAGCCGATCACCCCCGCCGGCCGCTGACCCGGCGCTCAGCCGCGGGCGGGTCGCCGGGCGCCGACGAGGCGCAGGCCGAGGCGGGCGTTGCTCGCGCCGATCTCCTCGGGGGTCCGTCTGATCCCGGGCGTGTACCAGCGGGCCACGTCCACACACATGGACATCAGGGCCAGGGTCGTCGCCTGCACGTCGTCGACCTCGAACTCGCCGGCCGCCACGCCCGTGTCGAGCACCGACCGGACGACGCCGTCGATCTCCTTGCGCAGCCGCAGGACCACCTCCCGGTGTTCGGGGGTGAGGTGGCCGAACTCGTACTGGACGATCCGGCCCACCCGGTAGTGCTCCGCATGCCACCGGGAGAACGTCTCCAGGATCGCAGCCAGACCCTCGGACGGGCTCACTGCCGTCGACGCGGCAGCCACCAGCATGTCCCGCGCCGCCTCGTGACCGCGCTCACTCAGGGCGAAGAGCAGCTCCTCCTTGGAGGCGAAGTGGACATAGACCCCGGCCGGTGACAGCCCTGCCCGCGACGCGATGTCACGTGTCGTCGTCGCGTGGAAACCCTTGTCGGAGAATGCATCTGCCGCCGCCTCCATGAGTCGCAGCGCCGTGTCGCCCATCGAGTCGACCCCGGGGAGAGGCGGGGGAGAGGCGGGAGCCGAGCGACCGGCATACGGGCGGACAGCCGGCACCCGCGTCGCACTCATGGTTGACAGCATGCACCCCCGGGGAGAGACTAAGCAAGCGCTTACTAACCCCAGATCCGCAGAGCCAGGCAAAGAGGTCGACATGCCCCGCAACATCTACAGCCAGGAGCACGAGGACTTCCGCGGCTCGGTCCGCGAGTTCGTCGAGCGGACCCTCAAGCCGCGCGCGGAGGAGATGATCGAGACCCGGTCGATCGACCGCAGCCTGTGGAAGGAAGCCGGCAAGCAGGGCCTCTTCGGGCTGGACATCCCCGAGGAGTTCGGCGGGTTGGGCGCGGGGGACTACCGGTTCAACGCCATCGCGGCCGAGGAGATCGCCGGCTTCAACGCAGCCGTGAGCAGCTGCTTCGGGATCCACTCCGACGTCTGCCCGCCCTACCTCGTCGACCTCGGCACCGAGGAGCAGAAGCAGCGCTGGCTCCCCGGCATGGCCGCCGGCGACCTGATCTGCGCCATCGCCATGACCGAGCCGAGCGGCGGCTCCGACCTCGCCGCCCTCAAGACCACGGCGGTCCGCGACGGCGACACGTGGGTCCTCAACGGCTCCAAGACGTTCATCACCAACGGCTACCAGGCCGACCTGGTCATCGTCGCCGCCCGCACAGATCCCAGCAAGGGCGCCAAGGGCATCACCTTGTTCATGGTCGAGACCGGCATGGCCGGCTTCACCCGCGGCCGCAAGCTGGACAAGGTCGGCCAGGTGGAGAGCGACACCGCCGAGCTGTTCTTCTCCGACGTGCGTGTCCCCGACGAGAACCGGATCGGCCCTCAGGACCTGGGCTTCATCGCGATGATGCAGCGCCTGCCCCAGGAGCGGATCGGCGCCGCCGTCGCCAACGTGTCGCACGCCAAGCAGATCCTGCTGGAGACGATCGAGTACACCAAGGAGCGCAAGGCGTTCGGGCAGCCGATCGGGACCTTCCAGCACAACAAGTTCAAGATCGCCGAGATGGTCACCAAGATCGAGGTCACCCAGGCCTACGTCGACGACTGCGTCGAGGCCCACACCAACGGGACCCTCACCGCTGTGGACGCCGCCAAGGCCAAGTGGTGGAGCAGCCAGGTCCAGGGCGAGGTGCTCGACGAGTGCGTCCAGCTCTACGGCGGCTATGGCTTCATGAACGAGTACCGCGTCGCCCGCGCCTGGCGCGACGCCCGGGTCACCCGGATCTGGGCCGGTTCCAACGAGATCATGAAGGAGCTCATCGGCCGCGACCTCGGCCTCTAGGGCCGACGCGGGTGTTCGTTTGTCGCGTAAATGTTCGACATGTCGGCCACAGTTGCGACAGACGAACACGGCTGGGTTTCGCGCGGCCCGGTGGCCAGGCTCCTCAGCGCTTGGGGCCCACTGCACGGATCCCGGCGCGGGCCACCTCGAGGGCGCCGTCACCGGCATACAGCTCGGGCGGCAGGATGATGGCCGCGGCCGAGCCGCGCATCCGCAGGAACAGGTGGTCCCGGACGATGTCGGCCCGCCGGAAGCGGTCCCAGTCGGCGTGGAAGCTGCCCTTGGGCACGGTCATGGTCACCCCGGACCCCGAGATGTCGACCTTGGCCTCGACGCCGGGGGGATAGATACGGCGGACGAGGCGCGCGCCGAGCAGGAAGCTGAAGAACGGGACGAGCACCAGGCCGACGACGGCGGCGGCGACGACCCCCAGGACGCTCGCGTGCCGGGCCGCGGCATACCAGCCGAACACGGCCGCCACGAGGACCGCGCTCACCCACAGGGCCGGTCGCGAGGCGGCGTCGGCGAACCGCGCCATCGCGGCCTCGGTGTGCATCGCCTTGGTCACCGGGGCGCGACGGGTCGTGGGCGGGTCGACCGGGATGGCCGGCGTCGGCAGGTCACGCGGGTCCTCCGGCTCGGGCAGCCGAGCCGAGCGCGCCGGGTCGACCGGGTCAGTCAAGCGGTCCACCGGCCACGTAGATGACCTGACCGGACACGAACCCGGCCTCCTCGGAGCAGAGGAACGAGATCGTCGCCGCGATGTCCTCGGGCTGGCCGACCCGCTGGACCGGGATCTGGGCGGCGGAGTGCTTGATGAAGTCCTCGAACGACACCCCGATCCGCTCGGCCGTCGCCGCCGTCATGTCGGTCTGGATGAAGCCGGGCGCGACCGCGTTGGCCGTCACGTTGAACCGGCCGAGCTCGATGGCGAGGGTCTTGGTGAAACCCTGCAGCCCCGCCTTGGCGGCCGAGTAGTTGGCCTGACCCCGGTTGCCCTGCGCCGAGGAGGAGGACAGGTTGACGATCCGGCCGTACTTCTCGGCGGACATGTGGGCCTGGCAGGCCTTGGTCATGAGGAACGCACCGCGCAGGTGCACCCCGATGACGGCGTCCCAGTCGTCCTCGCTCATCTTGAAGATGAGGTTGTCGCGGATGATCCCGGCGTTGTTGACCAGGATCACCGGGGGGCCGAGCTCGGCGGCGACCCGCTCGACGGCCGCGGCCACCTGGTCGGCCTTGGAGACATCCACTCCCACGGCGATGGCGCGACCGCCCGCAGCCGTGATCGCGTCGACGGTGGCGGCGCACGCGCCCTCGTCGAGATCGAGCACGGCGACGGCGTTGCCGTCCTGGGCGAGGCGCAGCGCCGTGGCGGCGCCGATGCCGCGGGCGGCGCCGGTGACGATGGCAACACGAGGGGTGGTCACGGTTGGGATCCTTCGCGGGGGATGGGTAGGTTCTAGTGGTCGTCATGCACTCTAGGTGAGCCGGAAGACCCCGACCACACCGCTGCCTGATGACGCTGCACACAGGATCGCTGACGCTCCTCACACCCCCGCTCCACCCCGGGTCACCCCGCCGGCCGGAGCACGTACGCGAAAGAGGGCCATGGAGATCTGGCCAGGCAAGCCGTACCCCCTGGGTGCGACATACGACGGCACGGGCACCAACTTCGCCGTCTTCTCCGAGGTCGCCGAGACCGTCGAGCTGTGTCTCATCGACGACGCCGACGAGGAGACCCGGATCACCCTCCCGGAGGTCGACGGCCACGTGTGGCACGGCTACCTCCCAGGAACCCAGCCGGGCCAGCGCTACGGCTTCCGGGTGCACGGCCCCTACGACCCCGCCCGTGGCCAGCGCTGCGACCCGACAAAGCTGCTCCTCGACCCCTACGCCAAGGCCGTCGACGGACTGATGACCGGTGACCCGTCGCTGTTCTCCTACTCCTTCGACGACCCCAGGGCGGGCCTGTCCACGAGGACGAACGGGCTGGACAGCCTCGGTCACACCCTCATGTCGGTCGTCATCAACCCGTTCTTCGACTGGGGCCAGGACCGCGCGCCGCAGCACGAGTACCACGACAGCGTCATCTACGAGGCCCACGTCAAGGGCCTCACCGAGCTGCACCCGGAGATCCCCGAGGAGATCAGGGGCACGTATGCCGGGATCGCCCACCCTGCGTGCATCGCGCACCTCAAGGAGCTGGGCATCACGGCGATCGAGCTGATGCCGGTGCACCAGTTCGTCCACGACTTCCACCTGCTCGACCGGGGGCTCACGAACTATTGGGGCTACAACACGATCGGGTTCTTCGCTCCGCACAGCGGCTATGCGGCATACGGGACCAAGGGCGAGCAGGTCGCCGAGTTCAAGGGGATGGTCAAGGCGCTGCACGCCGCCGACATCGAGGTCATTCTCGACGTCGTCTACAACCACACCGCCGAGGGCAACCACCTCGGGCCGACGCTGTGCTTCCGCGGGCTCGACAACGCCAACTACTACCGGCTCGTCGCCGACGACCCCGCGCACTACTACGACACGACGGGCACCGGCAACAGCCTGCTCATGCGCAGCCCGCACGTGCTGCAGCTGATCATGGACTCGCTGCGCTACTGGGTGACCGAGATGCATGTCGACGGGTTCCGCTTCGACCTCGCGGCCACGCTGGCCCGCCAGTTCCACGAGGTCGACCGGCTGTCGGCGTTCTTCGACCTCGTCCAGCAGGACCCGGTCGTCAGCCAGGTCAAGCTGATCGCCGAGCCGTGGGACGTCGGCGACGGCGGCTACCAGGTCGGCAACTTCCCGCCCCTGTGGACCGAGTGGAACGGCAAGTTCCGCGACACCGTGCGCGACTTCTGGCGCGGTGAGTCGGCCACCCTCGGCGAGTTCGCCTCCCGCATCACCGGATCCAGCGACCTGTACGAGCACAGCAGCCGCAAGCCGATCGCCTCGATCAACTTCGTCGTCGCCCACGACGGCTTCACCATGCGGGACCTGGTGTCCTACAACGAGAAGCACAACGAGGCCAACGGTGAGGGCAACCAGGACGGGGAGAGTCACAACCGGTCCTGGAACTGCGGCGTGGAGGGCCCGACCGACGACCCGGGCATCAACCGGCTCCGCAACCGACAGCAGCGCAACATGCTCACGACGCTCCTCCTCTCCCAGGGCGTGCCGATGCTCGCCCACGGCGACGAGGTGTCGCGCACCCAGCGCGGCAACAACAACGGCTACTGCCAGGACAACGACATCACCTGGGTCAACTGGGACCTCGACGAGGACGAGCGGGGTCTGCTCGAGTTCACCCGCCGCCTCGTGGACCTTCGACGCAGCCATCCGGTGTTCCATCGCCGCCGCTTCTTCGCGGGGTCGGCCGACCACGGCGGGGAGAGCGCCATCGGCGAGATCGGCTGGTTCCAGCCCAATGGCGGCCACATGGACGAGGGGTCCTGGGCCAACGGCTTCGCCCAGTCCGTCATGGTCTATCTCAACGGCTCGGCCATCACCGAGCCGAGCTCGCGCGGACAGCAGATCCTCGACGACCACTTCCTCGTGCTCTTCAACGCGAGCAGCGCGCCGATCGCGTTCACGCTGCCGGACTCGACCTACGGCGAGCAGTGGATCCTCCAGATCGACACGGCCACCGACGCGGTGGACTCCCGCCCGCTGAAGCCCGGGTCGGGGCTGAAGGTCGAGGGGCGCAGCGTCGTCGTCCTCCGCTGTCCGCGCGCGACACCGCCGGCCCCGCGGGCCCGAGGCCGGCGGGCCTCGACCACGTGAGTCGTATGCCGCCCTCCGGCACCTACCGACTCCAGCTGCACGCGGGGTTCGACTTCGACGCGGCGGCTGGGGTCGTCCCGTATCTGGCCGGCCTCGGGGTCAGCCACCTCTACCTGTCGCCGATCCTGCAGGCCGCCCCCGGCTCGATGCACGGCTACGACGTCGTCGACCACACTCGGCTGTCGGACGACCTCGGGGGGCGACCGGCATACGACCGGCTCTGTGCCGCGGCCCGGGCGGCCGGGCTCGGGATCCTCGTCGACGTCGTGCCGAACCACATGGCCGTGCCGACCCCGGCATACCTCAATGCGCCGCTCTGGTCGGTGTTGCGCGACGGCCTCGGGTCTGCGTATGCCGGCTGGTTCGACATCGACTGGGCCGCCGAGGACGACACGATCCTCATGCCTATCCTCGGCACCGAGGTCGATGAGGTGATCGCCTCCGGAGCGCTCGCGATCGGCCACGACGGCGGCGCCCTTGGCGATGAGACGGTGCTCCGATACTTCGACCAGGAGCTGCCGGTCGCCCCGGGGACCGAGGTGCTGGAACTGCCCGATCTCATTGCTGCACAACACTATCGGCTCACCAACTGGCGGGAGGGGCAGCAGCGGCTCAACTACCGCCGGTTCTTCGATGTCACCTCGCTCATCGCGATCCGGGTCGAGGATCCGGTGGTGTTCGACGCCACCCACGCCGTTCTGCTGGACCTGTTTCGCGCCGGCCAGATCGACGCCTTCCGGATCGACCACCCCGACGGGCTGGCCGACCCGGCCGGCTACCTCGCCCGGCTGGCCGATGCCACCGACGGGACCTGGGTGGTCGCCGAGAAGATCCTCGAGGGCGCCGAGACGCTGCCGGTCGACTGGCGGTGCGCAGGGACCACGGGCTACGACGCCCTGCTGCGGGTCCAGCAGGTGTTCGTCGACCCGGTCGGCGAGGCGCCGCTCACAACACTGTGGCACGAGCAGAGCAACGACACGACGACGCTGGCGGACCTCGTGATCGAGGCCAAGGCCCAGGTCGTGCGCGACGTCCTGGCCCCCGAGATCAACCGGCTGGTCCGCGACGTCGACCGGATCCTGCCGGTCACCGACGCCGCCGAGGTCAGGGTCGCGCTCGGAGAGCTGCTCATCTCGATGGACCGCTACCGCGCCTACCTGACGCCCGGCGCCCCCGCGGACCAGGCTGCCGTCGAGGTGGTCCGCGAGGCGGCCCGGCGGGCCCGTGAGCTGCTGGCGCGCGAGGACTTCCCCGCGCTGCGGACCGTCGTCGGGCTGGTGACCGGCACCGACCTGCCGCCGGGGGCGACGACGACCGACCCGGACGTGGCCGACGTCATCGTCCGCTTCCAGCAGACCTGTGGCCCGGTGATGGCCAAGGGCATCGAGGACACGGCGTTCTACCGCTACGCCCGGCTCTCGGGTCTCAACGAGGTGGGCGGCGACCCCGGCGAAGTGGGCCTGGACCCGGAGGACTTCCACGACTTCGCCCAGCGGCTGCTCGCGACCTCGCCCGCCACGATGACGGCCGGCTCGACGCACGACACGAAGCGCTCCGAGGACGTGCGTGCCCGGCTGTCGGTCCTCTCCGAGCTGCCTGCCGAGTGGTCGGCATGGCTGACCCGGGCCCGCGAGCTGGGGGCGCCGTACCGGCGCCGTGGCGTCGACGGGGCCACCGAGTACCTCATCTGGCAGACCCTCGTCGGCACCTGGCCGATCGGACCGGACCGGGTCCACCCCTACGTCGAGAAGGCGGTCCGGGAGAGCAAGGCGCGGACCACGTGGACCGACCCCGACGAGACCTACGAGGCGGCTGTCAGCCGGCTCGTCGACGGCATCCTGGCCGACCCCGCCGTGCACCGTCACCTCGACGACTGGGTCGCCACCGCGGGCCCTGCCGCGCGGGTGAACACGTTGGGGCAGAAGGTGGCTCAGCTCCTCCTGCCCGGTGTGCCTGACAGCTACCAGGGGACTGAGCTGGTCGACCTGTCCCTCGTCGACCCGGACAACCGCCGCCCGGTGGACTTCGCCGACCGGGCGTCGCGGCTGGCTCGCCTCGACGCCGGGGCACCCATCGAGGACCTCTCCGACGAGAAGCTCCTTGTCACCAGTCGCCTGCTCCGGATCCGACGAGACCATCCGGAGTGGTTCACCGGCGAGCAGGCGACGTATGCCGCCCTGCCCACCTCCACCACGCACGCCCTGGCGATCGGGCGTGGCGACGCCTCTGGTGTCCACGTCGTGGGAGTCGCCACCCGACGTTCCGTCGCCCTCGCCGCGGGAGGCGGTTGGCGGGCTGCCACCCTCGACCTTCCTGCCGGGCAGTGGCGGAATGCCTTGGGGGACAACGTGTTCGACGTGGGCGAGGCAGGAACGCTGCTGCTGTCCGACGTGTTGCGGGACCAGCCCGTCGCCGTCCTCGTCAGGCAGACCGGAGGAGTGGGGTCAGGTCCTTGATCCGGGTGTGGGCTCCGCTGGCCGGCCGCGTCGAGATCGAGGTGTCGCGCGCCGGCCGGTTCCCCATGGTGGCCGAGGACGACGGGTGGTGGTCCTGGGAGGAGGCGGCTGGCATACGAGGCATGCGACCGGACGGGGAAGGTCTCGACTACGCCTTCGTCCTCGACGGCGCCGAGCCGGCGCTGCCCGATCCCAGGTCCCCGTGGCAGCCGCACGGGGTGCACGGACCGAGCCGGACGTTCGACCCGACGACCTTCGCCTGGACCGACTCCGGGTGGCCCGGCCCGCAAGGGGGCGAGGGGGCGCTGGGCGCGGTCTTCTACGAGCTGCACGTCGGGACGTTCACCCCAGAGGGGACGCTCGACGCGGCGACCACGCGCCTGGACCACCTGGTGCGACTGGGCGTCGACGTCGTCGAGCTGATGCCGGTCGCCGCCTTTCCGGGCCGATGGAGCTGGGGCTACGACGGGGTCGGGCTGTGGGCCGTCGACGATGCATACGGCGGGCCGCTGGCCCTGCAGCGGTTCGTCGACGCGTGTCACGGCCGCGGGATCGGCGTGTGCCTCGACGTCGTCTACAACCACCTCGGTCCGGAGGGGAACTACCTCGCGCGGTTCGGCCCCTACTTCACCGAGGACCACCAGACGCCGTGGGGACCGGCGGTGAACTTCGACGCGGCAGGCTCCACTGAGGTGCGGGCCTTCGTCGTCGGGGCGGCCCTTCGATGGTTCCGCGACTTCCATGTCGACGCGCTCCGGCTCGACGCCGTCCACGAGCTGCATGACGAGTCCGAGGAGCACGTGCTCACCGAGCTGGCCGTCGCGGTGGACGAGCTGGCTGCCGCCCAGGGACGTCCGCTGGCGCTCATGGCCGAGAGCGACCTCAACGACGCGACCACGGTGACCCCGGTCGAGGAGGGAGGGGTCGGCATGACCGGGCAGTGGGACGACGACGTCCACCACGCCCTGCACGTGACGCTGACCGGCGAGACCGACGCCTACTACGCGGACTTTGCGGCATCCGGTGCGCTGGCGAAGACCTTGTCCCGGGCCTTCTTCCACGACGGCACGCACTCGACCTTCCGTGGCCGACGGTGGGGCGCCCCCGTCGATCCGGAGGCCCTCGATGCTCGTCGGATGATGGCCTACCTCCAGACCCACGACCAGGTCGGCAACCGGGCCGTCGGCGACCGGATCACCGACACCATCACGCCCGGCCAGCAGGCGATCGGCGCCGCGCTCTACCTCACCTCGGCCTTCACCCCGATGGTCTTCATGGGCGAGGAGTGGCGCGCCACCTCGCCGTTCCAGTTCTTCACCGACTTCGGCGACCCCGGCCTGCAGGAGGCGGTGAAGGAGGGCCGGCGGGCGGAGTTCGCCACCCACGGCTGGCCCGACGACGACGTCCCCGACCCCCAGGACGAGACGACGCGGTCGCGCTCGGTCCTGCGCTGGGACGAGGTCTCCCGACCCGGCCACGCCGAGATGCTGAGCTGGTATGCCGCGCTGATCGCGTTGCGGCACAAGGAGACCGACCTCCGCTCGGGTGACCTCGGTGCCGTCCGGGTTGCCCACGACCAGGACGCGGGCTGGCTGGTCATGCACCGCGGCGGGCTCGCCACGGTGGTCAACCTGTCTCCCGCCGGCCAGGTCGTCCCGCTGGGCGAGGTCGCCGACGTGCTCCTCGCCTGGGGTGAGGCGACGGTGGTCCCGGGCGCACCCGGCATACGGCTCGAGGGTCACGACGTCGCCGTCGTCCGGATGGCAGGGTGGGCGGCATGACGATGCTGACGATGCCGCGCCTCGGCGTGGCCTACACCCCCGAGATCCCGCCGGAGCGGCTGCGCGACCTGTCGCGGGCAGCCGACGCCTACCTGGACGACCTGTGGGTGTGGGAGGACTGCTTCAAGCAGTCCGGCCTCGCGTCGGCGACGGCCGCCCTCGCCTGGACCGAGCGGGTGCGAGTCGGGCTGGGGCTGATGCCGGCTCCGCTGCGCGCGGTCGCCCTCACGGCCATGGAGGTGGCGACCGTCCAGCGGATGTTCCCCGGTCGGTTCGTCGCCGGGATGGGCCACGGCATACAGGACTGGATGGGTCAGTCCGGGGTACGGGTGCCGTCACCGATGACCCTCCTCGCCGAGCAGCTGGCCGCCCTGAAGGCCCTGCTCGCCGGTGAGGAGGTCACCACCTCGGGACGCTACGTCACGCTCGACGGGGTCCGCCTCGAGTGGCCACCCGCGCCGGGTGAGCAGCTGATGGCCGGCGGCTTCGGTCCCCGCACCCTGGCCCTGGCCGCCCGCGAGACAGACGGGCTGCTCATCGGTGCCGCGATCGGCCCGGACGGGTTCGGCGAGACCGTCCGCACGGCGCAGGCTGCGGCGCCCGGCCGAGCGTTGGAGGTCGTCGTGACGGTGATGGCCGCCATCGGTCCCGGCGCCGAGGAGCGGTTGGCTCGGGAGCGGCAGCGTTGGGGGCTGGCCGCGGATGCCGAGGTCGGCCTCGATGGCACGTCGGGGCAGGTGGCCGAGGTCGTGCGAGCGTATGCCGCGCAGGGCGCCACCACTGTCGTCCTCCAGCCGACGGCGGACGAGCCGGACCTGCTCGGCTACGTCGAGGCGATCGGCCGGGACGTCAGGGCTGCTCTGGCTTGAGCCGGATCATGCCCTCCTGGGCGACCGTCGCGACGAGCCGGCCGTCCTGGAAGATCGTGCCGAGGCCCAGCCCGCGTCCACTCTGGGCCGAGGGGGAGTGCTCGTCGTAGAGCACCCACTCGTCCATCCGGACCGGCCGGTGGAACCACATGGCGTGGTCCAGGCTGGCGATCCGCAGCCGGGGATCGCCGTAGGGGATGTGGTGCCGACGCAGGGCCGGCTCCAGCAGCGAGTAGTCCGACGCGTACGCGAGGACCGCCGCGTGGAGCAGCGGGTCGTCGGGGAGCCGGCCGACGGCGCGCATCCAGACGTACTGGTCAGCCGTGGCTTCCGCGTCCGGGTCGAGGGCGTAGAGGTGGCCCTCGACGTGGCGCTGCTCGATCGGCCGGTGGCCGAGGTGGCGTGCGGCCGGGTGGTCGGCGCCTCGGAAGAGGTCCGCCAGGCTAGGTATGCCGTCGGGTCCGGGCACGTCGGGCATCGGGTCCTGGTGGTCCAGCCCGGGCGCGACCTCCTGGAAGGACGCCGACATCGACAGGATGGGCCGGCCGTGCTGGATCGCATGGACCCGCCGGGTCGTGAACGAGCGGCCGTCCATCATCCGCTCGACGGCGAACCGGATCGGCTGGGTGTCGTCGCCGGGCCGCATGAAGTAGGCGTGCAGCGAGTGGATCGGGCGAGGAGCCGCACCGGTCGGCAGGTCGAGGGTTCGCCCTGCCGCGATGACGCCCTGGGCCAGGACCTGCCCGCCGAAGACCCGGTTGTGCGCCATCTTCTGGCTCTGCCCGATGAAGACCTGGGCAGAGGAGTCACCCAGGGCGATGTCGGCGTCAGGGGCGTCGGCGATCCGGATCTGCGCCGTGCCGACCTCGCGGAGGTCGAGCAGGTCTAGAAGCATCCGCAGGGCCGCGTCCTCGTCGGCGCCCGAGGTCTGGGAAGGCACGGCGTCGTCGGTCACGGACCCGACCCTATCGCCGGCGCGTCGTGGTCGGGTGGCCTCTTCCGCCGTCGCCTGCAGCCTGCCGTCGGCGCCGGGCGCCAACGGGAACCACAGCTGGTAGCGGCTGGCCGGCAACACAGCCTCGGCGTACTCGACCGGTTCGCCCCCGGCGGTCGCCCGTCGGGTCAGCCGGATGACAGGGGTGCTCGTGGTGATGGCCAGGTGTCCGGCCTCGTCGTCGTGGGGGAACCCCGCGCCGACCGACTCCTCGCCCGCATCGGGCAGCCGGCCGAGCGACTCCAGCCAGGTGTAGAGGCTCGTCGGGGAGTCCCCGGTGAGCAGGGACCGGCCGATGCTCACCGGGAACCAGGCGCGTTCGAGGGCGAGGGGGATGTCGTCGCCCAGCCGGAGCCGGTCGATCCGGACGGCGGCTTGCCCGGGCTGGAGTCCGAGGTGCTCGCGGACCGGCTCCGGTGGGTCGTCGTCCTCGCGACGGCCGAGCGTCGTGGTCGTCGCGGTCAGGTGCGCCCGGGCGATCTCTGCCGCGAACGAGCCGAGCCGCACCCGTAGGGCGATCGGCGCCGGCTGGACGAAGGTACCGCGCCCCTGCTCCGAGCGAAGGCGACCTTCCCGGACCAGCGCCCCGATCGCGTTGCGGACCGTCATCCGCGCCACGCCCCACTGCTCGGCCAACGCGCGCTCGGTCGGCAGCATCTCGCCGGGCCGCATGGCCGCGACGAGACTCTCCAGGTCGGCACGCACGCGGTGCTTCTTGACGGCTGCCGAGGTCATCGTCGCCGGTCCGTGCCGTGTCGCATGTCTGCGAGGCTATCGGTCACCCTCCGGGACGAGCGGGCCGCACCGGCAGTGGGGTTCGCCACTGTCAGGCGACGAGCGGACCGCGTCGCCGGCGGGTCGTCGTTTGCCGGCCGCCCCCGCTGGCGGTCTCGGCCTCGCGGACCCGGTTGACCGCCGTCGTCAGGCGCCGGACCGCCTCGGTCATGGTCTCCGGCGACAGGACATAGGGGAGCCGCACCCAGCGTCCGAGCCCGCCGCCGACGGCGAACCGCGGTCCACCGGCGATGAGCAGCCCCTCGTCCTCGGCCGCTGCGGCGACCTCGTCGGCGCGGGTCCACGGCAGCTCCAGCCAGAGCGAGAGGCCGCCGGGCGGGACGACGAACCGCACGTCGGGCAGAGCGGCGCGCAAGGCGGTGCCGGCAGCGTCACGAGAGGCCGTCAGCTCCGCGCGACGCGTCGCCGTGATGCCCGGCGTGGTCCGCATGAGCTCGACGAGGACGAGCTGCTCCAGCACCGGGGCACCGAGGTCGAGGGTGGCCCGCGAGTCGAGCAGGGCGGGAATCACCTTGTGCGGCGCGCGAATCCAGCCGGTCCGCAGGCCACCCCAGTGGGTCTTGCTCGAGCTGCCGACGCTGATCGCGCCGGCGTGGTGGGCGGCGAACGGGCGCGGAGCGGGGCGGTCGTCCAGGGCGATCTCGGCGATCGTCTCGTCGACGAGCGGCGTCGTGCCGGCCCGCTTGAGGGCATGGGCGACGGCGGCCCGCTGCTCGTCGGGCATGAGGGCGCCGGTCGGGTTGTGGAAGTCGGGGATGGTGAGGAACGCCCGCGCGTTCGCCGCGGCAATCGCCGAGGCGACGGTCGGGGTGTCCCACCCGGTGGGGTCGACGGTGACCGGTGCGAGGCGCAGCCCACCTCGGTGCAGGGCGTCGGCGGAGTTGGGGTAGCCGGGCGACTCGACCAGGACCCGGTCGCCGATGCCGAGCAGGGCGCGGGTCACCGAGGCCAGACCGGCGACCGCTCCCGACGTGACGAGGATCTGGTCCGCGCTCGTCGGCGCACCGCGCTGGGTGTAGCGGTCGGCGATGGCCTCGCGCAGCTCGGGGACGCCGAGGGTGAGATAGCCGGCGCCGGCGAGGTAGGACGGCAGCGCGGCCAGCGCCCGCTCGTAGGCCTCGGCGGTGCCGGCCGGCGCCCGGGTGGCGGCACAAGTGAGGTCGATGACGTCGTCCGGCAC
>Ga0073909_10000012_pt1 | contig 75329 bp, 74 predicted proteins | sample Coa_R1_6_FD_66439 | JGI IMG/M metagenome (GOLD analysis project Ga0073909, IMG submission 66439) | Surface soil microbial communities from Centralia Pennsylvania, which are recovering from an underground coalmine fire. - Coalmine... | ecosystem: Environmental > Terrestrial > Soil > Unclassified... | reverse complement strand
TCACCGAGACCATCGTCGTTGACGTGGTGGTCGACGCGCCGCCGGTACTGGTGGTCGACGTCATCATGCCGGCGCCGATCGCGCTCGTGGTCGACGTGCTGGCGCCGCCGCCGCTGGTCGAGGTCGTCGAGATCGCCGATTTCGGGACGGTGCCGATCGGCTATCCCCAGCTTCCGGTCGAGTTGCGCCAGTTGCCGATCAGCTTCCCCTACGCCGGGCGCCCCGCGGCTGGTACAGAAATCAACCTGCCGATGAGCTTCGCGCTGACTGTGCCGGTCGGCCTGGCGGGCACGGTGAGTTATGCCAAGGCTCCGCCGGCAGCCAATGCGGTCTTTCTGCTCAATCGGTTGAGCGAAACGGACGGCGTCGTGGAACTGGGTACGATAACACTCACCCCAGCCAGCCGTTCGAGTTGCCTGCTTACCGGCGCTGGCGGCTTGCTCGAGGTCGGCGACGTCATGCAGCTCGTGGCGCCGGAGCAAGACTTGCTGCTCGCCGACGTCGGCATAACCATACTTGCAAATCGGATGTGACCATGGGTTCAACGATCTTCGACTGCGCCACGATCGAAGAAGCAAAGTCGATCATCCTCACGCCCGAAATGGGGCTGTCGACCGACGAGCGCTGGAAGCTCGAGACCGAGTGGCTGATCGAGAAGCTCGATTTCGTGCCGCTCGACATGGTCGTGGACTACGGCTGTGGCATCGGCCGGATGAGCAAGGCCATGGTCGACCGGACGAGCTGCTGCGTGGTCGGGGTCGACCAGAGCGCCTCGATGCGCGCCATGGCCACGACGTATGTGGGCAACCCGGAGTGGTTCCAGGCGGTCACGCCGCGGTTCTTCAACTGCATGGTCGAGAACGCTTTCCTGGCAGATGGCGGGCTGACGGTGTGGTGTCTGCAGCATATCCCGATGCCGATCCTCGACGGGGTGATGCGCACGCTAAAGGCGGGGATCAGCCCTGGTGGCACTCTGTGCACGATGGAACGGCCGGAGCGTTTCGTGCCGGTGCGCGAGGGCCAGATCTGGGGATGGGCCGACGATGGCGTGTCGGTTTTTGAACGGCTGGATCACCACGGCTTCACGTCGGTATCCGCGCTGCCGGTGCCGGAAACGCTCTGCCAGCCGGGGGCAATGCTACGCAAATGGAGGAATGAATGACTGAAGAAGCTCTATTGGGTGCGGCCGATGACTACCCGGCCCTGGCGGCTTGGGTAAAAGAGAAGGCAGCTGAATTACACCAGTTGTGGCAGACCTCGCCCGACAAGTATCCGGCGGCGCTCGAGGCGACGCGGGCGGAATACCAGGCCAAGCGGCCGCCGGGCGACGGCCAGCCCAAGACCGTTGTCATCGACGAGATCATCCACATCAGCGCCCAGGGCAGCGCAGGGTGAGCCGGGCCCTCGTGGTTCGGCTCGGCGGCATCGGCGACAATCTCATCGCCGCTTCAGCGCTATCGCTGCTGGCCAAAAACCACGAGGTCGACGTCATGGCGCAGGCGCCGCAGGCCTGTGTTTTCGAGAATAACCCCTACGTGTCGCGGATTATCGTCAAGAAGGAAGGTGATATTCCGTCCGGTGGCAACGGCGAGCAATGGCATGCCTGGATGCGCGACCGCGGCAGCGAATACGACTGGTGGGTGAACCTGTCGCACAGCTGCGAAACCAAGCTGGCGCTGTTCAGGAATGAATGCGCGTTTTGGTGGCCAGATGCCTTCCGACGCAAGATGTGCGGTCACAACTACCTCGAATATGTCCACGACATTTGCGGCGTGGCGCACCAGTTCGATCCCGGTCCGCGCTTCTACCCGACCGAGAAAGAGCAGATGCAGGCCGGGGACACGCTGGACAACGTACGTGACGGCGTGAACCGCCGGGTGGTCGGCATCGCCATCTCTGGTTCGCGCCTTGATAAGATTTGGCCGTACTTGCCGATGCTGGTGGTGCGCCTGCTTGGCGAGCTCGAGGTCAGGGTAGTGCTGTTCGGGGCCGGCGAGCGCGATCACAAGATGGCGCAGCACGTCCAGGACTTCGTACAGCTCTGGCGTGGCTCGCTTGACGGACTGCACGCCGCCATTTCCCCCGATCCCAAGAACCCATCCTGGCCGATCCGCCGGGCGCTCGCCACCATTCAGCAATGCGACCTGGTGCTCACGCCCGACACCGGGCTGGCCTGGGCGGTGGCGATGGAGAAGATGCCGAAGGTGGTGGTGTTGTCGCACGCTTCGGAAGAGAACATCACCAAGCACTGGGTTAATACGACGTCCTTGCACGCCGATCCGGAGCGCGTGCCCTGCTATCCCTGTCACAGGCTGCATGACGACGCGAGCACCTGCGTCAAGGCTGCTGACGCCGAGGCGTCGAAGTGCATGGCGGACATCGCACTCGACACGGTTTTCACCGCCGTCCGCTCCAACCTGAAAGGACACTGATATGGCTGGCATTACTCCATATGGCGTGAAAGCGATGCTCGATTACACGCTGGGCGGCGCGGCCGAGCCGGCGATCGCCGCCTGGGCGGTGGCGGTGGCGACCAGTACGGCGCCGACCACGGCGAGCATGTACGAGATCGCCACCGGCGAGGGCGCCAACCGGGCGACGGTGACGATGGGCGCCGCGGCCTCGCCGGCCGGGTCGTGCTCGAACGCCAACACGCTCAGCTACGGGCCGTTCAGCAGCGCGCGCACGATCTCGGGGATCTCGATCTGGGACACGGCGGCAGTGACGGGCGGCAACGCGCTGTGGTTCGGCACGCTGTCGGTGGCGCGCACCCTGGCGATCGGCGACAGCCTGCTGATCAACCCGGGATCGCTGCTCATCACCCTCGCCTGATGTGGGTCCGGTCAGGTGAGTGCTGTCACTGCGGTGACTGTTGTATCGGCTCGCCGCCGGGGGAAGCCGCCCCCGTCGACGGCATGTGCCCCCGTCTGCGCCCTGGTCCGGAGGGCAAACGGCTATGTTCTGTGCATGATACCGATCACGCCTACTGGCAAGGTGCGTGCAGGCTCTGGCCAAGTCACCCAATACACGTTGAAGCCTATGCTCGGTGCACGTTTAGCTTTGCCTGGGTCGAGGAAGGACAGGGTTAATGCCCTCATATAGCGCCAACAATCGTCTGGGCGGCACCCAGCAGGTCATGACGACGACCTACAAGACGTGCCTGTCGGTGAGCGCACAGACGACGGGCCTGCGTCGGGCGCACATCTACGAACTGAACCTCGGGGTAGATGGCACGCCGGCCGACAACGTCGTGGTCTGGGATGTTTCACGCCAGACGACGGCGGGCACGGGCGGGGCCGCGGTTACACCGCTGGTGACCGAACCGGCCGATACCGCCTCGACGATGGTTGCCTACGCCAACCCGACTGCTGAGCCCGGTATCACGGCGACCAGTTCCATGCTGACCGTCGCGGTCAACCAGCGGGCGACCTATCGCTGGGTCGCGGTGCTCGGGCAGGAGTTGGTTATTCCGGCGACCAACCTGAACGGCATTGCCACGCGCGCGCTCAGTCCGGTCTACACCTCGACTTTCCTCGCCACTGTGATGTGGCTGGAATGAGTGATGCGACGCCCGGGCGGTTACGCGGTCATTACCGGGCCTGACGGCACCAAGGAGCGGGACACTTTCACCTGCTTCCACTGCCAGCACATTGTCCACGTTCCGCCCAAGGCCGATCCGGCCGCGATTGGCGGCATGTGCTACCAGTGCATGCGATTGATTTGTCCGAACTGCGTTGGTTTCGGTGGCTGTACTCCGTTCGAGCGCAGGCTCGAGGCCATGGAGCGGCGGGCTGACGCGCTGCGGTCGTATGGGGTGGGAGAGTGAGATGGAGTGGGTCAGTGGCAACGTCTTCATTCGCAAAATCCAGCCGACGAAAGGCGCTACATCAGGCGGCCATACCCACAATTTTGATCACACAACGATTGTCTTTAAGGGCGCCGTGCATGTCTCGGCCACGCTGCCCAACGGCACGGTCATAGAGCGTGACTTCCATGCCCCGACGCACTTCCTTGTTCGTCGCGACGTGTTGCACGCGATCACCGCGCTAGAGGACGGCACTGAATACTGGTGCGTCTACAGCCACCGCACCCCGCAGGGTGAGGTGGTGCAGGAATGGGACGGGTGGCGCGAGGCCACCGTGTGATGGCGGAAATGCTGCTCTGGATGCAGGACCGGCAAGGCGCTGACATCGAGCACACCAGCAAGCTGTCGCAGCGTGGCGACGTGATCGTGGTGCAGCCTGACGGCTGGGGCTGGAGCTTGGCCGAACAAACCGACCCATTTGTTGTGGTCGTGGTGCCCGATGCTACCGTGACCGATCTGGAATCATTCTTATCGCCCGAAATGCCGCAGCCGGGGAACGAGGACGCCCAATGGTGGGACACCACCAACACCCTGCAATTTCGCGGCTTCAGGGTGGACGTGGACAGCTACACCGGCGGCGTCTTGCGTTCCGGCGCCAATGTTCCCCTGGATGAAGTGCTGGCCTTGAAAGTACAGAAGCCCCCGCTCCCCGATCCGAAGGTGATCGGTGATAGCGGAAAGATAATTGGTTGACCGTCACCAGTAACATCCACACCGGCCTGGCAGCCTGGAGCAACCACAGCTTCGCGCTAAACGAAGCATGCTCGAATGCCGGCAACGCCTACCGATGCACCACGGCAGGATCATCGACCGCTGCCCCTACCGGCACCGGAACCGGGATCAACAACGGCGGCGTTGCCGTCTTCAAATGGCTCTCGACCTACGGGGCTTCGGACTATTCCACCATCGATGCGTGGGTCACGTCGATCCCCGGCACGCTGGCGCAGGCATACGAAGGCTTGATCTGGAACAACGGCGACATTGTTCGCACCACGTATGTGTCGATTACGGGGCACACGACAACCGCCGCCAACATCATCTCCCTGAAATGCGCGCCGGGTGAAAGTTTCGCCGACAATCCGAACCGCGCCACCAACCCGCTAATCCCCAGCGCAAGCTATGGCGTGCAGATATCCCGATCAGGCAACTATAGTTACAATATTATCCTCCAAGAGGATTATGGGCTTCTGGACGGCCTGCAGCTTGTTCGAGCGCCAGGCGCGATCCATCAGAATGCCAGTCTGGCCCTGGGAAAAAACGGCAGCAGCGGCACCACGACGGTCAGCCGGATGGTTGTGCGCGGGGAAAATTTCGAGCAGGCCAACAACGGCATCATCGGGGCTGGCGGAAGCTCATCGGTCGATCATGTCAACTGCGTGTTCATCGACGAATCGGTGGCAGGGTCAGGCAGCCCGATATGGAACGGCCAAAACAATAGCTGCAGCTTCACCAACTGCGTGATGATCGCGCTGAACTCACAAGCCGGTTTCGATGCCATCCACCGCAACTACTCCGGCACCACGACGGTCACGAATTGCATAATCATGGGGTGGGGCGGCATCGGTAATGCCAACCTGACCTCGGGCGTCGCGCGCAACAACGTCGTGAACTGGACCAGCTATCCGTCAGGATGGACCGATACCGGGACGCTGTTCAGCAAGACGGCGGCAAACCAGTTCGTAGGCATTGGCACCGACTTCAAACTGAAGGCGGGAGCCGACGCGCTCAACACGGGCTACACCGACACCGTCCACATCCCCAGCGCCACAGACATCTATGGCACGACGCGGCCGCAAGGCAGCGCGTGGGACGTCGGCCCCTATGAAACCCCTGCGTCGTCTGCGGCCTTCTTCGACTACATTGCGGAGGCTCGCCTTGTCCGCCAGCCGCCGCGCGCGCGACAGCCGCCTGCCCTGATAGCGCCGGTCTTGCGGCCGGTTCCCGGCGCGGGCTCGCCCAAGACCCTCTACATGCTGAACACGGCGGCCACCACGCCGGACTGGTTTGGCGTGATGCAGGACGGCGGCACCGCACCCACTGCCGCAGCTAGCGCGTTCGGATGGACGACTGCCAAAACTGCCACCACCACGCCTTTCTGGCGCGCTCGAATTGGCGCCACCGCCACCGCCACAGTTGCGTCCGCGACGAGCAATCTCGACTTTGCCGTTGATCCGAACGCCGGCACCGGCGCCACCATCACCACCTCGGGCGATGCGTTCCGTTCGCCCGTGCGCTATGCCGGTACGTTTGGCGCCGGCAACTGGACGCTCAATTTCGGCATGCGAACCCTCGCGGCAACGGTCGTGGGGAATATGCGCTGCCGGATCTGGGCCGGCCCCGCTTCGAACGGCGTCAACGCGCGAGAGCTGACCAGCGGCGCTCTGACCGGCTCGACCGTGTCGATGATAGCGACTGCGACGACCTACACGTCCACCATCACCTGGAACGCGCCGACCATCATCCTGGATGGCGAATACCTGTTCTTCCAGGTCGAGTGGAACGAGACCACCGCGGGCACGTCCAATTCCTGCGCAGTGGTCTTTTACCAGTCCGCCTGTACCATAGCGACCGCGAACTGGTCGGCGGCCGCGGGGGTCACGGCGGCAACGACGATTGCCGGACAAGGGCAGTTCGACACGCCGGATAATATACCCCAGGTCTTCGCGATCGGCACGGCACAGCAAAAAACGGGCGGCGGCGCAACGCCGGTCACCTTAACGGCTAACGTGCCGGCCGGCTCCTTGATCGTAATATACAGCGCGTCAGTCACGGCTTCCGGCGGTGCCAGTTTCAACAGCCCCCCTACTGATTCGGCAGGGAATGTTTACACCCAGGTCCCCGGAAACTGGATCCTTACTACACCCTCATTCGGTGTAACCAGAGCTTACTGTCCCAACTGCCTGGCGCTAAGCGCCGGCCAAACCATTACGATCCCTATTGTTGGAACCGCTCTAACCGCCGCCATTTCGATCTTTTATGCGACCGGATTGCAACGGAGCGTGCTTCCGACGCCTCAAAGCTCATTTACTCAAAATACCGCCATTACTAATCCGAGCCGGAATTTTAACCCTAGTTTGGCTTATGGCGTGTTGATAGGGGTGAGTGCCGTCGCCGGCGACGTTGTCGAGACGTTCACTAACGACACCACCCATAATTGGACTACTCCGCCGCTTACTCGTGTCGGCAATACCGGCGGCGTCGCGAACACGAATGCCACTCTCAACGGAGCGTGGAAATACATTCAAGACACCACCCAGCAAACCTACTCTCCGACGTTGGGAACCGCTCGCGAGAATGTAATCGCAGTAGAAAACTGGGGTGCGGCCACCCAGGGCAGGCTCAGCCAGAACCTGGCCGCCGCCGTTTCTATTGCCGGCGTCGGCGCCGTCGCGGTCGATGCGACGCGGATAGGCCCTGCTGTCTATACCGCCAATGCAACTCTTGCTGGCGTCAGCGGTCGGACCAATTCGATCCGCAACCCCCGCGCCGAGGGCGCTGTCGCTGGCACGCCAGGCACCGCTCCTACTTTCTGGAACGGATGGGGCGACAATTTAGGCCTGACGTTCAGCATCATCGGTATCGGCACCGAAGACGGCATTCCCTACATTGATGTCCGCTACGCCGGCACGACTAACGTCGCTGGTTTCTTCACCACCGCTTACTTCGAGCCCACTGGGACGGCGGGCATTCCCAGCGGATTTGCCGACACGTGGTGGTTGAGTTTCTACCACCGCTTAGTTGGCGGCAGCACGGTCAACACCACCGGGGTCCAAGCTGGCTGGCGTGAATTTAATGCCGCCGGCACTGCGGTTGCGGTCCACAACAACGGCGCTCCCTTCGACCCGACCACGGCGCCCCTCATAAGCCAACGTCAGTTGGTTGTCGGGCCCGGCCAAAATCTGGATCGCAATACCTACTATGTTTCTCCATTTTGGGGATTTGGTGTTACCGGAAGTGGTGTTGCTATCGACATCACTTTTAGGATCGGCGCTCCGCAATTTGAACTAGGGAGTAACGTCTCCGGCCTGATCCTGCCGCCGATCGGCACACCGGGCATCTCGTCGCGTGCCATCGAGATCCGCGAGCGTGTCAGCGCGGTCGCGAAATCGACGATCGCGGGCCTCGGCGCCGTCGCGGCCGATGCGACAGTCGTGGCGGGCACGGCCGGAACCACCTACACCGGCGCCGTCACGATCGGCACGCTGCCGTCGTGGAACCCGCTGTCCCCGGACGCGCCGGCCACGACGCTGTTCACGAACAACAACCGCACGATCACGAAAACTGCCGGCGGTTTCGACGGCGCCAAGGGCAACTCCGTCGTCAGCAGCGGCAAGTTCTACGCCGAATTCACGCCGGGCAGCGGCTTCGACGGGAACAGTAGCTTTGGCGTCGCCACGACGGCCCTCACCACCTATTTCGAGGTCTATTCCCCGAGTACCCACTGCTGCATAGCCGTACCCGGCATGGGAGTGCTGCTGAACGGCTCTAACACGGGAATACTGTTCTCCTGGTCGACCGCGTCGATCGCCATGGCGCTCGACATGGACAATAAGCGGATTTGGTTCCGTCAGCTCCCGAGCGGCAACTGGAACGACAACGCCTCGAACAGTCCGACCACGCCGTCGACCGGCCTGGACATCAGCGGCCTGGTGCCGGTCACGCCGCTTTTCATAGTGACCCAACTGGGGGTGAATTCCGGTATCAGCGCCACGGTCGAGATGGGCCTGGGCTCCTTCGCCAACACTCCGCCCTCGGGTTACACGGTTTGGCCCTCCACCCCGGGCGGCACCGGCTACGTCAAGGCGTACGCCACGGTGCACACCGGCACGGTGACTGCTGCAGCCACCATCGCCGGCGTCAGCGGCAGAACCAACTATATCCGTAACCCACGCGCGGAAGGCGCGGTTGCCGGAACGCCGGGCTCCATTCCGACCTACTGGAGACAGATAGTAAACAACGCCGGTCTTACCCAGCAGATCGTCGGGACCGGGGTCGAGAATGGCATCGACTACATCGACGTTCGCTTCACCGGGTCCACGCCCGGCGGCGGTGAGATCACCATACAGCCTGCCCAGGATGGCGATGCGACACCGGTCCCAAGAACCTCGACCTGGGCGTCGTCGTTCTACATGCGCATTATCCCCGGCGATGCGTCGTTCATCGATTACCTCTGGGTGTCGATGCAGAGCTACGCCAATAGCGGCGGGCAAGTCGATTGGATTACTGACACCTACTTCACCCCTTCGACCCTGGTGCAACCAGGCGGATTGGGCACCCGCTACGTGTCGGTGGCGAACAACGCCACCACGACAGCCGGCGCCGACTACATGCGTCAATATATCTATGTCGATACCAAGATAAGCGGAGCCGCGCTTGACTTCACGCTGCGCATTGGTTGGCCACAACTGGAGAACGTCGAAACCACCGGCAATATCCTGCCGCCGGTCGGTGCTCCAGCGATAATCACACGCGCGATCGAGATCTACCCCAGGTTGCAGGCCGTTGCGGCAGTGACGATCGGCGGCGTCGGCACCATCGCGGTCGACGCGACCCGGGTGGCCGGTGCGGGCACCCAGTGGACCGGCGCCACGACGATCGTGGCTGCCGGCAACGTCGCGGTCAGTGCCGTTCAGCGCCAGGTTGCGGTCAGCACAATCGCTGCTGCCGGCAATGTTGCGGTCGATGCGCGGCGCATTGTCTATGCAGCCAGCACGAGCGCCGGCGTTGCTGTGGTCAGTGTTGCCGCGGTTCAACGCCAAGTTGCCGCCAGCACGATCGCCGGCCTGGGTGCGGTTAGCGATAGCGCTGTTCTGAGAGCGCGAACTGTCAGCACTATCGGTGGCTTGGGCAATGTCAGGGCCTGGGATTTTCACCCGGTCTACACAGCCTCGACGACTGCGGGCGTTAGCGGCCGGACCAACGTCATTCGCAATCCGCGCGGGGAAGGCGGAAGGGCGGGCGATCCCTCCACCAGTGAAGGATCGCCGCCGACCTACTGGACCGGGTGGGGAAACCCACCGTCCGGCCTGTTCGAAACTATTGCCGGCGTCGGCTACGAAGACGGCATTCCCTACATCGACATTCATCTTGTTGGTACGGTGGCGGGGAGCACGGCCTACTATCCGCATTATTTCGAAGACTACGACACCATCCCGGTACCCCCGAGGAAAACCTGGTCAAGCAGCATCTACGTCAGACTGGTTGGAGGCAGCACCTCCAATGTTGCGTCTCTTGCCGTTGGCTGGACAGAATATAGTAGTAAATTTGCTGATATAATCGGAGATTTCGATACCGGGCAAGTGCCGACGTCGGCGCCTTTGTCAAGCCAAAGATACAGCTACGCTAATCCTACCACCGCTCTCGCCACCTACATTCGTCCGTATTGGAAAATATACTTTACCAGTCTGGGCGTTCCGGTTGACATCATCATTCGGATCGGTGGCCCGCAACTCGAGTTGGGACCATCTGCTTCCGGTCTGATCCTGCCGCCGGTCGGTGTTCTCGCGGTCACGTCGCGCGCGATTGAAATCCGTGACAACGTCAAGATCCAGACGAACGTGGCTATGGGTGGAGTTGGCCGCGTCGTCTGCGAAGCGCTGGTCCGAAATCCGGCAGGACATATTGCCTACGATGCTTTTGCCACCATCGCTGCCACCACAACCTTCAGCCCAGTCAACGTTTTTCTTCGACAGTCGGCAGTCACTTCCATCGCCGGTCTTGGCGGCCAGGCGAACTACATCCGCAACCCACGCTTCGAGGGCGCGGTCGCGGGCACTCCGGGCACCGTCCCGACCTACTTCTCGGACTGGAGCGCCGCAGCCGCGAGCGTGGGACTGAGCTTAACCATCCTCGGCACGGGTTACGAAGACGGCATCCCCTACATCGACGTCCGCATCTTCGGCACCACCGACGGGGTACACTACAGCTCGGACTTTTATTATTTCGAAACCAACACAGCCATCCCGGCAGGCTACGACCAGGGATGGCTATTCAGCTTTTACCTCAAGCAACTGGTGGGCGAGGGCATATGGGGCCCCGTCAGCATGTTCTACATAGGCTGGGAAGAGCTCGACGAAAACGGAGTCCACTACAGCAATCATTCCGACGGAAAATCCGCTTTCACGGGACCGTTGTGGGATTGTAGGCACGACATCTCGGACACCAACACCTTTTCAGATGTCCGCTTCATCAGGCCTTACTGGGGCTTTGGCCTCGACAGCGCCGCCGCCGTTCCCTTCGACAACACTCTACGAATTGGCGCCCCGCAACTCGAACTCGGCTACTCGGAGGACGGTCCCAGCGATCTGATCTTGCCGCCGGTCGGGGCGCCGGCCGTTTCGTTCCGCGCCATCCAGATCCGCGAACGCGTCACCATGGTCGCGGCAGTGACCATTGCCGGCGCGGGCAACGTCGCCGCGATACTGGCCCCCGACTGGGTGTCACCAGGTGCGCAGATCCACATCGACTTCATCGGAGGATCTCCACAGGGCCGAGCTTGGGTGCAAGGGGTCGGCGTCGTCGGCATCAACACCCTCGTCGGCAACGACCCGCTCGCGGACGCCGGCTGGACGACTACGGGCTACAACAGCGCCGAACTGACCCCCGACGGCTATCTGCCAACGATGTCCGCGGCTTTCATCGGCGAAGCCCGTAACTTACTGCTGACAGCTACGACGGTGCGAACCGTCCACACCCAAACCGGTCAAAATATTTCAGGATCATCTACCGGATGTGTGGTTCTTTCTGTTTTTTCGCCGTCCGGCGACAACGGCGTGGAAATTGACTTAACCCCCTTCGCCCCTGGCGCCTCTAGCCATCTCGACGTTTCTACATGGGGCGGTCCGGCCTACGGCGACATCTTAGGCGCAGCCAATTCCGCCGTCGGCGCGATCAACGTGACGGCCTACACCGTCACCGCGAACCGTCTCGAAGCCGACATCAACGGCTATTCCACCCCCATCGCTTTGACTTTGATCGATGCGGACCGTCCGACAGCGGACTCCTTCAAGGCGGCAATATTCGATCACAGACCAATCCAAGGCGGCTATGTCGCCGTCCGGTCAATCCAATTCTATGCTCCCTTACCCACAGCGGCAGGCCTGATTCCCCTATCTGCTTTGCCGGCAACTATCGAACCTGTGGCGAGCATGGCCGCGACGGGAAACGTTGCCGTCAGCGCACGGCAAGTTTCCTATGGCGCCACGACGATCGCGGGCGTCGCCAGCATCGCGGTCGACGCGACCAAGGTAGCCCCAGCAGGCACTGTATGGACCGCTGCCGTCACTATCGCGGCCATTGGCAACGTCGCGGCGTCTGCCGTCCAGCGTCAGGTCGCGGCCAGCACGAGTGCTGGCATTGGCAGCGTTGCGATCAATGCCATCAGGGCGCAGCCGGCCGCCAGCACGAGCGCCGGCCTGGGCGCAGTCGGCGTTGCCGCTATCCAGCGCATGGTGGCGGCCAGCACGAGCGCCGGTGTCGGTACCGTCGGGGTAGCGGCCGGCAAGCTGATTTATGCTGCGACGACGATTGCGGGCGTCGGCAACGTCAGCGCCGCTGCCGTAACGCCGGAAGCTGCTGCCGCTGGCATCCCGGGTTTCGGCACCGTCAGCGTCACGGCGATACAACGGCAGTTCGCGACGATCGCGATCGCTGGCGTTGGCGCGTTCGGCGCGAATTCGGCCGGCTCGCAGCCGGGCAATGTCGCCATTGCGGGCCAGGCCGCGGTCAGCGTTGACGCGATCGCGCGCCGGTTCGCGACGATCCCGATTGCCGGACAGGGCAGCGTTGCGGTCGATGCCGGCAAGATCGTCTATGCCGCGGCGACGATCGGCGGCGTTGGCAGTGTCGCGGCCTCGGCCGGCAAGCTGATCTATGCCACGGCCAGCATCGCGGGCGTCGGCAACGTCACGGCTGATGCGCAGTTCGTCAGCGGGGCGGTTTCCTACACCGCCGCCACGACGATCGCTGGCGTCGGCAGCATCACGGCATCCGCCACCCTTAATCTACCGGCAGCAATCGCGATCGCGGCCACCGGCAGCGTCGCCGCCTCCGCCGTCCTGAACCTACCGGCCGCCACGACCATCGCGGGCCTTGGGGCGTTCGCCGCAAGTGCCGCAGCGGCCGGCGTGCAGACAGCGACCATCACGATCGGCGGCCTGGGCAACGTCGCGGTCGACGCGCGGCGCAGCTCACCAGCCATAGCATCGATCGACAGCCAGGGCGCGGTCAGCGTCGCGGCCGCGCAGCTCCAATTCGCTGCCGTCAGCGTCGCCGGCGTCGGCAACGTCCTCGGCGCGGGGGGTGAAGCGCAACCCGCAGCCGCCTCGATCGTTGGCGTCGGCGCGGTCAGTGCTGCCGCCGGCGGTATACGCCCGGCGGCGGTGGCGACGGCCGCGCAGGGCGCGGTTAGTGCCGGCAGCGTCCTGACCCAAGTTACGGCGGTGGCGGTTGCTGGACTGGGCACAGTCAGCATCGCCGCCGGCGTACGCCAGTTCGCCACGGTCTCGATCGGCGGCGTCGGCACCCTCCTCGTCAACGCAATCCAGCAAGGGCGGCAGGAAGGCACCACCGCGATCGCGGCCTCGGCCACGGTCAGCATCTCCACCACCCAGCGCATGGTCGCGGCCAGCGCGATCGCGGCCCAGGCCAGCGTCAGCATCGATGCCGCGCGCATCACCTACGGCGCCACATCGATCGCGGCCCAGGGCAGCGTGGCCGTCGATGCCTACAAGGCGCAGTTCGCGACAATCGCGATCGCCGGACAGGGCGCGGTCAACGTCAACGCTACGGCGTTGCGTGCTGCCGTCGTTACCATCGACGCTCAGGCCAGCGTCACCGTCAGGGGCAACACCCGCCAGGTCGCAGCCACGCAGATCGACGGCGTCGGCGGCGGCGGCTTCACCGCCTATGCGATGTGCCCGGTTTCGGCGATCATCGTCGGCCAGGGCAACGTCCAGATTGGTTCGGCACGAACCATCTTCATGGGCGTTGACATTGCTGGTGCGGGTCACGTCGCCGTTTCGGCCAGAACCCAGGCCCTCGCCAGCCAAGCGCGCGTCATGATGATGGCGTGAGGCAGTAATCATGGTATAGGAGAATGTGATGAGTAACGCATCGCGGAGACGCGAGATGGGCGAACCGCCCGAGCTACCGCTACCCCCCGACGCCGCCGATTTCGACCTGTTCAAGGTCGCCTGCCCGGCGCGCGAACTGGTGCGCATCCGCTACCTCCAGCGCCTGCCGGACGACCCCGACCTGCCGGAGGAAATCCGCGAGCGCGGGCTCGAGACCATCGTCGAGGCCCACGCGATCTCTATCGACGAGAAGGGCATCACCTTCACCCCCACCGTGCTTGAGCCGGAAAGCGAGAACGCCGAGGCGATGCAGAAGATCGCCGAACGCTTCGTGGCCCGTAAGCGGGTGCTGGAAATCCGTCGCATCGGCGAAGGCACGCCAGTCGTCGAGCACCGCAGGTGACCGACCCGGTCATCATCGGCAAGTGGCACGCGTTGGTACATCAATGCGATGCCAAGGTTGCCGCGTGCATGGCCGATCCGCAGAACGCCGCCCTCGAGGGGATAGCCCCGGCCTACGAGGGCGGCGCCTCTGAATTCGTCACCTTCGGCGGCTATCGCGACAAGCAGGTGCAGAACGACACCGCGGCGTGGTTGCGCGCGGTGGCCCGCGAACTGATCGACGACAGCATCTGGAACTACAAAGTCGTGGAAGCGATGGGCGGAACGGCCTATCTCGCGCTGATATCCGTCAACGAAACCGGCTACCGGTTCGGAGAGGATGATGAGTAGCGAGCATGGCAAGGATCCGCTGGGGCATTTGCGCTCGATGTTCGAGGTCGGCCGGCGGCGCCAATACGCCCGCGGGGAATTCGCCAAACGCCAGCAGATAGGGCTCACGCCGGGCTGGATCACCTGCGGTTTCTGCAGCGGGCAGACGATTTATAGCCGGTTGGAATGGCGACAGCATCTGAGCTGCCTCATGTGCGGCGGCCAGATGATTGCCCAGATCACCACCGAGGACGACAAATTTCAGTTGGTCCTCTATCCGGTGGTACGCGGGCCGCCCTATCGTGAGTGGAGCGTCGAATAATTTATGAGCAAAAACAACACTCCGGCTGATCCGGTTCCACCCGATGCGGAATGGCGCGTTGTGGAATGGAACGACAATTATGGTGTGAGTGAGTATGGACACCTTCGTCGTGAGCGCGACGGATCAAATAGCAAGGCCGGCAAGATCATTAAGCCCCGATGGAACGGACGGTATTTTCAATACGGGCTTCAGCGAAATTGTGAAAAGCGATACGTCACTGCGCATGTTTTGGTTTGTGAAGCCTTTCATGGACCGCGACCAAGTCGCTTTCATCAGACGGCTCATTGGGATGGAAACAGTCGCAACTGCCACAAAGGCAATCTTCGATGGGCAACGGCGCTCGAAAATTCTGATGATCGCGATCGGCACGGCCGCATACCACGAGGAACTGATCATCCCTTGTACCGAAGCAACCTCACGGAACAGAAGATCCGAGAAATCTGCTCATCTACTGACAGCCAACGAACGCTTGCGCGCAGGTATGGCGTTGGACAACCAATGATCTGGTCAATCCGCGCTGGAAGAATTTGGAAGCACGTGCCTCGGTGTTGATTGAGAAGCCGGCTCGACCACGTTCGCGAGATCATCTCGTCTTCGTCTGCACTCTGCGATGCATCGTCTGTGGTGCCGCCCCACCTTCCGATCCGCATCATCTGAAATTCATGCAGCCTCGGGCAAGGGGGCTGAAATCCGGCGATTGTTGGGTTATTCCAATCTGTCGCCGCTGCCACGACGCGGTGGAGAATGCGGGCAACGAACTGGCGTGGTGGGAGCGCCTGGGGATCGACCCGGTGCCGCTGGCCAACGAGCTCTGGATGGTCTCGCGGGCGCAACTGGCAAGGCAAAAATGGCCATATCCTTGAAATAAACGAACATCGCTGCCTATGGTCGCGGACATAGCCGCTTCCTGGAGCAGAGCTGATGCCCGATCCGCTTTATTCAGACCGCTGGACCCAGATGTTCGTGGTGACGCCCTCGGCCGGGCCGATCACCGGGCCCAACCTGCCACAACGCGTCGCCCCGGCCGGCAACATCACCTGGATCTCCGGGTTCATGGTCGACGCCACCGGCACCATCACCTTCGAGCCCAAGGAAAGCTCCTCGGTGATCACTCTGGCGGTGACCGCCGGGGTCAAATACGACATTGCCTGCAAGCGCGTGATCGCGATCACCGGCGCCACCACCGTCTTCGGCGCCCGTTAAGTGGCGCTCACGCCTAGTTCCTGGAACATGCCGCACCGGCCGATGAACCTGCCGGGAATGAACCGCGACAACGCCCCATCAACCCCGGTCGAGGCGGGACTGATACAGCGGATTTCCGGGCAGATGCGAACCTGGTTGGGGATGGGGCAGGCAGGGTCTACGGAACTGCCGTTCTTTCCGCCGGGCCGGCCGCTCGATCCCGTGGCGCCCGGGGCGGGTGGTCGGCGTTTCGATTACCCCACTTCGTACAATACTATCTATACGCCGCGCTCCTTCGAGCCGATCAACTTCGAAAGCCTGCGCGCCATCGCCGACCCGGCCGTGGGCGGCTACGACCTGATCCGCCTCGCCATCGAAACCCGCAAGGACCAGATCGGCAACCTCAAGAAGTCGATCATGCCGAAGAAGCAGGGCGATCAGGCGTCGCGGCCCAAGACCGACGACCGCTGTCGCCAGCTCGAGGCCATTTTCGAGCGCCCCGACGGTGAGATCGGCTGGCAGCAATGGGTGTCGCAACTCGTCGAGGAACACCTGGTCATCGATGCCGCGACCATCGTGCGCAAGAAGAACCGCGGCGGCGAGACGGTCGGCTTTGAGCTCATCGACGGCTCGATGATCAAGCCGCTGCTCAACTACGACGGCCGCACCCCGCTCGACGGGCCAGCCTACCAACAGGTCATGAAGGGCATCGTCGCGGCCGAGTTCTCCAAGGAGGACATGATCTACGCGCCGCGCAACCGGCGGGTGAACAAGGTCTACGGCTGCAGCCCGGTTGAGCAGGTGCTGGTCACCGCGAATATCGGCCTGCGGCGTCAGGCGCAGCAACTCGCCTACTTCACCGACGGCACCATCCCCGACGCGGTGTGGCAGGTGCCTCCGACCTGGACCACGCAACAGATCGCCGAGTTCCAAGCCTATTGGGACACCATCGTCAACGACGCGGTAACCCGGCGGAAGATGCGCTTTGCCCCGGGCGGCGTGACCCCGGTGATGACCCGCTCGCCCGAGGCGCTGGTCGACCAGTTTGACGAGTGGCTGGCGCGTATCATCGCCTTCTGCTTCTCGCTGCCGCCGACCCCGTTCGTTCGCCTGGTCAACCGCGCGACCGGCGAGACGATGTACGAACAGGCCCTGCAGGAGGGCCTCGCCCCACTTATGACGTGGATAAAGAGTCTCCTCGACTACATCATTGCCGATTGGTTCGGGTTTCCGGACATCGAGATGGTGTGGGACGATTTCAGAAAAGTCGACCCCGCGGAGAAGGAACAGCGCGACGTCGTCCTGGTCAACGAGGGCGCGATCTCGCTCGACGACATCCGCACCGAGCGCGGCATGGAACCGCTCGGCGTGCCGCCCTTCGTGCGCGGCATCGGCCCGATGGGCTTCCTCTCGATCGAGGGCATCAAGAAGATCATCGCGAACGGCTGGGACGTCACCGGCCTGCCGCAGCCGACGATGCCGGGCCAGGAGATGGCCGGACTGGGCGGCGCGCCCGGCGAGGGCGACCCATCGGTCGACGAACTCGTGCAGGGCCTGCCGCCGGAGATCATCGAGGCGCTGGGGATCGCGCCGCAAACTCCGGCAAACGGCGCCGAAACTCCGGCAAATGGCCAAATGACGGGCGCCATGGTGGGCGCTGAAGGTCAAATGGTGGACGCTGCCGGATCGAATGTCGTGCCTTTCCATGAACATCCCGGCGTTAAAGCAGCCTTGGCGCACGGCGAGCAGATGGCGCACAAACATGCGGCGCAGTTGAGGTCGGCAAAGCGCGGCAAATGAAAAAGCGGGAGCCTGACAAACCCGGTTGGGCGTCCAGGATTGCTGGGGCCGGGTTATTGGCGGGTGGTGGTATCGCGGCCGGCATGCTTATGCGAGGCAAAGGGGCGCGTATTGCCGGGGCGATGCGGCGCAGATTCCGTTCAACCGCCGCGTCTGCACCGCGGACAGCCTTCAAAACGCCACCCCCGGCAGCGGCGGCTCCGCGTCCCTCCGTGGCGCCCAAATCGGCCGCGCCTTCGCCGGCGCCGAAGCCACAGCAGTTTCACGGGCCGCCGCCCGCGCACGGTCCTGAACCCACCACCGACCTGGGGCAGCGCCGGAGAAAGGCGTTAAACAACTGGGTCAGCCACATCCACGATCATGTCGGCAAGACCGTCAAGTTCAGGGACGACATCAACCAACTGCACCATTCAAAAGGGCAGATCATAGCCTCCCACGGCAAGGATGGCGGCGCGACCGATGCGCATGTCGAGTGGGCGAAGAACATTGTCGAACCCATCGTGGCAGGCGAACCGATCGGATTGAAGAAACGCGACACCACCGGCTTGCTGTCGGCGGCCGAGCATCAGCAACGCGTCGCGGCCGCGCGCAGTCCCCGCCATCACGCCGAAACCGCGATCTCGGTACGCCAGGGCAGCACCGGAGCGCCGTCGAAGGCAGCGATCGGCCTGTTCCGGCAGGGTCAGCAACGCTCCGATACACGCGCCAGCCGCAGCGTCTGGGACACCCGCGGCACCGAGCAGGCGGTTGGCTCGATGAACGCCCGCTTCAAGCTGCACCTGCCCCAGGCCTATCGCAGCACGCTGCCGGAATCGCTGCTGCCCTACCCGATGGGACGGCCTTTGCTGGCCGAAGCGTTGGCCGAGCCGCCGAAAAAGAAGGGCAAACAGAAGGTTGGGCCGCATCGTGACCTGACGATCGAGAACCCCAGCACCTTCACCGAAGCGATGCGCCATCCGCGCATGGTCGAGATCCTGCGCCGTTCGATTGGCGTGGTGCGCGATCACCAGAAAGGCGCGGTCGAATACGGTTACAAGAAAGGCCTTATCCCCAAAGGCACGCCGCCGGGGCTGGCGGCACGGGCCTACAAGCATGCGGCGCTGATGGCGGTGCACAAGGTCGGGGTCGGCCACTACGACTTCGCCATGGACGCGACGATGCAGCGCGAACTCGAGCCGCTCCGGCTGTTCATGCAATACGCTCATCGCCGGGTATTCGACCGCCTGCACACCGAGAACCAGCCCGAGACGTTCGAGCCGTTCAAGCGCGAGTTCGGCAAGAAGTTCAGCAGCCGCAAGCACGGCAAGCTGACCGGCACCGAGCGTTACCGGATGTCGCCGAACAACGTTTTCATCAAGCGAGCGCCACTCACCCGTGTGCTGCGAATTGCCGGGCAGCATATTGGCGATCTGATCCGGCGGCCGACGGCGATCGGCAAAAAACCGTCATTTCCTGAGATCAAGCGAGATCTGTTGCGGGCCAATGCTTTGCGCAGGGAACGGCTGATCATCACCGATCCAAAGGGGCATGTAAGTCATCGCGTCACCGGAAGGCCGTATTCCACTCAGGTTAAAATGCCGATCAAAGGATTTCGTGATTTCCAAGGGTCAAACACATTTCACAACCATCCGACCAAAATCCCTCCAGGGGCATCAAGTGCTGACTATTCTTTTTCGATGGCTCTCGGTGCAACGCCTGAGAAGCCTCACACTATCATAACGCCCCATCATCGAGCGATCACACGCTACTTTTCCTCGCTTAAGCACGGAGTTGGTCTGAAAACGAGATACACTTCAGGCAAGGTTGAACAGCAGGGTGATTTCCCGCGGTCCCGAAAGGCGCCGCAACTCGGCAAGAAGAACGAGGGTGCGATGCGCAAGGGTTGGACCAACGCCACAGGGGTCATCAACGCACCCGGTCGCGGCCCGACCGACCAGCCCGGCGACCAGCCGCCCGGCAAGATCCATCATGCCCGGCTGAAGCAGGCGATGAAGCATGGCCATGGCATACGGCTGTCGTTGAGCGGGCCGGTGCCCGAGCCACCGGGCGGTCTGCCGCCGCCGGCACATCCTGGGCTTCACGTGAAACACGCCGCACGCGAGGTCGAGCGGCATTTCGGGGTTGGCAAGATCAGCGGCGCCGCCGGGCTGCGTAAGGACTTCGACGATTTCATGCTGGCCGATCCCGGTTACTCGCCGGGGTTCAGCTACACCGACAACCCGGCCCTGCTGTTGCGCCGCTCGATGCGGCCGCGAATTCGCCGACGCCGCCAGGGATTGCGGCTGAACACCCAGAAGCACATGCGCCGCGCCTTGTCCGGCGGGATCACCCGCCACGAACGCTGGCTGTTGGGCGTCAAGCCGGCGCGGTGGGAAGCGTCCAAGAGTGGGGACTCTGCTGACGCCAGACTGCAGAAAGGCATCATCGGTTCGGCGATGAACTTCGGTGCGACCCACCTGAAGCCGTTGTTGGGCCAGATCAGCGGCGCGGCCACGCGCGCGAAGGGCGCGATCGGCAGCGGCTTCAAGCGTGCCGGATCGGCGATCGCGGGCAGCCGTGGCGGCCAAGCTATCGCCGGAAAGGCGAAGCAGTTGGCGGCCACGCCAAGAGGTCAGCGCATCGTCGGCAGCTCGCGCGTTCAAGCGTTGCACCACGAAGCCAAAGCCTTCCGTGGTGGCGGGTTTCGCGAGGGCGTCATGGCGAATGTTGGCGGGTTTACCGGGGCGGCGCTTGGTGGCCATCGTGGCGCCAAGCTCGGGCGCACCGTGGGTTTCGCTGCCGAATACGCGCCGTATGCCTATGCTGGAGCCAAAGCCGCGCAGCACTTCATGGGTGGCAAGGATAAGGAAAAGGCGGTGGAGAAGATCTCGCCGCGGATGATGTTCGGGGCCGGGGTTGCCGCGGTCGCGGCCCGACGGGCGGCAGCCAAGCTTGCGACCCATCCGCGCGTTGCTCCGGTCGTGAACGAACTGCGCGCGCAAGGCACCATGAAAACCCCGCTCTGGCGCCTGGGACGTCTTACCGGCGCGGCCATTGCTGGCGAGAAGGGTGCCAGGATCGGCGGCCATGTCGGGCGGACGCTTGAAATCGCTCCGATTGTCGCCGGCGGCACGCACATCCTGATCAACCGCAAGAAGCGCCAGCAGGAAACGAAGAAGCAGATCGACCGCCTGAAGGCGATGCCCGGCCAGTTAGTGATGGGCAAGAACAGTCCGGCCCGCGATATCTATACCAGCGACCTCAACGAGACCGTGCGGGCACATCTGCGCTCGATTTCCGGCGGCGGCTATTCGCCGCACCAGCTCGCCCAGGTCAGAGCAATCCTGGCCGCAAGTAGACGTCACACCCAGTCTCGGGCACAACCCGCGGCACAACAGAGCCAATAGGAGGATTAAATGCCGACCGCCATGTTGATCGCGCCTTCCCCCGGATCGTCCTTCCTTTCCCGCAATGGCCACACCTATACCGCCGACAATCGCGGGGTGATCCGCGACGTGCCGTTCGGCACCGAAGTGCAGGATCTGCAGTCCAGCGGCTGCAACCTGGTGCAGGCCGGCCGCTATCCGATGATGGCAATCAACGCTGACCTGAACACGCTCGAGGACCAGCGCTTCGACACCTCGCTGATCGGCAGCGGGTTGTTCCTCCCCGACAAGGTCGTGGCGTCGGGCGCCAGCATGCCGCTGACCGCCGCGGCCGGCAGCATCTACACTCGGAACAACAAGGAAGGCGACAAGATCGCCTCGCTGACGTTCTCGGCGCTGGACGGCACGACCGAACCGCAGGCGGTCGTGGTCCTCCTCGACCCGACGGTGGCCGGCAAGGTTCAGCACGGCGATCTGTGGTTCACGATGGATACGGTGCAGGGCGAGCCCGCCACCTGCACGATCTTCGTCTACGGGGATCTCGTCGCGGTCTGACCTAACCCAAAGGAGCCCATGCCATGAGCGGCGTCCTACCTCCAGTCAATGTCGACGTCCCCTACGCGTCCCAGAATGGCAATGTGTTGAATTGCACAATGGGCAACTGGCAAAACGAACCGACCGCATACTCTTATCAATGGAATGACGGGACAGCGGATGTCGGCACTGACACTGCCGACTTCCCCATCTATCCGGCATACGTGGGCAGGACCTTCACCTGCGTCGTGACCGCGACGAATGCCGGCGGCTCGACAGTGGCGCCGCCGTCCAACGGCGTTGAAGTCGTCGGTTCGGAGCCTCCCACCCAGGAGGATATCGATCGCGTGTTCAGGGCGGTGCGAGCGCAAAGCACGTTCCTGGAAACCCGCGAAAACTGGATCGAGCAATGCGAGCACTACAGCGTCTCGCTCAATGAAGCTTTGATCTTCTGCACCGGACCGGAACCCGAGACGCATCTTGCCGAGATCGGCGAACGGCTCGACTGGGCGATCGACCACGTCGGCGAACTGCGCGCCGAAGTGGCGGCGGTAGAACCGCCGGCGCCGGCGGAACCATCGGGAACGCCGCCCGCGTCGTTGACCCAGCAGGAGGTCGATGCCGCGGAACGGATCGCCAACGCACTGCGCATGCTGGCCGAGTTGCAGGGCAACGTGCTCCGGCAATGCGACCAGATTACCGTGACACTGCAGGTCGCCAAGCAGTGGAGTATCGAAGAGGACGCCGCCGAGCATGTACCCGCGATAACCAACGGGGTGCATGGCAGCATCGAGCAAACCGCCCGGCTACGCAGCATGCTGGGATCAACCCAAACCTGATGTCTGACAGGCGACGGACAGGCGGCAGCCGCCGCCGGTTCGGCCCTTGGAGAGAGAATTCTATGAGTGACGCGAAACCCATTCCGCCCGCCCGCGTGGCCGCGCAGGCCGGCGACAAGAGCTACGTGCCGGACTGGGATCCGGGGCAGAACGCGCTAACGGGCCAGCCGCCCCAGGTGGTGCCGGTGATGAACCGTCCGCTTGATGTCGGCGCGCCAGTGATGGTCGAGGGACTGACCATCCGGCCAGCCAAGCTGATGGACGCGCCCGAAGCGCGCAACACCATGTCGCGGATAATCAACGACATGCTGGTGTGGATCGAGGATTTCCCGCACGACCTGGTGGGCGAGGGCGCGCATGTGCTGAAGGTGTTTCAGGACCTCAAGGCGCGCCGCTTTGCTCGCGTGATGGCGGCGCAGCACGACCAGGACATTGAGCCGGACGCGATCGACAAGGCGCGGTTCAAGCCCGGTCCATGATCCTTCCCACGCCGTTTCCGAAGCCGCCGGACCCTCCCGACCCGCCGGTGCCGCCGGCGCCGCCCGAGATCCCGCAAATTCCCGGCGGCTTGCCGTCGCTGCTCTACTATCCGCCACCGATCAGCCCGAAGCCCGACGCGGTGCGCGGCCATCTGTTCGAGAAGCCGCGCTGGACTATCGCGGAGATCGGCCGGCCGGAGCGGCGGGCGCCCGATCAACGCGTTGGCGACGAACCGGTGCAATGGGGTGCCGTTCCCCAGGCGAAACCGCCGCCGACATTTTCCTGGCAGTGTCCCGAATGCCTGATCGGGCACTGGGAAAGCGCGGTGATCAAGCGCAGCACGTACAAGAGCACGATGCCGGTGGCGACGTTCTACGACAAGGCGAACACCCTGCATGTCCACGACCCCAACCTGCTGACCACGTGGTTCACCTGCACCCGCGCGCACATCTGGTCCATTCAGGAAACCCTTACCTGCCCGAACCTGAGCTGCATCTGGCCGACCGTTGTATAGGAGGCCTTCACCATGCTGATCTTGCTGATCGTGCTGCTCGTGCTGCTGCTCGCCGGAGGCGGATGGGGCTACAATGCCGGGCATGTCGCCTGGGGCAACCCTCTGGGCATCATCCTCTTCATCCTGCTGATCATGGTCATCTTCGGCCTGGTCGGCGGCCCGCGCTTTGGCTGGTACTAGTAAATAAACCCTTGCCGGTGTGCTGAATTCATGCGGGCATGGGCCCGTCATGGCCATTCTTCCCGCTGACAAGCTGAAGCGCCTGATCCAGTTCTGCGGCATGCTCGGCAGCGATTTCCCCGGCGAACGGGCGAACGCGGCCAAGATGGCCAACGACCTGTTGCGCGAGCACAAGCTGACCTGGGAAGAAGCGCTGGGCGGCGCCAAGCCGAACGGAGCGAACCCGTTCACGCCGCCGCCCCCGGGTTGGAAATCGTCGAAGCCGGTGGCCTGGCGCGAGCAGGCACGCGAGTGCCTCGAATATCCCAGCGAAATGAGCTCGTGGGAGGCCGAGTTCCTCGCCTCGATCCTGAAGCAACCCCGGGCCACGTTGTCACCCAAGCAGGCAGCGGTCCTCGACAAGATCTACGGGCGGCTTTTCGACGCCGATTGAGGAAAAGTTGCTTTTGTTTCAGTCATCGGGCAAAACTTGACTTCAAGCGGCCAGAGGGCCGCTTTTTTTGTGGGTTCAGTGCCGATTGTCCCTGCTCAAACATAGTCCGGGCGCGCCCCTGACGCCGGCGGAATTGATCCAGCGGCGCAATGCCGCGCGTTCGCGCTGGAAGGCCGGCGGGGTGCAGGCTGGCGTTCTCGCGGCAGGCGGCGGCGTCGGCGGGGGTATCGGTGCGGGCGTCGGCGCCTACCACGGACTCAAGGAAGCTGGCGCGCGCGAATTCAAGCGCCGGTCGCAGGCTTCGGCCGAGGCCGAGGCGGCGTTCCGCACCAAGGCGGTCGAGGCGCAGCACGAGATCAACGCCGCCAGGCGCGCGTTGCGGGAGGCGCGAACCCGCGATTGGATGAAGCAGTACAATCGCTGGGCCGAGCAGCTCCGCGAGACGGTGCCGAAGCAACGGGGCAAGAAGCAGCCGAAGAAGACCCTGATCGAGGCGATGTACGGTTCGGAAACCGTGCTCGAGATGAAGGCGCGCAAACTCGTCAACGAACGCAACGAAATGGGCATGGCGGGCGGCGCGCCGCGGATGACCAACGAAGAGGTCCACGAGACCTACAACGAGATCCTGAACGATCTGAAGCGGCAGGCGCGTCCGGCGCCCGCGGTCGAGTTCAAGCCGTTCCGGCCGATTATCGGCAACAAGCAGAACAAGCTCATCTACGACCGCGAGATCTGGGACCTGAAGGAGAAGAAGCTCAAGCCGGCGATAGCGTGGCGGGAGCGGTTGATCACCAAGGAGGTCCTGGCCGTTGGCGGCGATCCGACCAATGCGGCCGAACGCGCCGAAGCCGCCGCGACAAACGCGGTAAGGCCGGCACATCTCGAGATTTCCGACATCAACCGGCAGATCAAGGATTTCGAGGACCTGAAAACCCGCGGCTTCCGGCGTCAGGCGCGCTCGGGCCATGTCCAGCAACGCAAGACCGGCAAGGTCAACATCGCCCCGCAGATCGTCGAGCAGCATCGCGGCGGCGACACTGTGGCCGGGATGATGGGTCGGCGCAGTAAGAAGAAGGCCAAGATCGAAGCGGACATGAAGCGGTTCCTGGGGCGGCATGACCTCCAGACCGCGCGCCGGGTCAAGGAACTCGAGCGCCACATCGCCGACCGACTGGTGAACGAGGCGAAGATCGAGGCCGGGTTTCGCCAGTTCAAGCAGCCGATCTGGGAAGCTGGCCCGGCCGCCGCCAAGGCCGGCGCGATCCATGGCGGCAAACTCGGCGCCGCGATCGGCCTGACCGCCGCCGGGGTTTCGCTGCTGGCCTACCACGCCGTCAAGGCGGTGCATCGCCGGCTCAAGAAGTCCGCCGACGGCCTGCCGCTACTGGCCAAGGCGGCCACGCCCGAGGACGAGGCGTCGATCAGCCTGGCGCGGGCCTATCGTCGCTGGATCGATCGCCTGCTGGGCCTCGACGAACGGCCGATCAATTTCGGCGACGGCTTCGCCGAGGCGCTGGCCCCGTTGATCTCCGACTCTTTCGCCAAGGGATTGACGACGGCGCCGGTCGTCCAGCCGGACGATCCGCGCTACCGCATCGACGTCGATTTCGACCTCTTCGATCCGGCGCAGGAGCGCCACATCGCCGAATACGCGCTGCGCCAGATCGTCGAGATGAGCAACGCTCAACGCGAGGCGATCCGCGCCGCGGTGCGCGATCAGTCGGTGCTGGAAGGAATTGGTCCGATCGAGGTCGCGCGCACCATCCGCCAGGCGATCGGCCTGACCACCTACCAGCAAAGCGTCGTGGCCTCTTTCCGTACCCAACTCGACCAGCTCGACCCGCGCGCGCTCGAGCGCGAACTGCGCGACAAGCGCTACGACCGCACGCTGCGCGCCGCGATCGCGAGCAACACGCCGCTCGATGCCGACAAGATCAATGCCATGGTCGACGCTTATCACCGCCGGATGCTGGCGTTGCGGGCGCAGACCATCGCGCGCACCGAATCGATCCGGGCCGAAAGCTATGGCGGCCTGTCGCGGGCGCAACAGATCCTCGACCAGAACCCGGAGCTCGAGGTTACCAAGCGCTGGCTGGCGACGGCTGACAACCGTACCCGCGACACCCACCGCGACCTCAACGGCAAGGAGGTCGACGGCATGACCACGCATTTCATCACCTCGGCCGGCAATCAGATCCGCTGGCCGCTGGATGACACGGCGGCGGCCGACGAGGTCATCAACTGCCGCTGCACGCTGCAATACATCTTCAAACCGAGACGGGGGCATCTCATGGCGGTCGCGGCATGAACCCGAACAACCTTGGCCTGCTGGTGCCGGATCTCTTCGAGATCGGTGGGCGCATCTACGCCGGGCGGCAGAACCAGGACCAGCGTCCCCACAACGTCACCACCGCCATTCCGAAACCTCCCAGGCGCAGGAAGCCTGGTTTCATCAGCAAGCAGGAGGGTCCCGTGACCACAGAAACCACTGATCAGGCCGAGACCCAGCAACTGCTGGATGACGAACTCGCCGCCTTCGTTGATGCCTGTCCCACCCCGGAGCGCAAGGCCGAGCTTCTGGTGAAGATCGGGTTCTATCGAACCGAACTCGCCAAGCAGGCCAACATGCTGGCCGACGTCGATGAGAACCTTGCCACCGAGGTGGCCGAGGAATGGTTCGCCGCCGGCGACGAACCGCTCAAGCGGGCGATCTGGAATTCGGCCGCCGGGTCGGAAGAGATCCCACTGCGCAAGCAGGCCCCGATCCCGGCGCCCGAGCAGGCGCTGGCGAAGATGGTCGAGGAGGCGCTGAACGACAACGTCCGCGCCCACCTGCTGCACAAGATCGGCAGCTACACCAGCGAGTACCACAACATGATCCACGGCTTGTATGGCCAGCCCGACGACCGCGTCGAGGCAGTGGTGGAGGCGTGGCTGACCGCTGATCCGGCCGAGACCCAACTGAAGAAGAACATCCTCGACGCCGAGATGCCCTCATCCGGCAAGCGGATCTACGCCCAGGGCGTGCAAGCCGGCGACGTGGTGGATTCGCTGGCCGGCAACGCCTCGACCTACGCTGGCTCGAAGCTGCACGGCAGCGAGACCAATTCGGACGGTGCGATCAAGCGCACCATTCCGCACCGTGGCAGCGGCCCCGGCGGCGGCAGCCGGGTCGGCAACAGCAAGGCGATGCCGGGGCAGACCGGTGGCGAAAGCCCGAGTCCGGGGTCGGGCACAGCCGGGCCAGAGGGTGGCGCACCCAACCTGCAGCCCACTACGGTGCTCCGTCGCAGCGGCACAACTGGCGGCCTGGGCAGCGTGGCCGGGGCCGATGGCGGCAGTGGCGCCGCGACAGTGCAGAACGACGAGACCCGCGGCGCGAGCCAGTGGAACGGCAAGAAGGGCAAGAAGAAGGTCAGCAAGTCCGACGACGACGTCGAGTACGACGAGATCGAGAAGGCCGATTTCATCGCTGACCTGATGAAGATCGCGCCGGACGAGATGGTCGAGGCGATTCTCGAACTGGACGAGGACGACCAGGGCGCCGCGGCCGAAATCGCCGCCGACCACGCCGCCGACCTGCTGGCCTGGACCGCGATGGAAGTGCCCGAGGAGGGCCTCGCCAAGCGCGATGTCGACGCCTCGGTCACCGAATGGCTGATGGAGAACCCTGACCAGATCCAGTTGAAGAAATGGGTCACCGAGGCGCTGGCCTCGGCGGAGGAGATCCCGCTCGACCTCGCTCAGGCGATCATCGACTGGGAACCGGAGGTGACCTCGCGCGTATCGGTTCGCCGCGACGCGGCCTGATCCGTCAGTGATGGAGGTCCATCGATGACGGAGTTCACCTTCTTCCTGCCGCTGACCAAGGCGGACGAGGAAAAGCGTCTGGTGTGGGGACGGGCGGCGGTCGAGGAGCCGGATAAGTCCAAGGAGATAATGGATTATCTCTCGGCCAAGCCCGAGTTCCAGAAATGGAGCGACGGCTACTCCAAGGCCACAATGGGCAAGAGCTTCGGGAACATCCGCGCGATGCACAACCCGAAGCACCTCGCCGGCAAGGTGGCCGAGATCGTCTACAACGACGACGCCAAGGCGGTGGATATCTGCGTCAAAGTGTTGGATCCGGTCGACTGGGCGAAGGTCGAGGAGGGCGGCTACACCGGCTTCTCGATCGGCGGCGGCTACGTCAAGAAATGGGCGGACCAGGCCTCGGGGTGCACACGCTACACCCCGCGCATCCAGGAGATTTCGTTCGTCGACAGTCCGTGCATCCCCGGCGCGCGAATCATGGAGATGCAGAAGCAGGACGGCAGCCTCGAGGAGGTCCTGCTGAAAGGTGTCCCGCGCAGTTTCGCCGAACTGCTGCCGCCGCCAAGCTTCGCGCAGTTGCGCAAGGGCATCGCCGGGGAACTGGCCGGCAGCGTTGCCGGCAACTTTATCGGCAGCAAGATCGGCGCGGTGGCGGGATCGGCGCTGGGCCCGGCCGGAACGGCGGTCGGCCATGTCGTTGGTGGTGAAATCGGCAGCATGGCGGGCAGCGCGCTCGCCGGCGCTAAGGCGCCATCGATGGCGGAGGCGGCGCAGGTGGCGGGAGGAAAGGCCCCCTCCAGCAACCTGAGGATCCCCAAGGCGCCGAAACCCAAGCAGGGGTTTCGCATGTCGAGCACCTTCAAGGGTGCGCCGGATGGCGGCATGGTCAAGCGTTGGGATGTCTCCAAGCATCCGCGCGAGCATACCGGCGCGTTCGCCAGCAAGACCGGCGAGAAGGTCGGACGGTTCACGCTCGGTGGCGCCGGCGCGGTCGGCGGCACGCTGCTTGGGCTGAAGCACGGCGAGAAGTTGGGCACGCAAGCTGGCCTCCATGCGTCATCGCTCTACCACCGCATGAAGGGCAGTCCCGGGTTCGCCGCCGGCGTGAAGGCCGGGGATATCGGCGGCTGGGCGGGCCGTCGCTATGGGGGGTTGATCGGCGCCGGCGCCCTCGGCCTCGGCGGCGCCCTGGTGGGCGGTGCAGGCGGAGCGCTGCTCGATACCGCCATGCGGCGGCGGCGGGCGAAGAAGGCAGGGCGGCTCGAAATCTACCACCGGTTGAACGCCAAGACGTCGGCGCGGCCGAACAGCTTCAAGCAGGTGAAGGCGTCCACGATGCGCGCGGTGAGCGCGGGCAAACGCGTGCGCGGCATTGCCGACGCGGTCATGGGAAAGGGCCACGCCATGGATAAGCCGGTCGAGAAAGGCCTTGGCGGTGCGGCGCTCGGCGCCGGGCGGGCGTTGGGCGCGGCCGGGTTGGCGATGGGACGCCATGCCGGGATCAAGGTTCTTCCGCACTATATCGGCATGGCCGGCGCCGCGGCCGGCGTGAAGGCGGGTTTCCAGGGCGGTCGCCGGCTCGGGGCGAAGATCGCGGACAAGATGATCGCGCGCAACCAGGCCAAGGGGATCGGGCCGATCACGGCGACGGCCGGCGCCGGCAAGCCCGGCCTGATCCGGCACGGCGAGAAGATCGTGCGCGGGGTTGGCGAGCAACTGACATCGCGGCAGAAGAAGATCCTGCTGGGCACGGTGGCGGGCACCGCAGTTGCCGGCGGCCTTGCCGGCGGGGTTGCCGCCCATCAGGCGTCCCACCACACCGTCAAGCATATCGACAAGAAGCTGACCCAGCGTTTCGGCCGGCCACGCGCGCCGGGCGAGCGGATGCAGTTCGACGCCAAGAAGTCGGCCCCGACCGGCAAGATGAACAAGTTCATCGTGCCGCTTGCGTTGGGCGTCGGCGGCGCAATGCTGGGAGGCCACCTCGGCGCAAAGGGCGGAGCGCGGTTGGCGGCTCACGGCCTCCATCGGCGCATGCTTAGCGGTACTGCCAGTCATTATGACCTTACCGGCGCGCCGATCTTTACCGGCGCGGGGACTGGCGGCGTTGGCGGCATGATCAGTGGCGGCGGACTTGGCATCCATATCGGCCGCAAGATCGAAAACCGCGACGGCAAGGCCAAAAAGCAGGAACGGCGCGGCGATCTCGACAAGGCGTTCGGAGCGAAGCTTGCGCAGGGCGCGATGGCGGCGTTGCGCAAGCCAGGACGCGTGGGCGAAAGCATTGGCGCGAAAGTAGGACAGCGTGTTGGCAGCAGAATGTTCACTGCCGCCAAGGCCCGCGGAGCAAGCGACCACGAAGCAGCCCAACGCATGTGGCGCGCGATGGGCACCGGACGAACCGTTGGTCGTAACGTCGGCCATGGTCTCGCAGCCGGCGGCGCGGCCGCGACCGGCCTGGGCATCGCCGCCATGTCGCGGCGCCGCAATGCCGAGAAGCAGGAGCGTCGCGGTGATCTCGACAAGGGGATCGGCGGGTCGATCATGCGCGGCGCGCTCAACGCCATCGAAAGCCCGACCGGGCGCAAAGTCATCGGTAGCCTGGGCCAGGCCGGACGTTCGGTTAAAGGAGCCGCGACGTCGTTGGGGCAGAAAGCCAGCGGGGCCGCGACGTCGTTCAGGCAGAAGGCCACCGGCATGGCCAGTTCCGCCATGGCGAGCCCGGCCGGACAGTCGGTCGCGGCGGCCGGCAACAAGGCGAGCGGCATGGCGCGGCGCGGGGCGATGAAAGCGATCAACAGCCCGATAGGCGCGCAGACCATTAAAACCGCAGGCAAATTTGGGCAAACGATTGCCGCGCATCCTCGCGCCGCCACGGCTGTCCTGGCGACCGGGGCGGCAGGATATGCCCTAGGGCAGCGCCGCGGCCGGTCAGAAATGTCGGACAAGCAGGAACGTCGTGGCAATCTCGAGAAAGGCATGATCGGAGCGATCGGCCAAGGCATCAAAGCCGGCGCGAAAGCTGTCGGCAGCCTACCCGGCAAGGCGGTGGTCGGAACCATCCGCAAGCTCCCCAAGACATCCGTCGGGGCCGCTCTCGTTGGCGGCTACATGCTGGGCAAGCCGAAACGTCCGTCCTACGCCGACCCCGAAGCCATGAAGGCTGAACTGATCGGCCGGCTGCGCAAGAACATCCTGCTGCAGGACGACAACACGGTCAGCCAATGGAAGCAGGCGCGCGCCGACCAGTGGGGGCCGAAGCCGTTCTGGTCGATGCCCAAAGACAACAACGATCCCAAGCAGGTGACGATGCCGGGCATGCCCGAGCAGCAATACGGCCCCTCGGGCGGCCTGCTCAGCAACATCTTCAAGGGCGAGAACCCGTATGGCGAACTGGCCAAGAAGGCCAGCGCGGCGGAGCAGGAGAAAATCCACGAGACCATGCACGAGTTCAAGCATGGCAAACTGAAGTCGTTCCGCTCCAACCTGCCCAAGCGGAAGATGCCCAAGGTCACCGATCGCAAGCAGGCTATCGCTATCGCGCTCAATCAGGCGCGACGCATGGGCAAGAGCGATGACGGCCTGTTGGTGGCGATGCTGGCTGACCGGCTGGTCAAGAACGACGTCACCATCTTCAACGACAAGACCCTTGGTCGTGGCGATCGGGCCAAATTCCAGGATCGGCAGAAGAGCAAGAGCTACATCCGGGCGGAGCGGGGCGGCACCGGCATCGCCGGGCAGCTCGCCGAAGCGCAGTTCAAGGGACCGCTGGTCGGGGGGGCCAGCATGGTCGGCTCCCATCTTGGCACGGGCGCGGCCGTGCGGATGGCCGAACGCCTCTGGCCCAGAGGACGCGTGCCGTATGTCGGCATGACCGCCACGCAGGCGGCAAGCCGGGTCGGTAGCAAGCTTGGCGGTATGGTTGGCAAGGACGTCGTTGGCGTGGCGGGGGCCGGCGCGAAATCGCTGATGCATTCCGCCCAGAGCGCTTACGCCTCGCGCACGACCCGCAAGGCCATCGGCCAACTCTCGTCAGCCGAGCACGCCCAGCGGGTCGCCGCGGCCAAGGCGCGATGGAAGAAGGAAATGGGCCACGTCGACATGGAGGGCCATCACAAGGCGGTCGAGGACTGGGCCGGCAAGGCGATCCTCGGCCGCGATGCCAAGGTCGCTCGGGCGCGGGAGCATGCCGAGCATTTCTGGCACAACGTCGCGGACGCTCATGCCGCGCACGACAAGATGCGGCCGCACGTCGACAAGGACGCGGCGATCGTCATGAAGATCCCGGGCACCTCGACCGAGCACTCCGGTCACCTGGTGCACAACCCGGATGGCATCGGCACCGATCATTTCACCCGGTTCGGCAAGCCGACCAAGAAGATCTACCTGATGCACCCCGACGAGGTGGACGACTGGGTCCGGCTGCACGGCAAGAAGGACACCAGTCTGAACATGCCGTTGTCGGAAGCCCGGCGCCATCCGACCATGGGAGCAAAGCTTGCCGAACTCGACGCGCATGAGCGCGCCGCTATGGGCAAGAGCGCCCCGTCCGGAGAAATCGTACATTTTGACGAGCTATATGAAGCGCTCGATTTATTGTCCGATTTGCAGAAGTGGCGCGGCTACACCAACGCCCTGGCCCACACGGTTTCCGGGGGCACGATCGGCTCCTCGAACGAAGAGCTCGCCGCCGAGACGCGCGCCCGTAAGCGCAAAGCGATACGGGCGACATGAGCAAGCCGATGTTCAATCCGGACATCATCGGCGAGTTAAGAAAGCGTGTCGCCGCGCATAACGAGATCGTCAAGGCGACGCATCCCGACATGGTGGTCAAGCTCGGCGGGGTGAAGAAGCTCTACAAGCGCTGGTACTCGGGCCCCGACCCGCATGCCCACGCGCTGGCCATGCTCGATGCCCGGTTGCTGACGCAGCAGACCATGGCGCTGGGCGAACTGGAGAAAGCGCGCCAGCCCTTCGAGGGCGCCCGTCATCCCCGCGGTCGCGGCGGCCAGTTCCGCTCGAGCGGCCGGGGCGGCGGTGGAACTGGTGGAGGTGGCGGCGGCGGCACCGTGGCGCCGCGTCCAGCCGGCGGCGGTCCCGGCGATGGCGACAACGCCCTGCTGCAGGCGGCGCAAACCCAGGTCATCCCGGAAACCCGCTACACGGTGTTCGGCCCCAAGGTCGCGGCCGCGGCGGGCATCGGCCTCGGCGCCATTGCCGGGGCGACGGCCCGTCCCGGCCTGCCCTGGCAGGGCGGAGGGTCGGTGATCGATCGCGGCGTCACCAGCATTGCCGGAGCGCTCGGCCGTCAGGGCGGCAAACTCGTCGGGATCATGGGCCGTGCCGCCGGGATCGACGCGCCGATCGGCGTGGCGCGCCGGGTGGTTCCCATCCTCAATCGTCATGGCGGCGCGTTTCCAATGCCGGGACCGACCGCCGGGGTGGCGGCGGGCGATCGGCTCGTGAACGCGGCGGGGCGGGGCGGGCGCGCGGTCGGCCGCGGCATCAGCCACGCTTTTTCGCTGGCGAACTACCCGGCGGCGCGGGTCGGACAGATGGTCGCGCGCACCAAGGGCCCGATCGCTGGCCGTGCGGCCGCTGCCATGGTCGGGGCGGCGCTTCCCGGCATCGCCTATGCCAGGACGCTGCATCACGTGCAGGGCACGATCGGGCCCTACCAGGACACGCTCTTTCCGCGACGGGTGAAGAAGATCGACGAGCAGGTCAGGGACATGGTCGGGCCGATCTGGGACGATCCGGCGGTGCTGGCCAAGCAGGCCGAACTGCTGACGTTGCCGGACCTCGCCAAGCAGGATCTGTCGGAGTTTCTCACCAAAGTATCGTTCGGCCCGGCTGTGAGCGCCGGGGGCGCCGCCGCGATGCGCTCGCTGCGCTTCCTGCGCGGCCCGGTCGCGCGCGCCACCCGGATGTTCACCAAGCCGCCGCCACCCCCGCCGCCGATGCAGGGGCCGCCCAGCGCGATCCAGCACGCGGCCGAGACCGCGTTCGGCGAGCAGGCGGGGCATTTCCGGGTGCCGCGCAATGTCGGCGTGCGTGCCGGCGTGATCGCCGGGCATGTCGCCGGACTTGGCCTTCTCGGCGCCGGGGCCGGGGCATTGACGGGCGCTGGGTTGGCGGCGTTCGCGATCCAGCATCCGCGCGATCCGCACACCGGCAAGTTCCGCTCGAAGGGGCAGGCGGCGCGGACGGGCGCGCTCCACGGCGCCGTGCTCGGCAGTGGCCTGGGTTTGGCGCTTGGCATTGTCGCGGCTCGCGGTGGGCAGAAGGAATTGCTGCGCGCGGCGCTTGGCCGATTGCGTGACCAGGTGGCGACCAAGGAAGGCGCGATGGCGCGCGCCGCGATGCATGACCGCGCCGAGAAGAGCGCCACCGACACCTTCTCCGCGACCTATATGGCCGACAATCCGCACCTGAAGATCGAGGTGCCGGACGGCTCCAGGGTGAAGCCGTCGCAGATCAGGAAGCATCAAGGCGACATCGCTGTCGAGGATTGGGTTGCGCGCGAGGGCGCCGCGATGCATGCCGGCCCGGTGACCTGGTATCAGAAACAGGTCGAGGACCACTTCGAAGCGTTCGTCGATCGCCAGTTGCTCGCGCTGAAAAGCAAGAGACAGCGCAACCTGCCGCGCCGGAACGATGCCGATCGCCTGATCGACAGCGTCGACGATCAGATCGTGACGACGCATAACGAACTGGGCGAGGCCATACATCACGACCCGCTCACCGTCGACCAACGCAGGATCTGGAACGGCGCTTTAGAAATGCGCCAGCGGGCGCGCGACGAGATCGAGGCGGTCTATGCCGGCCGCAGAGCGCAGGTCAAAGAGCATGGGACCGCCGCCATCGGCCTCAAGCACGAGCAAGGCCAGCTTATCGCCAAACTCGGTTCGGTGCGGGCGGATTGGAACCACGTCCTGCTGACCAAGCCGTCACCGTCGGTCGAGCAGTTGCGGGCGGTCGCAACCAGCATCGGCCACAAGCTGGAAGCCAAGACCAAGGAAGGCATCGTCGCGGAACTGCAGGAGCGGATCCCGCGATGGGAGCATGAGGTCGACTCCCGCATCACCCAGATCAAGGACGAAATTCCGCAACTCGAGGATGCCGCCGAGGTGGCGCGGGCGTCCGAGAAGGAGGACCTGACCCAGGAAGAACAGCGGCTCATCCGCAACCCGTTTATCAAGACGCGCAAGGCAAGAAAGGGCAAGCCGGCGATAACGGGCTTCTTTGAGCCGCGTCTGCCTGGGGTCGGCACGGCCGCGGGCTACGACGAGATCAAGGCGGGGATCGCCGACGAAGCGAACAAGGCTTTCAACCAGGGGTTGGAACGGCACGTCATCGCGGCCAAGCAGCATCTCGAGGAACTGGCCCTGGCCGAGGAGGCCGCGATCCAGGCGCGGATCCCGGCGAACAACGTCTTCGCGGAGTGGATCAAGCGCAAAACGCCGGAATTCTCCGACAAGATGGCGCAGGGCTGGGCCGACTACAACGAACTCACCGCGGCCTATCGGGGTCAACTCAAAGGCCAGATGAAGCAGTTATACGACGGCGTCCACGCCCACCGCGACCCGAAGAAGGCTTTCGATACGATTAAGAAGATGGCCAAGGGGGCGGCCGATTTCTGGAACAGCGATGCCGGCAAGTGGCTGCGGCAGAACTGGAAATACGTGGTCGGCGTGGTCGGGCCGATGGCCGCGATAGGCATCATCGATTTGCAGGCCGGGCCGGGCAAGAAGAAGGTCGAGCTCAACCCGAAGAAGTGGCGGTGGCGTAATGTCCAGGCGCATTTCGAGCTGCCGGGCGGCCTGAAACGGCCGGACGAGGCGGTCTTCGGCGTCAAGTTCAAGGACAAGGATGGCAAGGAAAAGTTCCTGCATGCCATCCACGTCAAGAACAAGGAAGGCGAGTACCAGAACATCGGATACGGCTCCGAGGTCAACAGCGTCAGTAACTTCTTGCGTGGCGGGGACCAGCAGGGTGGTGGGGGCCATGGCGGCAACCGGCCGAACAAGGCTCAGGTGAACAACGGCGCGGAGGTCGACAAGGCGATCGCGGACGGGATTGCGGCGGGTCACATCAACGAAGTTGGCCCGACCAGCTTCACCTATGCCCAACGCAAGATGGGCGAGCCGCAGGGCAAGAAGGAAGAGGAGTCGGTCCGCAAGTGGTTCGTCGAGAAGCACATCAACGGATTGCAGCATATCGGCAACCAGCACTTCTCAAGCGACAAGCACGACCGGTTCTACGCCTCGCTGCGTGATCTGTTCGAGGGCGGCCGGACCGAACTCTTCGACCGGGACACCCGCAAGCAACTGCTGCTGGGCAGCGATTTCGACAAGAGAAACCGCGGCATCTTCGGCAATCAGAAGGTCTGGCACGATATCCCGCACGATCCCGCGGCGGTCGGCGGAGCCCTGCTGCGGCAGCTCAAGATGGCCGGCGCCATGCCGTTGAACCCCGAAGAATACACCCAGATGCATCGGGCGCTGTCGTTCGTCGCCAACCTCGCTGGCCTCGACCAGAACCAGAAGAGCAGCCTGAACAAGGCGTTGCAGGACGGCTATCTGAACATCACCAAGCGAACCTCGGTGCCCACGGTGAGCGCGAGCGGATTGGAGAACCAGAAGTCGATCGAGAGCTTCAAGACCGAGATGCTGAACAACGACAAGATCACCGAGGCGCGCCAGCGCAAGGGCCTCGACGATCAGGGTGCGTTCACCGATTTGCTCGATACCCTCTACCAGAAGGGCCGCGAGGGCGCCGTCGCCCGGAACAACAGCGCCGACGACAACGAGCAGCACGTCGCCGGCATGCAGCATGTGCGTGAGCAGGTGTTCTTCCGGCTCAACACGCTCGGCAAGGCGGCGCCGCTGGGCGATCTCTACAAGCTCTTCGGCATGGCCGACCGGTTCGACGAGCAGCGCCATCCGCGCGGCCATATCGGTCAGTTCCGTGCTGCGGGCCACAACGCCCCGCCACAGGTGGGCGCGATCAGCGGGGCGCGGCAGCACATGCCCACCCCGGACTCGCCCGGGCCGCAATCGGTTGGTGACTTCGCCATGCGGCGGCCGCCGGAAAGCCCCGGGATGGCGCCAACCCAGGCGCCTGCCGGCCATGGCGGGAGGTTTGGCGGCGCCGATTTCGGCGCATCGCACATGCTCGGGCAGGTCGGCACCTACGGGCTGAGCCAGGCGGGGTGGGACGTGGTCGGCAACCTCGCTTCGCACATGATGCCGGCGGGCGGCATGGTTTCGAACGCCACCAAGTTCGGGCTGCAGACGATGGGCGGCTTCGCCGGCTCGATCGGTGGCCTGAAGGGCGGCCAGGCGCTGGGCCACGCGATGGGCGACCGCAGCCCGCACCACGAGGCGCCGGCAGCCGAGGGCATCGTGCGCAACCTCGCCGGCGGCGGAGCGCAGATCGCCTTCAACGAATATGCCGGGCCTGCGGTCGGACGGGTGATCGCCGGGGCAGCCGGGCGGGCGCTGGGTGGGACGGCCGGGTCGTTCCTGGGACCCGCCGGGACGATCCTGGGATCGGCGCTGGTCGGGGCGCTCACCGATGAAGGCGTGGGAATTCTCTACCGGCATCTGAGTCGCTACGGCGAACACGTGCCGGAGCACGCGATCAAGCATTTCCGCCACAAGGGCGCCCCCGCATGAGCGGGGCAGGTGGCGGAGGGACTTCGACGGGAGGCGGCGGAGGTGGTTTCACCCAGGGCACCAACGCTTTCGGAGGGCTGACGAACACCGATTTGCGGCCACGCCAGCGCCGCAAACGGCCAGTCCCGCTGCTCGACACTTCCTGGGTAACACCGCCGCACAGAAAGGAGCGCACCATGCGTAAAGATGTTTCAGGGCTCGTCGACACGCTTTACGACAGTGTCGCCGGAATAGTCGCGTCGGCATCGCCGGACACCAACGACCTGCTGACCAAGAGCTTCACCGAGTTCGGCAACGCGCTTGGGGAACAACTCGAGGCCGAGTATGGGCCGGACCCGGAGCCGTTGGCCAAGGGACTGAACCACGTCTCGGCGTTCGCCAACGCGCTGATGAAGATGGAAGTGAGCGTCCAGGCGATTAAGGCCGGCACGCCGATCTATGCCGACGACAACGAGCCCGTCGTGGCCTCGACGGCCGCCGCTCTCGACCGCTTCATGGGCCATGGCATCGTGCTGCTCAAGCAACTCGCCAACGACACCGCCCGGATCCCCGACGACGAGGAGGACATGGAGCGGGCGGAGCAGGCCGGCGAGTTGATCAAGATCGAAAGCCAGTTCGGCGATGAGATGCTGCTGAAGACTGATCTCCCCGAAGATCTGGCGGCGTATCTCACCGACCCGCTGGACCTGATGACCGAGATCGCCGGGCTGGGCTCGAGCATGATCGAGGACGCGCGCGGCATCGCCGACGCCTTGCTGGGGAGCGATCCGGATTCGATCCCGGAGGAAGTCGCGGAGCAATATCCGCTGGTGTTCGAGCCGTTGGAGAAGGAGTTCCCGCCGAAGAAGAAGGCCAACGGCGGCGGCTCGCCCTTCGGTGCCCAGCGCGGCCAGAGCAGTGACCAGAATGACAGCGGCGACGACGAGGGCGACGAACCCGATGACGGCGGCGACGAACAGGGTGCGCAGGGTCAGGGCGCCATGGCGGCGCAAGGCGGGCCGGGCGGTGCCGGCGGCCCGGCTGACATCTCCGACGACACGCCGCAGAACCCGATCGACACCATCACCCGGTTGGCCAGCATCATCGTGGTGATCTCGGGATCGCTGCAGCAGGCGATGGGTGGCGGGCAGCAACCGCAGCAGCCGGACATGGCCGGCGGCCAGGGCGGCGATCCGCGCAATGTGGGCCTGCAGCGCGGCGAGCCGATCCTCGACCAGCCGTTGCAGAAGATCCTGCAGGGCGAGGCCGAGATCCAGATCCCGGGCATGGGCCAGATGACGATGGCCGAGGCGTTGGAGGAACTGGGCGAGTTGCGCAAGGCGGTGCCGCAACTGAGCAAGGCGCTCAACGAGAAGGGTGACGCGCTCAGCCTGTTGAAGACGCGGTACGACCAGATCGCCAGCCAGTCGGTGCGTTCGCCGGGGATGCAGAAGGCGGTGCCGGTGAGCAAGGCCGAGGACAGCGTGCCGGGAACGCACACGCAAGAGAACGACATGGAGAAGTTGGAGCAGTTGCAGAACGCGGATCCGGAGGGCGGCAGCGCCGCGAAGTTCCTGATCGGCCGGGTGCACCAGGGCGGCGGGGTGCCGTTGGTGCCGTAACAGTTTATTCTTGTCCCCGGGAAGCGTTTTGGGTGCATAGCAGGCTCGGGACGTTTCCTTCCTAACAACTTCAAGGCCGTGCTCTGGGGGCACGGCCTTTTTTTGGGCTTGAAATGAGAGTCCCGATCTGAAAAAGCTTTGTTCCAGGTAGCGCTCGCTATGCCGGATTGAGCACCGGCTGCCCGAGAGGCCGCGTCCGGGCACGCGGCAGGAACGATGCTTTCGCGGATCCCTCGCCGAGAGGGGCGATCTGCTCGACCGCGCCGGGTGGCGCCGGTCTTCCCGTTGAACACCGCAACTGCGGGCGCGGTGGTGAGAGACCCCTCATATGTCAGGATCCGTGTCCGAGAGCGTGCGGGCGGTACGTGAAGTCATGGCCGCAAACACGCCGCAGCTTGGCGCTTCGCCGCTGACCAAGTTCTTTGTCCAACCGAGCACCGCGACCACGGGCCTGCAGGTCTACGACCTCGAGGCACCGGCCAAGCTGCTCTATCCCGTCCTCACGCCGCTCCGCAATAAGATCCCGCGGGTAAGTGGTGGACGCGGGATCCAGGCGAATTGGAGAGCAATTACAGCTATAAACACCACTAATGTGTCCGCTGGCCTCGGTCAGGGCAATCGTGGTGGCGTGATGGACCAGACGGTCAAAGAATACTTCGCAGCGTATCGTGGCATTGGTCTTGATAACTACGTGTCGTTCGAGGCTGACATGTCCTCGGAAGGCTTTCAGGACTTGAAGTCTACTGCTGTGCAGTCGCTATTGCGCGCTTTGATGATTCAAGAGGAGCGCATTCTCCTCGGCGGCAACGGCATCACCGGGCTGGGCACAACGCCCACTCCATCGGTCACTAATATTACCACCGGCGGGACCATCGGCACCGGCATCACGGTGCAGGTCGGCTGCGTGGCGCTGACGATGGAAGGCAAGCGACTGGCGAACATGACCACCGGCGTGCCCGGGGTCATCTCGCGCACCAACGCGGACGGCACGGTCGACACCTATGGCGGCGGCGCCGCGGCGCCCTCGACGCTGGGCACGGTGGCCACGACGACAGCGACTGCACAGATCTCGGCCCGCGTGGCGCCGGTGGTCGGTGCGTTCGGTTATGCGTGGTACGTGGGCTCGGCGGGCACCCAGTATCTGGTCGCCATCACCGCCATCAACTCGCTGCTGTTCCCTGGCCCGATGCCCGGCGCCGGCACCCAGACCTTCGCCTCGGTTTCGGGCGACAACAGCGTCAACAGCCTGGTGTTCGACGGCTTCGCCGCGATCGCGGCCAAGGCCGGCTCGGGCGCCTACTGGGCCGCGATGCCAACCGGCACCGACGGCATCGGCACGCCACTAACTCCGGACGGGTCTGGAGGTATAGTTGAAGTAGATGCAGCACTACAGTCGTTCTGGGACAACTATAAGCTAAGTCCAGATGAGATGTGGGTGTCGTCGCAAGAACAAAATTACTTTCGCAGGAAAGTACTTACTGCGCCATCTGGCTCTGTTCCTCTGTCTCGATTTACCATTGCTACCGCGCAGAACCAGGTTCGCGGCGGTTCGTCTGTGCGCGGCTACCTCAACCCGTTCGGCATGGGGCAGGCGCAGGAAATTCCAATAAAACTGCACCCAGACATGCCGCCCGGCAATATAATGTTCACCACTTCCGAGTTGCCGTACGCCCTGAACGACGTAACCAATGTATATCAGGTGCGAACACGCAAAGATTACTATCAGATTGAGTGGCCGTTACGCACGCGGAAGTATGAATACGGTTGCTATAGTGACGAGGTCCTACAGCATTACTTCCCGCCATCGCTTGGCTTCATCACGAACATCGCCCCGGGTTAGTTCCCCGCAACCCCCCCGGTGCGATTAGGGTTGATGGGACGGGACAGCCTCCCCCAGTCCCGTCAACCCAAAAGGAGAGAACGTGATGGCCCAGTACTACAAGCTGCAACCCGGCATCGGCTCGATCTCGATCGACGGCGTCGAGCACATCTGCGACCCCGAAACCGGCATCCTGACCGTCGAGATGCTGACGCCGAACCTCGCCGCGGAAATGGCCGCCCGTGGTGCGGTCGCGGTCGAAGGCCCCGGCGGCGAACCCAAGGCAGCCAAGGCCAAGGCCGAACCCGCGTCAGCACGGCACGGCCGCGCCGGCCATGCGGACACCCCCGGCAACCACGCAAGAGGGGGTTCTTCCCAGTAACTGATGGCCAGTTGGATCTCAGCCGAGGATGTCGCGGCCTATCTCTGCATCGAGGATCTCGAGCGGTCGCAGATCATCGCTGACGCGGTGACCGGCGCCTTCCGCGACTACCTCGCGCGCGATCTCGAACAGGCCAGCTACCACGAACTCTACCAGACCAACTACACCGACTACGTCATGCTCCAGAACAGCCCGGTGGTGTCGATCTCCTCGGTCGAGATCGACGGCATCGGCAAGATCCTGCCGGCCGGGATGCGACAGCCCGGCTGGCGGATCGACCACCAGGTGCCGCGCAAGCTCAGCTTCATGGGCTACGGCCGGCTCCCCCGCAGCACCGTGCCCAACATCGAGGTGCGCTACGTTGCCGGATACCCGGTCGGCGTGCCGCCCGACCCGTTCAGCTCCGCCTGGCAGGTCGGCGACGGCCTGCCAACCGCGATCTACGAGGCGATGCGGCTGACCGCTTCGGCCATGCACACCGCCCAGGCGGCCGACCCGAACCTCGCCATGGAACAAACCGCCGGCATCTTCACCGGCCAGTTCTACCCGACCGGGGTCGGCGCCATCCCGCCCGGCGCACGCACCCTGCTCGAAGCCTACATCTCGGTGACGCCATGAGCAGCACACTCAAATGCTACTCCCGCGCGCAATACGTCCAGGACCGCGTCGCCGGCCGCATGCAGAGCCGCGGCGAGGAAATCATCCTGCGCGCGGTCTCGGAACTCGCCGGCCCCGAACCCTACCGCAACCCGCCCGACCTATCCCTTTCAGATCTCATGGTCATCGCCGGATCGGTCACCGGCGGCCAGGCATTCATCGCCATCTCCGGCACCACCGTCACCGGCCGCCTCGTCCCCGGCGACAAGCTGATGGTCAACAGTTCCCTGCTCACCGTCATGGCGATGCCGCCCACGGTGATGACCGACGGCGACGGTATCCCGCTCACCGACATCGCCGGCAACCCGGTGTTCGGCACCCCCACCGTCACCTTCACCGACACGCTGTCGCGCGACAACGGCTTCCCGGTGGTCGCGGTCTCCGGCACCACCGCCCCGGCCAGCCTGATCGGCAAGCGCGTCATCCGCACCAACTACGCCGCCGACCTGGCGGTCTACGGCTACCAGCTCTCGCGCACCAAGATGTGGGCGATGGGATGGGTCGAGCTCGACAGCATCGGCGTCATGATCGCGGGCAAAGGAGTGCCCGCACCTCAGCCCAAGATCAACGACCAGCTCATCTTCGCCGGCGGCGACATCCGCTCGATCATGTCGGTCGGCGTGCAGAGCCTGAACGGGGTCAACTTCTCCTTTCAGATACAGGCCAGGTGATGGCCGATTTCTCCACCGACGTTTCCGCCTGGGCCACCAAGATGGGTGCCCGCGCCGACATGTTCGTCCAGGTGCTGGCGTTCGAGGCGGTCAACCGGGTCAAGGAACTGACCCCGGTGCGCACCGGCTTCCTGCGCGCCAACTGGAGCGTCATCAAGAAGGGCGACGCGACACCGAAGGCCAGCGCCGAGGCGATCAGGAATTCCCAGGGGGTCGACAAGGCCAAGGCCGCCAAGGAGGTCGAGAGGATCAAGGCCGGCGACGTCGTCACCATCATCAACCCGACCGTCTACGCCCGGCGCATCGAGTATGGCTTCGTCGGAGCCGACAGCGGCGGGCACCATTACCACCAGGGCGGTCGCCACATGATGACCCAGACCGTCACCGAATTGCCGGCAATGGCGCGCGAACTCCTGACCCGGTTGGGAGGCTGAGATGGGCCTCGACCTCGAACTCCGCCACTTCGACGACGCTCTCAACGGCATCCTGGCCAACGCGGTGTTGCCCGGCATCAACGGCGACGCGGCGATCGCGTGGCCCGAAAAGGTCTACGTGCCGACCAAGGGCAAGCCGTATCTCAAACCCGAAATGGCCGGTCGCGCCCGCATGCCCATGGGCGTCGGGGCGGACAGCGTCCAGCAATGGACCGGGACCTACCAGGTCTCGGTGATGGTGCCGCGCGACACCGGCACCCGGCTGCAGAACCAGCTCGCCTCCGCAGTCATCCGGGCCTTCCGGCGTGGCCTGTCGGTCACCACGCCGCAAGGCATCGTGCTCTACGTCACTTCCTCGACCGTTCCGGCGCCAGTTCCGTTTGAAGACTGGATCAACCTGCCCGTGCAAATCCAATGGTTCGCGCACGAGCCCCCGTAACCTAACGGAGAAGTCGGATGCCCACATTCGCCACTGGCGTTGCCAAACAAGTCTCCATCGTCGAGGAGATCGCCGAAGGCGTGAGCCCGGTCACCGGCGGCAAGTACCTGCGCCGCGTCTCAAGCGATCTGGCCCTCGGCAAGGATACCTACGAAAGCCAGGAAATCCTGGTCAGCCAACAGATCCGCGACGCCCGCCACGGCGTGCTGCGGCCGCAAGGCACCTTCGCCGGCCAGATCAGCCCGGGCAGCTTCAACGATTTCTGGCAGGGGATCCTGAGGAACAATTTCACTGCCGGGATCCAGGTCGGGCCAATCTCGCCGACCCTGGCCCTCGTCACCGGGCCGCCGGCTTACGGCACCATCACCGGCACCGGCTTCCTCACCGCCGGCCTGCGCAACCACGACGTCATCCGGTTCTCCGGGCTGACCGCGCCCAACGTCGCGCTGAACGGGCTCAACATCCGCATCAACACGCTGAGCGACACGGTGATCACCTCGCGCGACATCCCGAGCACGTCCACGCCCGGGGCACTGACCGGCGGCACCATCAAGGTGGTCGGCAAAAAAATCTCCATCCCGCCCAGCGGCGCGCTCTACAAGAGCTACTCGATCGAGCACTTCTTCTCGGACATCTCGCAGTCCGAACTGTTCGTCGGCTGCAAGTTCGGCCAAACCAGCATCGCCCTGCCGGCCACCGGACTGGTGACGTTCAGCAGCCAGGTCATCGGCATGAACATGATCCAGAGCCCAACCCAACAGCTCACCACGCCCACGCCCACCACGACCTCGTCCTCGCTCGCCGCGGTCAACGGCATCGTCGAGTTCAACGGCGTCGATGTCGCGGTCATCACCGGGATGAACATCCAGCTCGCTGGCGCGCTCGGCGCCGATCCGGTGGTCGGCAGCAACATCGTGCCGCACATCTTCCAGGGCCGCTTCCGCACCACCGGGACGCTCACGGCCATGTTCGAGAACGAGAACATCTTCAACACGTTCCGCAACGAAGTCGAGGTCGGCATCCACCTCATGCTGACGATCGGCTCGGGGCCGAGCGCCGATTTCGTTTCCTTCGTCATGCCGCGCGTCAAGCTGATGGGCAGCACCAAGTCGGACAGCGACATGGCACTGATCCAGTCCTTCAACTACTCCGCGCTGGAGAACGTCACCTTCGATGCCACCGGGCCGCTCACCACGTTCCAGATCCAGGACAGCCTGGCTTAGGACACCCAAATGGACATCGGCTTTATCTTTTGGCTGCTCATGCTGCTGTGGATCATGTTCTGGGGCTTCGGCGTCTGGGGCGGTCCGCAGGGGCAGGTCTACTGGACCCGCGGCGGATGGTTTCCGCTGTTCATCCTGCTGTTCCTGCTCGGCTGGAAGGTCTTCGGTTTCGTGATCCGGGGCTGACCTCCAGCCCGTAAGTTGTTGGTTCCTCTGGCGCCGCCTGCCAATCGTGGGTACAGGTGGCGCCGAGGAGGACCTCATCATGAGTGGAACCGGCGAAGAGCCGATCGAAGGATTCCCCACGATCGGCCAATATGAGATCGTTCCCGGCCCGGGCGATCCCGGCTACGAGCCGCCGCTGGACGACCCCGCGGCGATCCAGCAAGCCATCCTCGAAGCCCTCGGCGACGACGATTACGACGAAGCCGACGTGCTCGAGGACCCCGACGAAGACGAAGATGACGACGACGATGACGACGATTACGACGACGACATCGTCGGCATCACCGATGAGGACGAGGACGAGGAAAACGAGGACGACGTCGAGGAAAGTGTCGAGGAGGACCAGCCCGAGGACGACGAAGACACCCCCTACGAGGAAGGGTGAGCAGCATGTCCGAGAGCGAAATCAAACCGAACGGCCACGACAAAACGAAATTCAGCCTGGTCAGCGTCATGCCGGTGCGCGCCAACGACGGCGCGCCGATGGAAATCCGCCACTCCGAAACCTTCGAGAAAATGCACAACGCCGACGGAACCGTCGCATCGATCACCCTGCGCGGCCAGACCAGCAAGGCGTTCCGCCAGACCATCACCGCGATCAACCGCATGCGCGCCGACCAGCAGTTGACCGCCGAACAGATCGCCGACCCGCAGCATGTCTACGAGACCGACACGCTCCTGCTGGTCGCCTGCACCGTGGGGTGGAATTTCGACGAACTCACCCCCGGCGAACCGCTGCCCTACTCGGAGGAGAATGCCAAGATCTTCTGGAGCGACGAGCGTTTCGACTACCTGCGTCTCCAGGCCACCAACTTCATGCTGAACAACGGAAATTTTTTGCCGGCGCCACCAGTGCCCTCGAACGCTACGCCCGATACCAGTTCCGAATCCACAAGCCCCTCCCCGGACCTGCAGGCAGCGGAATAGTCGCGGACGCGCTCAGAAACTATCGGCGGGCGCGCAAGAAACCGCACAAGATCGCATTGATGGCGCCACCGCAGCCACGGCAGCTATTCTACCTGTTCGAGTGGTTCAACCTGATCTCGCGCGGCCGTCACGAGATCTCGGCGTTGAACTGGATGGAGATCGACGCCTGGTGCCGGCTTTCCCAGATCTCGCTAGAGCCTTGGGAAATCGACGTGATTTTGAGCCTCGACCGGGTGTGGCTTAAGGTCTGCAACGAGAAAGGTCATCCGTTCGAGGATATCGAGGATGAACACAAGGCGGCGGAACAACGAGGTGGGTAAATCGCGATGAGCGGCAGCAGCGCCTCACTCTCGTTCGACATCGACTCTTCCGCCGCACAACGCGCTGTTTCCGTTCTCCAGACCCTGGTCCAGCAAGCCCAACTGACCGGGGCCGCCAGCAAGCAACTGGTCTCGAACTTCACCGACCTCTCCACCTCCTACAGCGCGAATGCCAGCGAACTGAGCAAGCTGGCCGACGCCACCAAGAGCTACGGCGGCACCCTCGAAGGACTGGTGACGCAACTCAATACGCTGCGCGGCGCGATGTCGGGCTCGCAGCAGGCGTTCGCCCAATACTCCCAGATGCTGACCCAGGCGCAGGGCTTCGCGCTGCAGATGCAAACTTCGGTCGAGGGCATCGACCGCTTCGTCAGCAAGGCCCAGCAACTCAACGTCACCAACGCCGACCTGGCAACCGGCTTGTCGCGCATCACCGCGGCGCTGCGCGGGCAAACCGCCGAGGGTAACCAGACCCGGGTGATGCTCGACCAGTTGAAGGTCAGCCTCGAGGGCATCCCGGTCAACCGCGCCGACATGGTGCTCGACCGGATCAGGAACCAACTCGGCCAGTTCCGCGATTCGGAAGCCGGCTTGCGGGTCGCGCAGGGCATCTTCGGCAACCAGTTCTCCGGCGCCGACATGCTCCGCCTGGAGCGGCAACCCTACATTCCCGAACTCACCCGTCAGCGCGAGGCACGCGAGGCAAGCGTACGCGCGCTGATGGACCAGCAGAATGTCAGCACCCAGCGGCAGGAGCAGACAAACCAACGGCGTCGCGACGAACTCGAGGACCTCGAGCGCAAATACAGCCTTACCGGCAACTTTTTTGGCCGGGCCGGGCTCTGGGGCCGTGGCTGGGCCACCCCCGACAACGAAGAACGCAGGGAATTCGCGCGCATCCAGGGCCTGCCGCCGGAAGAGCGCGCCCAGTACGAGAAATACTACAACCGGTTTGCTGAGTTCTCCGAAAACAACACGGTCACCAACCTCTTCCGCCACCTGACGCAGGGCCAGTACGGCCAAAACGAGCAGGAAATCCGGAGTCGCCAAGGCAGAGAAAAGGAAGACAGCCTCTTCGGCGCGTTCTTCAACCGCCTGGGACGCGACGCCCAGAACCTCGTCAACGCTTACGAACCAAAGCCACAAGAAGACACGCGGCCGCTCTCGGCAGCCGAGATCTGGCAGCGACGCACCGACGCCGCCGGGGTTCTCGGCCCGCTCGGCCAGACCCGGCCGGAGCAGATCCTCGGCGTCGAAGGCATCCTCAAACTAACCGACGACCCCCGCGGCAAGGTCGCGGGGGCCTACGCGCAATCATTCGGCGGCGCTGAAGAAGGCGAACGGCAGCGCCAGTTCGACATTTCGCGGCTGGAGCGGTCGCGACGCATCCTGCAACGCCCCGAGGAAGCGGCGCTCGAGCAGGGGCAGATCTCCGAATACCTGATGGGACTGGATCCCAACCAGCGCCAGCGGGCCCAGGAAGCGATCCAGTATTACCAGCAGATACGCCCCGGCCAGCCGGTCACCCTGCGGCGCGGCCAGGGCCTCGACGCCGCCCTGCAGCTTGACGATCGCTCGAACCGCGGCCGCGTCGAGCAAACGATCGAACAGCTCACCCATCAACAGCGGATGCAGCAGACTTTCCAGCCACAGCACGAGGCTGTGCAGGAACAGATCGAACTGCAGAACCAGCTTGCCGTGGCGATGGAGAAAGGCCAAAGCGCCGCCGAGGACCTGCTGCGCGCCGACACCGCCTACAAGGCGGCCCTCAAAGTCAGCGGCGATCCGGTGCGCGCCGACGCAGCCGCGTTCGACGCGCTCTCCGTGGCGATGTCGCAACGCATCACCCAGGGCCGCGCCCTGGTTTCGCAGATCACCGCCGAAACCGCGGCGGTCAACCAGCGCGCCACCGACGCCCAGCGTTTCGCCGGGGCCGACCCGATCGCGCGCCAGGCCTACGCCCTGGCCAGCGGCGTCGAGGCCGACATCCTGCAGCGCAAGCGCAGCGGCCAGTTGCCCTCCGGTGAAGGCGCCTACACGCCGCGGAACCAGTACGGCGTCGAGATCGGGAAAGAGGTCAGGCTCACCAGCGACCAGGCCAGAGCCACCGAGGAAGCCTACCGTCGCGAAAGCTACCAACTGTTCGGCGCCCAGGCGGCAGAGCAGGCCGGCCGACTTCGCGGCGCCGTCCAAAGTCGCCAGGAAGGCAACATCCAGGTCCAGGGCCTGCTGGACCAGGGCGTGCCGATGCAGCAGGCCCAGCAACGGGTCCAGCTTCAGCAGGAGTACCAGAAAGCCTCGGCCATGGCCCTGGCTTCGCTCGAGGCCGCGTTACGCATCGAAGGCGAGGAGGGCGAAAAAGCCAAGGCAACCGCCGAGGCCAAGGTCCGGCAGGTCGACGCGGAACAGCGCATCGCCGAGGCGCTGCAGAAGCAGTCGGGCATCATCGAGGCGATGAACCAGTTGCACGAGAAAAGCCGGCAACTGGCGGAACAGACCGCGGCCACGATCGCCGGCACGGCTTTGCCGCCCTGGATGCGCGGCTTCGGCGACGAACTCAGCAGGATACTCCAGACCTTGACCCAGGCTGGTCAGATGCCCGGCCCGACGCTGACCGGCGGCGGCGCGCGGGCTTCGATCACCGGCATCTATGGCATCATCGCGGGCCCCGAAAGCGGCGGCGGCCGCGCGGGCTTCGGTTCCAATATCGTGCAGAAAGAGGGCCGGTATGGCGACGCGCCGGCCGAGGGCTACATGCAGATCGAGCCCAGCACCTGGCGGGATTTCGCGCCGAAAGCCGGGGTCGATCTCAAACAATATCCTTCCGCGCTCACCGCTCCGCCCGACGTGCAGATGCAGGTGGCCTCGAAAATCCCCGGCGCGCGCTGGGGCAACGCCGCGCGCGAGGCCCTGCTCAGGGCCCATCCCGGCGTCAACCTGAATTTGCCATTGGGCCAGATCGCTACCTCGGTTGGCGAGCCCGAATTGCCGACGGTTACCCAACTCACTCCGGGCACACCGGTAACCTCGACCCCAGCTCCCGCCGGTGGCGCGACCGGCGGCGGCACGGGCGGGGCGGATCCAAACGACATCCTGACCCCCGAGGATGCGGCCGACGCTTACAGGATCATAACGCGCGGCGGCGATATCCAGCCAAACTGGCGCAACAAGACCCCCAGGCTGATCGGGGAAATAAACGCCGTCGCGCAACGACTGAAGGCGAACAACCTCGCTACCGGCCAACGCACGCTCCAGGGACTGAAGGACGCCCTCGACGCCGAGGTCCAGACCTCGAACCGGCGCATCGCGCTGGGCAACCAGCCCGGTGAAGCGCAGCGGGTCATCACCCCCGATGTAAACCAACTGCCGGAGTTGCAGGGTCCGACCACCGCTCTGGAACGCCGGCGGGTCATTCAGGGACAAACCCAGGAACAGCGCCTGACCGAGGCGCAAACCCAGACCGCGATCGGAGACCAGCAGCGCATCCAGCAAACCTATACCGGCACGCTCGCGGAGCAGACCGAGAAGCTGCGTGCGCTGAACGCGCAGATGCAGGTCGAGGCCGAAGTGCGCCAGCGCGGCAGCGGCATCGTCGACGAGCAGGCGCGCAAACAGCAACTCCTCAACCTGGCGAAAGCCCAGGAATTCACCCAGTCCCAGGCCCAGGCCAAGAGCGACCTGGAAGGCATGCAGCGCAGCCAGCAGGTCCAGAACGCGCTCAACGCGGCCGGCCCGTTCGCCGATCCGCTCGAGCTCGACCGCACCAGGCGCTACACCGAACTGGCGCAAAGGTTCTCCAAAGAACCCGGGCTGCAGGATTCGCAGGCCGGCAAGGATCTGATCCGCGCCAACCAGGAGCAGGACGCGCTCAACGAACGCACCAGGTCGATGCAGGAATACCGCGACGCGGCCCAGAGTGCGGCACACGCGATTTCGGGCTCGTTCGAGAGCGTGCTCACCGGCTCGCAAACCGCCGGCGAAGCGGTGCTCGGCCTCGGCAACGCGCTGCAGAAGATCGCCATCCAGACCTTCATCACCAAGCCGTTCGAAAAGGCGATGCAGGGCCTGTTCAACTCGATATTCGGCAGCGACACGCCCGAGAAGGGCAGTGCCGGGGATTCGCAAGGACCGGGCGGCGGCGTTTACGACATCCTCGGCACGCTCAAGAAGGCTTCCAATCAAGCCTTGAGCGGCGGCGGTGGTGGCGGGGGCGGCGGAGGCGGTGGCGGCGGCGGGGGCGGCGGGGGCGGCAGCAGCGGAAGCGGCACCTCGGATTACGGCATGCTCGGCCGCGTCGGCAGTTGGATCGGCAACCTGTTCAGTTCCGGCAGCGGCGACAGCGGCACCAGCACCAGCGGCGGCACCTGGGGCACCGGCGGGGCGGTCGCCGGCAGCAAGCAAACCGCCGGCAGCTACGCTACTGCTACGGAACAATACGCCGCCGAGGGCGGCGGAATGGCCGGCGGCACTACCGCCGACATGAGCGGCGGCGGCACCTGGGGCTTTGGCGGCATCGCCGCCACCGCCACAGACGCAGTCGTCGGCCTCTACAACGGCGCCGAGGAACGCCCCGACGGCAGCGGCGCCAGCGATGGTCTGTCGGTCGGCGGCGGTCCGCGCCTCAGTGCGGCCGACGACAAGAGCGGCACCAGCTACGTGCCGTCGTGGCAGCGCGACAGCCAGACCAAGCCCTTCGCCGCCACCACCGGCGGTGGCGGGGGCGGGGGCGGCGGGGGCCTCTTCAGTGGCATAAGCAACCTGTTCCAGGGCGGCCTGCTCCAGCGCATCATGCAGCACGCCGGCGGCTTCACCGGCTGGAGCACCGACAAGCTGTTCGGCGAGGGCACCTACAAGGCCGGCGGCCTGATCGGCCGATACATCCTCGGCAACCCGGTCAAGGGAACCGGCGGTGCCACCGATTCACTCAGCGGCAGCCCGCGCGCCTCGATCGGCAGCGGCCCAGGCAACCGCCTCGAAGGCTCCAACATCTATGGCGGCGGCGGAAGATACTACGGCACCGAGAGCACCGCGGACTCAGGCTTCTACGACAGCTCCTACGACGTCGGCGGCGCCTACAAGAGCAGTTTTAGCGGGGATTACGGCGGCGGGGATTTCGGCGGCGGCGAGGGCGGCTGGACCGACGTGCCAACACCCAGCATGGCCGGCGATTTCAGCGGCGGCATGGGCGGCATGGGCGGCGATTTCGGCATGGGCGGCGGCATGGGCGGCGGCTTCGGCGACTTTGGCGGCGGCGGCGCCACCTTCGCGCCCACCGGCATCTACGCCAAGGGCGGCGTGCCCGGCCTGCGCCGTTTCGCCAATGGCGGCGTGACCAACCTTTCCAGCCTGCGCAACTCCGTCGTCGAGGCCCCGACGGTATTCCGCTTCGCCGGCGGCCAGGGCATCGCCGGTGAGGGCGGCAGCGAGGCGATCCTGCCATTGCGCCGCGACGGCTCCGGCCGGCTCGGCGTCTCGGCCGGCAATTTCGGCGGTGGCGGGGGTGGCGGGGATGTTCACAACCACACCTGGAACGTCAGTACGCCTGACGCGCAGAGCTTCATGGCCTCGCGCGACCAGGTCCAGAACCACATGAACACGGCGATGGCCCGGGCGCGCGCGAGGAGCATTCCGTAATGGGCATCTCCTTCGACGAAGTGCAGTTCCCGCCCGATATTTCCCAGGGTGCGGTCGGCGGCATGCGGTTTTCCACCAGCGTCGTGACGCTGTCGTCAGGCTCCGAACAGCGCAACATCAACTGGGGCAAATCGCGCGGCAAATGGGACGTCAAGCACGGGCTGAAAACCCAGATGCAGATCGAAACCCTGATCGATTTTTTTGCCGCCCGGTACGGTCGCGCCTACGGATTTCGCTTTCGTGACTGGATCGATTATCGTGTGCCCCGCTGGCAATACGCCCCCGGCGACCTGCTGCCGATCCCGGTGATGTTCATCACCAACGCCAACAGCAAGGTCTTTCAGATCGTTAAGACCTACGGCGACGGCAGTCGCGTCTATACCCGCAACATTACCAAGCCGGTGTCGGGCAGCGTTCGCGTGATGGTCAACGGCATCGAGGTGTTCCAGCCGCGCTGGTCCGTCAACACCACCAACGGCCTGATCACGCTCAACGACAATGCGATCTGGGGCGTCGCCAACAACCAGATCGGCGTCGCCTGCGAATTCGACGTGCCGGTGCGCTTCGACGTCGACCAGATGCAGGCCACCATCACGACGACTGAAATCTACTCCTGGGATTCGATCCCGGTCGTCGAAATCCGGGAAATCTCCTGATGCCGAAAAACTCCGTCGACAGCACGATGAAAGCCCACCTCGCCCAGGGGGTGACCACCCTGGCGGCGTGCTGGCACATCGTGCGCACCGACGGCGCACAGTTCGGCTTCACCACCTTCGACGTCGACATCGTGGTTGAGGGCATCACCTACCTGTCGACCGCGGGGTTCTCGCAGACCGCGATCCAGTCGGGCTCGACCGGCCAGATCGACAACCTCAACGTGATGGGGTTTTTCAGCGACAGTCCCGGCGGGGTCACCGAGCGCGACGTCAAGAACCGCATGTTCGACTACGCCCGGGTCTACCTGTTCTTCATCAACTGGAAATCCCCGGGCTTCACGCCGATCCGCATGCGCACCGGCTGGCTGGGCGAGACCGTGGTCTCGCCGAACGGTACCTTCTCGGCCGAACTGCGCGGCCTGACCCAGGCGCTGGTGCAGGAGTTGGGCAATTTCTACTCGCCGCTGTGCCGGGCCGATCTCGGTGACAGCAAGTGCAAGGTGCCGATCAAGCCGCAATACTGGCAAGCCGGCCAACTCGTCCCGGCCGGGTTCTACGTGCGCCCGACCAACCCGACCGACGAAGGACTGATGCAGGCGATCTTCAAAGCGAAGAACCAGGGCACCACCGGCCCGGGCGAGCCACCGTGGGCGATAACGGTCGGCGCCAACGTCGAGGACTTCCAGGTGGTCTGGGAATGCGTCCCCGCCTACCGCCAGATCGGCATCGTGCTCGGCGTCCTCGATCGCCACAGCTTCCACTCCAATCCGCTGTCCTATCCGGCCGGGGCGAGCTACGGGGCCACCGCCTCGATCATGACCACCAACAGCGTCTCGATCCGCACCCTCGTCGAGATCAGCGACGGCATCAACACCTGCACGGTCGAGTTCTTCACCGACACCAAGAAGGAGCAGGCGATCGGCCGTATCGCCGACGTGCTGATCCACAGCAATCTCGCCCTTGCCGGCCTTGCCTGGATCGGCCCCAACGACCGGCCGATCGGTCTCACCATAACCATCGGCACCGGCCTTCGGGGCAGCGTCACCAAAAGCGGCGACATCCTCGGCGGCATCATCATCGAGAATTTCGGCGACCCCTATCTCGATGCCGGTTCGCTCGAGTGGATGACCGGCAACAATACCGGCGTGTCGATGGAACTGAAAACCTACGACCCGGCCAGCAACACCGTTTCGATGTATCTCGGCATGATGATGCCGATCGCGATCAACGACAAGTTCTGGTACCACCCGGGCTGCGACAAGAGGCGCGATACCTGCCTGAAAAAATTCAACAATATCCTCAACATGCGCGCCGAGACCGACATCCCCGGCATCGACCGCATGCTGTCCTATCCGGACGCATGAGGATGACCCGCGACGAAATCGTCTTCCAGGCGCGCCAATGGCTTTACGTGCCGTTCGTGCATCGCGGCCGCACCGAACGCGGCCTCGACTGCCTCGGCCTCGGCATCGTCGTGGCGAAATATTTCGGGGTGCCGCACGAGGACATGCCGGACTACTCCCATCAGCCGCATCCGCGCCGCCTGGTGCTGACCACGATGCGCAAATGGCTCAAGCCGATGTCGCTCACCGGCAACCTCACCGGCTGCATCGGGGTGTTCGCCCAGGTCAAATTGCCCTGTCATGTCGGCTTCTTCACCATGAAGGAGTACCGGCCGCACATCCTGCACGTCCGGATCGATGCCGGGGTGGCCGAGGAACCCTACGACGACAACCCGGTCACCCGGTCGCTGCGCGCGATCGACGTGCTGGCTTTCCCCGACATGGAGATCTGAACCATGGGCTCGCAGATGGGAGCCCAGGTCGGCACGTCAGCTCTGAGCATGGCCGGCGGCTATATCGGCGGCATGGTGGGCGGGCCGTTCGGTTCCATGATCGGCTCCCTGGCCGGCGGCATCATCGGCTCGCTGATCTTCGGCCGCGCCAAGGCCAAGCCGCTGGTCCCCGACGTCCAGATCATGAACTCGAGCTACGGCAAGCCGATCCCCATCGTGTGGGGAACGATGCGGCTGCCGGTCAACATGATCTGGCAGGGCCCGATCTCCACCCACGAGCATACCGTCGGCAAGGCCTTCGGCACGATCGCCTACAACTACAACCAGAGCGTGGCACTGGCGGTTTGCGAAGGGCCGGTGACGTTCAAGAAGCTCTATCTCGATGGCAAGCTATTCATGGACTGGACCGCGCTGTTCCCCGAGGACCAGTGCAAGTACCGTTTCACCATCCGCACCTACCCCGGCGACGAGGCCCAACTCCCCGACCCGAAAATGGTGAAATGGGTGCAGGAGAACGTCATTCCGGGCGCCTCGTGCCCGGCCTATCGCGGCCTTGCCTACATGCTCTACGACGAGGCCGATATGTCGCATTTCGGCAACCGCATGCCGCAATCGACGGTCATTGTCTCGACCACGGCCGAGAGCTACACCGCCTGGAAGATCCTCGCGCGTCACACCACGAAATGGTGGAGCAACTACCGCACCGCGGTCGACTGGGATCGCGGCATGGTGTTCTGCCTCTACTACCCCCGCAGCGTCTACGACAACCTGTTCTCCTACGTTAATTGGGGGGTGATAACCTACAGCATCTACACGATGTCCGAGGTGTTGTCGGCCGACTACGACCGGATCTTCTTCGAGGGCGGCCTGCTGCCAACCGCCCTCGGCCCGCAATTCGAGGCGGACTGGATTGCCGGCGGCCCGTCCGGAATGGTCTATGTCGCCGGCCATAACGGCGTGCACAGCGCCCTGATCACCATCCAGCCGGGACCGATGACGTTCAGCGGCGCCTACACCCTCATGGTGCCGCGCACCGCGCCCGACCGCTACTACACCTGCAACGGCATCGCCGTTTACGGCCAGGGCAACTCGACCGCCGGCGTGTCCGACATGATCGTGGGCGTGCTCAGCGGACCCGGCGTGTTCCTGATCGACCCGCTGGGAATGCTCATCAGCAACCCGTATCCGGTCGAGTATCCGAACGGATACCACGAGTTCCAGTTGGGCAACGACGACCAGATCTCCGGTACCCGCCAGCTCTGGATCCTCAACGGCTACGGGGGGAGTGTCGACCCGCTCTACCGAGTGTTGCTGTACACCGACATCATCGCCGGCCAGGACCCGTCGGTGCAGGGCTCCTCGGGCAACTTCAAGCTGACCGGCACCATCAACCTCGCGGACTGGGGCGAACCGCTGATCACCAGCGTCAGCATGAGTTGGCGGACATTCTATTACGCCACCGATGACAGCATCATCATCGATGCCGGCGGCCAGAATTACATAAAATGGTCATCCCTGACGGGCGTCGGCTGGACCGGCCGCGGCGCCGGGCTGGGCTGGACCAACCGCTACGCCGACACCACGCTGGGCTACATCCCGCTCACCGGCGGCGGCCTGTTTCAGATCTTCTTCGACGGCGACCACCTGTTCATCGACATCGACATGGCGACCGGCCGGGTCACCGAAAGCCCGGTCCGCACCGAAGAAGCCTACAACAACATCCACTGGGCGAACTCCGCCGCCGGGGTCAATTCCAACTCCTACGGCAATTACGTCGCCTACGTCGCCTCGAACGTGGGAGGCTTCGCCGCCGCCGGCGCGGGCGAGCTCGTGGTCGCCTACATGTTCCGGGTGGACGACAGGAACGCCGTGCCGGTCGCCACCATCATCCGCGACATCTGCCACCGGGTCGGCATGACCGACGAGATGCTGGACCTCAACCTGGTCACCCAGACGACGCGAGGCTATTGCATCCAGGAACTGAAATCGGCCGGCGCGGCAATCGCGGACCTCTGCCACGTCTACCAGATCGATATGATCGAGAGCGACTACACGCTCAAATTCATCCCGCGCGGCCAGCCCTCGATGGTCACCATTCCGCAGCGCGACCTGGTCAGCCTCGACGAAAACGACCCGTCGCAGTTCTGGCGAGTCAAGGAAGCCCAGCAGCAGGAACTGCCGATGATCCTGTCGCTGCGGTTCCAGGACGTCGATCTGGATTTTCAGACCGGCGCCACCTACGCCAAGCGCACCGAGGCGCCGGTGCCGACGGTGTGGTCGAAACGCCGCATGACCATCGACCTGCCGATAATCACCAACAATCTCGAGGCCACCCAGATTGCCACCAAGTGGCTGTGGACGATGTGGGCCGAGCGCGACACGGTGCAGACGGTGCTGCCGTGGAAATATCTTTGGCTCGATCCGGCCGACAACGTCACCGTCAACATGGACAGCGGCGACATCTACGAGGTGCGCATCGAGGAGCAGCACATCGGCGCCGACCTGTCGATCCACATCAACGCCGCCTTCGAGGACAACACCACCTACGAACTGCCGTCGACGATCAAGGGCGCCACCTACGGCAGCCTGCCGCAGACCGTCGCCCAGGCGCCGTTCGCCGATTTCCTGCAGTTCAACGTGCCGCTGCTGCAGGACAGCGACGACACCGGCGGGGTCTCAACGCGGATCTACTACGCCGTCGGCAGCACCGCGGGCAGTTGGATCACCGGCGAGATATTCCGCTCGACCGACAATTCCGCGACCTGGAACGACTACATCAACATCCCCTTCTCCGTGAACTGGGCCACCACGCTCGACGCGCTCGGCGACACCGCGGCGAAGTTCTCCACCGACTACCTCAACACCGTCACCATCATCCTGAACGGCAGCAGTACATTCCCGCTGAGCTGCACCTATGACCAGATGCTGCAGGGGACCAACGCGGCGCTGCTGGGCGCGGAGATCATCCAGTACCAGACCGTGACCCTCAACAACGACGGTTCGTACACGCTGTCCGAATTGCTGCGCGGCCGCCGCGGCACCGAGTGGGCCACCAACACCCACACCGCCGGCGAACGCTTCATCATGCTGCAGGCCGGCAAGATCGGCGGCAACACACTGTCGCTGGCGGAAATCAACGTCCAGGAGTTGTGGAAGCTGGTGCCCAGCGGCCGCTTCCTCGACCAGGCCCCGATCAGCGCCTTCACCTATCGCGGTTTCGACCTGATGCCTTACGCCCCGGTCTGGATGCGCCGCGGCGCCGTCGACGGGACCGGGCTGAATATCTACTGGACCCGGCGCACCCGGATGGGCAGCCCGCTGATCGACGGCACCGACACCGCGCCGTTGTTCGAAGCCGCCGAGCTCTACAACGCCTACATCCTGCCCGGCCCGGGCGCGATCCTGGTGTTCAACCCGGCCAATCCGCTGTCATACACGCGGTCCTACATGGGCCTGACCGCGGCGACCTTCGTCTACACGTCGGGGCAGATGACCACCGACAGCTTCTACCAGGCGACGTCGACGCTCTACCTCGCGGTCTACCAGGTCTCATCCGTGGTCGGGATGGGCTTCCAGGGCTACGCCGAACTGCCTGCTTACTGAGGAACACGCCATGCCCGTTTCGCCCATTCTCGAGATCAACCAGGTCGCCCCGACTCAGATTGATAAGGTCCCCGCGATCAACGACGCGGTGGTCAAGCTCGAGGCCGCCTTCAACTCGCAGATCAGCGTCAACATGGCGGCGGGTAACACCACGCTCTCTTTCAGCCAGTACTCGCGCAACCAGGTGTTCAAGTGCACCGGCCTGCCCTCGGCGTGCAAGCTGACCATCCCGCTGGTGACGCCGACCGGCGGGCTGCCGGCCTACCGGGTGTTCCTGGTGTCGAACCAGTCGAGCGCCTTCACCCTCTCGGTCGGCGGCGCCACCGGAGCCATCGTCAACATCCCCTCGCTGAGCACGGCGATGCTGCAGAGCGACGGGCTCAGCGTCACCTCCTACGGCGCCGGCGGGGCCGGGCCGGTCGGCGGCGCGATCAGCATCATGTACAGCTTCGACACCGGGCTCTCCAACGCCGATCCCGGCCCCGGCAAGCTGCGGCTCAACAACGGCACCCAGAACGGCAGCACCGCGATCTACCTCGACGTGCTCGACTACAACGGCACCGACTGGTCCTCGGTGCTCGACACGCTTGGCGGTTCCTCGAGTGTCATCGATGGGCAGATCCGGCTGTTCGACACCGCCAACACCGCGGCGTGGATCATGTTCAACATGACCGCGCTGGTCGCGCAGACGGGCTATCGCGAACTGAGCGTCACGCCGATCGGCTCCTCGAGCGCCAGTCCGTTCGCCCTGGGCACGGTGCTGGGCTTCGCCTTCTCGCGCACCGGCGACAGCGGCGCCGCGGTGCTGACCGCGGTCAACACCTGGACCGCGCGCCAGCATACGCCGCCGGTGACGCTGACCGACGCCGCGACCATCGTCGTGGACTTCAACCTCGGCAACCAGTTCTCGGTGGTGCTGGCCGGCAACCGCACGATGGGTAATCCGAGCAACTGCCTGGCCGGCGACAACGGCAACATCGTGGTGCGCCAGGACGGCACCGGCAGCCGCACCCTGACCTTCGCCTCGAACTGGTTCCCGCTCGGGGGTGCGGCCGGCACGCTCAGCACGCCGGCCAACACCTACGACATCATCTCCTATTTCGCGATCGGTCCAAGCCACATCACCTACGGCATCCAGAAGATCGCCTAAAGAAGGACAGCAACCATGGCATGGTGCTTCGGCGACGGCTTCGATCTCTACGCGGTTCCCGCGGACGCCCTCGTGGGGTTCTGGGACAGCGGCACCGCCAGCGCGCTCTCGCTGGTGACGGGCCGGTTCACCGGCAGCCAGGCGATGCGCAACGTCGGCTCGCCGATGGTCAAGAACAGCGGCGCCAACGACAGCGTGCACCACATCGTTTGCGCGTTCCAGCAAACCGCGACGCTCAGCGGCACCACGATGGGGACTTATCTGCAACTGCTGGACGCCTCCAACGGGCAAGTCTGCATCGTCTTCCGCTCCGACGGCGCCATCGTGCTGACGTCGGGGACGCCCGCCGGCGCCCAGCTCGCGATCTGGACCACCGCGGTCACCGTGCTGAACGCGTGGTACGCGTTCGAGTTCGAGGTCGTCATCAGCCAGTTGGCCGGCTCGTTCTCGATCCGCAGGAATGGCAGCACCAGCAACGACTTCAACCAGTCCGGCATCAACACCAAGCCATCGACCAACGCTTATGCCAACCGGCTGCAATACGGCATGTCCGGCTTTGTCGGCTACCAGCACATCGACGACCTGCTGTGGCGCAGCGACACCTCGACTGTGGCCTGGGTCGGGGATCTGCGCTGTTACACGCGACTGCCGACGACCGATGTCAGCACCCAGTTCGGCCGCTCACCCAGCATCCTGGTGCAGACCCTGACGCCGAACACCACGACCAGCGACGTCACGGCTACCGCCCGCTACACCCCGTTCACGCCGACCGTCACCGGTTCGATCGCCACCATCCTGGCAAGCTTCGGCACCGGCTTCACCGGCAACTGCAAGATGGCGATCTTCACCGATGTCGGGAACAACCCCGGCGCGGTGCTGGGATCCGCCACTCCGGTGGTCAACCCGGCCGGCGGCAACAACACCTTCACCTTCGGCACCCCGGTCTCGGTAACCCGTGGGGTGCAATACTGGTTCGGCATCTCGCACGACGTGACCGCGACGGTGTCCATCAACACCACCACCATCGGTCGTACTGGGGCGACGGTCTCCTACGCGAGTTTCCCGGTCGCCAGTCCCTCCACCAGCACCGGGCAGTATCAGGTCGGCAACTCGGTCAACATCAACACCACCGTCAACGCCGAAATGGTCAGCGAGGCGCACCAGGACGCCACCGCGACCTATGTCTACGACAGCGTCTCCGGGCATGCCGACCTCTACGCGCTGGGCTCGCTGGGCACCACGCCGATCGGCGTCGTCGCGGTGACCACCCGCGCCTACGTGCAGAAGAGCGATGCCGGCTTCCGCAGCGGCACGGTGCAGATCAAGTCGGGCGCCACGACCTACCAGACCCCGACAGTGACGCTGGGCACCAATTTCGCATGGACATGGCGCACCGATGTGCTCGACCCCAACACCGGCGCGCCGTGGACGCCGACCAACGTCAGCGCGCTGCAATTCGGCCCCATCGTGGTGTAACCGGACATGGCATGGTTTTTTGGCGACGGCTTCGACGCCTATGACGGGAGCCTCGATCCCTTCATGGAATACTGGGACTCCGGCACCGGCAGCGGCACCAGTTACACCAGCACCGGCAATTTCCAGACGGAGGAAGGCCGCCACGGCGGCTGGGCCCTCTTCGTTCCTTACGGCCCGTCCGACATCCCCGTCGTCTACAAGGCAAGCAACTCGAACGACGCCCTGCACCATCTGAACCTCGCCTTCCTCCAGCATGAGGCGGTGGACCCGGAGGGAACGGATGGCACCTACTATCTGCAGCTCTACGACGGCTTCACCCCGCAATGCTGTATCGGCATCATGAACAACGGCTCGGTCCAACTGTTCCGCGGCGATTTCATGAGCGGCACCCTCCTGGCGGTCTTCCCCGACGCCTTCATCTATCCCGAGACCTGGACGTCCTTCGAGTTCGAAATCACCATCCATCCCACGCTCGGCAGCTTCGCGGTACGCGTCAACGGCAGCGCGGTGAACAACTTCACCCGCACCAGCATGAACACGCGCGCGACCGCGAACAGCTACGCCAACGCGTTCGGGATCCTTGCCTACAGTTCGTGGTATGACGCGCTCATCGACGACTTTCTGTGGCGCAGCGGAACGACGGTGCCATGGGTCGGCGATGCACGGTGCTTCACCCGCTTCCCGGCCTATTCCGAGAACACCCAGTTCACCAAGGTCGGGGAGACCGACCAGTATACCAACGGCGGCGGCTACGACGCCGACGCGGTGGCCAATCTTGCGTATTACAGCTACGCGGTCATGGAAGGCGGCGGGACGGTTACGGTGGTGAGTTTCTCCCCGGGCTATATCGGCACTGACTTTCCAGGCACTGTCAAACTGGCGCTGTTCGCCGACAATAACGGAGCTCCCGGCGAGGTCCTCGGTGCCGCGATCCCGATTAACGGAATAGTCGCGCCAGGCCCATGGACCGACTTCATCTTTTCGCCCCCGGTGGTGGTCGTGACCGGCCAGAAAGTCTGGATCGGCATCGTCACCGACATGGCGTGGGAGGCGTTCTACAGTCTCTACAGTATCCTTGACGATCCCGAAGATCCCACTCTCGTCGGCTGGATCGGCACCGACCCGCCCTTCACCAGCTTCCCGGGAACCCCGGGCGGCTTGTCACCGTCACCGGACGGCGTGAACTACTTCGTCATCACCATCGTCCTCGACAGCGCCTCGTGCCTCGGCGATCCCAACACCGACGCCGGCTGGGGCTACGTCATCGCCAGCGCGCCCGGCACCGCCGACCTGTATCCCCCCGCCCAGATCGGTTCAGCGCTAACCAATGTGCTCGGGGTGACCACCCGCGGCTACATGCGCAAGACCGACGCCGGAACGAAAACCGCCTGCATGCAACTCATCAGCGGCACCACCACGGTACAGACCCCGACCATCGTCCTGGGGGCTGGCGACAATTACGACAATGCCGGCAACAACAGAGAAGGCTACACCTGGACCTGGCGCACCGACGTCACCAACCCGGCCACCGGCGCCGCCTGGACCTGGCAGGAAGTCGACGCGCTGCTGTTCGGCCCCCTCATAGTCAGTTAGCGAGGACGCGATGGCCTGGTTTTTTGCCGACGGCTTCGACACCTACATTCAGGGCTACGAGGTGCACCTGGATTCGACCTACGGCTACTGGGATCCGGAAAGCTTTTCATTCTTCCTGATCTCCGGCTATGCCCGCTGGGGCGGCTACTCGCTCGATATTAAGGCGACCTACTATAACTCCACGCTGGTCAAGAAGAGCAGTTCCGACGATTCGGTGCACCACATCAACTGCGTCCACCGGCATTCAGTCAAGGTGTTCCCCCATCCCTCGGATACTTATTACGGAGGAATGTATTTCCAACTGTCTGACGGCGCCACGCCGCAATGCACCATCATGTTCATGTCGAACGGCGACATCACGCTGATCCAGGGACAGTTTGACAACACCGTCGTGCTGGCAACCTGGCCAAAGGCGATGAAACGGCCCGAGACCTGGGAGTCGTTCGAATTCGAGGTGGTCGTCCACAACACCGCCGGCTCGTTCGCGGGACGCAAGAACGGCAAGACCACCAACGATTTCTTCCTCGGCGGCCTCGACACCGCGGGGGGCACCGCCCACAACTACGCGAACCGGCTGCAACTCGGCTACGCCCCTGGATCATTTAATCCCCTTCTCGACGACTTTGTCTGGCGCAGCGGAACGACGGTGCCATGGGCGGGCGATATCCGCTGTTTTCAGCGCCGCCCCGACACCAATGCCAGCATCCAGTTCAGCAAGTTCCCCGCGACCGTGTCCAAGGTGGCCGACACCGATCATTCCCATACCGCCTCGCTGTCGCCGCATGTCGTGCGCAGCATGGTCTGCTCCGTTCCGATCAGCGGGATGGTGACCGGCCTGCAGTTCAATTTCGCCGCCGGCATCACCGGTCGGGCGCGCATGGCCCTCTACTCGGTCACGACAAACCAATACGGCCAATATCTCCCGGTCACGCTCCTGGTTGAAACGAGCGAACTGGTCAATCCCGGCTCGGGGATCAACACGTTTCCGATCCCGGGCGGCTACAGCCTGCGCAGGAACACCCCGGCCGAGAATGTCTACATTGCGATCTGGTCGGACGCGGCGATCGTCGGCAACGGCAACGGTGGCATCTACAACTACACCTTCGTCAATCCGGCGACCTACGGCCCGGCATTCCCGACCTCCGGCGGAACCAGCGCCGGGTATCTCGGCGAGCCCGGCTCCGGGTCGCAGGCCATGGTCATAGTCCCGCACAACTACTCCGTGGTCGCCGACATGACCGACACCGGCATCGACGACCAGACGACCTACACCTATGACGACGTCGTCGGGCACGCGGATTTCTACGGCCTCACGCCGCCGATCGATCCGATGATGTATTATACCTTGCACGATGCGCTGTTACCGACCGCGACCGTCGGGGTCGTCACCCGCGGAAAGATGCAGAAAAGCGGCCCGGGCCAGAAAAGCGCCGCGATGCGGCTCAAGATCGGTGCCACCACGGTGTCGACCCCGACCATCGCCACCCTGACCGGCGGGGACCAGTACAACATGGCGTGGCGCGCCGACACGGTCGATCCCACCACCGGCGTCGCCTGGACCAACGCAGCCCTGGACAGCGCGCAAATCGGCCCGATCGTCGTGGCATGATCTAGATGCCAACCGGCGGTTACATCGGTCTCGACACGACCTACCGATCCACCGGCAACGCCGGCGTCAACTCGACCTACCTGAGCAAGATCACGGCGCAGTGCAGCGGCACGGTGACGGCGGTCCTGATGGACATGCCGGGCGCGGTCAGCGGCATCAGCTTCAAGGCCGTCATCTACGACGGCAACCACAGCGCACTGCTGGCAACCGGGTCGACGGTCACTTCGGTCGCGGCCAACTACAACCGCTTCCCACTGGCCGCCACCCTGAACGTGACCGCCGGCACCACCTACTATGTCGGCTACGTCTGCGCCAACACCCTCAACGTCACCATCGACGCCGCCTACAACACCGAATCCTGGTACGTCAGCGGCGGCGGCAACGTCACCACCCCGGCCAACCCGCTGGTCGGCGGTTCGGCGCAGTCCAACGCGATGATGGTCGCGATGGAACTGGACGGCACCGGCCAGCCGAACTTCGGCTTCGCGCCCGACCATCCGGCCTCGATAACGCGGTCGGTCTCCAACACCCGGATAACCTTCGGCACCGGCACCGGCGTCACGCCCGGCGCCCGCAGCATCGTCACCCACAAGACCGGCGACGGAAAGTTCTACGCCGAGATCAGGGTCGACGGCACGCCGGGCGGCTACGCCACGGTCGGGCTGTCCGTGGTGGCCTGGAACCCGACCCAGACCAACTACTACCAACGCATCTATCTCTACATGCTGGCCCAGAACGGGTACCACCTCGACAACATCGCCACCGGCCTCACCTTCCAGTCCGGCGACGTCATGGGCATCGCCTACGATGCCATCAACAATTTCGTCTGGTGGAACCGCAACAACGGGCTCTGGTACGGGGTCAACACATTCTCCGGCAGCCCGACGATCCCAAGCCAGGGCCTCACGGTGCAGGCGACGCAATGGCCGATGGCGCTTTCGGTCTCGTATGTCAACAACACCCCCGGCACCGGCATCTACACGCTGAACGACACCGCCGGCTCGTTTTACTTCGCTCCACCCACCGGCTTCTCGGCCTGGTCGTCCGACAGCTACGCGCCGGCGCCCGAAATCGTCTCGGCCAAGCTGACCCAGGCGATCATGGATCAGTGGGCGCAGGGCACGCCGCAGGTCCAGGTCGACCGAGCCTTCATCGAGCAATGGGCGATCGTTTCCGACGCGCCGACCGCCTTCAACATGACCGCGCTGGCGATCGAGGAATGGGCAGTCCCCGCGGCCGAGGACAGCAGCTACGCGGTCGCCCAGATCGCGATCGAGCAATGGGCCCAGGCCGGCGCCGCCGACACCCAGTACATCCTGACCCAGTCGGCGATCGAGGAATGGGCCACGGTTTCCGGGCTGCCGACGACGATCGTCGGGCCGATCGGCGTCTACGCCACCGGCATGGCCGGCTCGATATTGCCCTTCCAGGGACCGGTCGTGCTGGCGCCCGGCGTCTATGCGACGGGCGTTCCCGGCACGCTGTTCGCGCTTGCCGGCGGCACGGCGAGCCGGTTCGTATTCTTCATGCAGGGCGTTTTTTAGGAGATCTGCAATGTATAACCGCGTCCTGGCCACCAATGGCGGTCCGCACTCGCCGGAGGATTGGGCCCGTGTCACCTGCGAGGACCTGATCCCGGTCGATGGCCTGGTTTCCGAACTGACCGCGTCGGGGATGATCCTGCGCGGCCGCCTGATGGATGTGCTGGCCGAGCACTACAAGCAGGTGCAGGACGAGGAGAGCGCCGCGCTGCGCAACCGCATGTCGCGCTTCGACGAAGAGCTCGAGGGCGTGCTCGATTTCGGCCAGCTTTTTGCCGAGATCCAGGCCGCGGCCAACGGCACGCCGTGGCAGGGACACATCACGGGCGCCGACGTGATCGACGCGATCCGCGCCGTGGTCACCGACCATGCGCGGCACATGCGCCACGTCGAGCGGCTGTGGCATGCCGACCGCAACCCGGGCGCCGGCGAAGGACAGCTCTACCGGAAGCGGCACGGCTTGCCGCCCACGCCGGAGGCCGTGCTCGAACCGGCCCCCCCCACGGAGGAACAGTAGGATGGCGATCACCACCGCGATGCCGGGCACCTTCAAGGCTGAACTGTTCGCCGGGGCGCATTGCTTCGGCGGCCCGGTCACCGTGGTCGGCAGCACCCACAGCAACGACACCATCGACGGCATCGTCAGCATGGCCGGGATCAGCATCGGCATGACGATCGTGGAGACCAACGGCGACTGCGTGGCCGGGACGATCGTAACCGACATCGTCTCGGCCACGACGATCCGGATCTACCCGAATGCCATCGGCACCCATTCCGCGACCTCGCTGGTGTTCACCGGCGACGTCTTCAAGGTGGCGCTGATCCGCCACAGCCCGACCGGGACCTATGGCGGCGCCACGGTCAACTATTCCGACGTGACCGGCGCCACGGACGAGGTCACCGGCACCGGCTACACCGCGGGCGGGCTGCCGCTGACCAACGTCGCCCCAACGCTCACGGGCACCATCGCGTTCGTCTCGTTCGGCGGGACGGTGAGTTGGACCACGGCGACGATCGATAGTGACGGCTGCATCATCTACAACACCAACAACCGCCTGGGCGGAATGTCGGGGACCAACACGACCGGGACCAACCGGGCGGTCTATCTCGGCGATTTCGCCGGCCGCCAACTCGTCTCCGCCGGGACCTTTACAATCGTCATGCCGACCGCCGACGCCACCCATGCCATCCTGCGGCTGCAATAGGAGACTGTGCCATGACCGACGTCTTGGATATTTCCCATCATAACGAAGTCGCATCGTGGAGCGCGATCCGCGCCGCCGGGATTATCGGGATTATCCACAAGGCAAGTGAGGGCAACTACAACGTCGACGAGACCTACACGTCGCGCCGCAACGAGGCGATGCGGGCGGGGCTGTTGTGGGGGGCGTACCATTTCATGCGCCCCGGCAGCCAGCAGGAGCAGGCGGAATGGTTCATCAAGGCGGCCAAGCCGGGACCGAACGACCTGATCTGCGCCGACTACGAAGACGATGAGATGGACCTCAACGACTTGCAGGCATTTCTCCAGGCGGTGGAGGGCCTGACCGGGCGCAAGGCGGTCATCTACAGCGGCCACCTGATCAAGGAGGGCGTGGGCGAAAAGCACATCCCCTGGCTGGCCGATCATCAGCTCTGGATTGCCCAGTACACCGACGCGAGCCAGCCCGAATGGCCGAAGGCGACCTGGCCCAAGTACATGCTGTGGCAATTCACCGACACCGGGGCCGCCCCCGGCGTTTCGGGCAATGTCGATTGCAACAGCACCCAGATGAGCGAGCAGGAGCTACGCTCGGCCTGGTCGGGCGGGCGGGCGGTTCCGGCGCCCCCTGTGCCGGATGACCCGGACAAACTCGTCACCGTCATGGTCAGCGTGATCGCCCCGCCGGGGATCACGGTGCGGGTGGTGCAGTCCTAGTAGCGATAGGCGACACCGCCGCTGCAGAAGCAGCAGCACGGGTTAGATGGTCGCGTTATCACCGGCGGCGGCGCCGGCTCGACCGGCGTCTGCAGCGGATAGTCGATATAGCGCGGCGGCGCGTAGTAGACCGGCGGCGGCGCGTAGTAGGTCGGCACCGGGGAAACGTAGAAGGTCACGGCCGGCGGGCGCCAGACCGGGACGGGCAAGGGGTAGAACCCGACCCCGCCGCCGCGATAGCCCCAGTTGCCGCCGCCGCCCCAGGATCCGCCGCGGTTCCAGCCACCGCCATGGCCCCAGTTGCCGCCACCACCCCAGCCGCCGTGGCCGCCATGGTCGCCGCGGGCCAGCGCGGGGTTGATGCCAAGGGCCGCGACGAGCAAGAAAGCGAATACTTTCAGCATCTCCATGTCCTCCTTCCACAGCATGACATGGCACTGTGACGGAAAAACGAAAAACCCCCCCGGCGTGTGCCAGGGGGGTTATGTCATTTCCGCGCGTTGCGGATGTTGATAGCCAGGTCGATGATTTTCAAAACGTGAGAGCTGGGCTCCCCGCGCATGTTCCACCAGACGTCGATCGGCTTTCTGCCGCGCCGGTGACGGGCCACAGCTTCGGCCTCGCCGTCGCGGAAGAAGACCTCGTAGGTGATCTTGGTGGTTGGATGGCGAAACACGATGACACTAGCCATCGCACTTATCATCCAGCGCCTTGGTCAGATACTGGCCACGTTCGGCCGGGGTCATCTTGCGGCCGCGCTCGACGGCGTGGCGGAAGGCGACCTCGTCGACGTGCTGCCTGACCCAGTCGATCAGCGGCCAGTCCAGCGGGACCGGAGGTACTTTGTCCTCGACCATCAAGATCCCGGCCGCGATGAAATCCTCGAGCATCGTGCTATCGAAATAGAGACCAGCATAGGGCGGGTCACCGAAGATTATCGCCATGTCTGGGCCTCCATGCAGGGGCGGGCACGGAACGTGCCCCGGGCGGCATGGCCCAGCAGATGGGCCGGGCAGCCGTCATCGTTGATCCACCACAGGGTGACGTAGTGCTTGACGTCGTGGCTGGCATTGGCCGCGGCATCGCGCGCCGCATTGCGGTCGACAAGGCGACGGCCAATGCACTTACCTGTGCTGTCGTGGATTTCGAACCGCGGGTCGAAGTTCATCGGCCAGTCCTCCATTGGAAACGAGCACTGTCATAAACCCCGATATCGTAGCCGTCGTAGAGCGGCGGCTCGACGAGTTCGGTGTCGCTCCGCAGGCGCCAGTTGGCGCAGCAGCGGGCGAGCTTGCGGTTGATGTATCGGATCTGTCCCAAGCGGGTCTGGATCGCGGGTTTCCACGTGGCGTGGAATATCCGGATCAGTACGGCCCTCTTGGTCGGCGACTTACGCAGCCGCGATGGGAAGAATTCCCACGGGGCTGATTTGACGTATTGGAAGATGTGATCGTTGCATTCGCGGATGGCGGAGCTGCGAAGCATAGCCATCTCCGCCATCATCAGTTGCACGGGCGCGCTTTCCAGCGCGAGCTCGTGCGATCGCTTTGGCGGGGGGCGGTTATGCCCGCGGCCCGCGTGCATGGTTTTCATCATATTTTTCCTTTAGAAATGGAAAAGCGCGGCCGGGGTGTGAGCCCGACCGCGCAGGCCTTTCAGAATACGTGATCCATCCAGGCGCAGACGTAGAGGTAGCCGTGCGAGCGGTTACAGCAGGCGACGGCGTGGAACATGCCGTCGTCGAGCTTGAACGTCTCGCCGCCAGTCGGGTCGATCCATTTCTGGTCGCAGTTGGCTGCGATCCATTTGTTGAAGCGTCCCTGCATCCAGTCCTGGAACGGCAGCGGGATGGCACCTGCTGGCTCCCCCTGCTGGCGATCGAACAGGATGTCGATGAACTGGTCGCGGCCGCGCCCGGTAAGAATGGCGCGACAGCCCCATTGTGCGGCCGTCTTGGTCCCTTGCGGGGGCCGCAGGCCGAACCAGCTCATAGGTCTTTCTCCACGTCGATCTTCTCGACGTCTTCGACCTCCTCGCAATCGTCGGGCCCGGACTTGAAATACTCCGCGACCAACTGGGCCGCGTCGTACGGGCTATGGCGCGCATCCGCGGTTTGATACGGGGTGCTTTGCCAGCCGCCGGAACGATCGTAGGCGGTGTCGTGCCAGTTCACCTGGATGCCGGCCGAAGCCTGCTCCATGTTGCCTGACATGAGGAAGATCGAGCCGTCCACCAGGGTTACCCTGTAGACGGCCATCATGCCTCCTCCGGTTCGCCGAAGCAGGCAATGTAGACTTCCACGGTGCTGTGTTTCTCGACGAGCTGCTTGGCTTCGTCGATAGTGATGGCCTCGAGGCCTTCACCGGGTCCACAGCCGTTCTGGCCGAGCCGTTCGGCCCAGCGAGATCTCGCTCCACCTTCGCCGGCAATGAAATACATGCCGCGAGGGGTGAGCCAGAGTTGGGTATCCTCCCACTCGAAATCGTTGCGGGAGAAACCGCGGCGGCCGATGTCGCACACCTCCTTTGATTTGTCGGTGTCGTACAACATGCCGTCGATGACTTTACGCATTGGATGTTTCCTTCTTGTTATCGTTAAACCAGCAGTCGAATTTGTCGCTGCTGGACCAGTAGTCCGTGCGGTAAGTGCCAGTTTCCGGGCTCACAAAAGCCATCCAAACCTTCGGATTGGGTGGGCCGTAGCCCGGCTTGCACCAAGCGACGTGCACCGGATACTTGTGCCGCCGAACAACGCGCTGTGCTGCGCGTAAGGCCGCGTCCCGGGTGGTGTAGAACCGATAGGGACGCGCGAAGGCGTTTTGCACGATGATGCAAAACATCTCAGGGCACCTCGTCGTCATCGAAGCCGCCGCTCTCGATCACGTAGAGATAAAGGCGGCATTCGAGTTCGGAGAGGTTGTCGCTGAGGAAGTCAGAACGTTCGAGCAGGAGGTACCATTCCTCCGGGCTTTGGTTGACCCACCCGGTTTCGGGCCGGCGTTCTATCCAGTAGCTATCGTGATAGATCCGGCCTTTGGCGGGTTTGTCCCACATTGCATCGTTCAGGGCGGCGCCCAGGTCGTCGCAATCGACGCCCGAGGCGCGAAACTGATCGAACGTCATCACGAGCCATCCAAGCCGAACGGCTCATGATCGTTGTCCTCCGGCAGCACCATGTATTTGTGCCATTCCTCCGGAGTGACGCCGGTCATTATGAATTCCCGCTCCGACCCGTTGAGGTCGGGGAACGCGTCCTGCACCAGCGCGCCGTTTTCGTAGCGGACGAGCTGTTGCAGAGTGATCGGCAGGTCCATGGTGTGGACCTGGCCCGAGAACATGGAAGTGCGGGTGATCTTCATCAGGTGATCTCCTTTCGCTTGGTGGGGTCGAGGTAGGCCGCGACGTATTCCAGCAGTTCCTCGACCTTGTGGCCTTCGAGTTGCAGCGCCTGCTCGTCGCAGCCGCCGCGGGCGTCCATCACGCAGTCGATGACGCTCACCACGATGTTCCAGCAGACGAAAGCCGTCTGGGCATCGAGTTCGACATCGGTGAAGGTGTCGTTGAACCGCGACGCGCCGAAGAGTTTGCGCAACCTGAGCGACCGGAGCAGCACGCGACGGTCCGCCTTGCGGCGGGTGTCCTCGTCGCCGTCCTGGCCCCTCATGATTGGCCCTCCTCGAAGGGCGAGCTGGTCTCGGTGAGCGTGCCAGGGGTCTTGAGTTTGCTGATAAGCGTTTGGTCGAAAGCCACAAGCTTACCGCTTGGCAGCCGCACCTTGATCTTGAACCGGGAGCGACCGAGGTTGAACCCGATCAACTGCACCGGACCGTATTTGGCGGTCGGGATGAAGGTCCCGTAGTGTTCCGGCCTGAGGCCGTAGAAGTTGCAGTAGCGGTTGAACATCTCGCGTTCGGCCGCTGCCGTATTTGGATTGTCTGCCGACAGCGAGAACCTCACCTTCATGTTGAAGCTCGCCGGTTCGAACGTGCCGCCGCCGGCCACGACCTTGAGGCCGTGCTTGGCAGCCAGTTCGGTGAGAGCTTGCTGGGTTGCATCGCCCAGCAGGCGGCAGGTGTCCTTGTCGAATTTGGTGATCATGACTTAACTCCTTTTTTCACGAATGAAATCATGGCGAACGAATTCGGGCTCATGTCGAACTCGAGGTCGCGGCCCGGCGGATAGGTGGCCAGGGCGGCCTCGACGTCGCGCAGCGGGATCTTCTCAACCCCGTCGTCGCCGCCGAAAATCGCGCGCTTGGCGTCCCACCACTCGTCGAACGCCATCTTGGATGAGTTGCATTGCTTGCTGTGGACAACAAAGGGCTTGCCTTTGTTGCTGGCCGCGGATGTCACCAGATAGATGCCATCATCGCCGACCAGTTGAACCACAGGCATCTTCGCGTCGCGGAGGATCTGGAGCAGTTGCTCCACCTCCTTGCGCGGGAATGTCAGTTTCATTGGTCGTTTCCTTTCGGTATTTCATTGGCAAACGCTTCGGCCTCGGCCTGGGTCGAAAACGCTCTGTCGGTGTTGTTGACCTGGAACAGGCGGCCGAAACGGGTATGCTGGACTGGAAAGATGGCATGGCCGTTCACCGTCGAAACGACGATCTGGCGGCGCATGCGTTCGAACACCCTGTTGTATGCCTCCGCACCGATGCTCTCGATGAGGCGGGCGCGGTCTTCGGGATCGTTCCAGTCGGTCATGTGTGAATTCCCCAGTAGCCGTCTTCGTGCTTGACAAGCCCGCCGTTGAGGACGTGCTGTCCGCCGAAGCCACCGAGGTTTGGGTTGTCCTGGATGTTCCAGGAAAGTTCGGTTTGATCCCGATCGCTCATGGGAGCGATGAGATAGATGGAACCTACCCGGTGCGGGCGGTTCGCTATGTATGACGCCTGCAGGAGCAGGAGCCGGAAAATCCCGTCGGCCAGGGCTTGCCTGGGCGCGGGATCGGAGTTCTGTTTGAGGAGTGCATCCAGCACGGCGGGGCCGAATATCTGGATGCGGGGTTTGACATCGGTTGTCATGGGATTACCTTTCCCCCGTGGAACAGACGGGTTCACTGGCGGGGTCCCGTTATGGGGCCGCGAGGCAATACCCCTATATATGGTCCTTCATGGTGGACCGGGCAAGATCGTTCCGTAGCATCATCTATGATGTTCGCTACACCACAGGATGGCATCGAACGAGGCCCGCTTGGCCGCGACCACGGTGGGGTAGAGCTTGCGCGCCGTGGTCTTGATGTCCTTGAGCCGGTTGATGACCTGGAACCCCCACCCGCCGGTCTTGGCGAAGACTACGACGAGGTATTGCTCTCTGTCGCAGCACGGGTTGCCGGCCTGCGAGAGCCACCAGCGCGGCGATCGCGTCCAGCGGTCGCGCTTGTCGCCGGCGAGCCGCACCCTGTGCTCGCGCTCGCGCGCCGCGACGTAGTCCTCTTCCATGTGCCCGGCGCAGATGCAGCCACATCCCAGGTCCGTGGGATACTCGGGATGGCGCATGTAGTGGACGTAGCGGATCTGCATGGTCTCGCACATCTCGCAGGTCTCGATGGGCGCGCCGAGATCTACGATGTCGACGCAGGTCCAGCCCTTGTGCGGCACGCCGGGGTCCGACCACTTGCCGCGCCCGCCGGCGCGCATGGTTTCTTCCGGCGGGGCGGCCGCGCTCACGCGGCGCCTATTTGGTGTGGTTCAGGGAAATCCCGAAATTGGCACGGTGGTTGCGCCACTTCGCCAGCGCTTCGGCGAATTCGCGGCGCAGGGCGTCGTCATTGGGCTGGAACTCGATGCGGCGGAACAAGTGATTCAGCGCCTTGATGTGGCGATCCTCGCGGTTGCCGCGGGCCCAGACGACCTCGGCCTTGGTCAGGCCGACCTCGTCGTGCTCGACCACCTTCTGGCGCCAGGTGATGCACTGGTAGTTGGCGTGGACAATGCGGTTGTCGTTGCGGCAGATGCCGGACTGGCGGCGCGGCCCGGTCTCGCTCGGGTGCGGCCGCTGATACCAGATGCAATCAAAGCACGGCACGGCTAGCTCTCCGTCCGGTTCATTTCATGCAAGCGGAGCGCGGTGAACAGCGCCAGCAGCTTGGCGATGTCCTCGCTCTTGAAGCGGCCGTCAGGCTGGTAGTGCACGAGGTCGGTCAGCACGAAGTTGGCGAGCTTGATGTCGTTGATTGCCGGGTTCTGCAGGTGCTTCAGCCATTCCTCGGGCGTGGTGTGCTGTGCCATTTATTTCTTCTCCCCATACCCGGGCACCCGCAGCAACTGGATTGCCTCGCACATAAACGTCCCCGCGACGTGGCGGTTTCTGCCGGCCATCATGCTCTTGGCGAACGTTGCCCTGACCGTGGTTGCCTCGGCCTCGGTGAACGGGCCGAAGAATTCCAGTCCACCACCGCCGCTGCTCGTGTTGAGCAGGGTTCCGCAATAGACCATCCAGTTCCGCTCATTCGTCATCGACGAGCTCTCCTTTGGGGGAGCCGCAATGCGGGCAGTGGCCGGACTTATTCACGTCGCGGCCGATCATCTCACCGATCGCCCCGACGTAGCGCTGCTTGGCGACGTCGTCCCAGTATTCCCAGGTGTCGATCTCGCCGCAGTCGAGGCATTCGGTTTCGATGAACTCCACATGATCGTTCCATCCCATCGGTCAGTCTCCCTCTGCTGGCATCACGGCATCGACGTATCGCGCCAAGGGAAGCGTCATCGGCCACGCCACGCTGCACAGGCCGGGGGTTCCGCTGCTTGCCCGGCCGATCATGCCGATCAGCGCAGGACAGATGGTTGCTTCGCTACACCGCTGCACCCAGTCGGCAACCCATCCCACCCTCTCGTCACCCAATACATTCAGCAGCGTGCCAAGTGCTGCATGGATGGCATTGTCGCTTCCCTTCGGTGAGTTTGTCCCTGGTACAGAGCCGATCTGGTCGATGATGAAATGCATCGCCGGCGGCATCCGTTTCATCCATGCCTCCGGGTCTGTCCCGGTGTCCGGAAACAGTTCCCGTGAAGCCTCGCGCATGTCCGCGAACAACTCTGCCACCGGCACGTTGGCCATCATTTGGATGGTCGCGACCTTCTTGCCGCGCGCAAGCATGACGACCATCGCATCCACCGGCACCATCGCCGCCGGGCCGCCATAGAAACCGTCGCGGGTCATCCCCATGACCGACGGCTTCAGCAGTTCCAGTTGGTGGCCTGCGGTCCGGGCGGCTTGCCTGAGCTTCGTCGAGGATCCCGACTTAGCGAGTTGGGCAAGCAGGAAATCGCCGGCATCGTCGTTGAACGAATACTCTTTCATGTCATCTCCTTTCCTGATCGGGGATGCCGCGCTCACGCTTGTCGGCACGGATGGTCTGGAAAAGCCGGCAGATGAGGTCTTTCGCGGCGCGCTGGACAAAGAGTTTCTCGCGCCGCTTTTCCGCGACATAGGCCGCCTCCACGGCGCGAACGTAGTGCGGCGTGGTGCGTGCGTCGGCCTGCTGGCGGATGGCGCTCTTTTCCGATGAAACCATTATCCCGGCCGCCTCGGCCATCTTTATCCGGGACTGGGCACGGCTGTGGTCGGCCATCGCCTCCGCCCATTCGTCGGCGATGGTATCGAGCCACTGCTTTGCTTCCCAGGCTTCCTCTTCCGTGACCAGGTCGCGGATTGGCAGGACATCCTGGTACGACGGCTGCCGTGCCATGCCGGTAATTATCGTTGCTAGAACGGAATTTCATCGTCCAGGTCTTCGCGCGGCGGCGGCTGACCGGTGCGGCCACGCCCGCCACGATCCTCGTAGGGGTCGCGGCCGCTGCCGTTGGTGGCGGGACGGCGGGGCGGCTCGTCGCGGCCTCGGGTGTCACGACTTTCGCTCCGGG
>Ga0073909_10000011_pt1 | contig 77546 bp, 72 predicted proteins | sample Coa_R1_6_FD_66439 | JGI IMG/M metagenome (GOLD analysis project Ga0073909, IMG submission 66439) | Surface soil microbial communities from Centralia Pennsylvania, which are recovering from an underground coalmine fire. - Coalmine... | ecosystem: Environmental > Terrestrial > Soil > Unclassified... | reverse complement strand
GGCGTTCTCGCTCGTCAAGGACGACCGGACCCCGGACCGCAGCGCGCCCCTGACCGCCGACCTGTGGAGCGAGATCCGCGAGTGGCTCGACGCGGCATACCCCGAGGCCGTCATCATCCCCGAGGGCAACGAGCCGCGGACCGGGGCGCCGCTGGCCTTCGACGCCGACTTCTTCCTGGTGATCATGGCCGAGCACGCCAGCCTGTTCAACAACCATGCCGCGGGCGTGCTGCCCTTCCAGGAGCCCGGCGAGCCCTTCTTCGACGCCGACGGTCAGGGAACCGTCCGCGACTTCCTCGACGGGTGGAACGCCGTCAAGGACACCGACCCGGAGCGCCTGGTGATGATGGCCACCGCGGACCACGACTTCGACCGGCTGCGATGCGGTTCACGGACCCCCGAGCAGCTCGGGGCGGCGCTCACCTTCCTGCTCACCTGGGGGACCGTGCCGTGCATCTACTACGGCGACGAGATCGGGATGCGCTACCTGCCCGGGCTGCCCGACGTCGAGGGCTCGATCTGCAACCCGAGCTACAACCGAGCCGGCTGCCGGACCCCGATGCAGTGGGACGACAGCCCCAACGCAGGGTTCTCCAGCGCCGATCCCTCCCGCCTGTACCTGCCCATCGACCCCGACCCGGACCGACCCACCGTGGCCGCCCAGCAGGACGACCCCGCCTCCACCCTCAACCTCCTGCGCCGGCTCATCGCCCTGCGCAAGGAGACCCCCGCCCTGGGCACCCGTGCCACCACCAGGGTGCTCCACGAGGGATACCCGCTGGTCTACCAACGCGGCCAGACCCATCTGGTCGTCCTCAACCCCCGACGCGATGCGGCGAGCTTCACCGCCGAGAGCGTGCGCGAAGCTGTGCCGGTGCTGGCCAGCGGGACCATGGTCGAGGGCGACACCATCTCGGTCGACGGCTTCGGCTACGCCATCTACGAGCTGGCAGACCACACCTGACCCCAGCTGCACCGATGCCCGGAGGGTCCGACCGCGACTCAGGCCGGCGGAGCTGAGCTGGCCCTGACCATGAGCGTGGGGGCGAGCAGGGACTGGGGCACGTCCGCGACCTTGCCCTCGATCATGTCCGCCAGGACGTCGACCGCCGTGGTCGACATCCTGGTGCTGGGCGGTGACACGGTCGTCAGCTCCGGCAACAGCATCTCCGCGCCGACCGTGCCGACCGCGAGGCCGACCACACTGAGGTCGTCCGGGATCCTGACGCCGGCCAGGGCGGCGGCGTGGTAGAGCCCCAACAGGGCCGTCTCGCTGGCGGTCGCCACCGCGGTCGGGGCAGGATCCATGGCCCTGAGCCGGGCAAAGGCCTCCCGTCCTCCGCGGACCGAGTCCTCGTTGTGCGCCAACGCGAGCTGCACCCCACGTTGTCGGGCCCGGACTTCCATCGCCCGAATGACGCGCACGGTGTGTGCCGAGGTCAGCAGCATGACCCGACGGTGTCCGAGATCCGCGAGATGATCGATGGTCTGGTCGGCAAGTGAGTCGAAGTCGTCATCGACGTAGGCGACCCCCTCGATGTCCGCCGGTCGCCCGACCGTCACGAAGGGCGTTCCGGAGGCCTGCAGCACGGCGATCCGCGGATCCTCCGGACGGACCTCCATGAGGATCACGCCGTCCACCAGCTGTTGACCCACCAGACTGTGCAGTCCGGCGGCGTCATCGATCGGGTTGGTCCACAACAGCAGGTGGTACCCGCGATCCCTGGACCGCTCGGCCGCAGCCGAGATGTACTCGAACGAGGACGAGCTCAACCCGTGCGTCGTAGGTGGGTAGTGCAGAGCCACGAGTCCACGCCGGGAGCCGGCCAGCCCACGGGCGAAGGCGTTCGGCGTGTAGTCCAGGTCGCGCATCGCCTGATGCACCCGCTCACGGGTGGCCGCAGAGATGGGGCGCTGACCACTGATGACGTACGAGACGGTGCTCGACGAGACACCCGCCCGGCGGGCCACTTCGTCACGCGTCGCCATCTCAGGCGTGCTCACGCAGGTAGCGACCGAAGTGGGGGACGGTGAAGGCGATCCGGCCACGCTCGGCCGAGTAGATGAGGCCCTTCTTGAGCAGAGCGTCCCTCGCCGGGGACAACGACTGCGGCTTGCGGCCCAGCAGCTTGGCGACCTCGGCCGTCGGCACCGAGTCGGCCTCGACCCGCAGGGTCGACGTGAGCGACACCTCGGCCATGGCGCGCAGGTAGTCGCGCTCGGCGGCGGTCGCCCGCTCGAAGCGGGAGCCGAAGAAGCCGACCGCAAGCTCGGACTCCGCCTCCGGCGCCGCCACCGTCACGTCCTCGGCAGAGATCGGCGAGCGCGGCGCCCGGTCCCAGACGGCCTTGCCGTAGGCCTGGACGAAGTAGGGATAGCCCGCGGTCACGGCATACATCGCCGCGAGTGCATCCGGTGACCACTGTGCCCCTTCCTCCGAGGCCGGAAGGGTGAGCGCCAGCGCGGCCGACGACTCGTCGAGCCGGTCGATGCGGGCATACCGGAACAGCCGCTCGGAGTACGACTTCGACGCCGACAGCACCGCTGGCAGGTGGGGCAGCCCGGCGCCCACGACGATGACCGGCAGTCCTGCCTGCCCCATCTCGTGGCAGGCCGCGCAGAGCGCCGACACGTCCTCGGGGCCGAGGTCCTGCATCTCGTCGATGAAGATCCCCACCCCGCGACCCACGTCGGCCGCGAGGCCACCCACGTCGGTGAGCAGCTCGACCAGGTCGATCTCGATGTCCCCCGAGTCGGCCCGCCCGGCCACCGCCGGCGCGTCGATCCCCGGGTTCCACTTCTCCCGCAACCTCGTGCCAACTGCGGCGTCCCGCTGGGCGAACGCCTTGATCACCCCGAGCACATGGTCGACCTCCGAGCCCGCGGGATGGCTCAGCTCGCGCACGGCCTGGTGCAGCGCCGAGGCCAGCGGGCGCCGTAGTCGCTGGTCCGGTCGAGCCTCCAGCTTGCCTGTCCCCCAACGGGATCGGACCGCGGCCGACCGGAGGGCGTTGAGCAGCACGGTCTTGCCCACGCCCCGCAACCCGACGAGGAGCAGCGACCGCTCGGGTCTGCCACGGGCCACCCGCTCGAGCACGATGTCGAACGCGGTCAGCTGCTCGTCACGCCCCGCCAGTTCGGGAGGGCGCTGGCCGGCGCCAGGGGCATAGGGGTTCCGGATCGGGTCCACGATCGCATCGTATGCGGTTATCTAGCGTTCACGGCATACATCTGAATATCTCGGTATGCCGTGTCGCTTGCCCCCCTCAACTTTCCCGCCCCATCCGCGAAACCCCATCTTCACAAGGGTTGATGTGCCTTGCGAAGATGACCTTCCCGGATGGGGCGGGAAAGTCCAGCGGGGCGGGGCGGGGCGGAAGGGGTCAGAGGACGTGCGGCTCCGCGTCGCCCGCGGCGGTCAGCGGCCGGCCGCCGGCCTCCCACGCCTTCATCCCGCCGGTGAGGTTGGCGACGTCGAAGCCCTGCTGGACCAGCCACGCAACGGCGCGCGACGACCGGCCCCCGCCGCGGCAGACGACCGCGAGCGTGCCGTCGTCGGAGATCGGCAGGCTGTCCAGGGCCGACGGCAGATCACCGAGCGGGACGTGCACGGCGTTGGGGGCATGCCCGGCGTCCCACTCGTTCTGCTCGCGGACGTCGAGGATGACGGCATCGTCGGGCAGGGTCACGGGGTCGATCTCGGGTATGTCGCTCATGGCCCCATCATGGCAAACACCTATTTGAGGAACTTGCTCGTCCTCCGGTCGGCCAGTGGCTTGCCGCCGGTCTGGCAGGTCGCGCAGTACTGCAGCGAGGAGTCCGCGAACGACACCTCCCGCACGATGTCGCCACACGTCGGGCAGACCTGACCGGTCCGTCCGTGGACGCGCATCCCGGCCCGCTTGGCGTCCTTGAGCTCGGCCGCCGGCTTGCCGGACGCGGCGGCGATGGCGCCGGCCAGGGTCTCGCGCATCGCGGCATACAGTCGCTCGACCTCCTCCGGCTTGAGCGAGGAGGCGATGGCGAACGGCGACATCTTGGCGACGTTGAGGATCTCGTCGGAGTAGGCGTTGCCGATCCCGGCGATGGTCCCCTGGTCGCGCAGGAGGCCCTTGACCTGCATCCGCTTGCCGGCGAGCAGCTCGGCAAAGGCCTGCTCGGTGAAGGAGTCCGAGAGCGGGTCGGGACCGAGGGTCGCGATCCCCGGAACGTCCGATGGCGAGGAGACGACGTATGCCGCGAGCCGCTTGCGGGTCCCGGCCTCGGTGAGGTCGAAGCCGGACTCGTCGGAGAAGCGGACACGGAGCGCGATCGGTGACTTGCCGGGGCGAAGGACGTTGCGGGACAACGCATCTGACCATCGCAGCCACCCCGCACGGGCCAGGTGGAAGATGAGATGTGTTCCGTCGCAGTCGATGTCGATGAACTTGCCGTGCCGCGACACCCGGTCGACGGGCGCCCCGACCAGAGCCTGGGGCGGCGGGTTGAAGGTCTTCAGGACCGAGATCGAGCCGAGCTCGACGCCGGTGACGGCCAATCCCTCGAGCCGGGCGGCCAGGAAGTCGACGAGGGCCTGGACCTCGGGCAGCTCAGGCATCGGGCCCGCCTTCCAGCGCGACGTCGATGAGCCGGCCGAGGGCATAACCGTCCGAGGCCCGGCACACGGGCACCTCCATCGCCCTGCGGCGGACCGGGCTGAGGTCCTCGTTCGGGACCGGCAGGACGTGGGAGAGAACCTGCTCGGTCGTGGACAGCTGGCGGATGGCCAGCGCCCGCACGACATCGGGCCGGACCTCGGCGAAGTCACCGTAGATCGAGGGGTCGTGCTGGCCGTCGTCGCCGACGAGCAGCCATCGGATGTGGGGGAAGTCGCGGGCCAGCCGGTGCAGGGCTGCCTGCTTGTGGTCGCGCCCGGACCGGAACCAGCCGGTCGACGTGGGGCCCCAGTCGGTGAGCAGCATCGGCCCCAATGGGAACCCGTTGCGGCGTAAGAACCTGGTGAGGAGCGGCGCAGTGTTCCACGCCCCCGTCGAGACGTAGATGATCGGTGCGCCGGGGTGCCTGGCGAGCAGGTCGCGGTAGAGGGTCGCCATCCCCGGGACGGCGCGACGGGTCGCCTCGGCACGGATGAAGGTGTTCCAGGCCGCGATCATCGGCCGCGGCAGCGACGTCGACAGGACGGTGTCGTCGATGTCGCTGATGATCCCGAAGGTCTGGGCCGCTCCGACGATGAGCACGGCGGCCTCGACGTCGCGGGCGTCCGGGGAGGAGATCCGCACCGTGTGCCACCCCGGCGCCAAGCCGTGACCACGGATGATGACGTCGACCAGGCCGGCCCGGTCGGTCCGGTTGCGGACCACCTGGTCCCCCACGGTCACCGTGATCGGGACCGCGAACGCCGGCGCGGTCATGAACGCCCGCCACCCTCGCTGCTCGTCCTCGGCCGCCCGCAACTGGGTCGCCGTGGCGTCGGCGTCGGCGGCGGCAGGTCGCAGCGGGTCGCGGCTCATGAGCACCCGGGCCATCACCCGGACGAAACCCACCGTCCCGTAGCCGGTGAACGGCACGATCTTGGTCTTCCAGCCCCGCCCGGCCAGACCGCCCGTGACCCGCTTGTTCCACGCGTCCTCCAGGACGGCGGCGGCGTGGGGGCGGGCCATGACCGCAGCCTAGGACAGAGCGATGAGCCGCTCCTTGATGTCGGTCTTGAGGACCTTGCCCACCTTGCTGCGCGGGAGGTCGGCCCACACGTGGACCTCCTTGGGCGCCTTGACCGACCCGATCCGCCCCTTGACGAACGCAATGACCTCCGCCGGGTCGGGCTCACGGCCGGGCAGTGCCTGGACCACGGCAACGACGCGTTCGCCCCACTTGTCGTCCGGCAGCCCGACCACGGCACCGTCCTGCACGTCGGGGTGGGCGAGCAGGGCCTGCTCCACCTCGGTCGAGTAGACGTTGAAGCCGCCGGTGATGATCATGTCCTTCGCCCGGTCGACGATGAAGAGGAAGCTGTCGTCGTCGAGGTAGCCGATGTCGCCGGTGTGGTGCCAGCCATGACGGCTCGCCTCGGCGGTTGCCTCGGGGTTCTTGTAGTAGCCCGGCATGACGAGCGAGCTGCGCACGACGATCTCGCCCCGCTCGCCCCGCTCGAGCACGGACCCGTCCTCGCCCATGATCGCGACCGTGACGAGCGGGGACGGGCGCCCGGCCGACGAAAGGCGCAGCCGCGCAACGGTCCCGTCGGCCTCGAAGTGGTCGGCCGGAGCCATCGTCGAGATCATCATCGGTGCCTCGGTCTGCCCGAACAGCTGCGCCATGACCGGCCCGATCCCGGTGAGCGCCTCCTCCAGCCGGGTCGCCGACATCGGGGCCGCGCCGTACCAGAAGCATTGCAACGACTGCAGGTTCGTCGTCGCCAGCGCCTCGTGGCCGAGGACCATGTAGATGAGGGTCGGCGGGAGGAAGGTGTGGGTGATGCCACGCTGCTCGATGTGCTGCAGGAACCCGCCCACGTCCGGGGTGCGCATGATGACGACCTCACCGCCGAGGGCGAGGATCGGGAAGCAGAGCACCCCGGCTGCGTGGGTGAGGGGCGCCAGCGCGAGGTAGACGGGTCGGCCGGCAAAGGGGTATGCCATCAGGGTGATGGCCGTCATCGTCTCCAGGTTGGTGCCGGAGAGCATGACCCCCTTGGGTCGGCCGGTCGTACCCCCGGTGCCGACGATCATGGCGAGGTCCTCGACGGCAGCCCGGTCCGTTCGCTCGGTCCCCAGTGACAGGAACCCTTGCCAGTCAAGGGAACCCGGCAGGTCCGCGTCGAAGCAGACCCAGGTCGTCACGGCTGGCAGGTCGTCCCGGATCCGCTCGACGAGGGCGGCATAGGCCGAGGAGAAGATGACGACCGAGCAGTCGAACAGGTCGAGCAGCTCGCGGTTCTCGGCGGCCTCGTTGCGCGGGTTGACCGGGCACCAGACCGCCCCGGCGCGGGAGATCCCGAAGACGCAGGAGAACGCGATGGGGTCGTTCGCCGAGATGACCGCCACCTTGTCGCCCGGGGACAGGTCCCGGGCGACAAGGGCCGCCGCGACGGCGTACGAGAGGTCGACCACCGCGGCATACGTGAGTGACTCACCGTCGGTGGTCAGGCACGGACGCTCGGCGCCGAGGGATGCGCCCTTGTCGAGGTAGTCGACGACTCGCATGGGGCGGGCCTCAACGGTGGATCGTGACGATCGGGTCCTGGACGTACCCGAAGGTCTGCAGCACGCCGAGCAGCTCGCGGTGCCCGAACGCCTGACACCCCGAGGCGAACCCGACCCGCCGGGGAGCTTGCTGCACGAGGGAGTACGCGGCATACGCCTGCAGGAGACCGGTCTGCTGGTAGTTGCGGTTGCCGTGGATGACGACGTGGGCACGACCGAGCGGGCCGGATGCGTGGACCGAGTCCAGCGACTTGTTGATCCGCGGGTTCTCGCGCGGCGGCATCTGGTTCATGACCTGCTGCGCGGTCGCGGTGAGCGCGGCATACCGGTCCTCCGGTGTCATGTCCTTGGTCGCCTCGATGGCCGCCGCGACGATCTGTGGGACCCCCTGCATGAGCGCCTTGTTGAAGACCCCGCCGAGCGCCTTGACGTTGGCGACGCGTGGGTCGCGCTTGAACCAGACGGGGTGCGATGTGCCACCCCACGGGAGGGCCAGTGCGAGCTCGTGCTGCCCCGGGATCGCGAGGTTGTAGAGCCCGGCATTCGGGTCCCACTCCTGGTAGGCGTTCTGCTCGAGGTAGTAGGCCTTGGCCAGCGCAGCGTTGACGAGGATCGTCTGGGTCGAGGCGATCGTCGGGCTGCCGCCCCAGAACACCGCGATGTCCAGGGTGTCCAGTCCCGGTGTCTCCAGAGCGATCTGGGCGGCGATCTCGCCGGTCGTGTACATCTGGGCGATGCTCGGCGCGAGGAGCAGCCCGGCCGCGGCGAAGCCGGCGCCGTACTTCTCGTCGCACGTCACGAGCCAGTCTTGCTCGCCGGTCGTGTCCGTGTAGTGCACCCCGGCCGCGAGCGCCGCCTCGACGACCTCCGGGCCGTAGATGCTGAACGGACCCACCGTGTTGCAGACCACGGAGGCGCCCTCGAAGAGCGCGGTGAGGGCTTCGACGGTGTGCTCGACGGTCCGGATCTCGTAGTCGGCGGTCTCGATGCCGGCGACGTTGGTCCTCATCGCGGCGGTGAGCTTGTCCTCGCTGCGGCCGGCGGCGATGAACGGGACGTTGTAGTCGCGCAGGTGCTCACAGACCAGCCGGCCGGTGTAGCCGGAGGCGCCGTAGACGATGACGGGCTTGGTGCTGCTCATGGCTTCAGGTCCTTTGGTCGTATGCCGGGTGCTCGGGTCGGGTGCTCGGGTGCGGTCCGCGGGACCTACATCCCCATGCCGCCGTCGACGGGCAGCCCGATGCCGGTGATGAACCGGGCGGCGTCGGAGGCGAGGAAGACGACGGCGTCGGCCATGTCCTCGACGGTGCCGAGCCGACCGGCCGGGGTGAGCTCGATGACGGCACCGACCGCGGCCTCCGGCGAGGGGAACAGGCCGAGTGTCGCGACGTCGTTGGCCAGGCCCGCGCCCATCGCCGTGGGCACCAGGCCGGGGTACACGCAGTTGACCCGCACGCCGTAGCCCAGCTTGCCCGCCTCCATCGCGGCCACCCGGGTCAGCCGGTCGACGGCCGACTTGGTCGCGGAGTAGACGGCGATGCCCGGGAAGGCGATCGTGGCGGCGACCGAGGCGACGTTGACGATGGCGCCGCCCTTGCCGCCCGGGCCACCGGGACGCATGGCGCGCAGGCCGTGCTTGATCCCGAGGGTCGTGCCGAGGATGTTGACCTCGAGCATCGTGCGGACGTCGTCAGCGGCCACCTCGGTGAGCAGGCTGGTGATCTCGATGCCCGCGTTGTTGACGAGGATGTCCAGGCCACCCAGCTGCGCCACCGTCGCCGCGACTGCCGCTTCCCAGGACTCCTCGGAGGTCACGTCGAGCGGTGTGTACCCGTGGCCGTCGCCGAGCGAGGAGGCGGTGTCGGCGCCCGAGGCCTGGACGTCGCCGATCATGACGCGCGCGCCGGCCGCGGCCAGCGCCCTGGCCATCCCCTCCCCCAGCCCCTGGGCACCTCCGGTGACCAGTGCGGTGCGTCCGGACAGGTCGTACGACGTCATGGCAGGCTCCTTTGCCTCGGCTCGCCGGGCACCGTAGCCCGTCCATTCCGATGCTGAACCTTCTTCTGGACAGTTGTCAAGACCCATTGTCCACACCAAGCCGGACGGCCTACAATTCGGCCCATGACCATCACTCCGGCTGCCGGACCGGACACCTCGACGCTGCGCGGGGCAAGCACTCCCGCCCGCAGTCGACGCGGGACCGGCAGCTACGACGACCGCCGGGACCGGCTGGCCGACTCGGCCCTCGTCACCCTCGGCGAGCTCGGTTACGCACGCACCAGCCTGCGCGAGATCGCCGCCAACTCCGAGTTCACCCACGGAGTCATCCACTACTACTTCCGCGACAAGACCGAGCTGATCACCTACTGCGTCCGCTACTACAAGGCGACCTGTGTGACCCGCTACGACGACGTGATCAAGGACTCGACGACGGCCGACGGCCTCGTGCGAGGCTTTGCCGACAAGCTGGTCGAGACCATCACCGACGAGGCGCCGATGCACCGGCTCTGGTACGACCTGCGTACCCAGAGCATGTTCGACGCCGCCCTGCGCGAGGACGTCCTCTACATCGACGCGACCCTGGAGACGATGGTCTGGCGGGTGCTGGAGCGGTATGCCGCCCTGGCCGGCCGGCCGGTCCGCCTCCCCAGCTCCACGGCATACGCGATGTTGGACGGGGTGTTCGAGCGGGCCCTGCTGCGGCACGTGTGCGGCGATGCCCGAGCGCTCGACCAGCTGCACGCCACCGTCCTCGGCACACTTCCCCTGCTGCTCGCCGACGCCTGACCACCGTCACGGCCCCCGATGGTGCCGTGACGGGTGGCGGACGAGGGTCGTGAGGAGCGCCAGCGCACGCTCGGCGGCCGGGTTGGCCGTGCCGGTCGTCCGGACCAGGGCGGCGATCTGGCGAATCGGCTCGGGACCCTCGAGGGCGACCCGCTTGACCTCCGGTGGCAGGGGCGTCGTCGCGAGCCGCGGGATGACCGTGATCCCGATGCCGGCCGCGACGAACGCCATGGCGGTGCGCTGGTCCTGGGCCTGGACGGTGAACCGTGGGGTGAAGCCGGCGGCGGCACAGGACGCGAGGACGATTCGCGGGCCGACGTTGCGGCTGAGGTCGTTGCTGACCCACGTCTCACCGCGCAGGGCGACGAGCTCGATCCGTCGTTTCCGGGCGAGCGGGTGGTCGCGGCGCAGGACGACCACGAAGGGGTCCTCGTGCAGGTCGGTGCGCCGGTACCCCGGACGCGGCGGGCTGCCCGGTGCCTCGACGACCAGGTCGATGTCCGGGCTCGTCCCACGGGTCCCCTCCTCGGTGAGGACGAGCTCGAGGGTGAGGTCGGGCAGCTCGGTCATGAGCCGCTTGACCAGGGCGGGCATCCAGGCGGCTCCGGCAGAGGCGAAGTAGCCGATCGTGAGCCGCCCGGACCGGCCCTCACGCAGGTCGGCGACGACGGAGTCCAGGCGAGTCACCTGGGACAGGAGGTCGTCGCTCTGGGCATCGAGGATGCGGGCCGCCTCGGTCGGCCGGATGCCGCGCCCGGCCCGCTCGAACAGGACCAGACCGGTCTCCCGCTGGAAGGCCGAAAGGTGTTGGGAGACGGCGCTGCTCGTGATCCTCAGGTTGTCGGCGGCGGCCTGGACCGAGCCGCTGGCGATGACCGAGCGGAAGACTCGCAGGCGGTGCAGGTCGATCATCTCAACAGTTTAGCAACACTAATCTACCTGTTAGTAATCTGACGTTGTGCTGAATAGTTGATCGCGCGACAATTGGGGCATGCGAAAGACCATCACCAACGCCACATCCCTCTTCCACACCTTCGCCCGTCGCGGCGAGACCATCCCCCGCGGTTGGCACAACAGCGCCGACCGTGACGCCCAGCGCACCTCGCAGGACCTCCTCCTCCTGTCGCAGATGTACCAGCTGCCGCGCTGACCCTAGATCGCGGCCGAGGTCCCACCACGCGCGATCTCGGCCGCCACCTCGGTGAGCGGGCGCCGCGAGCTGCGTGCCGCGGTCCGCAACATCTCGAACGCCACGGCCATGTCGACACCGGTCCGCTCCGCGATGACCCCCTTGGCCTGCTCGATCACGATCCGGGTGTTGAGGGCAGACTGAAGCTGCTCCGCAAGAAGGGTCTGCTGGCTGGTCAACCGGTGGTTGATGATGCCGATCGTCGCGATGTTCGTCAGGAGGCGCGCGATCTCCAGATCCTCCGGACCGAGGACCGTCTGGTCGTCGCAGAGCAGGTTCAGGGCGCCGATCGTCGTCTCCCGCAGACGCAAGGGCACGGCATACGCAGCCTGGATCCCCAGGACCTCGGCAGCAGCCACGAACTCCGGCCAACGGTCCCGGGCCGCATCGAGGTTCGGGACCTCGATGACCGAGCTGGTCGTGAGGGCGTCCCGGCAGGGTCCGCCGGAGCCCTGGAGCTCCAGCAGCTCGAGCATATGGGTCTCCTCGCTGGAGGAGGCCAGCACCCGCAGCGAGCCCCGCTGGTCATCCAGCAGGATGCCGGCGGCGCTCACGTTCAGCAGGCTGAGTGAGGAGCTCACCAGGCGGTTGAGCAGGTCGACCACGTCGAAGTCCGCAACGAGGTTGTCAGCCAGGTAGACGAGGCTGGCGTAGAGCTCGCGGTTGGGGAAGTCTGTCATCGGCGTTGCTCTCTGTGCGAGGTCTGAGGCATTCGGTCCTGCCTGGCCGGATGCCGCCCTGCGTCAACCATTGTCGTCTCGCTGCCCGGTGGGCGGCAGGGTTTGCGGTCCAGGCGTCCAGTCGGACCCGCCGTCGGTGAAACGCCGCTCGCGGCGGACCACCTGTCGGGAGATCTCGGACATCGACAGCGCCGAGGAGAACGACGCGGCCCGTAACGCGAGGAGTGCTGCCTCCAAGGTGATGCCGAGCTGCACGCTCACCATCCCGGTGGCCTGGTGGACCACCAGGTGGAAGGCATCCCCAGCACCGGAGGACAGCGACGGCGCGTCGGGCAGGGGGTCGAGCAGGATCTGCGCGATCCCGTTGGCGACGGTGAGGACCTCGCGGACCACGGCGGCATTCAGCCCGACGACCTCGGGACCGCTGACCGTCAGGACGCCGAGGATGACCGCGCCGACCTGCACGGGCGCGGCATACACCGACCCCACGTCGCGCGCGGCCATCTCGCGCGCAAAGCTGGGCCATTCCTCCAGTCCGGGGAGGGCGGCGATGTCGTAGCGGAAGATCGGGCCACCGACCCGCAGAGCGAGCACGGCCGGCCCTTCGCCGAGGGTCTCCTGGAGCTCGTCGACCCGGCGGGCACGCTGATCCGAAGCGAAGATCAGGCCCTCCAGCCGGAGCTCGACCACCCGGGAGACGGCCACGCTCGTCAGCCCGGAAGCGGCCGACCGCGGCAGTCCGGTGGAGCACAGTCTGGCGACGGCGTCCTGGTACCCCGCGCGAGGATGGGACGTGCCGTCCACAGATGCCCTCCGGCCGGGTTGGTTCAGGTGCGGTCGACCCGGGGTCCGGGGGCGTGCTCCGACGATAACACCGGCTGCAAAGACAGCCCCGTGGTCGCTTGACGGGCCCTTGGCGACCGTGATCCCATGGTTTCGGGCCCGGTCCTAGCCCTCCGTCCTGTCGCCGGAGGTGCATGTGAAGGCCCAAACCCCCGTGGTCGCAAACCCATTCGACCGAACCCCCATGCCCGTGGCCCACCCGTCCGCGCAGGGGCCGGCGGGTGGGCCACGCCCTCGAAGCGCTTGCGCATCCTGGGGTCAGCGGTGACCCGTTACCGGGGCGCACCGCCCTGGGACACGACAGCGTCGCTGTCCCTCGAGTGGCTCGCGACCAGGCGTGACTCTGGCCTGATCGGCCTTGCCATCACGCAGGCCAGCGGAGGGCGGCTGGGCAGCACGTCGTTCAGCAGCGACGGGGTCGCGGCCTATCTGATGGACGTGCAGCGGACCTTGGGTGACGGCCCGGCGCAGGGGGCCATCGAGGAACGCCGACCCGTCCTGCTGCACGACCTTCGAATCGCCGTCCCACCGCAGTGGGCCTTCTTCGCAGCCGAGGTCCGTGCTGTCGGCGGCCGCTCCTTCTTCGCCCTGCCGGTGCAGTCCGAGGACAGCCTCGTGGGGTGCCTCACCGTGCACGGGCCTCGGCCGGTGACCCTGGACGGATGGCAGCTGACCGAGCTGCTCGAACTGTGTGCTGCCGTCGCGACCCCGCTGCTCAGGGAGCAGGGAGCCAGCGTGCTCCGTCGAAGCGGCGCTGCCGGGGCGCCGGGATAGGTGCCGGGGCGGCACCCATCCCCGGTCTGCGGATCCGACCTGGCCTGGTCGGGTCCGCGGATTGTCCCTCGGTCCGGTGCCTAGCGGGTCGTCGCGAGAGTACGGACGGTCGTCGGCACGGCGGCCGAGGACTCGACAAGGGCCCTGGTGTCGGCAATGCACGCCGTCAACAGGTCGACCAGGCGGTCGTCGGGGTCCATGATGACTGCCGACGCGATGCCCCGGCCGGAGAAGGCGACGATGCGCGGGGCCGACACCCGGCGGAACAGCCGCGGGTTGACCTCTGCAGTGCCATCGGTGAAGTGCTCCGCCCAGGACGCCGCGTCGGGGACGAGCTCCAGCACGGTGGCGATCTCCCGGCGCAGGGCCGGGATGCTCGGCGCGTCCAGCGTCGCCGCCACCCGGTCCGCGGTGAGCAGGCCGACGGCCAGCGCCCGCTGGTAGTCCATCGACGCCACCGGCAGGGCGGCCATCGCACACCGGGCCGTGAGGGTCACGTCGATGACGAGGTCATCGCCGGTCAGCCCGACGACATCGGGGATCAGCGGCACGAGCAAGGTGCGGTGCTCGCTGTCGACCAGGTCGTTGACAGTCCTCGCAATGCCCGCGAGCAGCGGGTGGGTGCACGCGGGATGGTCGCTCCACTTCTCACCGGCGAGGTAGGACGCGAACTCCATGAAGCAGGCGCCCTTGCGCGGCCGACGGTGACGACCTGCTGACAGGACGGGCACACCGTCCGGGACTCGGTTCTGGCGCATCGACCGACCTTCCTCTCGTCGTCCCAGCGACGCTGACGACTCCCAGTCTGCGCCGTCTGCGGCGAACTTGCCAGAGCCAGCGCTAGGGTCGGCCAAAATGGTGCAGGGCAGCTGCCCACCCGGCATACGACGCAAGGACGCTCATGCAGGCAAGCACGTTCACCCTTCCCGCCACCGACGGGACCGAGATCTTCGTCCACCGCTGGCTGCCCGACGGCCCGCCCCGCGCCATCGTCCAGGTCGCCCACGGCATGGCCGAGCACTCGGCCCGATATGCCCGGCTCGCCGAGGCACTGACCGGCGCCGGGTATGCCGTCTACGCCGAGGACCACCGCGGGCACGGCAGGACGGCCGGGTCGCTCGACAAGGCGGGCTTCTTCGCCGCGAGCGGCGGCTGGGACACCGTCGTCGAGGACCTGCGCCGGCTCCACCAGAAGGCCCAGGAGGAGCACCCCGGGCTGCCCGTGTTCCTCCTCGGTCACAGCATGGGGTCGTTCCTGTCGCGGTCGTATGCCGCGCGGCACGGGTCCGACCTCGCCGGGATGGTGCTCAGTGGCACGGCCGGTGACCCCGGGGCCCTCGGCAAGGTCGGCACCGGGATCGCCGCGGCTCAGGCCCGACTCCGCGGGGCGGGACGGCCGAGTGGGCTGATGAACACGCTGACCTTCGGCCAGTACAACGCGGCGTTCAAGCCCGCCCGCACCGACTTCGACTGGCTGTCACGCGACGAGGCCGAGGTCGACGCCTACGTCGCCGACCCGTGGTGCGGGTTCGTCTTCACCGCGGGCGGCTACCAGGACGTCCTCGGGGGCCTCGCGGCAGTCAACTCCGACCGCCTGGTCTCGACGGTGCCCAGGACCCTGCCCATCCATCTCGCCTCGGGCGACATGGACCCCGTCGGTGGCAAGCACGCCGCCGGACCACGGGCCGTCGCCGACCAGCTCCGCCGGCTCGGTGTCCAGGACGTCACCCTCACCGTCTGGCCCGGCGCTCGGCACGAGATCCTCAACGAGACCAACCGCGACGAGGTCACCGCCGACATCATCGACTGGCTCGACACCCACCTGCCCACGTCCTGACCCGGCGGCGTTCCACCCCAGGGTCAGACCTTGGCCTTGCGCCAGCCGGCAGCCCGGGCCTGCGCCTCGCTGCAGAACCATCGCTCGCCCTTTGACGCGGTGATGATCGTCGCGTTGTAGAACCGCTGGCCCGGCAGGTGGTAGATCTTCTCGCCCGTCCTGGAGATGTTGCCCTTGATGTTGCACGCGGCGGCTGGAGCCTTCGGCTTCGCGCGGGGGACCGGCTTCGTGCGCGGGGCGGGCTTCGGCGCCGGGTTCGGCTTCGGCGCCGGGTTCGGCTTCGGGGGGTTCGGCGGGTTCGCGACCGCCCGGGTCGTGACCACGGTTGGGTACTTCGACGGGCTCAGGGGCTTCACCACAGGCGCGGGCGCTGTGACCGACGTGGCCGAAGTGGTGGTGGAGGGCGACTGCGGTACCGCCGCGGTGGCCGCCGGCGAGGCCGCAGCGGCAGCCGGGGTCGCGGTCCCAGTGGTTGCTGGCCGGTCGGCTCGAACCGAGCCGTCGTCAGGGAGCTTCACGACCAGGGCGAGCAGCGCGAGTACGGCCGCCACAGCCCACCACCAGGCGCGCGACGTGGGTCGTGCGGCGGGCCCGACGGTCCGCGCACTGCTCGGGGGCGGTGGGGTGGCACTCATCGGGGCGAGGTGCTCAGACCAGTGCTTGCCGTCCCAGAACCGCCAGGTGTCATCGGACTCGGGGTCGGGGAACCAACCCGGTGGGACGGGATTCACGGGCGTTGACCCCCCTCGGTCTGACTCTGGTAGAGGCCCTGCCCGCCTGGCGTCCGAGGGTAGTGCAGGTCAACCGCCCGCGTTGGGGGTTCGGGAGAAACTCCCGGGACGACCCCGACGCACGAGAGGGTCCGTATGCCGGGCACACACCCGGCATACGGACCCCCTCGTACCGTTCGCGGTCAGGAGCGAACGGGGATCACCTTCCGGATGACCCGGACGATCTGGTTGCGGCACAACACGACCAGGGCGAGGAGCAGCCACGGCAGGGTGCTGGCCGGCGAGTGCGGCAGGACGCCCCGCATGGTCTGCAGGTCGAGCGGGGTGCCGCTTCCGTTCTTGGCGGTCGACGCGGCGCAGCTGGACCCGTTGCCGCTGCCGTTGCCGTTGGCATTGGCGCTGTTGCTACCGCTGGTGGCGCCGGAGCCGGTGTGTGAGCCGGACGTCGTGCCGCCGCCGTGGCCGGAGCCGCCGCCCGGATGCGTGCCGCCGCCGGTGTGACCGCCGGTCGTGCCGGGCGTGCCTTTCGGGCATGGGACGACAACCTGCTGCAGGGGGACGCCCGCGGACGTGAGCTGGCCGAGGATGTCGGTGTTGAGGGCCAGGATGGTCGCCTTGAGCGGAGGCGCCTTGTCGACGCTCACGCAGAGCCCGACGAGTCCACCGATGCTGCCCTTGACGCCGGGCTTGGACGGGATCGAGCCGGCGGGGCAGGCGGCCAGCACGCCGGGAAGCGCCTGGACGAGCGGTGCCGTGATGTTCTGGCCACCGATCGTGATCGTCGCGTTGGCGACGGCGGTGCCGGTTCCGGTGGCCTGGACGCAGGCCGTGCCGAGCGGGTTGGCGTTGATCCCGAGGTTGAGGACGCTGCCCGGTGCGCCGTTGGGGAACACCTTCTCCAAGGGGGTGCCCTTGGCGCCCTGCTGGACCTGGTTGAGACCGTTCTTGAGCTGGGTGCCGACTCCGGAGAGCGGGCCGGTGACCTGGCTGGGCAGCGTGCTCGGGACCCCCGGAAGGCTCGGCAGGCCGGGAAGGCTCGGCGCTCCTGGAACGCTCGGAGTGCCCGGCTTGGGCGTCGGTGAGGTCAGGCCGGCCAGGGGTCCGGTGACCGTGCCGATGAGGGTCTGGACCGGGTCCGGCAGAGCGGGCAGCGTGGGCACCGGCACGGGAAGCTTGGGGGCCGCGGGCAGCGAGGGGAGTGCCGGGAGCGGCACCGGCAGGCCGTCGGCCGGCGCGGCGTTGGCGGCCGAGCCGGCAGCGATGGTCAGGCCGGCAGCGAGCGCGAGTGCCCAGCCTCCGGTCCGGAGGTGACGTGTGGCGGAAATGCGGCGTTGCATGGTGACCTCACAAGGACAGGAGCGGGTCTGGACATCTTGTAAACGACCGCTCTGACGTGGGGTTACGCAAGATCTTCGCGCCCAGGCGCCGTGGCGACGCCCTCTCCCGCGGGCCGGCCGACAGGGCGACGCAAAAACCCCGACCGGAGGGTCCCGGCCGGGGTTCTGCATGCACTCAACGCGTGCGCGAGGGGGGATTTGAACCCCCACGCCCTTTCGGACACTGGCACCTGAAGCCAGCGCGTCTGCCGTTCCGCCACTCGCGCGTGAAGCCCCCATAGTGTGCTGCATCGCCACCCGCCATCGCAAACCAGCCCAGGCGTCGGCAGCCGGCCGGGTCCGGAACCCGCCTCACGGCCCGTCACCCGGACGGCAGATCGAGTGATCACGACACGCGGGGGAGACCCGAGGGAGGCCCGCGCGTCGTGATCGCTCGACTGTCCTGCACGCGGCATACGGCGACCAACCAGACCGACCTCCCGAGCCGCGCACGATGCCCCGTTACGATCAAGGACCTAGTCCCACGCCCGCCAAGGAGGTGCAGCCAGTGGGGATCTTCGACCGCGTCGAGGCCCGGCTCGAGCGCGCCGTCAACGGCGCCTTCGCCAAGGCGTTCAAGTCCGAGGTGCAGCCCGTGGAGATCGCGAGCGCCATCCGGCGCGCGATGGACGACCGGGTGGCCGTCATGGGCAAGGGCCGCAGCTTCGTGCCCAACCTGTTCACCATCGAGCTCTCGCCGACCGACTACGACCGGCTCGGCGGCTACGGCGACGACCTCGAGGACGAGCTCATCGCCGCCGCGCAGGAGCATGCCGACTCCCAGCGCTACTCCCCCGCCGGCACGATCCGCGTCGACCTCACCGAGGCCGACGACCTGGAGACAGGCGTCTTCCGGGTCCGGCCGCAGACCGCCAAGAAGACCGGCATGACCGGTCCCCGCCCGACCATCGACGACGACCCGTATGCCGGTCAGTCCCGTGGCCGTGCGCCATCCCCGGCCGCGCCCGTCCCCGCCGCACCCGTCCCGGCGTCGCTTCCAGCGCGCGACCAACCCCGTGACGACCCCCGGGACGACGTCGACCAGCCGACCCAGCGGGAGCAGACGATCGCGCCCCCGCCGCCCAAGCCGCGACGGGTCAACCCGGCCGACCGGCCATGGCTGGACATCGACGGCGAGCGCTACCCCCTCATGGGTGCGCTCACCATCGTCGGCCGCGACGACTTCGCCGACATCATCCTCGACGATCCCGGAATCTCCAGGCGGCACAGCGAGATTCGCGTGACGAGCGACGGCCCGCACCTCGTCAGCAGCATCCGCGACCTGGACTCGACCAACGGCACCTTCGTCAACGGGGAGCGGATCTCCGGCATGCGGCTCGAGGACGGTGACCGGATCACCGTCGGCCGCACCAACGTCACCTTCCGGGCCGGCCGGTGAGATGGGCGAGCTGACCGTCACCCTCATGCGCCTCGGTCTGCTGGCGCTGCTCTGGCTCTTCGTGTTCTCCGTCGTCGGCGTGCTCCGGGGCGACCTCTACGGCACCCGCGTCCTGCGTCGTCCGACGACCCAGCCCCCGACCCAGCCGGCCGCCGCCACGACCGCTCCCCCACGCAAGCTGAGCCGCAGCGAGCAACGCGCCCAGGCCAAGGCCACCAAGGCCGACGCCCGGGTCCCGACCCATCTCGTCGTCACCGAGGGGCCCCTCGCCGGCACGACCCTGCCGCTGCGCGAGTCCGGCACCCTCATCGGCCGCAACCCCGAGGCCAGCCTGGTCCTCGACGACGACTACGCGAGCGGCCGACACGTCCGCCTGCACCGCGACGCCAAGGGCTGGGTGGCCGAGGATCTCGGCTCCACCAACGGCACCTACCTGGACGGCATGAAGCTCACGACCCCGTCACCGGTCGAGGTCGGCAGCCAGCTGCGGATCGGCAAGACCGTCGTCGAGCTGCGGCGGTAGTCCCTCGTGACGATCGCCATCGACTACGCCGCCCGCTCGCACGTGGGCATGGTGCGGTCCAACAACCAGGACAGCGGGTATGCCGGCCCGCACCTCCTGGCGATGGCCGACGGCATGGGCGGCCACGCCGGCGGCGACATCGCCTCCTCGATCGTCATCGGCTCGCTCGTCGACCTCGACGACGAGGCGCTCGGCAGCGCCGAGGCCGGGCGGGCGCTCCTGGACCGGATCCACAGCGCCAACACCGAGCTCGCGCAACGCATCGAGGACGAGCCGTCCCTCGACGGCATGGGGACCACCCTCATCGCCATCCTCCGGTCCCGCAACAAGCTGATCCTCGCCCACATCGGCGACTCCCGCGCCTTCCTCGCCCGCGGCGGCGAGGTCACCCAGATCACCAAGGACCACTCCTTCGTCCAGTCGCTCGTCGACGAGGGCCGGATCAGCGCGAGCGACGCGATGGTCCACCCCCAGCGCTCGCTGGTCACCCGGGTCCTCACCGGACGACCCGAGGACGAGCCCGACCTCGTCGTCCGCGAGGCCCGCCCCGGTGACCGCTACCTCATCGCCTCCGACGGTCTCACCGACTACGTCGCCGCCGACACGATCAACGAGCTGCTCGTCGGTGCCGCCGATGCGGGCACGACCGCCGACCAGCTCGTCGACCTCGCCCTGCGGGCCGGCGCACCCGACAACGTCACGGTCATCGTCGGCGACATCATCGACGTCGCCAAGCAGGAGCCACCGTCCACCACCCCGGAGATCGTCGGCTCAGCGGCTTTGCGGCGCAAGGGAGCCGGCGGCACACGCCCCATTCCGGTCACGCCCGCCGAGAAGGCTGCGGCACTCGGCGTCGAGACCTCCGGCCCGCACTTCGAGGAGGCCGACGACGAGGTCGCCCTTGCCGAGCAGGGTGGCCACTCGCGCGGCATCCGCCGGCTGCGGGCGCTCGCCATCCTCCTCGCCGCCCTCGTCGTCCTCGCCGGCGGCACGTATGCCGGGTACGCCTGGACCCAGCAGCAGTACTACATCGGCTCCCAGCTCGGCTACGTCACCGTCTTCCAGGGCATCGACGCCTCGGTCGGCCCGGTCCACCTGTCGCACGCCGTGGCCGCTTCCGAGGTCCTGGTCAGCGACCTGCCGAGCTCGCTCGCCGACTCCGTCCGGCGCGGCGCGGACCAGCCCGACGCGGCCGCCGCCGCCAACCGGGTCGACTTCCTGCGCGCCCAGGCCGCCGCCTGCGTGCTCGCCAAGGCGGCGGGCCGGGACTGCGCCGTCACGTTGGGTGAGGCCACCGACACGACCCCGACCCAACCGGCCAGCCCGTCCACGACCTCGAGCGGGACAGCAGGCACGACCAACACCGGTCCGGCCGCCAAGACCTCGAGCACGGCGCCATGACCGCCATCGCCTCACTGCGCCCCCGACGCGGCCGCAACGTGGAGCTGCTCCTGCTCCTGTTCGCCGCCGCGATCGTCACGCTGGCCTACTGCAACGTCGAGATCGCCGTGCACGACACGCTCCCGCCGGACCTGCTCTACGGCGTGGCCGGGCTGCTCGGGATCGCTCTCACCTTCCACGTCGTGCTGCGGTGGCGGGCCCCGTATGCCGACCCGATCCTGCTCCCCGTCGCGACCCTGCTCAACGGGCTGGGCCTGGTCATGATCCACCGCCTCGACCTGGCCCACGACCGGACCTTCGCCGGAGGGCTGGCGCTCAAGCAGCTGACCTGGACCGCGCTCGGGGTCGCCATCGCCCTCGGTGTGCTCATCATGCTGCGCGACCACCGCGTGCTGCGGCGCTACACCTTCGTCGCGGCGCTCACCGGCTTCGTCCTGCTGCTCCTGCCGCTCGTGCCCGGCATACGGCATCCCGTCCTGGGCGCCCAGATCTGGATCAAGCTGGGGCCGTTCACCTTCCAGCCCGGCGAGGTCGCCAAGATCGTCCTCACCATCTTCTTCGCGTCCTACCTCGTCCGGACCCGCGACGCCCTGTCCGTGGCGGGCCGCAAGCTCCTCGGCCTCACCCTGCCGCGGGCGCGCGACCTCGGTCCGATCATGGTCGCCTGGCTGCTCTCGATCGGCGTCCTCGTCTTCGAGAACGACCTGGGGACCTCGCTGCTCTTCTTCGGCCTGTTCGTCGCCATGCTCTACGTCGCGACCGAGCGGGTGTCGTGGATCGCCATCGGCATGCTGCTCTTCAGCGCCGGCGCGTATGCCGCGTTCCTCCTCTTCGGGCACGTCCAGACCCGCGTCCTGCTGTGGCTGCACACGTTCTCGCCCGAGGCGCTGCAGCGGTCCGACCAGCTGGCCAAGGGGCTCATGGGGATGGCGAGCGGCGGCATGTTCGGGACCGGCCTGGGCCGGGGTCGCCCGGACATCACCTACTTCGCCGAGTCCGACTTCATCATCCCCAGCTTCGGGGAGGAGATCGGCCTGATCGGGCTGATGGCGATGCTGCTCCTCTACGCGATCCTCGTCGAGCGCGGTCTGCGCACGGCGATCGGCGTCCGCGACGGGTTCGGCAAGCTGCTCGCCACCGGGCTCTCGTTCTCGGTCGCTCTCCAGTGCTTCGTCGTCGTGGGCGGCGTCACCCGGGTCATCCCGCTGACCGGGCTCACGATGCCGTTCCTCTCCGCCGGCGGATCCTCGCTCCTCGCGAACTGGACCCTGGTGGCCCTGCTCCTGCGGATCAGCGACCAGGCCCGGCGCCCGATGCCCGACGTCGTCGCCCCGCGCCCACGGTCCTCCGAGGACACCCAGGTGGTGAGGGTGCGGTGAACAACCCCATCCGGCGGCTCTCGGTCGTCGTCGCCTTCCTCTTCGCCTGCTTGCTGGTCTCGACGACGACGATCCAGTTCGCCCTCGCCAAGTCGCTCAACGCGCGCCCGGACAACCGGCGGACCCTGCTGTCGACGTTCGGCCGCGAGCGCGGCCAGATCCTCGTCGCCGGCAAGCCGGTCGCCCAGTCGGTGCCGAGCAAGGACGAGTACCAGTGGCAGCGGACCTACACCGACGGCGACCTCTACGGCCACATCACGGGCTACTACTCCTTCCTCTACGGCGCCGGCGGCGGGCTGGAGGGCAGTGAGAACGACCTGCTGTCCGGGAGCAGCGACAAGCTGTTCTACCGGCGGATCACCGACATGCTCGTCGGCAAGCAGCCCCACGGCGCCAGCCTGGAGCTGACCATCAACCCGGCCGCGCAGAAGGCCGCCGACGAGGGGCTGGGCAACCAGCGTGGCGCCGCCGTCGCCATCGACCCGCAGACCGGCGCCATCCTCGCGCTTGTCAGCCACCCGGCATACGACCCCACCGCCCTGGCCAGCCACGACACCACGGCCACCGAGAAGGCCTGGAAGCAGCTCACCGGGGACAAGACCCAGCCGATGGTCGACCGAGCCATCGCCGGCAACCTCTACCCGCCCGGGTCGACCTTCAAGCTGGTCACCGCCGCGGCAGCGCTGTCCGGCGGCAAGTTCACGCCCCAGAGCGTGCTGCCCGGCCCGGCGGTGCTCGACCTGCCGCAGACCAGCGTCGGCCTGCCCAACGAAGGACACCGACCCTGCTCGAGCAGCGGCAAGGTGACGATGACCGAGGCGTTGCGGATCTCGTGCAACCCCGCGTTCGGCTGGCTCGGCATGCAGATCGGGGCCGACGCGCTGCGGGCGCAGGCGGCCAAGTTCGGTGTCGGCGACGCCCTGTCGATCCCGATGCGGGTCACGCCGAGCAGCGTCCCCGCCGACCTCAACCCGCCGCAGCTGGCCCAGTCCTCGATCGGCCAGTACGACGTCCGGATGACCCCTCTCCAGGTGGCTCTCATCTCCGCGGCCATCGGCAACGGCGGGGTGGTCATGAAGCCCTACCTGGTCAAGGCGGCCGTCGTCGACTCCGACCTCAGCGTCGTCGACGCGCCCAGCCCGCAGGAGCTGAGCCAGGCGATCACCCCGGAGGTGGCCGGCGAGCTGCGCGACATGATGGTCGGCGTCGTCCATTCCGGCACCGGCACTCCGGCGCAGATTCCCGGAGTCAGCGTCGCCGGCAAGACCGGCACCGCCGAGCACGAGGTGGGCGCCAACCCGCACGCCTGGTTCACCGGGTTCGCCCCGGCCACCAACCCCAAGGTCGCCGTCGCCGTCGTCGTGGAGGACGGTGGCAACGCGGGCAGCGAGGCCGCCGGTGGACGGGTCGCCGGACCGATCGCGCGCGACATCATGAAGGCGGTGCTCGGCTCGTGACGACGGGGTGGCCGCCGGCACACACGGCATACGAGAGGTTGGTCTGGAGTCTGGACTCCAGGCATGGGAAGGGATCATCGTGAGTGCGACACCGCGGCTGCTCGGCGGCCGCTACGAGGTCGGTGAGCTGCTGGGCCGGGGTGGGATGGCCGAGGTGCACAAGGGCTACGACACGCGCCTCAGCCGTGACGTCGCGATCAAGCTGCTCCGCTCCGACCTGGCGCGTGACCCCTCCTTCCTCGGGCGGTTCCGCCGCGAGGCACAGTCCGCCGCCGGGCTCAACCACACCTCGATCGTCGCCATCTACGACTCCGGCGAGGACCACATCACCGAGGCGGGCGGGGCGTCGGTCCCGGTGCCGTTCATAGTCATGGAGTACGTGGAGGGCAAGACCCTGCGCGAACGCCTCAACGAAGTGGGGCACCTGGAACCCAAGGAGGCCGCCCGGGTCACCGAGGGGGTCCTCGACGCGCTCGCCTACAGCCACCGCGCCGGTATCGTGCACCGCGACATCAAGCCGGCCAACGTCATGCTCGGCACCGGCGGCGAGGTCAAGGTCATGGACTTCGGGATCGCCCGGGCCATCGCCGACAGCAACGCGACGATGACCCAGACCCAGGCCGTCATCGGCACCGCCCAGTACCTCTCGCCGGAGCAGGCTCAGGGCCTGCACGTCGACGCGCGCTCAGACCTGTACTCGACCGGGTGCATGCTCTTCGAGCTGCTCACCGGGCGGGCACCCTTCGTCGGGGAGACCCCGGTGTCGATCGCCTACCAGCACGTCGGCGAGCTGCCGCCCCGGCCCTCACTGCTCCAGCCGGGGGTACCGGCGGACTTCGACGCCGTCGTCCTCCACGCGCTGGTCAAGGACCGCGAGGCCCGCTACCAGACCGCCGAGGACTTCCGCAGCGACCTGCTCAAGGCGCGGCTCGGCCGACCGCTCAGTGCCGCCGCCCTCGGATCGGTGACCCACGCGGCGATGTCCAGCGTGGGTGGCGGCGCCGCGGCGGCGAGTGGAGCGGGCGGAGCGGGTGGACCGGGCCTGGGCACCATGGCCGGGGGGATGCCGACCGAGGTGTATGCCGCGCAGACCGCACCTCCGCCGCCGGCCGACCCCGGCGCCAACACCGCCGGCCTGCCCGCCATCGGGCGCGACCCCGACACCGACCCGGAGAAGCGCCGGGTCGGTGCCTACGTCCTGCTCACCCTTGCCGTGCTGGCCGTCATCGGCGGTCTGATCTTCGTGGGCATGAACTACCTGGGCAAGGGCACACCCACCCCGCCGGCCCAGGTGCTCGTGCCCAAGGTCGTCGGCCTCCAGCAGGCCGTGGCCCAGCAGACCCTCGCCGAGAGCCAGCTGCGGATGCAGTCCAACCCGACGGCCAGCGACAAACCGGTCGGGGAGGTCGTCGCCCAGAGCCAGGACCCCGGCGCAAAGGTCGACCCCAACACGATCATCAACGTCGAGGTCTCCGCCGGCCCGGACTCGGTGCAGGTTCCCGACGTCTCCGGCCAGTCACTCGAGCAGGCCCGCATAACCCTCACCGACGCCCCCTACAACTTCGTCATCGCCACCCAGAACCAGGAGAAGAACGACTCCACCTTCGACAAGGGCCAGGTCGACTCCACGATCCCCGCCTCGGGCCAGGACGCGGCCCCGAACTCGACGATCACCCTGGTCATCTCCACGGGCAAGGTGACCGTTCCCGACGTCACCGGCGAGATGTCCTCCCAGGCCTACTCCGAGCTCCTCGCCGCCGGCCTCACCCCGGTGGTCGTGCAGAAGGAGTCCCCGCAGAAGCAGGGGACGGTCATCGCCCAGAAGCCCACCAAGGGCCTGCTCGACCGCGACGCCAAGGTGACCATCACGGTGGCGATTCCGGTCACGCCGACCCAGACGACGACCAGCCCGACCCAGACGACGACCACCACCCCGACCGACACCGGCACTGCGACGGGCACCTCCACCGGGACCGGGACGACCGGCCCGCTCCCGACGACGCCCTGAGCCGCAGGCTTCGCGGTCTGCCGGCCTCAGCCGGCCGAGCCTGCTGAGCCGACCAGGGGAGACAGGCCACGGGCGGCCTCGACCGCGCCCGGCATACCGGTGAGGACGAGCCAGTTCGCGAGCAGCCGGTGACCGCCGACGGTGAGCACCGACTCGGGGTGGAACTGGACCCCGTGCAGCGGGAGGTCACGGTGCCGGACGGCCATGATGATCCCGCTCTCGGTGTGCCCGATGGCGAGGAGCGCGTCGGGCAGGGTCGGCGGGTCGATCGTCAGCGAGTGGTAGCGGGTCGCCGTGAACGGAGAGGCCAGCCCGGCAAGGACCCCCGTCCCGTCGTGGAGGACCTCCGAGGTCTTGCCGTGGAGCAGCTCGGGCGCCCGGCCGACGGTCGCCCCCATGACCACACCGAGCGCCTGGTGGCCGAGACACACCCCGAGCATCGGCTGGGCCCGCTCGGCACACGCCTCGATCATCGCCATCGACACCCCGGCCTCCTCGGGCGTGCCTGGGCCGGGAGAGACGAGAACCCCGTCGTATGCCGCGGCCTCCTTCGGCGTGACGGCGTCGTTGCGCACGACGTGACAGTCGGCGCCGAGCTGCTCGAGGTAGCCGACGATGGTGAAGACGAAGCTGTCGTAGTTGTCGACTACGAGGATGCGGCTCATCGGTGGTCTCCCATCAGTGGTCTCCCACAGTGACATCGTTGAAGGGCATGTGCGGCGCGAGCCACGGGAACACCCAGGTGAAGCAGACGGCGAGCACGGCAAGTATCAGCACGAGGCAGATCAGTGCTCGCACGAGAGGTGGGCCGGGCAGCAGGCGCCAGAGCGCGGCATACATGACGGGTCAGCCGCCCTTCGGGGGGGTGAGCGTGCCGGCCGGCAGGCCCTGCGCGCGGGTGTAGGCGTGGTCCAGCCTGGCATGCACGACGTAGCGCTGCGCCGCGCTGAACTTGGGGTTGCACGAGGTCATCGTCATCACGGCGATCGTCGGCGCGACCCCCGGCTTGCTCGGGACGGGGTCGATGACGTCGACCTGGGTGGGCAGGACGATCTGGTGGTCGGTCACGACATAGACGTCGTATGCCGTGCGCGTCTCGACGACGATCCGGTCACCGACGCGCAGGGTGTCGATGTCGGCGTACGGCTTGCCGTAGGTCGTCCGGTGGCCGGCGGTGGCGAAGTTGCCGACCTGACCGGGCAGCGCGGTGCCGACATAGTGCCCGATGCCCCGGTCCAGCACGTCGGCCGCGGTGCCCTCGTGGACCGGCCGGACGTAGCCCTTCCCGAAGCGCGGGATCCGCACGAGCGCGAACGCGTCGCCGAGGTTGGCCGGCTTGGGCTTGGCACCGGGCTTCTTGGTCGGCGGTGCGGTGTCGAAGGAGTGCTCGATCGCCTGGACCTGGGCCGCCTGGTCCTTGTTGGCGACGACGTCGGTCCACCACAGCTGCCAGGCGAGAAAGGCGAAGAGCAGTAGCCCTGCCGTGATGCACAGCTCACCGATGAACGACACGATGGCCGCCGCGACGCGGACCCGCGCGCTGGGGTGGGCGGGCTGCGGCTCAGCTGCCTGTTGCGGCATACGTCATCTTGATCGAGCCGGAGAAGGCCGGGAAGGTGAGGTTGCTCGACGTCTTCACGTCGTAGCCGAGCTGGGCGACCGCGACGTACTCGCGGTAGAGGCTGACCTGCGGGTCGGTGACAAGGGCATCGGACATGGTTGCACGGTCGCCGATCGCTCTGATCACGAAGGGCGGGGAGTAGACCCGGCCCTGGAGGATGAGGGTGTTGCCGACGCACCGGACCGCACTCGTGGCGATGACCCGCTGGTCCATGAGCATCATCGCCTCGGCACCGCCGCGCCACAGCGCGTTGACGACGGCCTGGACGTCCTGCTGGTGGACGACGATGTCGTCGACGCCGAGGCCGTCGGGGATCTGGTCGCCGCGCAGCGGTGAGTCGTTGAGCGAGACCGTGATGCCGGGTCCTTGCACCGGGGTGCGGCCGACGGTGACGGCGAGCGCGTCGGCCTTGGTCTGGAGCCGTTTGAGGTCCTGGTCGAAGGGCGCCGAGGACTTCTCCAGGGCATCGACCTGGGCCTGGGTGGCGTCCAGCTCGGCGGCCCGGAGCTGGTTGGCGCGGGTCTGCTTGCGGATCAGGTCGGGCAGGTTGGCGGTCGTCGAGCGGAGGTCGGCCCCCTTGGCAGCACGTGAGCTGGAGGAGAACAGGGCGCCCGCCACGAGGCCCACGACGGGGACCAGCACCCCCCACCGCGTCAGCCTGCCGCGCACCGTCATCGCCATCAGCCTCTACGCTAAGGCACGTCAGTCATGAGCAAGGAGAGTGTCCTCGTGCCCGAGTCCAAGGGTCGGTCCAAGCCGGCGTTCACCCCGCCACCCGCGGCGCAGAAGGTCAAGGTCGGCAACCCGCAGTGGTTCGTGCCGCTCATGTGCGGACTGATGGTGCTCGGCCTGCTCTGGACCGCGACGTTCTACATCAGCGGTCAGCAGTGGCCGATCCCGCAGATCGGGCGCTGGAACCTGGGCATCGGGTTCGGCCTGATGCTGTCCGGCTTCGCGATGACGACCCGCTGGCGCTGACGACCCGGGCCTCACGTCATTTCTGGTTTCTGCACCGTGGCGCAGATCTTTTGGGAGGCTTGTCCTGAACCCGGTGTCGACCGGGCGACCCCGGACACTCACGGGACGTTATCCACAGGGGTTATCCCCATTGGGGATGAAATGACAGCCGTGTAAGTCAGTCGTGCTGCTCGTATGCCGGTCAGCCGGCGACCGCGTACTTGACGACCGTTGCGGCCACGAGGAGCAGCAACATTCCGGCCAGGCCCGCCCACTGGAGGTTCGGTCTGGGTGGGCGACCGGCATACGCGATCACCGCCGCACAGGCCGCGCCGACGATGAACCCGCCCACGTGGGCCTGCCAGGCGATGCCCGGGATGGTGAAGCCGAGCACGGCATTGATGGCGAGGGTGGCGTACATGCCGGTCGAGCTCCGGCCGAGCCGCCGGTTGAGCACGAGGAGCGCCCCGAACAGCCCGAACACCGCGCCCGACGCACCCACGAGCCCGGTGTACCAGAGTCCGTAGTCGCCGGCCGCGACCTCACTCTGGGTGGGTGGGCTGGCGATGAGAAGGAACATCACCGAGCCGCCGAGGGCGCTGGCGAGGTACATCGCGGCGTACTTGGCCCGACCGACGAGTGGCTCGAGGTAGGAGCCGACGACGAACAGCGCGTACATGTTGAACACGATGTGCAGCACGAAGCTGCGGTCGTGGGCGAAGGCCGAGGTGACAAAGCGCCACGGCTGGGTCTGGCCGAGGAAGGGCGCGAAGGCGACGTCGTCGGCGAACCCGGGGCTGACCAGCTCGGCCAGCCAGATGACCACACAGATCGCGATGATCGTGTAGGTCACGACCGGCCGTCCGCCCGACGCGCGCCCGCCGAAGACGGCGCGCGTGGGCCGAGTCGTCCTGGCCTGCTCCTTGACGCAGTCGACGCACTGGACGCCGACGGCAGCCGGCCGCTGGCACTGCGGACAGGTCGGGCGGTTGCACCGCTGGCAGCGGACGTAGGCGACCCGGTCCGGGTGCCGCGGGCAGACCGGCTCCGGCTCCGGCTCTGAGCCGGCGGCGGGCCCCACCGGTTGGTAGGGCCCGCCGCCGGGTGGAGTCGTCACGGGTTCTCGGCGTCAGCTGATCTCGACCGACTCGATGACGACGTCCTCGACGGGACGGTCACCGGGGCGGGTCTGGGTGCCGGAGATCTTGTCGACGACCTCGCGGCTCGGGGCGTCAGCGACCTCGCCGAAGATCGTGTGCTTGCCGTTGAGCCACGGGGTGGCGCCCACGGTGATGAAGAACTGGGAGCCGTTGGTGCCCTTGCCGCCCCGCTTGCCGGCGTTGGCCATGGCGAAGAGGTACGGCTTGTCGAACTGGAGGTCCGGATGGATCTCGTCGTCGAAGTTGTAGCCGGGGCCGCCGACGCCCTGACCGAGGGGGCAGCCGCCCTGGATCATGAACCCGTCGATGACCCGGTGGAAGACCAGGCCGTCGTAGAACTTGGTCGGGTTGGTGCGGCCCGCGTCGTCCTTGTACTCGCGCTCGCCGGTGGCGAGGGTCGCGAAGTTGTCGACGGTCTTGGGGGCCTGGTCGGGGAAGAGGGTGACGTTGATGTCGCCCAGGTTGGTGTGGAGGATCGCCTTGGTTGCCTTCATGAGCCCAAGTCTCGCACGCGAGCACGGGCGGTCAGGATGCCGTATGCCGTGCTCACAGGGCAGGATGGACGGAACGCACGCGACCACGAAGGAGATTTGACGTGTTCCGCACCAAGAGCAAGACCGAGGTTCTCAAGGACGCCGCCTCCGACTACGCCGGGACGGCCTCCGACTACGCCAGCTCGGCCTCCAGCTATGCCGACGCGGCCAGGGACCGTGCCTCCGACCTGGCCGGCAGCGCGTCGGACCGCGCGTCCGAGTTCGTCGACCGGGCCCGGCCGCACGTCCAGGACGCGATCGACGCAGCAGGCCCCAGGTTCGACAGCGCCAAGCACACCTTCGTCGACGAGGTCCTGCCCAAGGTCGCCGAGACCCTGGCCACTCTCGCCGCAGGCGCGGCCACTGCTCGGGCCCAGGCCAGCGAAGCCGCCGGTCGCGCGCCGGAGGCCCTGGCCGTGCTCAAGGGTGACGCGGTTGCCAAGCAGAAGCACGGCGGCGGCAAGCTCCTCGCACTCCTCGGTCTGGCCGGGCTCGGTGCGGTCGTCGTCGCGGTGCTCAGGAAGAGCAAGGCCAAGGACGACCCGTGGGCCACACCGGCCTACTCGCCGCCGGCCACCGGTCGCGCCTCGTCGCTCGATGACTCGGTCACCGACACCGCGTCGGCGGCCAAGGAGCCCGCGGCCGACGACGACGTCGCGGCCGAGGAGACCGACGACCCGGGCGAGGTCAGCACCGCCACCTTTGCGGCCGAGGACGACGCCGACCCGCTGATCGGCGAGTCGTCCGACGACGATGCTGCGGAGGGCGAGACCAAGGACTGACCACCGCCTGTTCCTCCGCCGGTGCCGCGGTCATGGGGGGCCAGGAGGGCCTGAGAGGGTGTCGGCATGCGTGCGCTGGCCTATGACACCTTCGGCGGTCCGTTGACGGTGCGCGAAGTCCCCGATCCCGTCGCGCCGCCCGGTGGCGCGGTCGTACGGGTCGTGGCCACCGGGTTGTGCCGCAGTGACTGGCACGGCTGGATGGGCCACGACTCCGACATCGCCTCGTTTCCGCACATCCCGGGGCACGAGCTCGCGGGCGTCGTCACCTCCGTGGGTGAGGGCGTCTCGGAGGAGTGGCTCGGGCAACCGGTGACCGCACCGTTCGTCTTCGCCTGCGGCGACTGTGCCGTCTGCCGGGCCGGCGACGGTCAGGTCTGCCCGAGCCAGACCCAGCCCGGGTTCAGCCATCCCGGCTCGTATGCCGAGTACGTCCAGATCCGTTCTGCGGCAACGAACCTCGTCGCACTGCCGGCAGGGGTGTCACCCGGGCTGGCGGCCGGGCTCGGGTGCCGGGTCGCTACCGCCTATCGCGCGGTGACCGCCCGGGGCCGGGTGACCGCAGGTGAGTGGGTGGCGGTCTTCGGGTGCGGCGGGGTGGGTCTGTCGGCGGTCGCCATCGCGGCGTCGCGCGGCGCCTCGGTCGTCGCCGTCGACGTCTCCGAGGCGTCGTTGGAGCGGGCGCGGGTCATGGGTGCCACGGAGGTCTTCCTCTTCGACTCGACTGTGGTGCAACGGATCCACGAGCTCACCGGGGGCGGCGCGCACGTGGCGATCGAGGCGATCGGCTCGCCGGCAGCCTGTCGGGACTCGGTGCTGTCCCTTCGTCGGCGTGGTCGCCAGGTCCAGGTCGGGCTGCTCCCGCCGGTTGTCGGGGCAGCACCGGTTCCCATGGAGAGGGTCATCGCGTGGGAGCTCGACATCCTGGGCAGCCACGGCATGGCGGCCGCGGACTATGCCGATCTCCTCGATGACCTCGCGTCCGGGCGGCTCGCGCTCGACCACCTTGTGGCAGAAGGTGACCCGCTCTCGTTGGCCGAGGCTGCCGACGCGCTGGTGACGATGGGGGAGAGCCCATCGGGCGGCATACGGGTCATCGACCCGACCCGCACTGCTCCCACCGGTCCATGAAGCGCGCCCTCCTGCCGTCGGCCGCCCTGCTCTGGGGTCTTCAGATCTCGTTCCTCAGCCCGTCGCTCGCGTTGGTTCTCGTCGCGCTGCTGCACCTCACGCCGGGCCAGGTCGGCTGGCTGCTCGCGGCATACAACGCCAGTGCGTTCCTGGCGGCCGTCGTCGTTCCGCGCTGGGCGGATCGGCACGGGGACTACCTGCGGCCGATGGCGATGGCCGCGACGCTCACCGTCGCTCTCACGGGCGCCTTGGCGGTCGCGACCACGGTGCCGCTCGTCCTGGTGGCGCTCGTCGTCCTCGGTGGGCCCGCCGGGGTCGGGGTCTCGATGTTCTTCGCCCACCTGCGCCACGAGGGTGCGACCAACACCGAGGTGGTCAACGCCCGGGCACTCATCTCGGTCGCGTGGGTCGCCGGGCCGCCGCTCGCGACGCTGATCCTCGGCGCGTCCGGCAGCCACGGGGTCCTTGCCGCGATCGGGGCCGTGGCCGTGCTCAACCTCCTCACCACGGTGCTGCTGCTGCGGATTCGTCGGCGGCGGGCCAGTGTCGAGGAGCCGCACGACTCCCCGGTGACAACCCGAGTGGCGTCGCGCTGGGGTCTGGGCCTGCTCATCGTCGCGTTCCTGGCCATGCAGGGCGGGAACGCCGCCGGCGTCGCGGTCATGGGGCTGTTCGTCTCCAAGGGTCTGGGCCTGCCGGTGTGGTGGGCCGGGGTGATCCTCGGCGTCGCGGCCGGGCTGGAGGTGCCGGCTCTCATCCTCATCGGCCGGCTGGGTCGCCGGTACTCCAACCTGCGCCTCATCGCGTCGGGGACCGTCGCGGGAACCGCGTACTACGTGGTGATGACGCTGGCCTCCGGAGCGTTCGGCCCGTTCGGCTCATCACCGTGGGTGCTCGTCGGCGCGCAGGTCCTCAACGCGTGGTTCTACGCAACGGTTGCCGGTGCCGGGCTGACGCTGTTCCAGGAGGTCATCCCTGGACCTGGCGCAGCGTCCGGGACCTACTCCAACGCGGCTCGGCTCGGTGCCGTCGCCGCCGGCCCGATCATCGCCACGGCGTCGCTGACCTCACTCGGCTACGGCAGCGTGTTCGCCATCGGGGCGGTGACCACAGTGCTGGCGCTGGTTCTCGTGGTGCTGTCGGCCCGGGCCTTCCGGATGGCGCGCGTCGTCTGAGGGCCGCGGGTCAGCTCACGCTCGACCAGGTGGAGGGGGCGATGACCCACAGCACCTCGGCGGTCCGTGTGGGGCTGGGGTTGTGCCAGGTGTGCGGCTCGCGGCCGGAGAAGGTGATCGAGTCGCCCGCCCGCAACAGCTCGGTCCGACCGGTGAAGACGACGACGACCTGTCCCTTGAGGACGTGGAGGACCTCGACCTCGGCGTTGAGCGTGTAGAGGTCGGGGCCGCCGCCGGCCAGGGGGTCGACCATTGACCGGACGAGCTGGAGCCGCGGCTGGTTGCGCGGGGTCAGGAGACGTTCGTCGACACCGACACCGACCAGCTGGACCTGGGGGGCATCACGTTGCCGCACGACATCGGGCGTCGGCGCGGCGAAGGGCTCACCGATCGGGAGGGTCAGGACCTCGCAGATCGCGACCAGGGTGGCGACGCTCGGTGACGTCCGGTCGCGTTCCAGCCGGCTGACGAACCCCTTGCTCAGGTTGGTCAGCTCCGCGACCTGGTCGACGGTGAGCCCCTGGCGGAGTCTGGCGTCGCGCAGCCGGGGACCGATGTGCAGACCCGCGAAGCCGGCTTCGTCCGCCACCGCGCCACCTCTCGCCTCGACTGCCTCGAGCTCTTCACCAAGAGGGTAGTTCTCTGGTAGGTATCTGTCGTTTACCGCTGTGCAACGAACCTCTCCGAGGAGACCGATGGCCGCGACGACCGACGACCAGCCCGACGTGGTTGGCGAGGTGCTGGCAGCGGCCGACCACCTGGTGGGACGATTCGGGTCTCACGACACCGCGGCATACTTCGCCTGCTTTGCCGAGGACGCGACGTTCGTCTTCCACAACCATCCCGCCCGCCTCGGGAGCCGCGCGGAGTGGGAGGCACTGTGGCACCAGTGGGAGACCGAGGACGGCTTCCGAGTGGCGGGGTGCCGGTCGAGCGACCAGGCGGTGCAGGTCGTCGGCCCGGACCTTGCCGTCTTCACCCACTCGGTGGAGACCGACGTCGTCCTCGGCGGTGATGCAAGCAGGTCCCAGGAGCGGGAGACGATCGTCTTCCAGCGTCGGCCCGGGGGCTGGATCGCCGTGCACGAGCACCTCTCGCCCGCGCCCTCGGCGCCTGGAGCCGGATCGTAAATTCTCCGTTTCGGTGCGGTCCCAGGGGTTGTGCGGCAGGAAACGCGGGTTCACCCTAGGTCAACGCGCATCGCACGCCGGGTGCCTGCCGAGCCAAGGAGCAGCCCGATGACATCGACGGCCGTCGAAGGAACCGCCTCTCGCCCGCTCATTGAGGTGCGGTCCATCGACTGGGTGCCCGAGAACGAGCGCCACGGCAAGCTGTGGCACCAGTTCCCGCTCTGGTTCACCGGCAACTTCCAGTACTTCTCGATCCCGATCGGGTTCATCGGGCCTTCGATGGGCCTGTCCTTCTGGTGGACGGCGCTCGCCGGGACGCTCGGGATCCTGATCGGCACCCTGTTCATGGCGTTCCACGCCTCGCAGGGCCCGCAGCTCGGACTGCCGCAGATGATCCAGTCTCGTGGCCAGTTCGGCTACCGGGGAGTCGTGATCCCCCTGTTCGCCACGCTGTTCACCTATCTCGGCTTCAACGTGGCCGACCAGGTCCTCGTCGGGCTCGGCCTGAACGCCGCCTTCGGCTGGAACCAGCTGCTGGTCGTCGTCGCCTCGGCCGTGATCGCTGCGGGACTGGCGATCCTCGGACACGACTGGCTGCACCGCGCCTTCCGCACCGCTCTCGTCCCTCTGCTCCCGCTGACCGCGGTCCTCACCATCGGCGTGCTCCTCGGTCACGGCGGCGGCTCGGCTCCCCACAACCCCGGCGCCTTCGGCTGGGTGGCGTTCATGGCCCAGCTGTCGGCCGCTGCGGCATACAACATCACCTACGCCCCGTACGTGTCGGACTACTCCCGCTACCTCCCGCACGACACCAAGCCGGCCAAGGTGATCGCCTCGGTCTTCCTCGGCGCCAGCGGCGCGGCGATCTGGCTCATCGTGCTCGGTGCCTGGATGGCGATCCGGCTCGGGGCCACCGACGGGCTGGCCGGCCTCCAGCTCGCCGGCAACAACGTCTTCGGCCACCTCGGCAGCATCGTCGCGGTGCTCTCGGCGCTGGCCATGGTCGCCACCATGGGGATGAACGCCTACGGCGGCGCCCTGACCGTGCTGACCGCGATCGACTCGTTCCACAAGATCACGCCCACGCCGATCGCCCGGATCATCGCGATCCTGGGGCTCACCGTCGTGTGGTTCGTGATCGGCGAGTCGATCAGCGCCGACGCCGTGGGAACCGTCTTCGTCACCCTCACCCTGATGCTGTACCTCCTCGTGCCGTGGACCGCGACCAACCTCGTGGACTTCTTCGTCGTGCGCCGCGGGCACTACACGATCTCCGAGCTGTTCCGGGCTGACGGGATGTACGGCGTGTGGGCCTGGCGAGGTCTGACGGCATACGGGGTCGGGTTCGTCGCCGAGATCCCGTTCATGGTGATCCCCGACGAAGGGTCGTTCCACTTCACCGGACCGCTGGCCAAGGCCCTGGGCGGGATCGACCTCGCCTGGGTGGTCGGGCTCATCGTCACCGGGGTGGTGTACTGGCTGCTCAGCCGGACGATCGACCTCGCAGCGGAACGGCGCGTGGAGGAGCAGGCCGCTTGACGACACCGAGGAGGGCGTGAGCTGATGGTGGCCCGACAGGTTCCCCGGCCGTCCGACCTGCGCCCGCTCCTCCGGTTCCGGGCACCCCGCCTGGACCGCAGGGCCGCCCGGCTAGCGGACGCCCAGACCATCGACGACCTGCGCCGCATCGCCCGTCGGCGGACGCCCAGGGCGGTCTTCGACTACGCCGACGGCGCGGCCGAGGCCGAGATCTCGATCGCCCGCGCCCGGCAGGCGTTCGAGGACGTCGAGTTCCACCCGCACGTGCTGCGCGACGTGGCCGAGGTGTCCACGGGCCGTCAGGTCCTCGGTGGCCCGGTGTCGCTGCCCTTCGGCATCGCGCCCACCGGCTTCACCCGGATGATGCAGACCGAGGGGGAAGTGGCGGGTGCGCGCGCCGCCGGGCGACACGGCATGCCGTTCTCGCTCTCCACGGTGGGGACCACCTCCATCGAGGACGTGGCCGCGGCAAACCCGCACGGGCGCAACTGGTTCCAGCTCTACATGTGGAAGGACCGCGACAAGTCGATGGCGCTGGTCGACCGGGCGGCTCGGGCGGGATTCGACACGCTGCTCGTCACGGTCGATGTCCCGGTCGGCGGAGCACGGTTGCGAGACAAGCGGAACGGGTTCTCCATCCCGCCGGCGCTGACTCTCCGGACCGTTCTCGACGCGCTCCCCCGGCCCTGGTGGTGGTGGGACTTCCTCACCACCGAGCCACTGTCCTTCGCCTCCTTCGACCGCTGGCCCGGGACGGTCGGTGAGCTGCTGGACACGATGTTCGACCCGACCGTCGGGTTCGACGACCTCGCGTGGATCCGGGACCAGTGGCCCGACAAAGTGGTGGTCAAGGGCATCCAGTCGGTCTCCGACGCCCGCCGGGTCGCCGAGGTCGGCGTCGACGGGATCGTCCTGTCCAACCACGGCGGGCGGCAGCTGGACCGGGCGCCCATCCCCTTCCACCTGCTGCCGTCGGTCGTCCGAGAGGTCGGCTCGTCGTACGAGATCCTGCTGGACACCGGCATCCGATCCGGCGCTGACATCGTCGCGGCCCTGGCGCTGGGAGCTCGGTTCACGCTGGTCGGGCGGGCCTACTTGTACGGGCTGATGGCTGGCGGGGAGGCCGGCGTCGACCGAGCGATCGAGATCCTCGCCGGTCAGGTCACCCGCACGATGCGGCTGCTCGGCGTGACCAGCCTGGACGAGCTCGAGCCCGGCCACGTGACCCAGCTCCAACGCCTCGCCCCCATCCCGCGCGAGCAGTAGGCCGATAGGTCACACGGTTCAGATCCACGTACGCGAACTCTTGGCCGCGAAAGCCCACCCATGCGGTCGCCGACTTCGCATCTCCGACGTTCGTAGTCGAGTACAGCGGTTACTGAGCCACCCAGCCATAAGGCCTTCTCGGCCACCGGCCGCTGATCACCCGACCCGTTTGAACTCATCGAACCGAGCGGCGAGGCGATCCTGATCGGGCCGGTCCTTCGGCCGGCTTGGTACCCAGAGGTTCCGACGGTCCATCTCCTGCAAGCCGTATCTCAACATGGGGCCGTCGACCTCGAGGAGGACTTGCTCATTGATGTGCACCACGTAGTCGGGGGAAATGCCTAGGATTCTCTCGTCGTACGCGGCATGGTGGATCTTGCAGAGTGCTAGGCCGTTCGTGACAACCGGCAGGCCTTGGTCATCAGAGTCTGCGGTGATGTGTGCGGCATCGAGGAGCGGTGCCTTCTGCAGCTGGCAGACGGCACACCTCAATGCATATGCGCTCAGCACGCGGGAGCGGAACTCTGGTTGGTGCATACGCTGCTTGACCACGCGTTCGGCGTACCGGCGTTGATCCTCCGTGAGATGCGCGGGGTCAGGTAGGAATCGAAGGCTCTCGTCCAGCGCGAGTAGGAACCGCTTCTGTTCGGGCTCCTCTTTCACGACATAGACAGGCATGATCGGCACGAATCGACCGTCGGCAACTTTGCGAAGCATCACGATCGGAAGTCCGAGATGCATGGCCTCGCGAAGCTTCGTGTTGGAGCCTCGGGTTGGGTCCTGACTCGACGGACGCTTCTCGTACGAGTACCGATACAGCGAGTCCCCATGGTCGCCATCGTCGTATTCGCTGACTGGGTCGCTGATGATCGTGAGAGTGGCGGCGTACGACTGCGGATTCCAGATGCCTTTACTGGTATCGATCAAGCGCTCGGGCCCCCACCCGAAGTCCACTCTCGTGAGCCACTCGCGGGTGAGAACTGCCCTCTGCCCGAACTCCGTCGCCAATCTGTGCATGAGGGCCTCACGCTTGGAGAACTCGTCCGGAAGATCCGCCATGAGCGCCAGGATGTCAGAGTTGTCGTGTCTCTGTAGGCAAGTCAGAGGGCCCTGCGATGGGACTGTTGAGACGGATCCGCGACGCGCCTTCGCGGAGATCAAACGGGCTGCTTGTCAGGGGACCGCCACAACGGCAAGGAAAGCGCCGTTCCCGACGGTGGCCGAGATGAACGCGCGGCTCGCATGGCCATGCGAGCCCATCCTCTCGATCCAGAAGACCCGGGCCCCAGAAGCGCCGCCACGAGGTGGAAAACCACGAACCCGCCCCCGGATCACTGGACTGGCACGCGGACAAGGTCCTTGGGAACGGGATCCTCGTGGTTCGTTTCCCAGGACCTTGTTGACTCCGGGCCTAGTGGCCGCTGGTGCGGCCTGGCGACTGGATCTCCCTTTGTCTCGGGGCGGGACAGACGACCCGCCAAACAGAGGAAGACCGGATGAAAAGCGTGTCCGGGTCCTTCGTCGTTCTGTGGAGCCAAGGGGACTCGAACCCCTAACCCCCTGCTTGCAAAGCAGGTGCGCTACCAATTGCGCCATGGCCCCGTTGTCGCCTGCCAGCGTGACCGGCTGGCATCCGACGCGGGTGTGGGCCTATCGGCCCACTGGGTGAAATCTGGGTCTAGCTGTCGGAGGACGAGGAGCTCGACGGGGGCGTTGCCGTGGCCTCGTGCCACAGGTTCTGCTCCGCCTGCTGCTCCTTGATCTTCCGCTGCACGAACACGGCTCCCGCAGCGGTGGCTACGAGCAAGAGAAGTTTCTTCATGCTTCGATCCTGCCTTGGGAGGGTGCGTGAGTCCAGCCAGCTGCTGGGAGGGTGGGCCTAAGAGGACTTGAACCTCTGGCCTCTTCCTTATCAGGGAAGCGCTCTAACCGTCTGAGCTATAGGCCCGTGCCGTGACCGGCTGGACGAGGTTACCCCACCGGCATACGGACCTCAAAAACGGTGCCGTATGCCGGGGAGAGACTCGCCAGGCAACGCGCGCTCAGTCGTCGGTCAGGGTCAGCTGGAGACCGCCGACCAGGGCCGAGCACACGTTGTAGAGGAAGGCGCCGAGCGTGGCGATCGCAGTCATGATGACGACGTCGAGGACGGCGATGACGATCGAGAGCGACACGACCCGGCCGAAGCCGACGAAGTCCTTGATCGACACCGGCTTGGTCGTCGCGCCGGCCAGGACCTGGCTGATCATGCTGTCGATCTGGTCGAAGACGCCCATGCCGGCCAGGATCGTCCACAGCACGGCGACCATGACGACCATCGCGATGCCGAGGGCCACCGACAGCAGGAACGACATCTTCATCGCCGACCAGGGGTCGATCCGGCTCACCGTGAGCTTGACCCGGCGGCCACGGTTGACCGTGACCTGGGCCGGGCGCGCGGCGCCCGCAGTGCCCGAGGCGCCGGTTGCAGCCACACCGGACGTCGGCACGGGCCGGGTGGTTGCGGCGGATGGGCTGGTCGACCCGGCGGACGCGGCGCGTGCCGTCATCCCGGTCTCACCTGTGGTGCTCACTCGCTACCTCCCGCGTCGGGGCCGGACTCCCCGGACTCCGGAGTCTCCGGGTCCATCGAGCCATTGTCACCCACAGACGGTACGTCATCACCATCGGACACGGCGTTCGTGCTGCTCGCGGGCGCATCGGCAGGGTCCACCTCCGCCTCGGGCCGCTCCGGGTTCTGCGCCACGGCCACGACGATGTCGCCCGCGCCGGGGTTGGCGAACTTCATGCCCTGGGTGTTGCGACCGCGACGGGTCACCGAGTCGACCTTCATCCGGACGATGTTGCCCTTGCCCATGACGACGAGGACCTCGTCGTCATGGGCCACGGTCAACGCCCCGGCCAGGTCCCCATTGCGCTCGGTGATCTTGGCGACGGCCACCCCGAGACCACCACGGCCCTTGGCGTTCCAGTCCGAGGCGGGAGAGCGCTTGGCCATGCCGTTCTCGAAGACGACGAAGACGTCGGGGTCCTCACCGGCGGGGATGACCGACATCGACAGCAGCGAGTCGTCGCCACGGAACCGCATGCCCGTCACACCGGACGTCGCCCGGCCCATCGGGCGGAGCTGGGCGTCGGTGGCGTGGAACCGCACCGACATCGCCTTGCGCGACACGAGGAGCACGTCGTCCTCCGCCGAGCACAATGCGGCGCCGATCAGCTCGTCGCCCTCGCGGAGGTTGACGGCGATCAGGCCGCCGGTGCGGGGCGAGTCGTACTCGGTGAGCCGGGTCTTCTTGACCAGGCCCGCCTTGGTCGCGAGCAAGAGGTAGGGCGACACGGCATACGAACGCAGGTCGAGGACCTGGGCGATCTGCTCGCCCGGCTGGAAGGCCATCAGGTTGGCGACGTGCTGGCCCTTGGCGTCACGGCCGGCGTCGGGCAGCTCGTAGGCCTTGGCGCGGTAGACCCGGCCCAGGTTGGTGAAGAAGAGCAGCCAGTTGTGCGAGGACGTCGTGAAGAAGTGCTCGACGAGGTCGTCGCCTCGCAGCTGAGCGCCGCGCACGCCGCGGCCCCCGCGGCCCTGGGAGCGGTAGAGGTCGACCTTGGTCCGCTTGGCGTAGCCGCCCCGGGTGATCGTCACGACGACGTCCTCCTCGGGGATCAGGTCCTCCATCGACATGTCGCCGTCGTAGAACTCGATCTTGGTCCGCCGGTCGTCACCGAACTTGTCGACGATCGTCGCGAGCTCCTCGGAGACGATGGTCCGCTGCCGGTCGGGCCGGGCCAGGATGTCCTGGTAGTCGGCGATCTGGGACGCGAGCTCGTCGTGGTCGTCGATGATCTTCTGCCGCTCCAGAGCGGCCAGCCGGCGCAGCTGCATGTCGAGGATCGCGCGCGCCTGCAGCTCGTCGATCTCGAGCAGGGCGATGAGTCCGTCGCGGGCCTCCTCGACGGTCGCCGAGCGCCGGATGAGGGCGATCACCTCGTCGAGCTGGTCGAGGGCCTTGAGGTAGCCGCGCAGGATGTGGATGTCGGCTTCGGCCTTCTTCAGCCGGTATGCCGTGCGCCGCTGGATGACCTCGATCTGGTGGTCGACCCAGTGCCGGATGAACGCGTCGACCGGCAGCGTCCGCGGCACCCCGTCGACGAGGGCGAGCATGTTGGCCCCGAACGTGGTCTGCAGCTGGGTGTGCTTGTAGAGGTTGTTGAGGACCACCTTGGCGATCGCGTCGCGCTTCAGCACGATGACGAGGCGCTGGCCGGTGCGCCCGGAGGTCTCGTCCCGGATGTCGGCGATGCCGGCAAGCCGGCCGTCCTTGACCAGCTCGGCGATCTTCTGGGCCAAGGTGTCCGGGTTGACCTGGTACGGCAGCTCGGAGACGACCAGGCAGGACCGCCCTTGGATCTCCTCCATCTCCACGACGGCCCGCATGATGATCGAGCCGCGGCCGGTGCGGTAGGCGTCCTCGATGCCCTTGCGGCCCATGATGAGGGCGGCGGTGGGGAAGTCGGGACCCTTGATCCGCTCCATCACGGCCGCGAGCGCCTCCTCGCGCCCGGCCTCGGGGTTGGCGAGCATCCACTGGGCGGCGTCGGAGACCTCGCGCAGGTTGTGCGGCGGGATCTGGGTGGCCATGCCGACCGCGATGCCGGACGAGCCGTTGACGAGCAGGTTGGGGAAGCGGGCAGGCAGCACGTCGGGCTGCATCGTCTTGCCGTCGTAGTTCGGGACGAAGTCGACCGAGTTCTCGTGGATGTCGCGCACCATCTCCATGGCGAGCGGAGCCATCCGGCACTCGGTGTACCGGGGCGCGGCCGCCGGGTCGTCACCAGGGGAGCCGAAGTTGCCCTGCCCCTGGACCAGCGGATAGCGCATCGACCAGTCCTGGACGAGCCGGACGAGGGCGTCGTAGATCGCCGAGTCACCGTGCGGGTGGTACTGGCCCATCACGTCGCCGACGACCCGGCTGCACTTGTTGAACCCGCGGTCGGGCCGGTAGCCGCCGTCGTACATGGCGTAGACGATCCGTCGGTGCACCGGCTTCAGCCCGTCGCGGACGTCGGGCAGCGCACGGCTGACGATGACGCTCATCGCGTACTCGATGTAGCTGCGGCTCATCTCGGTGTTGAGGTCGATCGGCTCGACGGCGTCACCGATGCGGGGCGGCTGCTCGCTCATGAATTCCCTTGTCCTACAGATGTTTTGGTCGGTAGTTCAGTCGGCACAGTCCGTATGCCGGGTGCCGACGTTTCACGTGGAACGTAAGAGGCCGGCATACGGACCGAGGTTGTTAGATGTCCAGGAACCGCACGTCGCGGGCGTTGCGCTGGATGAACGAGCGACGGGACTCGACGTCCTCCCCCATCAGGACGGCGAAGAGCTGGTCGGCCGCCGCCGCGTCGTCGAGGGTGACCTGGAGGAGCACCCGGTGGTCGGGGTCCATCGTGGTCTCCCACAGCTCCTGGTAGTCCATCTCACCCAGGCCCTTGTAGCGCTGGATGCCGTTCTCCTTGGGCAGCCGGCGACCCTTGGCCTGGCCCTCGGCGATCAGCCCGTCGCGCTCCCGGTCGCTGAACGCGAACTCGTGCGGGGCGTTGGACCACTTGATCCGGTAGAGCGGCGGCTGGGCGAGGTAGACGTAGCCGATCTCGATGAGCGGCTTCATGAACCGGAACAGCAGGGTCAGCAGGAGGGTCCGGATGTGCATGCCGTCGACGTCGGCGTCGGCCATCAGGACGATCTTGTGGTACCTGGCCCGGGCGATGTCGAAGTCCTCGCCGATGCCGGTGCCGAACGCCGAGATGAGCGCCTGGACCTCGTTGTTGGCCAGCGCCTTGTCCAAACGGGCCCGCTCGACGTTGAGGATCTTGCCGCGGATCGGCAGGATCGCCTGGGTCTCGGGGTTGCGGCCACGGACGGCGGAGCCACCGGCCGAGTCGCCCTCGACGATGAAGACCTCCGAGCGGGACGGGTCCTTGGTCTGGCAGTCGCGCAGCTTGCCCGGCAGGCCGCCGGACTCCAGCAGGCCCTTGCGGCGGGTCGCCTCGCGGGCCTTGCGGGCGGCCATCCGGGCAGCGGAGGCCTGGATGGCCTTGCGGACGATGTCCTTGCCCTCGCCCGGGTGCGCCTCGAGCCAGTGCCCGAACGAGTCGGTCATCGCCCGCTGGACGAACCCCTTGACCTCGGAGTTGCCGAGCTTGGTCTTGGTCTGGCCCTCGAACTGCGGCTCGCCGAGCTTGACCGAGATGACGGCGGTGAGGCCCTCGCGCACGTCGTCGCCGGTGAGGTTCTCGTCCTTGTCCTTGAGCAGGTTCTGCTTGCGGGCGAAGTCGTTGACCAGCTTGGTCAGTGCCGCCCGGAAGCCCTCCTCGTGGGTGCCGCCCTCGTGGGTGTTGATCGTGTTGGCGTAGGTGTGGACCGACTCGCTGTAGGAGGTCGTCCACTGCATCGCCAGCTCAAGGGCGAGCGACTTGGCCTCGTCCTCGACCTCGATCGAGATGACGTCGGGGTTGACCGGCTCGGACTTCCGGCTCTTCACCAGGTAGTTGACGTAGTCGACGAGCCCGCCGTCGTAGCGATACGAGACCTTCTTGGCCTTGGTCGTCTTCTTGCCCCCGGTCGCCGTGACGTCCTCGGAGTCCTCGACGTCGGCGATGTCGTCGTCGATCGCATCCAGGTCGACGTCGTGCTCGTCCGCCGCGTCGGTGGTCGGGGCGACCCGCTCGTCGACGAGGGTGATGGTCAGCCCCTTGTTGAGGAACGCCATCTGCTGGAACCGCGCCCGCAGCGTCTCGAAGTCGTAGTTGGTCGTCTCGAAGATCTGGTCGTTGGCCCAGAAGGTGATGGTGGTTCCGGTCTCTTCGGTGGCCTCCATCTTCTCCAGCGGGCTGACCGCGACGCCGTTCTCGAAGGCCATCCGGAAGGCGTTGCCCTTCTGCCGGACGGTCACCTCGAGGCGGACCGACAGCGCGTTGACGACCGAAGAGCCGACGCCGTGCAGCCCACCGGACACCTTGTAGCCGCCACCACCGAACTTGCCGCCGGCGTGCAGCTGGGTGAGGACCAGCTCGACCGCGCTCACGCCCTCGATCGGGTGGATGTCGGTAGGGATGCCGCGACCGTTGTCCTTGACCCGGACGCTGCCGTCGGCGCGCAGGGTGACGTCGATGTTGTCGGCGTGCCCGGCGAGCGCCTCGTCGACGGAGTTGTCGACGATCTCGTAGACGAGGTGGTGCAGGCCGCGCTCACCGGTCGACCCGATGTACATGCCGGGGCGCTTGCGAACGGCCTCCAGGCCCTCCAGGACGGTGATCGCCGCAGCGTCGTATGCCGGTGAGTCGTCCACCGCTGCCGGGGCGACCTCGAGCGGCGTCACGATCTCGGCGACGACCGGCTCGATCTCGTCGGGCTGGTCCTGGGGGTTGGGCATGCTCGAGGCCACGGTGCTCCTTCGGTGCGGCTACTACGGTGAACTGCAGCAGACCGGGCGTCCTGGTCGCGGGCACGCGAGGTCTGGACGCTGGACGTCCGGAGCTCGGCGGGACCTTGGTCAGGTGCCCCTGCCCGGCATACGAGCGCATGCGCGGAAGAGGCCGCTGTCTGGCTCCCCAGTTTAGCGGTCAGTACCGACAAACCTCGCCTCAGGAGGCCCTTGAAGGCCGATTTGGGCCCGAATGGGGCTCGGTTTGGACTCCCCACACGCGCCCCGGCCCCAGAACGCCCCGGTGAGCCGTCCTCGACGACCGCGCTTCCCAGCTTCTGCTAGCAGAGGTTGGGTCACTCAGCACAGGTTGCAACCTCTGCTGAGTGACCTGACGTCTGCTAGCAGAGGCTGGGAAACGGGGGGCGCCAGCCCGGCCAGGGGCCTTAACGTGGAGCGATGACGATGGCATGGGGCGGGCGATGACAACCGGGCCGTGGCGGGTCGACTTCATCCCGGACGTGGCCTCGTTCGAGGAGGTCGCGGGACCGCTGCTGGCGGCCGATCCGGTCGGTTCCACCGTCATCGCGACCCAGGTGGAACGCGCACGGGCCGCCGGGGCGGTCTCCCCGATCGACCCGTCCACGCCGATCAACCCGGACGACCCGTGGTGGGGGGTCGTGCGCGACGAGCGGGGAGAGGTCGCCGGGCTGGCCATGCACGCCGACGGGTACCGCCGCTTCTGCTACGTCCTCGGTATGCCGGACGGCGCGGCGACTGCGCTGGGACGCGCCATGGCCGATCGGGGCGGCTACATCCACGGCGTCAACGGGGCTCGGCCGGCCTGCGACACCGTCGCTGGCATCCTCGCCGAGCAGGTCGGCCGCCTCGTCGTCATCACCGTGCACACCCGGCTGTTCCGCTGCGACGCCGTGGTCGCGCCGCCACGACCGGCCGGGCGGCTGCGCCTCGGCACCCACGACGACCTCGACCTGGCCACCGCTTGGTGGGCCGCCTTCCTCGCCGATGCCGATGCCCAGGGCGGCCGCACCACACCCTCCGAACCCGTGCATGACGTCCGGGCCGCCGTGCAACCCCGGATCGACGACGGCTGCCTGTGGTTCTGGGAGGACGAGCACGGCGAGCGGGTGCACCTGACGGCCGCCAACCCACCGGCATACGGCGTCTGCCGGGTCGGCCCGGTCTACACGCCAGCCGACCACCGCGGTCGGGGCTACGCCGCCGCGGCCGTCGCCGAGGTCACGGCGGGGATCCTCGCGGCCGGCAACGTGCCCTGCCTGTTCACCGACCAGGCCAACCCGGTGAGCAACAAGATCTACGAGCGGATCGGCTACCGGGCAGTGACCGACATGGCCAACCTGCGGATCACGCGCTGACCCCTCACTACCGTTCGGCACCGTTCAGGACCCGTTCAGGTCGCCCGTGGGGACAATGGCCTCATGCCCAAGATCGCGGCGCCGACCGTCGCGGAGCACCACGCGATCAAGCGTGCCGAGATCGTCGACGCCGCCGTCACCATCCTGGCCGCTGAGGGTCCCGTTGCCGTGACCCCGGCCGCTGTCGCCGCCCGGGCCGGTTTGGCGCGCAGCAGCGTCTACCAGTACTACGGCTCGACCGGCGCGCTCATCGGTGCCGCCATCGAGGAGATGTTCCGTCGGGCCGTGGTCACCCTGGACCAGGCGGTCACCGGCGCCCGAACCCCCGAGGCACGGCTCACGGCATACCTCGAGGCATCGTTCGACGAGGCCCTGGCGGGCCATCAACCCCTGGCGGCGCTCACCGACATCGTGATGCCTCGGGAGTGCCTCGTCCGGGTGATCGAGCTGCATGCACGCCTCGTCGACCCGCTCGTCGCCTCGCTCACCGAGCTCGGTGTCGCGGATGCTGCCGGGACTGCCGGCCTGATCGGCGGCATTGTCAGCGCGGGAGCGGCGCAGGTCGGTCGTGGAGAGCCGCCCGCACGGGTCCGACGTCGCGTCCTGGAGTTCGTCCGGCGGGCGGTCTCGCCCGTCTCCCCGGCCTGACCGGACAGACCGGTCCAACCCGGGCAGCCCCTACCCGTAGGTGTCCCGGGGGCCCCGACCGTCGCTGATCTTGCGAGGCCCCTTGGACCACGAGGGAGCACTCGGGCCTACGATCCGCAGCTCGGTGACCACACCCTCCCCCGCCTCGCCGGCCAGCCGGGTCAGCAGGCTCGAGGCGAGCAGCCGCAGCTGGGTGGCCCACGCCGTCGACTCGGCGCGCACGACGAGAAGGCCCTGCTCGAAGCTCACCGGTGCGCAGTGCTGTGCGATCTCCGGGCCGACGATCTGCGGCCAGCGGCCCAGGACCGACCCGGCCGCCACGTCGATGCCCCAGCCGCGCTCCGCAATGAAGGCCTCGACCTCCTCCCCGAGGGCATGGAAGTCCCGGGCGTCGTCGCGACGACGGTCGAGCGGCACGTCCTTGGCCCGACGCCGAGCCGGCTTCGACCCCGGTCGAAGTCCCTTGCCGCGGGCCACTGCACGAGCCCGGGCCAGGGCGGCGGCCGCCGCGTCGCGGACGTCGTCCGGGGTCGGCTCGCCCGCGACGGAGGGCGGCTCGGACGGCATACCGGCAAGCCTATGGTCGCCGGGCCCGGCACGGACCGGCACGGCGCGGCTCCGCGGGCCGGCGCGAGGCCGACCCTAAGGTGGCGCCGTGGGGAGCCAAGGGCCACAGCCAGCACAGCGGGTGGTACTCACCGTGCGTGGGCGGCGGGCCGCCGCCGGGGCAACGGTTGCGGGCCTGATCCTGGTGGGTCTCGGCGTCCATGCCGTCTGGCCCGGCGGACAAGCGCAAGCCGGACCGCGTCCACAACCCACGACAGCGACCTCCACGGCTGCACGCACCACCCCGGCAGCCACGACCTCGACCGTCAAGACCGCCAAGGCGACCTCGAGCGGAACAACGGCGACCCGAACGACCACCACAACCACCGCCCCAACCACCGCCACGACGACGACCTCGCCCGTTGAGGGCAACGGCAAGATGCCACGCTCCGGGCTGGCCGGCTCCAACCGGTTCACCGCATCGACGGTCTCCCTCCCGGCCGCGCGGCACACGACGGTGACCCACACCTATGTCGTCAAGGTCGAGTCGACGGTCAAGGACGCCCCGAACGACGTGGCCACCCGGATCGAGAAGATCCTCAACGACCCACGGGGCTGGATCGGCTACCACGGAGCTAGCTTCGCCACCGTCTCCGATCCGACCCAGGCCGAGTTCGTCATCTATCTCGCGGCACCCCCGACCGTGGACCGGATGTGCGCCCCTGTCGGGACGATCGGAACCTGGAACTGTGAACAGGGCAAGAACGTCATCCTCAACTCCGACCGCTGGTTCCTGATGACGCCGACCTACTCCGACCTCACCGACTACCGCGCCTACATGGTCAACCACGAGATCGGCCACTTCCTCGGCCTGGGGCACGTCGGCTGCCCACTCCCGGGCGCGCGAGGGCCGGTCATGATGCGCCAGAGCATGGCCCTGGACGGATGCGTCCGCAATGCCTGGCCACAGCTCGAGGGCTGAGCGAGTCAGGCCGGCTCCACTGGCTCCACAGTCCCGAGGGTGACTGAGTAAGTCTGTCCCACAAGGGATTTGGGCACGTCCTCGGCAACCGCTGCCGTGATGAGCACCTGCTCGCAGTCGACGATCAGCTCCGCAAGGCGCCCGCGTCGGCCGGTGTCCAGCTCGGCGAACACGTCGTCGAGGATCAGCACCGGGTCGTCGCCCAGGTCGTGCGCGAGCAGTCGGTATGCCGCGAGCTTGAGGGCGAGGGCGAAGCTCCAGCTCTCCCCGTGGCTGGCGTACCCCTTGGCCGGCAGATCACCGAGCCGCAGGACGACGTCGTCGCGGTGCGGCCCGACCAGGGTCACCCCCCGCTCGACCTCCTCGCGCCGGACCTCCTCGAAGGACGCGATCAGCTCGTTCTGCAGCTCGGTGATCTCCGGGACCTCACCAGCGGCGATCCGCTCGGCGGTCGCCTGCCGCAGGGACGACCGGTAGGTCGCCTCGGCTGCGGAGACACCCGCGCTGACCTGCTCGTATGCCGTGCCGACGTGCGGTCCGAGGTCACGCAACAGGCGCAGCCGCGCGTAGAGGAGCTGGGCACCCACTCCCGCCAGCTGGGCGTTCCACACGTCCAGGGTGTGCAGGGCGTCGGCGCGTGCGGCGTCCGGGTTCTCACCCTCGGCGAGCGCAGACGAGCGACGAGGCGCACCGCGATTGCCTCGTTTCAACACCGGGGCCGCCGACTTCAGCAAAGCGTTGCGCTGCTTGAGGATTCGGTCGTAGTCCGAGCGCACTCCGGCCCACCGCGGCTGCCGGGCAACGAGCAGGTCGTCGAGAAACCGGCGTCGTTCGCCGGGGTCGCCCTTGACCAGGGTGAGGTCCTCGGGGGCGAAGAGGACGGTTCGCAGGGTCCCCAACACGTCCCGGGGTCGGGTCAGCGGGGAGCGGTTCAGTCGGGCCCGGTTGGCCCGCCCGGGGTTGACCTCGATCTCGACCACCGTCTCGCGCCCGTCGCGGACGACGGCGCCGCGGATGATCGCCTGGTCGGCCCCGAACCTGACGAGGGGCTGGTCGGTCGCCACCCGGTGGCTGCCGAGGGTCGCCAAATATCCGATCGCCTCGACCAGGTTGGTCTTGCCCTGGCCATTGAGCCCGACCAGCGTCGTGATGCCGGGGGTCAGCGGGAGCTCGGCCGCGGCATACGACCGGAAGTTTCCGACCGAGAGGTGACGGACGTGCAGATCAGCCGCCGGCCTTCTTGGCCGCGGCCTTCTTGGCGGGCGCCTTCTTGGCCGCCTTCTTCGCGGCCGGGGCCTTGGACCCGTTGGCCCTGCGCAGAGCGTCGCCCTCCTCGATCGTCATCACCTGGTGCCCGCCGAACCCGCCGCGCAGCGCCGCCACGGCCTGCATGGTCGGGCTGGTCTCCTGCCGGGAGGCGAACCGGGCGAAGAGTGAGGCCGAGATGACCGGCATCGGGACGTCGAGGGCGATGGCCTCCTCGACCGTCCACTTGCCTTCCCCGGAGTCGACCGTGTAGTCCGAGACGCCTTCGAGGGTGGGGTTCTTGTCCAACGCCTCGACCATGAGGTCGAGCAACCAGGACCGGACGACGGTGCCACGGCTCCACGCCTTGAAGGCACCGGCGACGTTCTTGACGATGTCCTTGCGCTCGAGCAGCTCGAAGCCCTCGGCGTATGCCGCCATCAGGCCGTACTCGATGCCGTTGTGGACCATCTTGGTGTAGTGCCCGGCGCCGACCGAGCCGGCGTGGACGAAGCCCTCGTCGCGCGGGCCCTCGGGACGCAGCGCGTCGAAGATCGGCATGCCTCGCTTGACGTTGGCGTTGGTGCCGCCGACCATCAGGCCATAGCCGTTCTGGAGTCCCCAGATCCCGCCGGAGACGCCACAGTCCATGTAGCCAATTCCCTTGGCCTTCAACAGCTTCTCGTTCTCGAAGTCGTCGGTGAAGCGGCTGTTGCCACCGTCGATGACGAGGTCACCGGGCTCGAGGAGGTCGGCGAGCTGGGCGATGGTCTGCCTCGTGATCTCGCCGGCGGCGACCATGGTCCACACCACGCGCGGGGCCTCGAGCTTCTGGACCAGCTCGGCGAGGGACTTGACGTCGGACACCTTGGGGTTGAGGTCGTAGCCGATGACCTCGTGGCCGCCGCGGCGGATCCGCTCGCGCATGTTGCCGCCCATCTTGCCCAGACCGATGAGTCCCAGCTGCATGTCTGCTCCTTGGTGCGACGGGCGTCTGTCGACGCGCGGATCGTGTGTGTGTGACTTCAACTCCGGGTGAACGCTACCAACGCGGCAACAGCCTGTCCTCAGGAAGCGAACCGGACCGGCATGAGGACGTAGCGATAGGACGCGTCCGCCTCTCCGTCGGCCTCGGCCTGACCGGAGAGGACCGCCGGTCGTGAGGGCTGGGTGAAGGAGAAGCGGCTGTATGCCGTGCCGACCGCACCGAGCCCGTCGAGGAGGAAGTGCGGGTTGAAGGCGATCTCCAGCTCCGGCCCGGTGAGGGTCGACTCGACGGCTTCGGAGGCCTGGGCGTCGTCGCCCGTGCCGGCCTCGATCGTGAGCTGGCCGTCGGTGAACTTCAACCGGACCGGGGTGTTGCGCTCGGCGACGAGGGCGACTCGCTTGACCGCCTCGACGAGCTCGGCGGTCGACACGACGGCCTCGGAGTCCACCGACGTGGGGAAGATCGAGGAGACCTTGGGGTACTCGCCGTCGAGCAGCCGGCTCGTGGTCCGTCGGGAGCCGGACTCGAAGCCGACAAGGCCGTCGCCACCGGCGGAGCCGCCGAGGGAGAGGTCGACCTTGCCGGACGCGCCGAGCGCCTTGGCCGTCTCGGAGAGGGTTCGGGCCGGGATGAGTGCGACGTGGCTGGCGTCGGACTCGGTGGGGTTCCAGGTGAGCTCGCGCATCGCCAGGCGGTACCGGTCGGTCGCGAGGAGGGTCATCTTCTCGCCCTCGATCTCGACCCGGACGCCGGTGAGGATCGGCAGCGTGTCGCCGCGGTCGGCCGCGATGGACACCTGGGCGACGGCTTGGGTGAAGACGTCGCCGGAGATGGTCCCGCTCGGTGCCGGGCTGGTCGGCAGCGTCGGGTACTCGGCAGCCGGCATGGCCAGCAGGCTGAACCGGCTGGAGCCACAGGTGACCTGGACCTTGTTGCCCTCGGTGGACACGTCGATCGGCTTTGCGGGCAGGTTGCGGGAGATGTCGGCGAGAAGGCGGCCCAGCACCAGGACGGTTCCGCCCTCGGCCACGTCGGCCGGGACGGTGATCCGGGCCGAGACCTCGTAGTCGAAGGCCGACAGGGTGAGGGTCCCCTCGCCGTCGGCCTCTATGAGCACGCCGGCGAGCACCGGCACCGGCGGCCGGTTCGGAAGCCCACGGGCAACCCAGGTGACCGCCTCGGCCAGAACGTCGCGTTCGACCCTGAACTTCACGGCATACCGCCCTTCGTGGCCCGCGGCACGCGGGCACCCATGCACCTGATCAATGGACTCGTGGTCGGGCGTCGGCAAGGACTGGTGTCTTGACGCCCGGGGCACTGACCTTAGCCGTATGCCGCGTTCCTGCGGTAGCCGACCGGGCGGGGTGCTTGACGTTCTTTACCGGGCGTTTCCCGGGTCGGGTCGTGATCGGGGTGATCCATGGACCTTTGAGGGTTCATCGTCATCTTCGGCGGTGTGGACGGTGTGGAGAAGTGACGACGTCGCAGGTCAGCAGCCGGATCGGGGTGTGGACAGTCGGTGTGGCCGGCTGCGGACGACGGAGTCGCTGTCGTGGACGACCGAAGTCGTCCACGACCCGTCCCCCGATGAAGGCACGTACGTCCCCACGTATGACCTGGTTGTCCACAGTTGTCCACAGGTGCTGTGGACAACCACCTGTAGTGATGGTCATAACGGACATAACATCTCCACATATCCATCCACAGTCGGTGGATGAAGGAGCCCGCCGGGTGGAGTTTGGGGGTGGTTCAGGTTACGGATCGGCGTCGATGACCCCACAACCTGTGGACAACATGTGGACGACGCGATCAAGACTGGGAGTCCGGGGAGTCCGGGGGGAAGGCCAGGGCGGCAGCCAGGTCGACGACCGCAGCGAAGTGTGCGTCTCGGTCCGTGGCCAGGTCGGGACCGTGGTGTTCGAACAGCTCGCTGCTCACGGCGCCGAGAACCAGGGTCCAGGCCGTCACGCCACGCAGGAGCTCGGTGGGCGACAGGTTCGCGCCGAGGAACATTGGGTCCTGGAGCGTGTCGGCGAGGCTGGCAGCACCGAGCTCCTGCGTCGCCGGGTCCACGCCGGGCAGAGGGGGGGCGTCGAGACCGGAGAACAGTGCGATGAGGTGGGCGTCGACCCGCGTGCCGGGTCCAGTCGTCCGCTCGGCGGGGGCCGTGTAGCCGGGGACGGGGGAGCCGAAGATCAGCGCGTGCTCGTGGGGGTGTGTCAGCGCCCACCGTCGGGTGGCTGTGGCGATCGCCGTGAACGCGGCCCGGGGTCCGCTCGCCGGCTGCTCGGTCTGCTGCCTGGCGAGGGCGGCGTCGACGGCGTCGGCCAGATCGTCGTAGGCAGCGACGATGAGGAGTGTGAGCAGGTCGTCGCGACCCGCGACATAGCGGTAGAGCGCCGAGGGCACCATCCCCAGGTCCCGAGCGACTGCGCGCAGCGAGAGCGCCGCCGCCCCGACCTCGGCGAGGTGCCTTCTGCCCACCGTGAGGATCTCCGCCTCGATGGCGGCCCGGTTGCGCTCGCGGATGCCGGGGACCCCGGTCGTGCTCGTCGTCACCCGGTGATCCTCGCACATGGACAGAACATCAGCCACAAATGAGAACATCATTCTTGACAACCCGCATCCGAGCGTCGCACACTCCTCTTGTAAGAACAGTGTTCTCAGATTCTCCCCTCACGAGAAGGTCCACGCCATGACCGAGCCACTCCCCACCGACCCGGGTCGGCCGAACCAGCGGTACCTCCCACCGACCAAGTCCATGGACGTTCGTTTCAACGAGGCCGTCGGCTGGCTGGCTGCCCACGGCGTCAGCCTCTACGGCTCGCGCATCCTGGCTGTCCGCGGCCGATCGAGCGGGCAGTGGCGAACCAACCCGGTCAACCCGCTGACCGTCGACGGGCAGCGGTACCTCGTGGCTCCTCGCGGACACACCCAGTGGGTGCGCAACATCCGGGTCGCCCGCGGCGGCGAGCTGCGCCTGGGTCGCCGCGCGGAAGCGTTCACCGTCGAGGAGGTCCCGGACGCCGACAAGACCCCGATCCTGCGCGCCTACCTCAAGGCGTGGGGCTGGGAGGTCGGCCGGTTCTTCGAGGGCATCGACAAGCACTCGAGCGACGCCGATGTCGCCAGGATCGCGCCCGGCTTCCCCGTCTTCCGGATCCTCCCCGTCCGCTGATCCCGAGACCCGGGGAGGTCTCCCTGGTCCCCCGCAGCCCGTCGACCCCAGGGACCGCGGACCCCCTCCGACCTACCTTCTGCTAGCAGAGGTTAGGTTTCTGGGTGCGTCGGGCAGGGAGAGGGGAGCGCCCGGCATACGGATGAGTTCGTATGCCGCACAACAGTTTTCGCGCAAGGAGCCGACCCGACCCGGTCGGCGCGCGCCGCCGCCGGACCCACTGACGAGCGCCCGAAACCGGGCTCAGCGGGACTGTTGCTTGATCCGGTTGGTCAGCTCGGTGACCTGGTTGTAGATCGCGCGTCGCTCGGCCATCAGCTGGCGGATCTTCTTGTCGGCGTGCATGACCGTCGTGTGGTCGCGGCCACCGAACTGCTGGCCGATCTTGGGAAGGGACAGGTCGGTCAGCTCGCGGCACAGGTACATCGCGATCTGGCGGGCGTTGACGAGCACCCGGGAGCGGGAAGAGCCCTGGAGGTCCTCGACGGTGAGCCCGAAGTAGGCCGCCGTCTGGACCATGATCGTGCCGCCGGTGATCTGGGAGGCCGAGTCGCTGGGGATGAGGTCCTTCAGGACGATCTCGGCCAGGCCCATGTCGACCGGCTGCCGGTTGAGGCTGGCGAACGCGGTCACCCGGATCAGGGCGCCCTCGAGCTCGCGGATGTTGGTCGAGATCCGGGAGGCGATGAACTCCAGCACGTCGTCGGGGACCGAGAGCCGCTCCTGGATCGCCTTCTTGCGCAAGATGGCGATCCGGGTCTCCAGGTCGGGCGGCTGGACGTCGGTGAGCAGTCCCCACTCGAACCGCGAGCGCATCCGCTCCTCGAAGCCGGACAGCAGCTTCGGAGGCACGTCGCTGGTGATGACGACCTGCTTGTTGGCGTTGTGCAGCGTGTTGAAGGTGTGGAAGAACTCCTCCTGGGTCTGCACCTTGCCCTGCAGGAACTGGATGTCGTCGATGAGCAGGACGTCGACCTCGCGGTAGCGGCTCTGGAAGTTGGCGGCCTTGTCATCGCGGATCGAGTTGATGAAGTCGTTGGTGAACTCCTCGGAGTTCACGTAGCGCACCCGCACATGCGGGTAGAGGTTGCGGGCGTAGTGGCCGATCGCGTGCAGCAGGTGGGTCTTGCCCAGCCCGGACTCGCCATAGACGAAGAGCGGGTTGTAGGCCTTGGCCGGCGCCTCGGCGACCGCGACCGCCGCTGCGTGGGCGAACCGGTTGCTCGCGCCGATGACGAAGGTGTCGAAGGTGTACTTGGGGTTGAGCCGGGTGTGCTCGATGAGCTCGGGCACCGGCTTCTGGCCGCGCTGCTGCCGTTGGGCGACGAACGTGGTGTCAGGCGCCGAGTCGATCGTGTCCTGGGCCTCGTAGTCGTCCTCGTCATCGCCGTATGCCGCGTCGTCGCCGCCGGTGAGTGGCCGCACCGACGCCAGACCGCGGGTGGGCGGTGCAGGGTGGGGCTCGGTGAGCGAGGCGTCGACGGTGACGGCGAGCCGGATGTCGTGGCCGTACTGGTCGGCGAGGGCCTGGGACAGCTGCCCGCGGATCTTGGTCTCGACCACGTCCTTGGTGTAGTCGTTCGGGACGGCGATGAGGGCGGTTCCGTCGATCAGGCCGATCAGCTTGGCGAGGGAGAGAAAGGCCCGTTGCTGCATGGGGATGCCGTCGGCGTCCAGGGTGTCCAGAGCGGTCTGCCAGACGTGGGCATAACTTGTGTCGCCGTCGGGCACCGAACCTCCAACACCTCACTCACCCCGGGCCGTCCGAGGCTCGGGTGCACCCCCGAGAGGACGCAATCCACACCTTTGTCCACAGATTGTGGGTAAGGGTCACCGCACCGGTCCACCGGAGGCCCGGGAGGGGCCCCACCAGGGCGGGGGTTGAGAGGCGACGCTAACAAGGTGATCGGTCCCCGGCAACCCCGTCCACCGCCGCTTACCGATAAGTAGCCGCAATTTGTACCAGAACCTCGGCGTGTCGCGCTACCGATGGCGCGGCAGGGATGGAAAAGTTTGTGGGTTCTGGTCCTAATCGCCGTATGCCGTCTCGGCCGGCTCGCGCCGGCCTGGCCGGTTTGACCCCATCCGGGGCGGTCCCGTACCGTTGGGACGGCCTGTCCACACATCGGCCGTTCTCGCATGCCCGCGCCCGCCAGTTTCGGCGTGGGTTTCCGACGGCGGCCGAGCCCGGCCGGCCCACAGACCCGCACCACACAGATCCGTGCCTCGAGCACGACCCGGAGAAAGAACCGACGTGAGCAAGCGTACTTTCCAGCCGAACAACCGTCGCCGCGCCAAGACGCACGGCTTCCGCCTGCGCATGCGTACCCGCGCCGGCCGCGCCATCCTGGCGGCCCGTCGTCGCAAGGGTCGCGCCGAGCTCTCCGCCTGAGGCCCGCACCGTGCTGCCCGCGCGGCACAGGTTGCGGGAACGCGCCGACTTCGCGGCAGTGCTCAAGGGTCCAGGTGGGGCTCGAGCAGCGACACGACTGCTCGTGGTGCACGCCAACCAGACCGACACGCGGGCGGGTCAACCGCCGCGGGTCGGTCTTGTCGTCTCCAAGGCCGTCGGCATCGCGGTTATCCGCAACCGCACCAAGCGCCGTCTCCGCGCGCAGCTGGCTGCTCGCCTCGACGTCGTCCCTTGCGGGTTCGATCTCGTCGTGAGAGCCAATCCCATTGCAGGACAGGCGAACTCGTCCGAGCTGGGCGCAGCGCTCGACGTCTGCCTTCCCGCTGCGGTCGCCAAGGCGTCAGCTAGGCGGGCCTCGTGACCCTGGAGCGGACCCTCGCCTGGCCGCTCATCGCAGCGATCCGGGTCTACCAGCGCATCTGGTCCCCGATGCGACCGCCCACCTGCCGGTTCTACCCCTCGTGCTCCGCGTATGCCGTGACCGCCCTGGAGCGGTACGGCCCGGTCAGGGGAACCTGGCTGGCGGTCCGTCGGTTGTTCCGATGCCACCCGTGGAACCCCGGCGGCGTCGACCATGTCCCACCCAGGACCGACCGGCGACACCATGACCACCCGGTGGCCGCGCCGCACTGAGGGTCGCGGCATACGAACTTTGACCGGCCCAGCGATGGGCGAACAGGCGGCCAGGCCGCTCCCGAGGACAGGACAGCATGGGAAACTTCATCCAGACCATCTTGACGCCCATTGAGTGGCTCGTCGCCTGGATCATGTACGGCTGGCACCAGCTGTTCACGACGATCGGTATGCCGGAAGCTTCCGGCTGGACCTGGGGTCTGTCGATCGTCGGCCTGGTCCTCGTTATGCGGGCCGCCATGATCCCGCTGTTCGTCAAGCAGATCCACGCCTCGCGACGGATGCAGATCATCCAGCCCGAGCTGCAGAAGATCCAGAAGAAGTACAAGGGCAAGAACGACCCTGACTCCCGCCAGGCGCTCACGTCCGAGACGATGGAGCTGTACAAGCGGACGGGCACCAACCCGTTCAGCTCGTGCCTGCCGATCCTTCTCCAGTCACCGTTCTTCTTCGGGCTGTTCCGCGTGCTCAACGGCTTGGCCGACATCGCCCACGGCAAGAAGGACGCGATCGGCCCGATCACCAAGGTGGTCGCCAGCCAGGCCGAGTCTGCCGCCATCTTCGGGGCCCAGCTGTCTGCCAAGTTCACGACCGCTGCCAACACCAACACCCGGATCCTCACCGTCCTGCTCATCGTGCTGATGTCGGCCTCGACGTTCACGACGCAGCGTCAGCTGATGATGAAGAACATGCCGGCGTCGGCCCTGGACAACCCGTTCGCCAAGCAGCAGAAGGTGCTGCTCTACGTGATGCCGCTGTTCTTCGCGATCTCCGGCGTCAACTTCCCGATCGGTGTCCTGCTCTACTGGTTCACGACCAACGTGTGGTCGATGCTCCAGCAGTTCTACGTGATCCGCCGGATGCCGGCCCCGGGGTCCCCTGCCGACAAGGCCATGCGCGAACGGCACGAACGCCGGGGCAAGTCGGTCAAGGAGATCACCGTCAAGGGCCTTGCCACCGAGGCCGTCGGCCTCGACAACGGCGACAGTGCGCCCGAGAAGCCGACCAGTGGCCAGCGGCAGCAGCCCAAGGGCAAGAAACGAGCCAAGGGCTCCGGCCCTCGCCCGGGCGAGCAGAGCCAGGACGGTCCGACGGGCGGCAAGCGCGTCGACTCCGATGGCACCGACGCCGCTCCGCCGGAGCCGGCAGGCGCCTGACCTGCACGTTCCCGGGCTGGACGACCGCACACGCGGCGGTAGATCGGCCCCACCAGCAGCCCAGAACCCCACGACCCATGAAGCACCCAGGCCACTGAGGCCACTGCCCGAAGGAGATACAGCATGAGCCAGACCCACGAGGAACCCACTGACGTCGTTGCCGAGGCGCCACTCGCTGTTGACGGCGAGCTCGAGGCCGGCGTCGAGACGGTCTCCGTCGAGGAGGTCGAGGTCCCGGACGACGATGACACCGACGCCGATGGGGCGACAGCTGCGGCCGTCGATGAGGACGTGGACACTCAGGACTCCGAGACCGAGAACGAGGGCGACGAGGACACGAGCGGCGCGGCTGTGGACGGGGATAGCGACGCAGCCGAGGGCGCGACTGCCGCGTCCCGCCGGTCCCGCCGGGCTCCGTCCCGAGACCTGCTCGAGAAGGAAGGGGAGATCGCCGCTGACTTCCTGGAGACCCTTCTTGACATTTGCGACCTCGACGGCGACCTGGATGTCGACATCGACGGCGACCGGGCCGCGGTCTCGATCGTCGACTCCGACGAGGGCCGGGTTCCGCGCCGTCTCGTCGGCTCGGACGGCAAGGTCCTGGACGCACTGCAGGAGCTGACCCGGCTGGCGGTGTACTCCTCGACCGGTGAGCGGTCCCGACTCATCCTGGACATCGCCGGTCACCGGGCCGAGCGTCGGTCCATCCTGGTCGCCCAGGCACAGACCGCCATCGAGGCCGTCAAGAGCAGCGGCGAGAAGCAGGCGCTTGAGCCGATGAGCGCTTTCGAGCGGAAGATCGTCCACGACGAGGTGCTGGCCGCCGGTCTCCACTCCGAGTCCGATGGCGTCGAGCCCCGCCGCTTTGTCGTTGTCCTGCCGGTCTGACGAATGTTTCACGTGAAACATGGACGCTGAGCAGTTCGACGGGCCAGCTACACCGCCGCCTCCCCCGGAGGCGGCGGTTGTCGTTGGTCCTCACCTGGACCAGATGGCTGCCTTCGCCGCGATCCTGGCCGACACGGGCGTCAGCCACGGCCTGATCGGTCCCCGTGAAGTGCCGCGGCTCTGGGATCGACACCTGTTGAACTGTGCGGTGATCGCTGATGCGTTCCCCGAGAATGCCTGGGTCCTTGACATCGGCAGTGGAGCGGGCCTGCCCGGTCTGGCCCTGGCGATCGTGCGACCCGACCTACAGCTCACACTCATCGAGCCGATGCTGCGCCGGACCACGTGGCTCGAGACCACCATCGCCGATCTCGGCCTGACCAACGTGGACGTGCGCCGGGGGCGAGCCGAGGAGTTTCACCGGGAGCTGGCTGCTCCGTTCGCCACTGCCCGGGCGGTGGCGCGGCTGGACAAGCTGGCCCGTTGGACCTTCCCGCTCCTGGCGGCCGGTGGCACGTTGGTCGCCATGAAGGGATCGTCGGCTCCTACGGAGCTGGTCGAAGACGAGGCCACCCTGAGCCGACTCGGCATGGTGTCTGCGCGGGTCAGTGAGCACGGGGCCGACGTCCTACAGACGCCCGTGCTCACGGTCGACCTCGTCGTCGGAGAGTCGAAGTCAGCCGCCCGGAAGGCCAGACGGCGCCGCTGAGCTGGCTCAGGTGGCTGCGGTGTGCAGTGGACGCGGGACCTCAACCACTGACCGTGTTTCACGTGGAACGCTTCGCACCGTTGACCACGCAACGAGTTATCCGCAGGTTCATCCACAGTCTTTGTGCGTGCGTGACGGCGTTTATCCACAGCTAGACCCTCGGCGCTGGTTCGCGTTTGGCGTGTCTGTGCAGGGTGGGGTTTGATGGTGCGGTTGCCCTGCCGCCTCACCCGAAAGCGATGTGACCGTGACGGTCGAAGAAGCCACTCCCGGATACCGGGTGGTTGCGCGGGGGCTCGGCTTCCCCGGGCTACGGGCCGAACCCTCAAGCCCGCTCGGTTGGCCGGCGGTCGACCTGGATCCAGGGGCTGGGGAGATCCGACCAGATGTTTCACGTGAAACATCTGCAGATCAGGCCGCCGGGGCCGACCGTTCGCCGGATGGGGCGACCCGGGATCACGCGGTGGTCGAGCCGGAACCGGAGCCCCAGCAAGAGCCTGCGACGGAACCCGAAGCCGAACCCGCGCCGGAGCCCGCGCCAGTGGCACTGTCCGTCATGGACGGCATGTCGACCGACACGCCCCTCGCCCGTGCGCTGGTCGACACGAACCGCCGCCGGGATGCGCTGGCCACCCGCTCCTACCCCAAGCCGGGCCGGACCCGCGTGCTGACCGTGGCCAACCAGAAGGGTGGCGTGGGCAAGACCACGACCACGGTCAACCTCGCAGCCGCCCTGGCCCAGAACGGGCTTCGTGTACTCGTCATCGACCTGGACCCTCAGGGCAACGCCAGCACGGCGCTGGGGGTGCCCCACCACGCGGACGTACCGAGCATCTACGACGTCCTCGTCGACGCCAAGCCGCTCGCCAGCGTGATCCAGCCGTGCCCCGACGTCACCGACCTGTTCTGCGCACCGGCGACCATCGACCTGGCGGGCGCGGAGATCGAGCTGGTCTCCCTCGTGGCGCGTGAGCTGCGGCTGCAACGGGCGATCACCGCCTACCTGGAGTCACAAGGCGACGAGGAGCGACCGGACTACGTCCTGATCGACTGTCCGCCGAGCCTGGGCCTGCTGACGGTCAACGCGTTCGTCGGCGCCGATGAGGTGTTCATCCCGATCCAGTGCGAGTACTACGCGCTGGAGGGCCTGAGCCAGCTGCTCAAGAACATCGAGATGATCCGCACCCACCTCAACCCCAGGTTGCACGTGTCGACCATCCTGCTCACGATGTACGACGCCCGCACCAGGCTGTCGGCGCAGGTCGCCGACGAGGTACGCACCCATTTCGGCGCCCAGACGCTGCGGACGACCGTCCCCCGCTCGGTGCGGATCTCCGAGGCCCCGAGCCATGGTCAGACCGTCATCACCTACGACCCGCTGAGCACGGGCGCCCTGTCCTACCTCGAGGCGGCCGGCGAGCTGGCCGACCGCGGCGCACCTGTTGCGCGCGGCTGAGCGACCGGCAGCGAACACCCATCCCTGATCGACCGACCAGCAGGACAGGACGAACCGCATGAACGACAAGCGCCGCGCACTCGGCCGCGGGCTCGGAGCCCTCATCCCCTCCGGCCCGGCCGGCGGGGCCCGCCCCGTCGACGTGTTCTTCCCGGGCGAGACACCCGTCTCCGAGCACGACGGAACCGGGACCGACCTTTCGGACGGTACCCCGAACCTCGAGCGGCTGGACCACGCGGCGCCGGAGTCCGGGCCAGGGATCCGGACCGACCTCGCTCCGGTCCCCGGTGCCCGGTTCGCCGATCTCCCGGTCGACGCCATCCGACCCAACCCCAAGCAGCCACGCACGGTCTTCGACGAGGACGACATGGCTGAGCTGGTCCACTCGATCCGCGAGATCGGAGTTCTCCAGCCGATCGTCGTCCGGCCGGTCGACGACGCCGAGGACGGCGGGCCGGCATACGAGCTGATCATGGGCGAACGCCGATGGCGTGCGTCCCAGGCGGCCGGCAACGACACGGTCCCAGCCATCGTCAAGGACACCCAGGACGACGCGATGCTGCGCGACGCCCTGCTGGAGAACCTGCACCGCTCCCAGCTCAACGCCCTGGAGGAGGCAGCCGCCTACCAGCAGCTGCTCGATGACTTCGGCTGCACGCAGGAGGAGCTGGCGGGCCGGATCGGGCGCAGCCGCCCGCAGGTGTCCAACACGCTCCGACTCCTCAAGCTGCCGCCGCTCGTGGCGAGGCGGGTGGCTGCCGGTGTCCTGTCGGCCGGCCACGCGCGGGCGCTCCTCGGCCTGCCGGACCGGGCGGCGATGGAGCGGCTGGCTCAACGGATCGTCGCCGAGGGGCTGTCGGTCCGTGGCGTCGAGGAGATCGTGGCCGTGGGCAGTGACCAGGGCGAGGTCAGGCCACGACGTCCCCGCGCCGGCGGCCGGCACCCGCAGATGGACGACCTGGCCGCGCGCCTGTCGGACCGGCTGGAGACCCGGGTCGGCATCAACCTGGGGCAGCGGCGCGGCAAGGTGACCATCGAGTTTGCCAGCGTCGAGGACCTCCACCGGATCCTCGACGTCATGGGCCTGCGCGACCACGGCTGAGGCGCTTCACCCGACAACCTCGACCGCCACATGGTTTCTCACCCTGTATCGGTCTGGTTTATCGGGTGACCCGATAAACCAGACCGAGCGCAGGGTGTGGGTCAGCCGATGAAGTCTGCCAGCTCGCGGACGAGGATCGGCTTGGGCTTGGCGCCGATGATCTGCTTGACGACCTCGCCGTTCTGGAAGACATAGAGCGAGGGGATCGAGACGATGCCGTAGCGCGCGCTCACGGCGGGGTTCTCGTCGGTGTTGATCTTGACGACCTTCAGCTTGTCGGCATAGGTCGCGGCGATCTCCTCGACGACCGGGGCGACGGCGCGGCACGGGCCGCACCAGACGGCCCAGAAGTCGACGAGCACCGGCTTGTCGCTCTGCAGGACGTCGACGTCGAAGGTGGCATCGGTGGTCTCGGTGGTGAACGCGGTAGCGGTCATGTCTGTCATCTTTCCGTTCTCGGGTTGGCGGGGTCTGGGGTCGGGAAGGGGGCGGTCAGCCGACGACGACGAGCTCGGCGTCCTGCTGGTGGGCCAGGAAGCGCTCGGCGTCCAGGGCGGCGGCGCAACCGGAGCCGGCGGCCGTGATGGCCTGTCGGTAGGTGTGGTCGACCAGGTCGCCACACGCGAACACGCCGTCCAGGTTGGTTCGGGTGCTGCGGCCCTCGACGAGCACGTAGCCCTCGGGGTCGGTGTCGACGACGCCCTTGACCAGCTCGTTGCGTGGGTCGTGGCCGATCGCCACGAACAGGCCGGTCACGGCCAGCTCGCGGGTCTCACCGGTGACGGTGTCGCGCAGGGTCACCCCGGTCAGCTTGCCCTCGCCGTGCAGGTCGGCCACCTCGGAGTTCCAGGCGAAGGAGATCTTGTCGTTGGCGAAGGCGCGGTCGGCCATGATCTTGGATGCACGCAGCTGGTCGCGACGGTGGACGAGGGTCACCGAGCGGGCGAACTTGGTGAGGAAGGTGGCCTCCTCCAGGGCCGAGTCACCGCCCCCGACGACGGCGATGTCCTGGTCCTTGAAGAAGAAGCCGTCACAGGTGGCGCACCAGGACACGCCGTGTCCTGAGAGGACCTTCTCGGCCGGCAGCCCGAGCTCGCGATAGGCCGAGCCCATGGCGAGGATCACGGTGCGCGCGGCATACGTCGTGCCGTAGGAGTCGGTGACCGTCTTGACCGGGCCGTCGAGGGAGACCGTCGCGACGTCGTCGGTGATGATCTCGGCACCGAACCGCTCGGCCTGCCCCCGCATGGCGAACATCAGGTCCGGGCCCTGGATGCCGTGCTCGAAGCCGGGGAAGTTCTCGACCTCGGTCGTGTTCATCAGCGCCCCGCCCGCGGTCACCGACCCCTCGAAGAGCAACGGGGCCAGGTTGGCCCGCGCGGCGTAGACGGCAGCGGTGTAGCCGGCCGGTCCGGACCCGATGATGATGACGTTCCGCACGTCGGGTGCGGTCACGCTCGCGTCACTCACTGGCACTGTCCCTTGTGGTCGAGAGGGTCGCCGACCGCTAGATGCGGTGGTGTCTGGGTTGAACCGATCCTAGGCCCTGATTGTTCCGGGGCCAGTCCACCACGCGGACGGGGAGGTGGTCAGGGGATGCTGACCGGCCCGGCGAGGACCCCACAGGCCATCGAGAAGGCGTATGCCGTGCGCCCGGCTCCCTGTCCGGCGACGACGACCATCCCCGGCATGCCGTCGACCGACGCCAGGTCGACTGCCAGTGGCTCACCCGGGTTGACACCGTGCTTGACGGCACAGTCGCGTGCGCCGATCGGGGTGCCGATCCCGCCGACGGCGGGGCTCTCGGCGGCCAACGGCGGCACCGTCTTGCTCGGGTCGGGCGTCAGGGCCGCGGCCTGGGTGGCCAGCCCGGCGGTCGTGTAGCTGGCGCCGGTGCGCATGACCGTGACGGCCCCGGCCCCGGCCCCGGCCCCGGAGGAGTCTGCCCCGGACGAGCCGGCCATCACGCCCGCACGGGCGGGGGCGGCCGAGCTCTGACCCGACGAGGCCGAGCTGCCCCCCTGGAACGCTGCCGCGATCGAGGAGCCGCGGTCGTGGAGCAGGTTGGTTCCGGAGACCGTGACGATGCCGGCCACGGCGGCCGCCGCCAGCCAGGGCAGGACCACCCGGCGTCGCTCCTGGCGGGTCTGGCCGCGCAGGATGCCGTCGTCGCGGGTGGCATCTGCCTCGGCGAGCGGGATGACGGTCACCACGTGGTCGCCGCCACCGGCTTCTGCCGCGAGCGCCGCCTCGATCCGGGCGATGAGCTGGGCCGGCATCGGACCGGGGTCCGGGAGTGCACCGAGCAGCGCACGCACCCCGGTGGGGTCGTGCTCGATCGGCTGGTCGCCGATGTCGGAGATGCTGCTCACGAGGGGATCCTCACGGTGTTCGATGCTGGGCGAGGGGTGCGGCGCCCGACGACGGGCACCAGGCCACCCAGGGCTACGACGTGTCGTGGCTCGGGCTGGTTCCCTGCGGCGCGTCGGGTTCGGCCTCCGCGCCCCTGTTTCCAGGACCCCCACGCCCCTTCCGGAGGCCGAGCAGCTCGGCCATCGCCGCACGGCCACGGAAGCATCGGGACTTCACCGTCCCCTCGGCCACCCCCAGGATCACGGCGGCCTCCTGGACCGGCAGGCCTTGCATGTCGACGAGGACGAGGGCCAGCCGCTGGGCCTCCGGCAGCTTGGCCAGCGCCTCGCGGACGTCGAGGCGCACCTCGGCCGAGGAGTGCGCGTCGTGGGGGTCCGCGAGGTCGAACTCGGGCAGCTCGTAGGTCGGCTTGTCGCGGCGCAGCCGGTCCAGGCACGCGTTGACGACGATCCGGTGCAGCCAGGTCGTGAACGCCGCCTCACCCCGGAACGAGCCAGCGCGCCGATAGGCCGCGATGAACGCGTCCTGGACGCAGTCGGAGGCCAGCTCGGGGTTGCCGGTCGTCCGCAGCGCGACGGCCCACATCCGGTCCCGGTGACGACGGAACAGCTCCCCGAACGCGTCCGGGTCGCCCGCCACATGGCGGCGGACGAGCTCGTAGTCGGTGGCGTCGGCGATGTCCCCCAGCATCGGGCCCTCAGCCCGTGACCTTGACCTCGGCCAGGCTGGCACGGAAGCGGCCGCCGTCGCCGGGCGCCAGCTTGGTGAACCACACGATGAGGTAGCGCCCGGTCGCCCCGTCGGGCACCGGGAGGGAGGTCGCGTCGGTGCGGCCCTTGTCGACACCGACCTTGGTCGCGCCGTCCAGGGAGTCGGTCGAGGCGAGGTAGACGGTGTAGGCGGACGCGGTCGTCTCGTCGACCTCGATGGCCGAAGGGTGCACGGCGCTGCCGAGGTCGAGGATCACCCCGACACCCTTCTTGATCCCGCCCAGGCCAGCCGAGTTGTAGCCCTCGGACGTCCACACCGACTTCGGGTCGCCGTCGATGACCCGACCGACCGCGGCGTCGTTCTCGTGGCGGTCGCCCTGGGGGTCGAAGGACTTGGCACCGGTGATCGTGATTGGGGCGCCATTGGTGGCAGTGGAGGTGGTCGTGCTCGTGCTGGGAGTCCCCGAGCTCTGCGTGGTCTTGGCGGTGGCCAGGGAGCTCTGCGTCGTGTCGCCGCTGAGGCCCAGGTTGACGCCCGCACCCATCCGGCTCACGCCGTAGATGCCGAGGACCAGGGCCAGGATCAGCAGCCCCGTGACCAGGGCCAGGGCCAGCTTGGACTCGTCGTGGCTGAGCGGCTCGACCGCATCGGGGTCGATGAGCGGACCGACGCCGGCGGCCGGCGGGGAGCCGACAGCGAACACGTCCGAGCCGGCCTCGAGGGTGTCGGCCAACGGGACGCGGTGCTCCTCGGTCCACTCCGCAGCGGCGGCCTTGGCGGCGCGGCGCTCCTGGGCCCGGTCGACAGCGGTGCGGGCCAGGTCGCCCACGCGGCCGGACACGGCGGCGACGGCGTCTCCCGCCGCACTGGTTGCGCTCCCGAGGGCAGCGGCGACCGTGGCGCTGGTGGCGGGCCGGACCTCGGGGTGCGTCGGGAACTTGCGGGCAGCCGGCGCGGGGCCGCCTTCGGTCGAGGCGTCAGGCTGGTCCTCGTATGCCGTGTCCTCGGTGTCGGGGTCGCCGATCCCCTCCGCGGGAGCGGGGTCGTCGGCCGGGGTCGGGGCGGCGGTCCCGGCCTGGGCCGGCAGCGCCTGGGTGTCGTCGCGGCTGTCATCGGGCGTGGCGGCGGTGGCCGGGGTGACAGGTTCAGCGGCCGGCGCCGTGGGCAGCACCTGGGTCCGGGAGGCGGACCCGCCGCCCTGCTCGGAGGTGTTGTCACCTGAGCCGAAGTCGCCGACCGGCTCGTGGGACCAGGGAGCGATCTGGCGGGCGAAGTCGCCCGGGGTGGTCGGCCCCTGGTCGTCCACCAGGGTCTGGCGGCACAGGGTGTCCAGGTCCTGGGGGACCCCGGCAGCGATCTCGGACGGCGCCGCGACGCCCCCGACGAAGCGCGGAGCAGGGTCGAGGCCGCCGGCATCGGAGGCGAGCGGCCAGCGGCCGGTGAGACCGGCATACGCGAGAGCGACCACCGCGACGGCGTCACGACGCGACGCGGTCTCGGGGTCGGCACCCTCCCGGCCGACGAGAGCGGCAGCCGTCGCCAGCCCGAGAACCTTCACGGTCCCGTCCGGCGTCCGGACGATCGACTCGGGCGTGAGGGCCTCGTGGTGGAGGCCACGCAGGCGGGCGCCCTCCAGGGCGCGGGAGGCCACGCCGATGATCCGTCGGACCTCCTCGGCAGGCAAGCCACCGCGGGCCGCGAGCGTGGACAGGGTCTGGGCCGAGGCGAGGTCCTCCTCTACGACGTAGGCGGAACCGTCGGCCCGGCCCACGTCCAGGATGCGCACGAGATGGCTGTTGTCGACCCCGGCAGCACGCCGCGCCGCGTCGAGCACGGCCTCGGCCTGGGGGTGGCTGGTGGGTACGACGAGGAGGGTCACATCGCGGCGGAGGGTGTCGTCGTGACCGCTCCAGCGCTCGGCACCGTCGCGCTGCTGGAGACGGCGGTGCACGGTGTAGCGGCCACCGAGCACCGTTCCTGGACCCACGCCTTGCACGACTTTCCCTCTCGACGACCGATCTGCCCGCTCATAGTAGGCGGGGGGAGGGGTCCGGACGGGGGAGGGCGCGCGCCCGGCCGGGCTCAGGCCGCTCGGCTGCCGACCCGCCCGAGGAGCGGACCGAGCACCTCGTGCACCTCCCGGACCCGGAGCCGGGCCGCGACCACGAGGGTGACGACGGCGAACACGGCCGCCACGGCGAACAGGGTGATGATCACCGAGATGCGTCCGGTGCCCAGGACCTGGCGCAGCAGGAGCAGCAACGCCCCGCCGACGACCGTGCCGGCGACCGACGCGACGACGAGCCGGAGGTTCTGCTGGACGGCGGGTCCCAGGTGCAGGGCCCCGAGCCGGCGACGGAGCAGGACGAACCCGAGCAGCGCCGCCACCAGGTTGCTCACGGTCTGGCCGACGCCCACGCCGACACCCACCCACTGCGGCGGCAGCGTGAAGGACGCGAGGTTGGCGGCGGTCGCCAGAACCGTGACGACCACCTGCAGCCAGAAGGGGGTGCGGGCATCCTCGTAGGCGTAGAAGACGCGCTGGATGAGATAGAGCCAGCCGTAGGGGACGATGCCGATGACCATCGCCGTCATGACGTGCGCCATGGCGTCGGTCTCGCTGATCGTGTTGCCGAGGAAGATCGCGTTGGTGGCCCACGGCGCCAGCAGGGCGCCGGCGAAGGTCACCGGGATGAGGACGACGGCCGGCAGCCGCAGGCCCTGGCCGAAGTCATGGACGACGTCGCGGGACCGACCCTGGTGTGCGGCATACGACAGGCGGGTGAACAGCGCGGTGACGAGCGAGACCGTGACGAGCGAGTGCGGGAGCATGAACAGCAGGAAGGCGTTGGCGTAGGCGACCTGCCCCGCGCCCTGGACTCCTTGCGCGTGCGCCTGCCCGTCGGCATACGTGACGGCCCGGCTGGTGACGATGTAGCCCAGTTGGCTCACCGCGATCGCCGCGAAGGTCCAGCCGGCGACCCGTGAGGCCGAACCCAGCCCGACCCCCCGGAAGCCCCACACCGGGCGATAGCGGAAGCCGATCCGGCGCAGCGGCCAGAGCAGCACGAGCGCCTGGGCGACGATCCCCAGCGTGGCCACCCCGGCGATGAGGACGAACATCTCGGGGGTCCACTGGTCCGGTGCGGCACGCCCGTGCAGGCCGCGCGCCACGAAGACGACCAGACCGGCGATGGCCACGACGTTGGCCACGGCCGGTGCCCACATGTATGCCGCGAACTGGCCGCGGGCGTTGAGCACCTGGCCGAGGACGGTGTAGAGGCCGTAGAAGAAGATCTGCGGCAGGCAGATGAAGGCGAAGATCACGCACAGGGTGATCCCGTTGGAGGGGAACTTCGCCGAGGCGTAGAGCCGGACGAGCAGGGGGGCGGCCAAGGTGGCGAGGACCGTTGCCGACGCCATGACCGTCAGGGCCAGGGTGAGCAGCCGGTTGACGAAGTTCTCGCCGCCGTCGTCGTGACTGGCCGCCTTGGCGATCTGCGGGACGAGGACCGCGTTGAGGACCCCGCCGGCGATGAGGAGGTAGAAGCTGTTGGGCAGGGTGTTGGCGACGCCGAACGCCACGCCGGACAGCCCGGTGCCGAGCACCCCGGTGACCAGGACGCCGCGGACCATCCCGAGGACGCGGGAGGCGAGCGTCCCGGCGGCCATCGAGGCTCCCGAGCGGGCCAGGGAGCTGCTCGATCCGGAGACTGGCGGATCCGGCATACGGGCTGGTCGTGGTCCTGCGCCCGGGGAGTCTGGCGCCCGTCCGGGGCGGTGCCGACCGTTCGAGGCGCCGGTCGTCGCGGCCGGGGTCACTGGACGGGCTCCTCGTCGGCGCCGGCCGGCAGCGCACCAGGTCCCCCACGCCGCACTCCACGCCAGATGCCCACGACGAGGATTGTCCCCGCGATGGAGCCCAGAACCCAGTACATCCAGTCGCCTGTCGGCGTGACGCTGATCCGGACCGGGGCGTCCTTGCGGATGACCGTGCCGTCCGGGGCCGTCAGGGTTGCGGTGATCGGTACCTGTCCGGCGGCCAGCGCGGTGGCCCGGAAGATCCGGGTGGTGCGCGACTTGGCCCCGATCGTCACGCTCGAGGTGGGGCTCTCGATCCGCAGGCGCGGGTTGTCCGGGTGCAGGGTGAGGGTGATGTCGTGGACGGCGACGTCCAGGTCGTTGACCACGGTGATCTGGATCCGCCCGGAGTCGGCGAGGAAGTTGATCTGCCGCGGGGAGACGAACACCCCGGACGCACCGGACGTCGCCGCCCGGGTGACCCAGGTGTCCAGGGTTCGCCACCGGCCGGGGGTGGTCCGCCAGCTGGCGGCGAGCAGCTGCTGACCGGCCTGGAGCAGCGGAGCGGCGAAGGTGTCGCCGTCGCTGCGGACGGCTGCCATCGCCCGGACCGTGGTCGTGGTCCTGGTCAGCGCGGTGGTGGCCCGCGTCGTGAGCAAGCTGCCCGGAGTCCGGGGTGGGGAGCTCGCGAGCTCGGCGAGGGGCAGCTCGGCGGGGGTCGCCGAGCCGTCGACGACGACCGAGCGGGCGCCGACCGTCCGCACCCAGGGGACGCCGGTGCCGATGCCCTGGAGCAGTCTGCTGAGGTCGGCGGGGGACGGGTCGAGGCCGCGGGACCCCACGAGCAGGAGCTCGCGCTCGGTGCCGGACCGCTCGGCCACGAGCGCGGCGCTGTCGGCGACGAACTGCTGCAGGGCCAGGGTGCCGGCGCCCTGGGTGGCACGTCCGAGCAACCCGCTCAGCGGCGCGTCGTAGACGGCGAGCGGCAGGCCGGTTGCCGAGCGTTCGTTCACCTCGGCCGTCCGGTCACCACCGCGCAGCGCGGCACTGCTGACCATGGCGACCCGCAGGTCCGGACCGTATGCCGCGCGCACCGTCGACTCGATCGGGGTCGACCAGGCGCCGCCCGCCGGCCAGGCGATGGTCGGGCCGCTGCCGGCCGGGCCGGCCTCGGCCGTCGCGCGCACCGCGGCGCTCACGTTCTGGCGCACGGTCGGCGCCGCGATGTCGGGGTCGCCCATCGGCAGCAGCAGCCGGTCGGTCGCGGCGGGTGAGCCGGTGCTCGCGGTGGCCGGGTCGCTGCTGATCCGAGCCGCCAGGTCGGTGCGGGCCTGCAGCTCGGCCGTCGACGCGGCATACGTCGCGAGGTGAGTGGGGTCGGTCGGTGACGTGGTGGTCGTCTGGGTCGTGGTCGGCACCAGGACGTGAGGAGTGGCCGTGAGGGCCGGGTCCAGGACGAACGAGGCACTCGTCCCGGCCGCTGCGGCGACGATCCGGCCGAGCCGCGAGGTGGGCGCTGTGGCGGCGGTCCACGCATCGGCTCGCGCCGTGCCGGTGGCGGCGAGGTCCGGGTCTGCGTCCATAACGAGGGGGAGCAGGACGGCGGTGGTGAGCGGGAGGTACTGCTTGACCACCTGGTAGCCGAGGAAGGTGTGGACCCGACCGTCCGCAGCACCCGCAGCACCCGCAGCACCCGCCGCGCCGGCGACTGCCTCGACACTGACCGGCACGGCACCCCATTTCTGGGTTCGTCCCGCGGCGACGTTGGCGATGGTCAGGTGGACCGAGGTGGTGGCACCGGCGGCGAGGGTGCCGGGGAGCGCGCCCTTGGCGAGGACGGCACCGGTCGCCGGAACCCGGCTGGCGGCCCAGGCCGCGACCTCGGACCGGGTCGTGACCGGCGTGCTGCCGTCGCGGACGCTGACCGAAACCCCGGACACCGGGGCATCGCCCAGGTTGCGCACAGTCGCGACGACCGTCAGCTTGGCGCCGTTCAGTGCCACCGCCGGCGTCACCGAGCCGACGCTCACCGCCAGGGAGTCCGCCGTCACGGCCGCCGGCGGGCCGGCATACGACGGGGTGGCGATCGCCGCAAGGAGGGCAGAACCGGCTGCCGCTGTCGCCAGGGCGAGCCGCACGGCCCGATGCGGCATCAGCCGTCCCCGGCGAGGCGCTGCCAGGCGACCCGGGCGATCCGCCGCTCATTGGGGAAGGTGAGGTGTCGGTGGGCCTCGTTGAGGGGGAACCAGGCGACGTCGATGGCCTCGTGGTCGGGGTCGTTCTCGATGGTCAGCTCGCCGCCGATCGCCTCGAGAAGATAGTGGTGGACGAACTTGTGGATCCTGCGTTCACCGGCCGCGAACCAGTAGTCGATGGTGCCGAGCTCGACGAGGACGCGCCCCTCGATCCCGGTCTCCTCGGCCACCTCACGGGCAGCGGTCTGGGGGAGGGTCTCCTCGCCCTCGATGTGCCCCTTGGGCAGGCACCACTCGATCCGGCCGCCGCGGTTGCGCCGCGCGATGACGGCGATCAGCGCCTGACCGTCGACGACGTCGACGACCACACCGCCTGCCGAACGTTCCTCGACGGTCGGCAGCCGGCGCGTGAACCTCGGGGGTTCGGCGGCGGCGTGGGTCACACCGTCACTGTAACCAGAGTGACGGGTGAACCTGCTCGGCCAACGGCGGTGCGGCGGTGCGGTTGTCGATCTCCACGTGCGGGACCGGCGGCGGGCGGTCCGGCTGCATGCGCTCGACGAACGCGTCGTATGCCGCCAGCTTGCCCGCGTCCTTCGGGTCACCTCGGGTGAGGAGCCTGGTGCGCAGGGTGGCCGCGTCCGAGCGAACCCAGACCAGCCGGACGTCCGGTCCGCCGAGCGCGTCGACCCAGTGCGCCCACCGCGCGGTGTCGCGGATCTGGGTCGTGAAGGGAGCGTCCAGCAGCACCGGCGTACCTGCAGTGCGGACCTGGCGGGCCGCGGCGGTCATCGCGCCGTACTCGTGGTGCTTGACGTGCTCGTCGTACCAGGCGCCCTCGCGCTCGCCGGGTGGCCTGTCGTGCGCGGCGAGGAGGGCGCCCACGAGCCCCCCGAACAGGACGTCCTTGTCCAGCCGGGCCGGAGCGGGGTCCAGCCGCTGGAGCAGCAGGGCGGCGACGGTCGACTTGCCGGCGCCCGGCGCGCCCGCGACGACCCACACCGTGCCCTGCTCTCGCGGCCTGCTCACGCCGCCATCCTCCCGCGCGCCCGCCGCGCTCGCCCTGCCTGCCCCCGGCCCGCCCGCCGCGCGCAAGTTATCGGGTTCTCGGGGTACGGCCTTCCGCACCCGAGTTTCCTTCTCGGGTGCGGAGGCAAGTTCTCGGGTGCAGACGCGTCGCCGGCTCTCGCGGTGGCGGGCCGCCGGCATACGGCACGATGAGCGCCATGGCCGACCTCCGCCCGTTCCGGATGCTCCGCCCGACCGACCTCACCGCGCCCCGGGTGGCGGCCCCGCCGTACGACGTCGTCGACGTCGCCGAGGCGCGGGCGCTCGCGGGCCGGAACCCGGACTCCTTCCTCCACGTCAGCCGGCCGGAGATCGACCTCTGGGACGGGACTCCGGCGGACTCGCCGAGGGCCCACGAAGCGGGTCGGGCGGCGCTGGCCGCTCTCGTCGACCGCGGGGTGCTCGTCGCGGACGACCGACCGGTGTATGCCGTGCTGCGGATCCGGAGCGACATCGGGCGGGGCGAGCAAACCGGGATCGTGGCAGCGGCGTCGGTGGCCGACTACGTCTCCGGCGCCATCGCGACACACGAGCAGACCCGTCCGGACAAGGAGGACGACCGGGTCCACCACATCGAGGGGATCGGGGCCCACGACGAGCCGGTGTTCCTGCTGGCGGCGCCCGGCGAGCAGGCCTGGAACCCTGTCGGCGAGGTCATCCGGCGAGTGGTGGCCAGGCGTGCGGCCGATCTGTCGGCCACCGACGGGTGGTCGAATGTCGCAGCAGTGGCCGACATGTCGAACACTCCTGCGACAGACGAACACGTGCCGACCCATCCGGAGCACGAGCTCTGGGTCGTCGACGAACCGGCAGACATCGAGACGCTTCGGTCCGCCTTCGCGGCCATCGGCACCGTCTACGTCGCCGACGGGCACCACCGGTCCGCCGCGGCGGCACGGGTCGCCGCCGCCCACCGCGACACCGAGGGCACCGACGTCTTCCCCGTCGTCGTCTTCCCCGGCGAGGAGCTGACGATCCTCCCGTACAACCGGGTCGTCGCCGACCTCGGCGGACGCGCTCCGGAGGAGTTCCTCGACAGTCTCGGCACGGCATACGAGATCTCGCCGGTGCCGCCGGGGGGTGACCCGCGGCCGACCGCTGCGGGCCAGATCGCGCTGCGGCTGCCCGGTGGCTGGTACCGGCTGGTATGCCGCGAGCGCACCTTTGGGGACGACCCGGTCGCAGCGCTGGACGTGTCGGTGCTGCAGACGACCGTGCTGGAGCCGCTGCTGGGGATCACCGACGTCCGACGGGACCCGCGAATCGGGTTCGTCGGCGGGATCCGCGGGGCAGCCGAGCTGGATCGGCTGGTCGACGGCGGGACCTGGGCGGCCGCGTTCCTCATGCACCCCACCTCGGTCGAGGACCTCGTCGCGGTGGCGGGCTCGGGTCGGGACATGCCCCCGAAGTCGACCTGGTTCGAGCCCAAGCTGGCCAGTGGCCTGTTCGTGCACCCGTTCGGCGACTCCTGAGTTTCCCCTGCGAAGATGACGTTCCCGGATGGGGCGGGAAACCCTTCTTCACAAGGGTTGACTTGCCTTGCGAAGATGACTTTCCCGGATGGGGCGGGAAAGTGGAGGCGGGAGGGAGAGAGGGGTGCGGGGAGGAGGCGGCATACCCTTGACCCTCGTGTCCACGCCCGAGATCCCCGCCGAGCTGTTCGCGCGCGCGCTCGCCGGGCTGAAGCCGGTCATGCCGCTGCTGCGCGACCTCGGCGACCGGTTCACGGCGGCCGGGCACACGCTCGCCCTCGTCGGGGGCCCGGTCCGGGACGCCTTCCTCGGGCGGACCTCGCCGGACCTGGACTTCACGACCGACGCCCGGCCCGAGCAGATCCAGCCGATCCTCGCCCGCTGGGGCGACGCCGTGTGGGACATCGGCAAGGAGTTCGGGACGATCGGGGCGCGCAAGGGCGACACCATCGTCGAGGTCACCACGCACCGGGCCGACGCCTACGACGGGGTGACCCGCAAGCCGGTCGTCGCGTTCGGCGACAACCTGCCCGACGACCTGGCCCGCCGCGACTTCACTGTCAACGCGATGGCCATGCAGCTGCCCGACCTCACCTTCGTCGACCCCTACGACGGCCTCACCGACCTCGCCGCCGGGCGCCTTCGGACCCCGATCACCCCGGAGATCTCCTTCGGCGACGACCCGCTGCGGATGATGCGGGCGGCCCGGTTCGCCGCCCAGCTCGGCCTGGTCCCGGATGAGGAGACGTATGCCGCGATGCAGGCGATGGCGGGCAGCATCCAGATCGTCTCGGCCGAGCGGGTCCGCGATGAGCTGACCAAGCTGCTCCTCGCACCGACTCCCCGACCCGGTCTGGCCCTGCTCGTCGACTCCGGCCTCGCGGCACACGTGCTCCCCGAGCTCCCCGCCCTCCAGCTGGAGATCGACGAACACCACCGGCACAAGGACGTCTACGTCCACAGCCTCATCGTCCTGGACCAGGCGATCGCCCTCGAGGGACCTGCCGACGGTCCGCCGGAGTCGGTGCCGGGGCCTGACCTGTGGCTGCGGCTCGCCGCGATCCTGCACGACGTCGGCAAGCCGGCGACCCGACGGTTCGAGGACGGCGGGGGCGTGAGCTTCCATCACCACGAGGTCGTGGGCGCCAAGCTGACCGCCAAGCGGCTGCGGGCGCTGCGCTTCGACAAGGACACGGTCAAGGCGGTGTCGCGGCTCGTCGAGCTGCATCTGCGCTTCCACGGCTACGGCGAGGGCCAGTGGACCGACTCGGCCGTCCGCCGCTACGTCACCGACGCCGGGCCGCTGCTTCCCCGGCTGCACCGGCTCACCCGCGCCGACAGCACGACCCGCAACGTCCGCAAGGCCCAGCGGCTGGCCCGGACCTACGACGAGCTCGAGGTGCGGATCGCCGAGCTGCTGGCCAAGGAGGAGCTGGACGCAGTGCGGCCGGACCTGGACGGCAACCAGATCGGCCAGATCCTCCAGATCCCCCCGGGCCGGACCATCGGGCTGGCCTACAACTACCTCCTCTCGGTGCGGCTCGACGAGGGCCCGTTGTCCGAGGAGGAGGCGACGGCGCGGCTGCTCGACTGGTGGGCGGGCAGGCCGGAGGCGACCGCGGAGCCGGACTCCCGGCATACCAAGCAGAAAAACGGGTAGTACTCCCCATGTCGGCAGACCTTGCGCTCGGCTAACGTGCTCCGGGCCGCCTCGCGCGCCCCCAGCGGTTCGGCCAGAATGAGGATCGGGAGGATCGGGAATCCTCTGCGGCTCGCCCCGGAGCCGACGGACGACAAAGGTGGACCATCGGCATGACGCAGTTCTCTGCCCCGAGCCAGACCTTCCCGGGCCCTCCCCGGGTGTCCGTCGAAGTGCCCGACGACTGGACCGCCGTGCCGATGGCCGGGACCGTGCTCGCCGCCCGTGGTCCGCTCGTGGACGGGCTGGCGAGCAACGTCGTCGTCCGGCACTACACGCGGCCGCTCACGTTCACCGTGCCCTCGGCGATGGCCGACCTCAAGGCATTCGTCGACCAGCAGCCCGAGGGCGAGATCGACGAGCCGTTCACGCTCACCCTCGGTGAGGTACCGGTGATCGGCGTCAACATCTCCTGGACCGACCCCAAGGCCGGCGACATCGTCCAGGTCCACCTCTTCGCCGGGACCCGGCTCGAAGGCCTCGTCCACCTCGTCCAGGTGACCGGATCGGTCGGCGGCACGGAGATCGAGACCGACTACGACCAGGTCCAGGGCATCCTGCAGACCGTCCGGATCGAGCGATGACCGAGGAGTCCCGGACCGTCCAGGGGGCCGGGCTCGTGCTGCGATCCGGGGCAGCGACCCACGTCGGCCAGGTCCGGCCGCACAACGAGGACAACGCCCTGGCCGACGGCACGATGTTCGTCGTGGCCGACGGGATGGGCGGGCACGCCGCCGGTGAGGTGGCGAGCGGCATCGTCATCGACGCCATGCGCGAGCTGGCGCACCGGCCCAGCGTCCGCGCGGAGGACATCATCGCCCAGCTCCGCCTCGCCAACGAGCGGATCCTCCAGTCGACCGCCCGCAACCCCGAGCAGGCCGGGATGGGGACGACGGCCACCGGTCTGGCGATCGTCCGGGCCGGCGGCTCGGACCACTGGGCGGTCTTCAACGTCGGCGACTCCCGGACCTACCGCTATCTCGACGGCCGGCTGACCCAGGTCACCGTCGACCACTCCGAGGTCCGCGAGCTGATCGACGCCGGTGTCATCACCGTCGAGGAGGCCGCCCGCCACCCCCTGCGCAACGTCGTCACCCGCTCCCTCGGGTCCGACCCCGCGCCCTCGCCGGACATCTGGGTCTTCCCGCCGTACCCCGGCGAGCGCTTCGTGATCTGCTCCGACGGACTGTCCAACGAGCTCACCGACGCGGGCATCCGGGACATCGTCGAGGCGGCCGAGGACCCCCAGTCCGCCGCCTCTGCGCTCGTGGACGCTGCGGTCCGAGCAGGCGGGCGTGACAACGTGACCGCTATCGTCGTTGCACTGGACACCGCGGACGACGCGGACGACACGGATACGGCGCCCCGTGGCGGCGCCGGTGGGGAGGGGTGACAGGCGTGCCCGACGTGAGCAGCACCGAGACGCCCGGGTGGCGGTCGTTCGCCGTGGGATCCCTGCACGGGCTCCTCGCCGGCGACGAGGAGCTCCTCACGGATGTGACCGCTGCCGCCGAAGGCGGGATCGACGAAGTGCTCGACGTGCTCAGCCGCGGCGGAATCCGCCAGATGCCCGACTTCGTCCTCGTCTCGACCCCCGAGAACGCACCCGGTCAGGTCGTATGCCGCGGCACGGCCCACGTCGTGGTCACCGACGGTGAGGGCGAACACGAGGTGCGCGCCGGGGCGCGAGGCCCGTGGACGGAGGTCGACCTCGCCGATGAGGTGACCGCCGTGCGACTCGAGTCCGGTGTCGCTCCCGAGCCCGCTCCGGTCGTACCGGTGTCGGCGCCTGCCGCTCCCGCCACCGGCGGCTGGAAGGCACCGGCGCGGTTCGGTCGCCGGTCCGGTACCCCGGCGGCGGTTGTGCCGGCCGAGCCGGCGCCTGAGGTACCGGCCGAGCCAGTGCCTGAGGTTCCGGCCGACCCTGCGACCGCCGAACCCGCGCCCCAAACCGCTCCGGCCGATCCTGCGACCGCTGATCGTGCCCCCGCCGAACCGCCCAGCGCTGAGGAGCCGCCGTCCGCGCTCGCCGCGCCGCAGCCAGTTTCGCCGCCGGCTCCCGTTCCCCTCGTCCCCGACCCTCCAGCGCAGTCGATGCCCCCGGCTCCGGCGGCAGCTGCTGCGCCCGAGGCGACGGCCCCCCCGCCGCCGACCGCGCCGTCGCTGTCCACCAGTCCGGCGGACGACGAGGATGCGCTGCCGAGCTACGACCACCTGTTCGGGGTCACCGCCCACGCGGTCCCGAGCCAGATCGAGCGCGTCGAGGAGCCGGACGAGCACGACGACGCACCGCCGGTCATCCAGGCCCGTCGTCCGGCCTCGCCGCAGCCGAGCGAGCTGACCATGCCGCCCCCGGTGGAGGAGGCCGAGCCGGTGGCGCCGCGGCCGGTACAGCCACCGGCCCCGCCGCCACCGAGCGGTGGCACCCTCATCGCCTCGGTCCCCTGGGCCACCGGTGGCCGAACCCAACCGGCACCGGCCACGCCCGCGCCCACCCCGGCCACCTCGCCCGTGCCGTCCCGCCCGGCTCCGCCGCCAGCCGCAGTGACCCCGGCGACTCCCGTGCCGCTGCCTCCCAACC
>Ga0073909_10000010_pt1 | contig 77597 bp, 74 predicted proteins | sample Coa_R1_6_FD_66439 | JGI IMG/M metagenome (GOLD analysis project Ga0073909, IMG submission 66439) | Surface soil microbial communities from Centralia Pennsylvania, which are recovering from an underground coalmine fire. - Coalmine... | ecosystem: Environmental > Terrestrial > Soil > Unclassified... | reverse complement strand
CCCGGCTCCTCGTTCCCCGGCTCCTCGTTCCCCGGCTCCTCGTTCCCCGGCTCCTCGTTCCCCGCACGTGCGGGGTTGTTCAGACCTACCCGCCGGTAACCCCGCCATAACCCCGCACGTGCGGGCTCGGTTGGGCGGGCCCCGCACCGGCGGGCCCGGTTGGCTGACCCCGCACGTGCGGGGTTGTTCAGACCTACCCGCCGGTAACCCCGCCATAACCCCGCACGTGCGGGGATAGGCGGGAGTCGGGGGACCGGCACGTCGGTTTCGCACGGTGAACCGGCGCGGGGACGGCATACGACACCGGGCAGAATGGCCGTCATGCCCCCGCTCGACCCGGCCATTGCCGCGCGCCTCAAGCGTGACGACTCCGGTCTCGTCGCCGCCGTCGTCCAGCAGCACGACACCGGCGAGGTGCTCATGCTCGGTTGGATGGACGACGAGGCACTGCGGCGCACCCTGGTCGAGGGCCGGGTGACGTTCTGGTCGCGCAGCCGGCAGGAGTACTGGCGCAAGGGCGACACCTCCGGCCACGTGCAGTGGGTCCGGTCGGTGGCCCTCGACTGTGACGGCGACGCACTCCTCGTGCGCGTCGACCAGGTGGGCGCGGCCTGTCACACCGGCGACCGCACCTGCTTCGACGCCGGCGACCTCGGCGCCACCGCGGGTGAGCAAGTCGGACACGACACCCAGCAGGGGGGAGCGGCGTGAGCGTTCCCGACCTCGGGTTCGGCCGCACCTGGCCGGACCTGAACCAGTTCCAGGTCCTCGCCGAGGACCGCCGGGTGATCCCGGTGGTCCGCCGGCTGATGGCAGACGCCGAGACCCCGATCGGGGTCTACCGCAAGCTGGCCCGCGACGAGCCCGGGACCTTCCTCCTGGAGTCCGCCGAGCATGGCGGCGTCTGGTCGCGGTACTCGATCGTCGGGGCGCGCAGCAGCGCGGTCCTCACCGAGCAGCGGGGCGAGGCGCACTGGCTCGGCACGCCGCCCGTCGGCGTCCCGACCTCCGGCGACCCGCTCGACGCCGTCCGCGACACCCTCTCGGCCTTGGCGACCGACGCCATCGCAGGCCTGCCACCTCTCACCGGCGGCCTCGTCGGCGCGATCACCTACGACGCGGTCCGGCACTGGGAGAAGGTCCCCGACACCAACCCCGACGTCCTCGGCATCCCGACCATCGCTCTCATGCTCGCCACCGACCTGGCCGTCCTCGACCACGCCGACGGCTCGATCCTCCTCGTCGCCAACGCGGTCAACTACGACGCGACCGACGAGCGGGTCGACGAGGCTTGGGCCGACGCGGTCGCCCGGCTCGACGCGATGACCGACGCCCTGCGCGCGCCGGCACAGAGCACGGTCGCCGCCATCGATGAGATGGTCCGCGACCGGGCCCTGGAGGAGGTGACGAGCAACCTCACCGAGGACGCCTACCTCGCCATGGTCGATGCCGCCAAGGAGGACATCCGCGCCGGTGAGGTGTTCCAAGTCGTTCTCTCGCAACGGTTCTCGATGCCGTGCCCGGCCGACGCCCTCGATGTCTACCGCGCCCTCCGCGCCAGCAACCCCAGCCCCTACATGTACCTCTTCCGCTTCCCGCACCCCGACGGTTCGACCTACGAGGTCGTCGGGTCCTCGCCGGAGGCGCTCGTCCGGGTGGAGGGCCGCCGCGCCATCACCCACCCGATCGCCGGCTCACGGCCCCGCGGCAAGACCCCCGAGGACGACGTCCGGCTCGGCGACGACCTCCTCGCGGACCCCAAGGAGCGCTCCGAGCACGTCATGCTCGTCGACCTCGGCCGCAACGACCTGCAACGCGTATGCCGGCCGGGTACCGTCGACGTCGTCGAGCTCATGCACCTGCGCCACTACAGCCACGTCATCCACATCGAGTCGACCGTGGCAGGTGAGCTCAGGGACGGCAGCACGGCATACGACGCGCTCGTCGCGACCTTCCCTGCGGGAACCCTCAGCGGTGCACCCAAGCCGCGGGCGATGGCGCTCATCGAGCACTACGAGCCGACCCGCCGCGGCATCTACGGCGGGGTCGTCGGCTACCTCGACTTCCACGGCAATATGGACATGGCGATCGCGATCCGGACCGGCCTGCTCAAGGACGGCCTGGCGCACGTGCAGGCCGGCGCCGGGATCGTCGCCGACTCGGTGCCGCAGTCCGAGCACGACGAGTGCCGCAACAAGGCGGCCGCGGTGCTCCGGGCCGTCGCGTCGGCCCGAGGGTTCACGGCCCCGTGAGCCGTCTCCTGTCGCGGCTGCTCCGTCCCTCCGGCGTCGTCCTGCTGACTCTCCTCGCAACCCTCGTCATCGTGGCGAGCGGCTCGCGCACGTGGGTCACCGGTACGACCGCCGACGCCGTCCTGGGGTCGGCCAGCGTCGCCGCGACCGGGACCGAGGTGGTGGCTGGACTCGTGGCGCTCGCCCTTGCGGGCGCGGCTGCGGCCATCGCGGCCGCGACGGCGGGGCGGGTCGGGCGCTGGCCGGCGGTCGTGGTCCTCTGCCTGGTGGCCGTCGGGCTCGCCGTCCAGCTGGGTCGCTTCGTCGTCGCCCCGGGGGACGCACTGGGTCGGGTGGCTGCCAAACAGCTCGGCCGGACCGGGTCGCTGGGGACCCACCCCACCCTCGGCACCTGGCCGTGGGTCGCGGTCGGCGCCAGTGTGCTGCTTCTCGCCGCCGCTGCTCTTGCCGTCATGGGGGCGCGCCAATGGGGAGGCCTCGGCCGGCGCTACGAGACTGGCGACACCGACGCGGCCGGCCCGCGCGGGCAGCGGGTCCGCAGCGACTGGGACCGGCTCGACGCAGGTGAGGACCCGACCGAGCCCTCCTGACCGGCAGCCCTCACCTGGGCCGGCGCTGCGCCCCAGAACCCAGCTTCTGCTAGCAGAAGCTGGGTCACTCAGCACACGTTGCAACCTCTGCTGAGTGACCTAACCGCTGCTAGCAGAAGTTAGCGGAGGGGGTGGCCGGGGCGCCGACCCGAGCGCCGGAAAGCCTGAGACGGGGCCGGATGAGGTGTCGCGGGGACAGCGTCAGCCCGGGCCTGCCACAATGGCCCGCAAGCAAGTTCCCGACACGACCTAGCACCGCGACCCAAGGAGGCCGGCAGATGGCCGAGCACGACCCCCACGACAGCCATGGTCACAGCGTCGCCGCCTGGACGGCCGTGGGCATCCTCCTCGTCGCCTCCACGGTGATGTCGGCCGCGGTCCTGTGGCCCAACGTCGCCGTGTTCGTCGTCGGAATGGTCATCGCCGTCATCGGTGTCGTCGCGGGCAAATGGCTGTCGATGGCCGGCTATGGCTCCAAGCCCCCCACGCCGCGTGAGACCGTCGAGCTCCACTGACCTGACGGTCTTCCAGGTCGTCCCGACCGGACCCCCGGGCGGGGAACCCGCGCACCCGCAGGCCGGGATGCTGCGGCGGCTCGCAGGTCCTGCAGCGGTCGGGCTCGCCGCTGCCGGCCTGGCCACCGCCCTCGCCGTTCGCGACCCGCACGTGAGTGGGTCATGGGGCTACTGCCCGTTCCTCCTGCTCACCGGCCACCCGTGCCCCGGCTGCGGCGGTCTGCGGGCCACGAACGACCTGCTCCACGGTGACGTCGCCGCCGCGCTGTCGTCCAACGCGTATGCCGTGCTGTCTCTCGCCCTGCTCGCCGGCCTTTGGGCGGTCTGGGTCGTGCGGCGGACCCGGGCCACGACGACGGCGCTGCCCATGGCCAGCGGCCGGCTGGGCCTGTGGTGGCTCGCCGGCCTGCTGGCGTTCGGCGCCCTGCGCCTGCTGCCCGGCCTGTCCGCACTCCAGCCCTGACCGAGGCCTACCAGCCCAGCCGGATACCCTTCCTCCATGCCCACCGTGCTCGACGACATCATCCTCGGCGTCCGGGAGGACCTCGCGGCACGGACGGCGCAGGTGAGCCTCGACGACCTCCAGCGGCGCGTCGACGCGGTCGCCCCGGCGATCGACGCCGACGCCCTCCTGCGGCGCGAGGACCTCTCGCTCATCGCCGAGGTCAAGCGGTCCAGCCCGAGCAAGGGCGCCCTCGCGACCATCGCCGACCCGGCGGCCCTCGCGACGGCATATGCCGCGGGCGGCGCGACCGCGATCAGCGTCCTCACCGAGCAGCGCCGCTTCGGCGGGAGCCTCGCCGACCTCGACGCCGTCCGCGCCGCCGTGTCGATACCGGTGCTGCGCAAGGACTTCATGGTCACCGACTACCAGATCTGGGAGGCCCGGGCCCACGGCGCCGACATCATCCTGCTCATCGTGGCGGCCCTCGACGACACCGACCTGGCCCGGATGCTGGGCCTCGCCGGACAGCTCGGCATGACCGCGCTCGTCGAGGTCCACGACGAGGCCGAGACCCAGCGCGCGGTCGACGTCGGAGCCACCGTCATCGGGGTCAACGCGCGCAACCTGAAGACCCTCGAGGTCCACGCCGACACCTTCTCCCGGCTCTCGCCGCTCATCCCGGCCGGCGTGGTCAAGGTGGCCGAGTCCGGCATACGAGGAAGCAGCGATGCCGCGGCGTATGCCGCCCAGGGGGCCGATGCGCTCCTCGTCGGCGAGGCCCTCGTCACCGGCGCCGACCCGGCCCAGGCCGTGCGGGACCTCTTCGCCACGAGGGTGGCGTCGTGACCGAGGGACGCTTCGGCGACTTCGGCGGACGCTACGTCCCCGAGGCGCTCATCCCGGCCCTGGAGCAGCTCGACGAGGCCCGGTCCAAGGCGATGGTCGACCCTGCGTTCCTCGGCGAGCTCGAGCGCCTGCACCGCACCTACACCGGCCGCCCGAGCATCATCACCGAGGTGCCGAGGTTCGCGGCCTACTGCGGCGGCGCGCGGGTCATCCTCAAGCGCGAGGACCTCAACCACACCGGCTCGCACAAGATCAACAACGTCCTGGCCCAGGCGCTGCTCACCCAGCGGATGGGCAAGACTCGGGTGATCGCCGAGACCGGCGCCGGCCAGCACGGTGTCGCCACTGCCACGGCCGCTGCCCTGCTCGGCCTCGAGTGCAGGATCTACATGGGCCGGGTCGACACCGAGCGGCAGGCCCTCAACGTCGCCCGGATGAAGATGCTCGGCGCCGAGGTCGTCCCGGTGAGCCACGGCAGCGCCACCCTCAAGGACGCCATCAACGAGGCCCTACGCGACTGGGTGACCAACGTCGAGAACACCCACTACCTCATCGGTACCGTCACCGGCCCGCACCCGTTCCCGGAGATGGTCCGCGACTTCCACCGGATCATCGGGGTCGAGGCCCGCGCCCAGGTGCTCGACCTCACCGGCCGGCTCCCGGACGCCGTCATCGCCTGTGTGGGTGGCGGCTCCAACGCGATGGGCATCTTCCACCGGTTCATCGACGACCCCGGGGTCCGGCTGATCGGGGTCGAGGCCGGCGGGTCGGGCATCGAGTCCGGGCGGCACGCCGCCCGCTTCGCCAGCGCCGAGCCCGGCGTCCTGCACGGCACGTTCAGCTACCTCATGCAGGACGAGGACGGCCAGACGATCGAGTCGCACTCGATCTCGGCGGGCCTGGACTACCCGAGCGTCGGGCCCGAGCACTCCTTCCTCCGCGACAGCGGACGCGCCGAATACCTTTACGCCACAGACGAGCAGGCGATGCGCGCGTTCGAGCTGCTCTGCAAGACCGAGGGCATCATCCCGGCCCTCGAGTCGGCCCACGCCCTCGCCGGGGCGATGATGGTCGGCACCGACCTCGGCCCCGAGGCGCTCCTCCTGGTCAACCTCTCCGGCCGCGGCGACAAGGACGTGCACACCGCCGCTGAGTGGTTCGGCCTCCTCGACGAGGAGGCGGGTTCATGACGTCGTATGCCGGGGAGCCGGCATACGCAGGCACCTCCCTCGGCGCCGGCGACGTCCTGCGTCGTTGTCGCGAGGAGGGGCGTGCCGCGCTCGTCGGCTACCTGCCGGTGGGCTTCCCCGATGTCGAGACCTCGGTCCGCGCGGTCGAGGTGCTCGTCGAGTCCGGGGTCGACATCGTCGAGGTGGGTATCCCCTACAGCGACCCGCTCATGGACGGCTCGGTCATCCAGAACGCCGCGGCGCGGGCACTGGCCGGCGGGGTCCGCGTCGCTGACGTCTTCACGGCGACGGCTGCCGTCCGGGCCAAGGGCGCTCCGCCGCTCGTCATGACCTACTGGAACCTCGTCCTGCGGATGGGCGTCGACACCTTCGCCGACCGGTTGGCTGCGGCCGGGGGAGCGGGCCTGATCACCCCCGACCTGGTTCCGGACGAGGCCGGGGACTGGATCGCGGCGAGCGAGCGCACCGGCCTGGACCGGGTCTTCCTCGTGGCCCCGAGCTCGACCGAGGAGCGGCTCGCGTGGGTGACGAGCAGCTGCCGCGGCTTCGTGTATGCCGCCTCGACGATGGGCGTGACCGGCGCCCGGACCGCTGTGGGTGGGGGTGCCAAGGAGCTCGTCGAGCGGACCAAGGCGGTCACCGACCTGCCGGTGTGCGTCGGCCTCGGTGTCTCCAACGGCCAGCAGGCGGCAGAGGTCGCCTCCTTCGCCGACGGCGTCATCGTCGGGTCGGCCCTCGTGGCCTGCCTCACCGACCGGGAACCCGAGGAGGGGTTGGCGGCGTTGAGCACCCTGACCCGTGAACTGGCCGAAGGCGTGAGGAACCGCAGGTGACCACAGAGCGCGACCACCGCATGGTGGTCGACGACGACCTGGACGTCGCACCCGACGCGAGCAGCCGGCATACGGCGCTCCTGGACGTCGTCGGACTGCTCGCCCGGCTGGTTCTCGGTGGCGTCCTCATCGTCGCCGGCGCCCTCAAGATGGGCAACCCCGAGGGGGCCGCGCGCGCGGTGCAGGCCTACCGGGTGATGCCCTACGAGGTCGCCACCTACGTCGGATACGCCCTGCCCTACGTGGAGATCATCGTGGGCGCACTGCTCGTCGTGGGTCTGTTCACCCGGGTCACGGCGGCGATCGGCGGGATCCTCATGTTCGCCTTCATCATCGGCATCAGCCAGGCCTGGGCTCGCGGCTTCACCATCGACTGCGGCTGCTTCGGCGGCGGCGGGCAGGTGGCCGCGGCGCAGACGAAGTACCCCCAGGAGATCGCTCGCGACATCGGCCTGGCCCTCTGTGGTGCCTGGCTGGTCCGGCGCCCGCGATCCTTGGCCAGTCTCGACCGAGCCCTCTTCGGGGCCTGACCCACCAGCCCCACCCAGCACTGCCCGACCTAGCACTGCCAGACCCACCACTGCCGGACCCACCACTGCAGGAGACGCACGAACCATGGCCCAGCGCCCGGACGAGAAGGCCGCCAACGCGCGGCAGGCCAAGATCGACGCCGCCCGCAAGGCGAGCAAGACCGGTCCCAACAGGATCATTGTCGCCTCGGTGGTCGCCGTCGTCGCCATCATCGCCGTGGTCGCTGGTGTCATCATCAACAGCGAGGCCAGCAAGAACGCCATCACCCAGGGCGGCAAGGCGCTCCCCGCTGGTGTGAGCGCGATGGGTCAGGGCTGGGTCGCGAACGCCGCGGTCGCCAAGCCCGACGCGCCGACATTGTCGATCTACGAGGACTTCCGCTGCCCGGTCTGCCAGGAGCTGGAGAGCGCGTTCGGCTCCGAGATCGAGAAGGCGGCCCAGGCCGGCACGGTCAAGGTCGCCTACCACTTCAAGACCGTCATCGACAGCCACTACCCGACGGGCAACAGCCAGCAGGCCGCCTCCGACGCGCTGTGTGCCGCCGACGCGGGGGCCTTCTGGAAGTACCACGACGCCCTCTACGCCAACCAGCCGACGGAGGGCACCGACTTCACCGCCGCCCAGTTCCTGTCCTTCGCCGAGCAGGCCGGGATCAGCGGCGACAAGCTGAAGACGTTCCAGGCGTGCGTCAAGGCGGGCAAGTACATGAACTACGTCAAGTCGACCGAGGATGCGTCCTTCAAGAACGGCATCACCGGCACGCCCGCGGTGTTCCTCAACCACAAGGCCGTCAAGTGGACCGCCTTCCAGACCTCCGCCGGCGACCCGGACCCGGCTGCCTTCGCCGCCATGCTCACCTCCGGGACGGTGCCGGCCGGCAAGGTCGATGCCGACCTGGCCAAGGCAAAGGACGTCAGCTGACCACGTATGCCGCGCTGCTCCCGGTCTCGATCCCGAGCCCGACCGTCGGTGCGTTCCACGTCGGGCCCCTCGTCGTCCGGGGGTACGCCCTGTGCATCCTCGCCGGCATCGTCATCGCGGTCTGGCTGACCGGCCGCCGCCTGGAGGCCCGCGGGACGCCGGCGTCCAAGTCCCTGGACATCGCGGCATACGCCGTCCCGTTCGGGATCGTCGGTGGCCGGCTGTACCACGTCATCACGAGCTGGCAGCCGTACTTCGGTGCGGGCGGGCACCCGGTCGACGCGTTCAAGATCTGGCACGGCGGCCTGGGGATCTGGGGCGCCATCGCGCTGGGCGCCCTGGGTGGCTGGCTCGGCTGTCGCCGGTTCGGGGTGCCGTTCCGTGACTACATCGACGCGGCCGCGCCCGGCGTGGCCTTCGCCCAGGCGCTCGGCCGGTGGGGGAACTGGTTCAACAACGAGCTCTACGGCCGCTCGACCTCGGCGCCCTGGGGGCTGACCATCCACCAGTGGGACGAGGGGCAGGGCAGGGCGGTCGTCAACGCGGCGGGCAAGCCGGTCGTGCTCGGGACCTTCCAGCCGACGTTCCTCTACGAGTCCGTCTTCCTCGTCGTGCTCGGCCTGCTCCTGCTCCGGGTCGACAAGGTCCGCTCGCTGCGCCCCGGTCAGCTGTTCGGGCTCTATGTCGCCGGCTATCCGGTCGGTCGGGTGGTCATGGAGTTCCTCCGATCGGACGAGGCCAACCACATCCTCGGGCTGCGGGTCAACGTGTGGACCTGTCTGGTCGTGTTCGTCCTGGGTGTCGTCATCTACCGCCGATCCGGTCGGTCGAACGGGCCCACACCGCCCTCGCCGACGTCGCAGGCGGAGACCGCCGACCACGATGTGAGATAGATTCTCCCGCATAGCGGGACGACTAGGGCCTCGGATACCATTCGGGGAACGTGGTCGAAGGCGCCCACTCCCTTCCCGATGTCCGCCCGCAACGCCCCGCCGCGGTCGGCCCGAATCCTGCGAGGACGGTGACCCAGCCCGTGTCCGCGACGCACTTCTCATCGCACCCGGCCGACACCGGCCTGTACCGCCGCGAGCTCGAGCACGACGCCTGTGGCGTCGCGCTGGTCGCGACGATGCGTGGCCACGCCGGGCACGACATCGTCGAGCACGCGCTCACGGCGTTGCGCAACCTGGACCACCGCGGTGCCACCGGCGCAGACCCGCTCGTCGGCGACGGCGCCGGGATCCTCACCCAGGTGCCCGACCGGTTCCTTCGGGCGGTCACCGACTTCGACCTGCCGAGCACCGGCTCGTATGCCGTGGGCATGGCCTACCTGCCCGTCGACAGCGCGGACCGAGCCGAGGCGGAGAGCCGGATCGAGGCGATCGCCGCGGAGGAGGGCCTGCGCGTCCTCGGGTGGCGCGACGTCCCGGTCACCCCCGAGCTGGTCGGCGACGCAGCCCGTGCCTGTATGCCGTTCTTCCGGCAGCTGTTCGTCGCACCCACCGGCCCACCGGTCGTCGGCGTCGCCCTGGACCGCCTCGCCTTCTGTCTGCGCAAGCGCGCCGAGCACGAGCTGGAGGTCTACTTCCCCTCGCTGTCCAGCCGGACCCTGGTCTACAAGGGGATGCTGACGACCGGGCAGCTCGAGCCGTTCTTCCCTGACCTGTCCGACGAGCGTTTCGAGAGCAGCCTGGGCCTGGTCCACTCGCGGTTCTCGACCAACACCTTCCCGTCCTGGCCGCTCGCGCACCCCTACCGGTTGATCGCCCACAACGGCGAGATCAACACGGTCAAGGGCAACCGCAACTGGATGGCCGCGCGGGAGAGCCAGATCCAGACCGACCTGATCCCCGGTGACCTGAACCGGCTCTACCCGATCTGCACCACGGGCGGCTCGGACTCGGCGTCCTTCGACGAGGTCCTGGAGCTGCTCCACCTCGGGGGACGCTCGTTGCCGCACTCGGTGCTGATGATGATCCCGGAGGCCTGGGAGAACCACGAGCACATGGACGAGGACCGCAAGGCCTTCTACGAGTTCCACTCGACGTTCATGGAGCCCTGGGACGGCCCGGCGTGTGTGGCGTTCACCGACGGCACACTCATCGGCGCAGTGCTCGACCGCAACGGACTGCGCCCCGGTCGGTTCTGGGTCACCGACGAGGGCCTGGTCGTCCTGGCGTCCGAGGCCGGCGTCCTCGACCTGCCCGCCGAGTCCGTCGTCCGCAAGGGCCGGCTGCAGCCGGGTCGGATGTTCCTCGTCGACACCGCTGAGGGCCGCCTCGTCGACGACGAGGAGGTCAAGGCCGGCCTCGCGGCGCAGAACCCGTATGCCGAGTGGCTGCACGGCGGGATGCTGCACCTCGACGACCTGCCCGACCGCGAGCACATCCTGCACACCGCCGCCTCGGTCGCGCGCCGCCAGCAGACTTTCGGCTACACCCAGGAGGAGCTCAAGATCCTCCTGACGCCGATGGCGAAGACCGGTGGCGAAGCGCTCGGCTCGATGGGCACCGACACCCCGATCGCTGTCCTGTCGGCCCGTCCCCGGCTGCTCTTCGACTACTTCATCCAGCAGTTCGCCCAGGTGACCAACCCGCCGCTCGACGCGATCCGCGAGGAGCTGGTCACCTCACTCGGGTCGACCATCGGGCCCGAGGGCAACGTCCTCTCCGCGAGCCCGTCCCACGTGCGACAGCTCGTCCTGCCGTTCCCGGTCATCGACAACGACGAGCTCGCCAAGATCGTCCACGTCAACGCCGACGGCGACCTGCCCGGCTATGCGACCGTCGTCGTCCGCGGCATCTATGACGTGACCGGGGGAGCCGACGCCCTCCGGGCTCGCCTGGACAAGATCTGCAGCGAGGTCTCCGAGGCGATCGAGGACGGCGCCCGGTTCATCGTGCTGTCCGACCGCGACAGCGGTCGCGACCTCGCGCCGATCCCGTCCCTCCTGCTGACCTCCGCCGTCCACCACCACCTCATCCGGGAGAAGACCCGCACCCAGGTCGGGCTCGTCGTCGAGGCCGGCGACGTCCGTGAGGTCCACCACGTGGCGCTGCTCATCGCCTACGGCGCGGCCGCGGTCAACCCCTACCTGGCGATGGAGTCGGTCGAGGACCTGGTCCGGTCAGGGGCGATCGAGGGGGTGTCGGCCGACAAGGCCGTCAAGAACCTGATCAAGGCGCTCGGCAAGGGCGTCCTGAAGGTCATGTCGAAGATGGGCATCTCCACCGTGGCGTCCTACCGCGGCGCCCAGGTCTTCGAGGCGATCGGCCTGTCCCAGGATCTCGTCGACCAGTACTTCACCGGCACCGTCTCCCAGCTGGGCGGCGTCGGGCTCGACGTCATCGCGGCCGAGGCCGCGGCCCGGCACGCCTACGCCTACCCGCCGGACGGCATACGCAACCCGCACCGCAAGCTCGCCATCGGCGGAGAGTACCAGTGGCGTCGCGAAGGGGAGCCGCACCTCTTCGACCCCGACACCGTGTTCCGGCTGCAGCACGCGACCCGCAACCGTCGCTACGACATCTTCAAGGAGTACACCCAGCGGGTCGACGACCAGGCCCAGCGCCTGATGACGCTCCGGGGTCTCTTCGAGCTCGGTGGCGAGAACCCGCGCGAGCCGATCCCGCTGGCGGAGGTCGAGCCGGTCGCCGACATCATCGCCCGGTTCAACACCGGTGCGATGAGCTACGGCTCGATCAGCATGGAGGCCCACGAGACCCTCGCCATCGCGATGAACCGGATCGGCGGGCGGTCCAACACCGGCGAGGGCGGGGAGGACCCCGAGCGGCTCCTCGACCCCGAGCGCCGGTCCCGGATCAAGCAGGTCGCGTCCGGCCGGTTCGGTGTCACCTCGCTCTATCTCACCGAGTCCGACGACATCCAGATCAAGATGGCCCAGGGCGCCAAGCCGGGCGAGGGCGGCCAGCTGCCCGGACCCAAGGTCTACCCGTGGGTGGCCAGGACCCGGCACGCGACGCCGGGCGTCGGGCTGATCAGCCCGCCGCCGCACCACGACATCTACTCGATCGAGGACCTCGCCCAGCTCATCCACGACCTGAAGAACGCCAACCCGGCCGCCCGGATCCACGTCAAGCTGGTGTCCGAGGTCGGGGTCGGCACGGTCGCCGCCGGGGTGAGCAAGGCACACGCCGACGTCGTCCTCATCTCGGGCCACGACGGCGGCACAGGTGCCTCGCCGCTCACCTCGCTCAAGCACGCGGGCGGGCCCTGGGAGATCGGCCTGGCCGAGACCCAGCAGACCCTCGTCCTCAACGGGCTGCGCGACCGGATCGTCGTCCAGGTCGACGGCCAGATCAAGACCGGGCGCGACGTCGTCATCGCCGCCCTGCTCGGTGCCGAGGAGTTCGGCTTCGCCACGGCGCCGCTCGTGGTGAGCGGTTGCATCCTGATGCGCGTCTGCCACCTGGACACCTGCCCGGTCGGGATCGCGACCCAGAACCCCGAGCTGCGGGCGCGCTTCTCCGGCAAGCCGGAGTTCGTGGAGACCTTCTTCGAGTACATCGCCGAGGAGGTCCGTGAGCACCTGGCCGCCCTGGGCTTCCGGAGCATCGCCGAGGCCGTCGGTCAGATCCAGAACCTCGACGCCGGCAAGGCGATCGAGCACTGGAAGGCGAGCGGGCTCGACCTCTCGCCGATCTTCACCCAGGTCGAGAGCCCGGACGGCTCGCAGATCCGGCAGACCATCGCCCAGGACCACGGCCTGGAGAAGGCCCTGGACCACCAGCTCATCGTCATGGCCCAGGACGCCATCCGCGACGGCAATGCCGTCAGCGGCACGGTGGCCGTCCGCAACGTCAACCGCACGGTCGGCACGATGCTCGGCCACGAGGTGACCAAGGCCCACCACGACGGCCTGGCCGACGGCACCATCGACCTCACCTTGACCGGGACCGGCGGCCAGTCGTTCGGCGCGTTCCTCCCGCGCGGCGTGCACCTGCGCCTGCTCGGCGACGCCAACGACTACGTCGGCAAGGGCCTGTCCGGCGGAACCGTCTCGGTCCGTCCGCCCGAGGGTTCACCGCTGGTCGCCGAGGACAACGTGATCGCCGGCAACGTGATCGGCTACGGCGCCACCTCCGGGCGGATCTTCCTGCGCGGCCGGGTCGGCGAGCGGTTCTGCGTCCGCAACTCGGGAGCCACCGCCGTCGTCGAGGGCGTCGGCGACCACGGGTGCGAGTACATGACCGGCGGCGCAGTCCTCGTCCTCGGTCCGACCGGGCGCAACTTCGCCGCGGGGATGTCCGGCGGAACGGCATACGTCCTGGACCTCGACCCGACCCTGGTCAACGCCGAGCTCGTCGACCTGTCCCCGCTCCGCGAGGGTGACGTCGCGGTCGTCAAGAACCTCCTCGAGCAGCACCGCGACGCGACCGACTCGGCCGTCGCCGGCAGGCTGCTGGAGGACTGGGAGGCGGCGCGAGAGCGCTTCACCCTCGTCCTTCCGCGTGACTACCAGCGTGTCCTCGACGTCCGCGCCCAGGCGCAGACCGAGGGCCTCGACCCCGACGGCGCCGAGGTCTGGAGCCGGATCATGGAGGCGTCCCGTGGCTGACCCCCAAGGCTTTCTCAAGGTTCGCGAGCGCGAGCTGCCGACCCGCCGACCGGTTTCGGTCCGGATCAAGGACTGGCGCGAGGTCTACGAGGAGCAGTCCGTTGCCCAGCTCCAGCTTCAGGCCGGGCGCTGCATGGACTGCGGAATCCCGTTCTGCCACAACGGTTGTCCGCTCGGCAACCTCATCCCGGAGTGGAACGACCTGGCCTGGAAGGGCGACTGGTCCGAGGCCATCGAGCGGCTCCACGCGACCAACAACTTCCCGGAGTTCACCGGCCGGCTCTGCCCGGCGCCCTGCGAGACGGCCTGCGTCCTCGGCATCAACCAGCCGGCCGTGACGATCAAGCAGGTCGAGCTCACGACGATCGAGCGCGCCTTCGAGGCCGGGGCAGTGACACCGCAGCCGCCCGAGCGCCTCTCCGGCAAGACGGTCGCCGTCGTCGGCTCCGGCCCGGCCGGTCTGGCCGCCGCCCAGCAGCTGACCCGTGCCGGCCACACCGTCGCGGTCTACGAGCGGGCCGACAAGCCCGGCGGGCTGATGCGCTACGGGATCCCCGAGTTCAAGATGGAGAAGGCGGTGCTCGACCGCCGGATCGCCCAGATGGAGGCCGAGGGCACCCGCTTCCGCAGCGGGGTCAACGTCGGCGTCGAGGTGACCGGCGAGCAGCTCCGCAGCCGCTACGACGCCGTCGTCCTCGCGATCGGTGCCACCGTGCCGCGCGACCTGCCCGTCCCCGGACGCGAGCTGGACGGGGTGCTCCAGGCCATGCAGTTCCTGCCGCCGGCCAACAAGGTGGCGCTCGGCGAGGCGGTCGAGGGCCAGGTCACCGCCGAGGGCAAGGACGTCATCGTCATCGGCGGCGGCGACACCGGCGCCGACTGCATCGGCACGTCGCACCGGCAAGGTGCCCGCTCGGTCACCAGCCTGGAGATCATGCCGCAGCCCGGCGAGGTCCGGCCGGCCAGCCAGCCGTGGCCCACGTACCCGATGATCTTCCGGGTCGCCTCCGCGCACGAGGAGGGCGGCGAGCGGCTGTATGCCGTGAGCACCAGTGCGATCGTCGGTGACGAGGAGGGGCGCGTCCGCGGGCTCCAGCTCCACGACGTGGTCATGGGCGAGCGCGGCTTCGAGAAGGTCGAGGGGACCGAGCGTGAGCTCCCGGCGCAGCTCATCCTGCTCGCCATGGGCTTCCTCGGTCCGCAGGGCCCCGGCGTCGTCGAGCAGCTCGGTGTCGACCTCGACGGTCGGTCCAACGTCGTCCGCGACGCGGCATACATGACGTCGGTCCCCGGAGTGTTCGTAGCCGGTGACGCCGGCCGCGGCCAGTCGCTCATCGTCTGGGCGATCGCCGAGGGCCGCTCGGCGGCCAATGGTGTCGACGCGTGGCTCAACGGCACCGCTTCGGCCCTGCCGCGTCCGATCAACCCCACCGACCGCCCCCTCGTCGTCTGAGCTCGGCGCCCGTCGAGCTCGGCTGACTGGTCGACGTCGGGTGGCACTGGCCACCGGAGGCTCTGCTGGCCAGTCGACTACACGGGAGACCAGTCCGAGCGCGCCCTGGCGACCGGGTGCCGCGGCCCCCGGTGAGGGCATGGGTGGGGCGACGGCAACACCCGGACGGGTTACCGGACCGTAGATGTCGTGACCACGACACCCACGGTCGGGTAACCGGCTCGGTAACCCGTCGTCGGGGTGCTCGACGACCTCCGGCGCGGCTCGGCCGGGGGTGGTCGCACCGGCGGCAGGGGACGACGATTGACATCGTTGTCCGGACTGTGACCGCGCTCACGCGTAAGCGCTACCGCGGCTAGGGTTTGACGCATGCGTCGCGCGAAGATCGTCTGCACCCTCGGCCCTGCCACATCCACTCCCGAGCAGATCCGCGACCTCGTCGCGGCCGGCATGGATGTCGCCCGGCTCAATCTGTCCCACGGGTCCTATGAGGACCACAAGGTGACCTACGACGCCGTGCGTGCGGCGACCGACGAGCTCGGTCACGCGGTCGGGGTTCTGGTGGACCTGCAGGGCCCCAAGATCCGCACCGGCCGGTTCAGCGGCGGCCCGATCCTGCTGGCCCCCGGCGACGTGTTCACCATCACCAACCGTGACATCGACGGCACCCAGACCGAGGTCGGCACGACCTACAAGGGTCTGCCCGGCGACGTCAGCCCCGGCGACCGGCTGCTCATCGACGACGGCAAGATCGCGCTCGTCGCGACCGATGTCACCGACACCGACGTCGTCTGCCAGGTCGTCGAGGGCGGACCACTGTCCAACAACAAGGGCATCAACCTGCCCGGTGTGGCCGTGTCGGTCCCCGCGATGTCGGAGAAGGACAAGGCCGACCTGCGGTTCGGCCTGGCGCTGGGGGCCGACGTCATCGCCCTGTCGTTCGTCCGCAACGCCAGCGACGTCACCGACGTCCACGCGATCATGGACGAGGTCGGGCGCCGGGTGCCGGTCATCGCCAAGATCGAGAAGCCGCAGGCGGTCGACAACCTCGCCGAGATCATCGACGCGTTCGACGGGATCATGGTGGCCCGCGGCGACCTGGGCGTGGAGCTGCCGCTGGAGCAGGTGCCGCTGGTCCAGAAGCGGGCCATCGAGATGGCCCGTGGCCAGGCCAAGCCGGTCATCGTGGCAACCCAGGTCCTGGAGTCGATGATCGAGAACTCGCGCCCCACCCGCGCGGAGGCGTCGGATGCCGCGAACGCCGTGCTCGACGGTGCCGACGCGCTGATGCTGTCCGGGGAGACCAGCGTCGGCAAGTACCCCATCGCGACGGTGCGGACCATGAGCCGGATCATCGAGAGCACCGAGGAGCACGGCCTGGACCGGATCCCCAAGCTCAAGAACTCCCCGCACACGATGGGAGGCGCCGTCGTCAAGGCCGCGGCCGAGATCGGGGCGACGCTCGGGGCGCGCTACCTCGTCACGTTCACCCAGTCCGGTGACTCGGCGCGCCGGCTGTCCCGCCTGCGGCCCCGGCTGCCCATGCTGGCGTTCACCCCCCTCCAGTCGACCCGCTCGCAGCTCTCGCTGACGTGGGGTATCGAGACCTACCTCGTGCCGATGCAGCGCCACACCGACCAGATGGCGATGCTCGTCGACGAGGTCCTCCTCGCCGAGGGCATGGCCGAGGAAGGCGACCTCGTGGTCATCGCGGCCGGGTCGCCCCCCGGCATACCGGGCTCCACCAACGCGGTGCGGGTCCACACGATCGGCGACGCGAAGAACCGGGTGGCGCCGGCATACGAGGACATGGAAACCCCGTAGCACGACGGCACAGGTATGCTGTCCGCCGCACCCTGCCGGGATGGTGGAATGGCAGACACGGAGCACTCAAAATGCTTTGCCCGCAAGGGCGTGCGGGTTCAAGTCCCGCTCCCGGCACCACACCAGATCACTGACGACACGGAGAGGCGCTGGCGATGACCGAGGGGACGTCCGACGGCACGACACAGGTTCAGCACCCGGCCGGAACCCCCACGCGGGTGCTCGTCGCCGAGGATGAGGCGCTCATCCGGCTCGACCTGGCCGAGATGCTGACCGACGCCGGCTACGAGGTCGTCGGTCAGGCCAGCGACGGGCAGCAGGCCGTCGACCTGGCCACCCGGCTCACACCCGACCTGGTCATCATGGACGTCAAGATGCCCGTGCTCGATGGTCTCGGTGCTGCCGAGCAGATCGGTGAGCAGCGGATCTGTCCGGTCATCATGCTCACGGCGTTCAGCCAGACCGAGCTGGTGGAGCGGGCCCGTGACGCCGGCGTCATGACCTACCTCGTCAAGCCGTTCACGTCCTCCCAGCTGCTCCCGGCCATCGAGATCGCCCTGTCCCGCTGGTCCGAGCTGACCACGCTGGAGGCCGAGGTGGTCGACCTCGGCGAGCGGCTCGAGACCCGCAAGGCCGTCGAGCGCGCCAAGGGCGTCCTCATGAAGAAGCTCAAGATCTCCGAGGCCGAGGCCTTCCGCTGGATCCAGAAGACCGCGATGGACCGGCGCATGGGCATGCGCGAGGTGTCCGACGCGGTCGTCGAGCAGATGGGCAAGGCCTGACCGACCGGCATACGACATCGCGTATGCCGCGTGCTCTCACCGCAGCAGCACGACCAGCTGGGTCAGCAGTGGAGCGACGATCAGTGCCGGGAGCATGTCGCCCACCGGAACATCGCGGATTCGTAGGAGCCGCAACCCGATTCCCGCGAGCATGAGGCCGCCGGTGGCGGTGAGTGCGGCGACGTGAGCGTCGGGCAGGACCGAGCCCAGGACCACCCCGACGAGGGTCAGGCTGCCCTGCACCACGAGAACCGAGGCCGCCGACAGGAGGACCCCCACGCCGAAGGACGACGCGAAGGCCATGGCGGCGAAGCCGTCGAGGACCGACTTGAGAGTCAGCTGCTCGATGCCGTGACCCATCCCGTCCGACAGCGCTCCGAGGATGGTGAGCGGGCCGACGCAGAACAGGAGCGAGGCGGTCAGCCAGCCCTCGATGAAGCGTTCGCGGGCGTCGGCCTCAGGCAGGGTCGTCGCGGCGGCAACCGCGTCGCCGCCGGTGTCGTCAACAGCCTCACCAGCCGCGCGGCCGCGCCGGGTGAGGCGGGTCTGGAGGCGGCCGGCCAGCTCCTCGAGCCGCGCCTCGATCCGCAGCAGCGACCCGACGATCGAGCCGATGAGGAGCGACCCCAGGACGACGAGGACCGGCGCGCCGCTGCCGACCGCGGCCTTGAACGACGGGTCGGTGACGCTGGCCGCCGACAGCGCGGCGATGAGGATCGTGGTGAGCCCGAGGACGTCGGTGACGACGTGCCGGACCCGGTCCGGGAAGCGGTTGCCGACCGCGATCCCGGCACCCGCACCGAGGAGGACGGTCGCGACATTGAGGGCCGTTCCGAGGCCCGGCACTCCCGCAGACATGCCCGCCACCCTATGAGGCGCAAGCCGACCGGCCGGACCCCCTTCCACCGGCCGGGCACCGACCCCTATTGTCTGGAGTGCGGCGACCCCTGCGCCGCAGAGCGAGCCGTGGCTTGCTTCCGCCCGTCCGTAGTGGAGGACCCCGCCCGTGTCCCGCGCCCCGATCGTCGTGCACCCGGTCTCACCTGATCGACCGGATGCCTTGGTGGGCTTGTGGGTGACGGGTCGGGTCGAGCAGGGCGCCAGCCTGGAGGCCGCGAGTCGGTATGCCGCGGACGGCCGGATCGCCTCGGCCCTGGCCAGGTCCGAGGTCCACGCGTTCGTCGCCACCCGTGATGACGTGCCGCTCGGCTACGTCGTGCTCATCGACCGGATCTTCGGGCTCTCGGACACGACCGAGCTGGCCATCGACCAGCTGTACGTCACCAAGGAGGCCCGCCGTCAGGGTGTGGCCCGGCAGCTGCTCACGGCGGTCGTCGCACAGGCCGAGCGGATGGGCAGCGAGCGGATCATCAGCAACGTCCCGGCACAGGACCGCGAGGCCAACCGGTACTTCGCCCGGCTCGGCTTCGGCTCCGCGGTCACCCGTCGGGTGACGACGACTGCCCAGCTGCGGCGCAAGGTGCTCGGCGGCGCCGACGTGTCGACGTTCGAGAACGTCCTGCGGCGGCGGCGCACCCTACGCGCCCAGCGCAGCGCGCGCAGCGCCTCGGCCTGACCCAGCTGCTCGACGCGACCCGGCCCGTTCGCGCCGGGCGATGTGGTCGGCCACCCGGGCCGCGTCGCGTCCAGCGCCACCGATGAGCATCGAGTAGAAGCCGCTCTGGAAGAGCAGGCCGACGAAGTAGAGCCCCGGCAGGTCGGGCATGACGCCCCCGTCGTCGCGGGGCCAGCCGGACTCGCCGAGCGGCGACGGCACGATGAACGAGAAGTCCTGACGGAACCCGGTGCACCACAGCACGTTCGCCACGTCCAGGACGGTGCCGTCGGCGAGGGTCGGCAGGCCCCCGGTGGCGCCGACCGTGCGGGCCGCAACGCGCCGGACACCGGCGGCGTCCAGGTCCGTGGTGCGGTGCCGCACGAGCGGGGTTCCGCCCGCGCGGATCTGGCTCTGCATCCGGCGACCCACCGGGGTTCGCATGGTGAGGACGTGGTTGGCGAGGAACCACAGGACCGGCGCGGCGACCCGGGCTCGACCGGACTCGAGGTCGAAGGGGATCTGCCCCTTCACCGCGCCGGACAGCCACGTCTGGTGACCCGAGGCGACCGACTCCATGGCGAGGTCGGCGCCGGACTGGCTCGCGCCGACGACGAGGACCGGGCCCGGCAGCAGCTGGCCGGGGTTGTGGTAGTCCGAGGAGTGCAGCTGGCGGATGCCCGGGTCGAGCTGGTCGGCCACGTCGGGAACGCGCGGGTGGTGCTCGCCCCCGGTGGCGATGACGACGTTGCGGGTTTCGAAGTGCTCGCCACGCGCGGTCACCGCCCATCGCCCATCGGCGCACTGCTCGACCCGGCTCACCGGCATACCGCAGCGGACGTCCAGACCCGTCGTCGCGGCATACGACTCGAGGTGGTCGCCCATGTCGCGGCCGGTGGGCCAGCCCGCCCGAGGCCCCGGGAACGGCCGCCCGGGAAGGCCGTCCCACATCGCGGGTGTGTTGAGGCGCAGCGAGTCGTAGCGCTGCCGCCACTGGTCGCCGACGCGGGGGTCCTCGTCGAGGACGATGCACGGTATGCCGTGCTGCCGGAGGACGTAGGCCGTCGACAGACCTGTCTGGCCGGCGCCGACGACGATCGTGGCGAGGTCCTGGTTGTTTGTCATGTCCTTGACCGTAGGGAGCCGGCGGCACCGACCGCATCGGGCGGATGATGCATCCGCACGCTGGGCGGTATGGGTCGAACGGTGCAGTCAGAGCAGGCCGTGGTCATAGGCGTATGCCGTGGCGCCGGATCGCGAGGTGAGGTCGAGCTTGGCGTAGATGTTGCTGAGGTGCCGTGCCACCGTCTTCTCGCTGAGCACGAGCTCGGCGGAGATGGCGCGGTTGGACAGTCCGCGGGCCAGGAGGCGGACCACCTCGATCTCGCGGGGCGTGAGGCTGCCGGGGGCTTGGGCGACCCGGCCAGTGAGGTCCTCGACGGCCTTGAGGTCGGGCCGCGCGCCGAGCTGCTCGAACACCGCCCGGGCGGCCTCGAGCTCGAGCGTGGCCCCCTCGTCGTCGCCCAGCGCCCGGAGACAGCGCGCCATGAGGACTCTCGTCCGGGCGCCGTGGTGGGGCATCTCCAGGGCGCGCCACGTGCGGCAGGCCCGTTCGGCCGAGATGAGGGCCTCGGCGGGGGAGCCGCCGGCCAGGGCGACCGCGGCGGCGGCGTCGTCGGCGAGGCCTCGCACCATGGGCGCGTCGAGGGTTGCCGCGATCTCGGCCAGGGCGTCAGCGGCCTCCCTCGCGCCGCCGAGGTCGGACACGGCGAGGTGGGCGGCGACAGCGGCCGCCAGCAGGTCGGCCCGGTCGGCCGGAGCCCGGTCCTCGGCGCACAGCCGCCGGAGGGTCACGACGACGCGGTCGGCCCGGCCCTGGGCGATGCGCAGGAGCGACAGGCCGGGTTCTGGCTGTCGGCCGGCGCGGTTGGCCCGCCGGTACCCCGCCTCGGCCAGGTCGAAGCGGCCCGCGAGGCGGTCGAGCTCGGCACGCGCGTAGTGGGCGTCGCCGGCCAGGTGGCCGGGCAGCTGGGCGCAGGCGCGCACGGTGTCGTCCACCGCGGTCGCCCAGTCGCCGCGCAGGGTGAGGACGGTCGCGCGGTCGACGAGGCACACGCCGCGGTAGGGCACCAGGTCGGGGCGGGCAGCGCACCAGCCCGTGAAGGTCGAGGTCCACTCGGCCGCCCGGTCCAGGTCCCGCAGCCGGATGCAGGCACCCACGACCGAGCAGTAGAGCAGGCCGGCGATGCTCGGGGCCACCTCACCGGACGAGACAGCCACCATCACCTCGTCGAGGGTGACCAGGGCCGACGCGCGCCGGCCGGCACCCAGGTCGGCCCAGGCGAGGGTGAGCCGGGCGAGTGCCACGACGTCGGGGTCGGAGACCGCCAGCCCGAGCGACTCGGCCCGGCGGGCGGCCCCGACCGCCGCCTCCACCCGGCCTGCGACCAGCAGCCCGTGGGCGTCGAAGGCGACGAGGTGCGCCTCCTCCGATCCGCCGAGGCGGTGCTCCTCCACGAGCGTTCGGGCGCGCGCTGCCCACCCGGCGGAGCGGGCCGGCTCCCCGGTGTTGCCATAGGTGAAGGCCACCCAGAAGGCAGCTCGTGCGGCCACCCGGTGCTCGCCGGCCGCGAGGAACCGGTGGTAGGCGCGCTCGCTGACGGCGATGCACTCCTCGTCCCGGCCCAGGAGGTGCGCGCACTCCGCGAGGGCGGCGACGTCCCGCGCCGGCAGGTCACCGGAGGGCTCGGCTGCGGACAGGGTCTCGTATGCCGCGGCCCAGTGGCCGTCGCGGAAGAGTCGCCCGCCGGGGGACAGGGCGTCGGCGGTCACGACGCCTGGTTCGGTGACCGGGTCATGACCCCAAGCATGCTCCACCCGGCGGTGGTTGCACGCCGTCGTCGCGCTGAGTCCGCGAAACGCCTCGCACGCCAACTCTATACAGATAGACTTTCCCCATGGGCAGGCGACTCTCACCGCAGTCCAGTGGCGTCCTGGACGCGCTGGCGGACGATCCGATCACGTGGCGCTACGGCTACGAGCTGGGGCAGCAGGTCGGTCTCCGGGCCGGCACGCTGTACCCGATCCTGATGCGCCTCAGCGAGGGAGGCCTGCTCGAGGACTCCTGGGAGAGCGATCCGCCCGCAGGGCGGCCGCCGCGCCACCTCTACCGGCTCACGGCACTGGGCCAGCAGGCAGCGGCGGAGCTCGGGTCGGCGTCGAGTGACGCAGCCACGCACTCGGTGCGTGGGATCCAGGGACTCGCGACGCGGAGCGCATCGTGAGCCGCTGGTGGGCGGGCGACCGACGCGATGCCGCCGCCCTTTTCCTCGACTGGACCGTTCCCCTCCTGCCCGACACCCGCCGGCAGTGGGGTCGAGCCATGCAGGCCGAGCTGGCCGGCCTCGGCCCCTCGGCCGATCGGTGGCGGTTCGCCGGAGGCTGCGCACTGGCCATCCTGCGGCGCCCGTCACTCGGCGCGCTCGGGGCGCTGCTGGTTCCGGTCGGGTTCGTCGTAGCGACGGTCCGGCTCACCGCCGGGACGGCATACCTTCCTCTTCACCTGGTCCTCATTGCGATGGTGATCGTGCTGGCGGCGCTCTACCTGTGCGGCGATCGCGTCGAGCTCTTCGTGCCACGGCGCACGGGATCGCACGTGGCCGGCGCGGTCCGAGTCGGCGGTGCGCTGACTCTCGGGTGGCTCGCCCTGGGCATCGTGCTCAGCCACCGCTCCGGCGACGGCAACGTCGTGGACCGCGCCAGCACCGGCGTGCCCATCTTCACCGTCCTGCTCGGGCTCTGCCTCGTCGGGTTCCTGGCGCTGACGTCGCCCGCGCTCGCTGACAACCGCGTTCTGACGCGCGGCGTCGGTCTCGGCGTCCTGGCGGCGGTCGCCTGGCTGGCGACGGCTCTGGCGGCTCTGCCGATCCCCCCTGTCAAGTGCGTCGGCGTTCCTGATCCTGGCGGCCGCGATCCTGACCGGAGCGGGCCTGGGCGCGCGACGCGGTGATGCAGCGATCACGGCGCTGTGCGTGGCCCTGGTCGGGTCCCTGTCGATCTTCGTCGTCGTCCAGCTGGCACTGGCCTTCGGCCCGGCGGGCTGGATCCCGTCGGACACGGCAGCCCTCACCCCGGCTGCTCGGCTCGCGCAGAGCCGGGTCGAGGCGTTGGAGAGCTATCTCAGCCTCATGCTGGTGGGTGTCGCCGCGGCCGTGACGATCCTCCTCCGGGCCATGAACCGCCACCCCTGGGCCCAGCCGGCACCGCAGCCATCCGCCGCGGCCACCGTCGTCGACCCGATCGGCTGACGCTCAGGCGCCCGGCGGCTTGTCGCGGATGAGACAGGTGATCCGCGACGTGCAGATCCGGCGGCCCTGCCCGTCGGTGATGACGACCTCCCAGCAGGCCAGGGTGTTGCCGAGGCTGAGTGGTGTGGCGACCCCGGTGACCCATTCACCCTGCCCGGCGCGGTGGTGGGTGGCGTTGATGTCCAGGCCCACGGTGATCCGCTCCGGACCGGCGTGGATCGCCGACCCGATCGAGCCGAGGGTCTCGGCGAGGACGACCGACGCGCCACCGTGGAGCAGCCCGTAGGGCTGGGTGTTGCCGGCGACCGGCATCCGGGCCACCACCCGCTGGGTCGAGCCCTCGAGGAACTCGATCCCCATCCGCTCGCCGAGGGTTCCCCGGTTCAGCTCGGTCAGCTCCTCCACCGTGAGCGAGGCAGTCATCGTGGTCCCTTCGGTCGTGTCCCTGGTCTCGCCTAGGCTGCCATGCGTGAGTCGACTTCTGTTGCTGGACGGGCACTCCCTTGCCTACCGTGCGTTCTTCGCCCTCCCGGCCGAGAACTTCTCCACCAGCACCGGCCAGCACACCAACGGCGTCTACGGGTTCACGGCGATGCTCATCAACGTGCTGCGCGACGAGCAGCCCACCCACGTCGCCGTCGCCTTCGACGTCTCCCGGCAGACCTTCCGGACCGAGGCGTATGCCGAGTACAAAGCCGGGCGTTCGGCCACCCCGACCGAGTTCTCCGGGCAGATCCCGCTGCTCAAGGAGGTGCTCGACGCGCTGCGGATCCGGCACGTCGAGGTCGACGGCATGGAGGCCGACGACATCATCGCCACCCTGACGACGCGGGGCGAGGAGGCCGGGATGCAGGTGCTCATCTGCTCCGGCGACCGCGACACCTTCCAGCTGGTCAGTGACGACGTCACCGTCCTCTACCCGATGCGTGGGGTCTCGGAGATGGCGCGGATGACGCCCGACGCGGTCGAGGCCCGCTACGGCGTGCGGCCCGACCGCTACAGCGACCTGGCGGCACTGGTGGGGGAGAGCAGCGACAACCTGCCCGGTGTGCCCGGGGTCGGGCCCAAGACGGCGGCCAAGTGGATCAACCAGTTCGGAGACCTCACCGGCCTGGTCGCCCACATCGACGAGATCAAGGGCAAGGCCGGCGACTCGGTCCGTGCCCACCTCGACGGGGTCCTGCGCAACCGCCGGCTCAACCAGCTCGTCAAGGACGTCGACACGGGTGTGACCCTCGAGGACCTCGAGCGGGTCAACTGGGACCGCGAGCAGGTCCACACCGTCTTCGACGGCCTGGAGTTCCGGGTCCTGCGCGACCGGCTCTTCGACTACCTCTCGCCGGTCGAGGACGAGGCGGCCGAGGGCGGGTTCGACCTCGACGGCAACATCCTCGCCAGCGAGGACGTCCCCGGCTGGCTGGCCCACCATGCACCGGCCGGTGCCACGGTCGGCGTCCACGTCATCGGCTCCTGGGGCGCGGGCCGCGGCGACACGACAGCCGTCGCGCTGGCCACCGAGGCCGGCTCCGCGGCATACATCGACGTGACCGCCCTGGAGCCCGGCGCCGACGCGGCCGTCGCCGACTGGCTCGCCGACCCGGACCGGCACAAGGTGCTGCACGACGCCAAGGGCCCCATGCACGCGCTCGCGGCGCGCGGCTGGTCGCTGAAGGGCGTCACGACCGACACCGCCCTGGCGGCCTACCTGGTCCGGCCCGACCAGCGGTCCTACGACCTTGCCGACCTCGTGCTGCGCCACCTCGGCCGTGAGCTCAAGGCCGAGACCGAGGCGACCGGTCAGGGGCTGCTCCAGTTCGACGACACCGACGACGCGGCGGCCGACGACGCCATGGTCCGTGCCCGGGCGGTCCTCGACCTCGCCGGCGCGCTCGCCGAGCAGCTCGAGGCGACCGGCGGCACCGAACTGATGCGCACGGTCGAGCTGCCGCTGGAGGAGGTGCTCTTCGACATGGAGAGCACCGGGATCGCCGCGGACATGTCCGGGCTGGTCGAGCTGGAGAAGGACTTTGCCGGCAAGATGGCCCGCGCCCAGGCCGATGCGTATGCCGCGATCGACGGCGAGCAGATCAACCTCGGCTCGCCCAAGCAGCTGCAGGTCGTCCTCTTCGAGACCCTCGGTATGCCGAAGACGAAGCGGACCAAGACCGGCTACACGACCGATGCCGACGCGCTCAACGACCTCTACGCCAAGACCGAGCACCCGTTCCTGGAGGCGCTGCTCCGGCACCGCGACAACGCCCGGCTGCGGGTCACCGTCGAGGGGCTGATCAAGTCGGTCGCCGACGACGCGCGGATCCACACCACCTACATCCAGACGATCGCGGCCACCGGCCGGCTCTCCTCCACCGACCCCAACCTGCAGAACGTCCCGATCCGCACCGAGGAGGGCCGCCGGATCCGCGAGGCGTTCGTTGTGGGTGACGGGTTCGAGTCGCTCATGTCGGCCGACTACAGCCAGATCGAGATGCGGATCATGGCGCACCTGTCCGGCGACGCCGCGCTGATCGAGGCGTTCCGGTCCGGGGAGGACCTGCACCGCTTCGTCGGGTCCCGCGTCTTTGCCGTGGAGCCCGCCGACGTCACCGGCGAGATGCGCAGCAAGATCAAGGCGATGTCCTACGGCCTGGCCTACGGGCTGTCGGCCTTCGGGCTGTCCAAGCAGCTCACCATCTCCACGTCCGAGGCGAGCGGGCTCATGGACATGTACTTCGAGCGGTTCGGCGGGGTGCGCGACTACCTGCGCGACGTCGTCCTCGAGGCCGGCAAGAACGGCTACACCTCGACCATGCTCGGCCGTCGCCGCTACCTTCCCGACCTGACGAGCGACAACCGCCAGCGTCGCGAGATGGCCGAGCGGATGGCTCTCAACGCCCCGATCCAGGGCTCGGCCGCCGACATCATGAAGGTCGCCATGCTCGGTGTGGACGCGGCGTTGCGGGCCTCCGGTGCCAGGTCCCGCATGCTGCTCCAGGTCCACGACGAGCTCGTCCTGGAGATCGCGCCAGGGGAGCGGGCCGACGTGGAGGCGTTGGTGCGCAAGGAGATGGGCTCTGCCGTGACGATGGACGTCCCGCTCGACGTCAGCGTCGGCGTCGGCCAGTCCTGGCACGCCGCCGCCCACTAGACACCTGAGGCGGTCAGCGGATCGCGGGCTGCTCCGGTGACGTGAAGTCCTCGGCGAGCGGCGGGGCCAGCTTGGCTACCTCCAGCTCCTGGGCCTTGGCAGCACCCAACAGCACGAAGGTGGCGAGAGCGACGAGCAGCGTCAGGTCCACAGCGAGCTTGAGGCTCAGCAGCCCGTTGACCGAGTGAACCCCGACGAATCCGGTGGTCATGACAACGAGAGCCCCCCAGATGAGCCATACGGACCGCTGGTGCTCCTGGGCAAGGGCGCTGTAGACGAGCAGCTGGATGAGGCTGAGCACGGAACCCAAGGCAGCGAACACCCAGAGTCGGTCCTGGACTTCCGAATAGCTGGGCCCACCCACGAAACCGAGCGCCGGGCCGGATAGCACGCTCACGACAGCCGTCGCCGACGCCCCCATGGCGAGGACGACACCCAGACCGAGCAGGTGCGTCCGTGGTCCACCCCGGCTGCGGGCCAACGCCGGGAAGGCCACGATGACGACGAACTGGGGCAGGAAGAGGACGGCCTTGGTGAGCACCAGCCCCGCGGCATACAGGCCGGCACGATGGTCATCGAGAGTGGCGCGAGCAACAACGACGTCGATGTTGCTGACGGCGAAGAACGCCAACAGCACGTGGGCGCTGTGTGCGACCTCGCGTGCGATGCTGCCGCCTTCCCAGGTCGACCAGGTCGACTCGGGTTCGGCTCCGACCGGTGGTTCAGGTGCGCCCCGGACGGGGCGTCGCAGTGCGAACCACCCGACGACGGCCGGAACTGCAGCGCCCAGTGCGACTCCGAACATGGCGCCTAGCGTCGAGCGGTCGACCAGCAGCGCCGCACATCCCAGGATGAGGCGGGCCACGCCCATCGCGATGTAGACGGACGACACTGACCCCCAGCGGCGTTCGCCTTGCAGGATCCCGACCTGCCCTCCCATCAGGCAGAGAAAGCCGGCGGAGACGGCCATCAACGCCGCGCTCAGCCAGGAGTCCAGCCGCAGAACTCGGGTGATGAGGGGTACGGCGAGGAGGCAGATAACGGTCACGCCGACTGCGGCACGACGACTCGCCCGAAGAACGGAGTCCTCGATCTGGTGCCGGTCCTCTGGGGACCGAGCGACGCGGCGGGCGCCTGTGGTCTGCAGTCCGAGCGAGACGACGTTGACGACGATGAGGACACCGAGAATCGAGGAGAACTGGCCGAACTGCCCGGGGCCGAGCCAGCGGGCCATCACAATCGTGAGGCCGTATGTCGTGACGTTCATGATCGCGATTGCTGCTGCCACGATGGCGCCGCCGAGCATCGACCGGATTCGGGAGCTGGCGCGCACCGGCAAAGGTTACTGGCTGGTCAAGATCGGTGGCGGGTGGTTGTGAGACCCGCTTCAGAACGGGTCATACGGACCGAGGTGCCCGGCGAGCGCCGCCACCCGACGAAGGCGCAGCCTGAGCAGGATCTTGATACCGACGTTGCGCAGCCACCACGGAAGCTGACGGACGATCGCCCACCGCGACGAGGGCGTCGGTCGCATGACGCGAAGGGTGGCCAACGACCCGGCGCGACCTTCATATGCCAGGTGCCGGCTCGGCAGGATGTGGCGCAGAACCGCGAGCGTCACACCGATCGAGGAGAAGCAGTCGTGCAGTAGCAAGCGGCCTCCCTCGGGGAGGAACTGCGCCCAGGCCAGGTCGTCGCTGACGGTCCAGTAGTCGTGTTTTCCGTCGACGTAGAGCAGGTCGATCGAGTCACCCCACGCCGGTCGGAGCTCGTTACTGCGCCTGGTGATGAGTCGCACCCGGTCACGGACACCAGCGGCCCCGAGGTTGCTCTCGAAGACGTCACGCGTGGTGGGACCGCCGAACAGGCGCCCGCCTACGAACGGGTCGATGGCAGTCACCCTTACGTCGACGCGTCCAGCGAGCACGACCGTCGAGCGTCCCCGGTGTGAGCCGATCTCGACCACATGCGCACCAGGCGGCAACGCGGCTGCACAGTCGTAGAGGACCTCGGCCTGCGCGCGGGTCAGCCAGCCGCCGATCATCTCGGCGTTGTTCCACACCTCACGGAAGCCCGGTCGGCCGGCGTCGGACGCCAATGCCCCTCCCGTCAGATCATCTAGGGTGTGCGAGTCCCGACAGCATAGAGAGGTCCCCGTGCCTAGCACCCCGCCTCGCGTCGTCACTGCGGCGTTGGACGGGTGGGTCACTGTCGTGGCTGGGTTCCTCGTGTGGCCCCTGCTCGTCCGCACGGGTTACCCGTTTGCCCGGGACCTTGTGTTCACACCCAAGCTGCCCCTGCGCCCCGAGACGCTGGGCCTTGGCACCTCTTCCCCTCGGGCGGCTCCGCTCGACGCGATCGTTGCCGTTGCATCAACCATCGTCGACGGGGGTGTCCTCGCGAAGGTCCTGGTTCCAGGAGCACTTCTGCTGGCGGGTTGGGGCGCCCACCGACTGGCGTCGCCGCTCGCCTGGCCGGCTCGTATGGCAGTCGCGGGTTTTGCCGTCTGGAACCCGTTCGTTGTCGAGCGGCTGGGTCTAGGGCAATGGGCCTTGCTCTATGCGTATGCCGCGCTGTTCTGGATGGTCCCGCTCCTCTCGCCTGAGGGTGGGCGTGGCCGGCAGCCGCGGCGCGGCCCCGTGGCGGCCAGTGCACCCTGGCTGGCGATCGCCGCCATCACTCCGACCGGCGCCGTCCTGGCGGGCAGCTTCGCCCTCGCCGTGGGGCTGAGGCGCGGCCGTGGACAGATAGGGCGCAACGGTCGCCTGATCCTGCTCGTGACTCTGGTGCAGCTGCCCTGGCTGGTGCCGGCTGCACTGGGCGGAGCCGCCGCGCTGTCCGACCCGGCCGGTGTTTCAGCCTTCGCGGCTCGATCCGAGCGGCCCGGCCCGGCATTTTTTTCCCTGGCGGGGCTCGGCGGCATCTGGGATCGGCTGAGTGCTCCTGGCACTCGGTCCGGCGTTCTCGGCTTCGCGACGTCGATCGTCGTCGTGGTGGCTGTTGGGCTGGTGGCGCTGCGCCCGAGGCGCCTTGGTCTTCCGGCCAGGCTGCTCCCTGTAGGCATCGCGTCCCTGCTCCTGGCCGGCCTGACCAGCCTTCCCGGCGGGGCCGCCGCGATGGGCGACCTCACCTCCGTCATACCGGGCCTTGGCCTTCTTCGCGACGCGCAGAAGTGGCTCGCCGCCTTCGTCGTCCTCGCCGTCCTCTGTGTCGGGCTCGTGCTGGATCACATCCTTCCGCTCCTGCGTCGTGCCGCGCCCGCAGTCGGGATCGGGGCTGCGGCTGTCGGTGTTGGCCTGCCGTGGTTGCTGCTTCCCGACGGCATGGCGGTCGTACACCGCGTTGTCCAGCCGCAGTCCTACCCGCCCGCGTTCGAACAGGCTGCCCGGGTCATTGCTGCCGATCCCGGACCCGTCATCACGCTGCCCTGGAGCCTGTACCGGGTCTTCCCATGGGCGGGTCCGTATGCCACGTACGACCCCGCATCGCGCTGGTTCGACGCGCCGGTCGTGACCGATGACACCCTTCGGGTTGGCTCGATCACCATCGGCGGGGAGGACCCCGTCGCCTCCCGGGTCGGCACCGTTGTGCAGAGTCCTTCGCGGGGGACGGGCGCCCAGCTCAGCGCTCTGGGAGTGCGCTACATCGTGGTCTACACCGGCGTGCAGGGTGCCGTAGGGATGGCCGACGAGATCGGTTCAGGGCCCGGAGTCCAGACCCTGGTGGCGGCAGACGGACTGTCGCTCCTGCAACTGCCCGGGGGGACGGAGTCAGCGGGAGCGAGCACGTACGCGGCACCCGTGGTGGCTGCCGTCGACCTCGCCGTACTGCTGGCCATCATTGTGGCGTCCACCGGACTAGCGTCAGGTCGGAGACGCGACCGCTCTGTTACCCTTTGGTAGCCCTAGCCGAGGAGTTTTGATGCTGAAGACCGTTGTCGCCCCAGTCGTCACGGGGATCGTGCTGGCGGCTCTTTCTCTTTTCGGTCTTGTGCAGTCACAGACGTCGGCCCCGGCCAAGAACCCCGCCAGCCAGGCGATCATCTCTTACGGCGACCGCTGACCGCTTCTCGCGGTCGAGAGTTGCGTTCCCACACGCGGAGAAGCGCCTGAGCGGAGTCGTCCCAGTCCACATTCGTGGACCGTTCGCGAGCGGCTTGTGACATCTTCTCGGCCATTGGACCATCAGCGAGCAGCACCTCGATGGCAGCGACAAGGGCGTCGAAGTCATCCACGACCAGACCGGTGACGCCATCCACGATCGACTCGTTGAGCCCGCCGCTGGAGCGGTAGCCCACTGTCGGTGTCCCCTGCGCTGCGGCCTCGGTCACAGCCAGCCCCCACCCTTCCTTGGCAGAAGGCAGAACCATGACCCTGGCGCCCGCGAGCAGGCGATCGCGCTCGTCGTCGCTCACCCGCCCATGGAACTTCACCATGTCTTCCACGCCGGCTTCGTGGGCGACCGCCTCCAGACGGTCTCGCCACCATCCGTCGCCGATGAGGTCGACCCCGAGGTCGGGAATGGTGGCACGCAGCCGAGCGGCGGCGAGAACGACATGTTCGATCTGCTTGTGCGGAACCAGTCGGGCCAACACCGCGATCCGCCGGGCGCGCAGCTCGATCGGACCGCCCTGGTTTGGCCGAGAGGTCAGGCCGTTGGGCACGATGTTCACATCGGCCGGAGGCACGCCCAGGGCGATCAGGTCGTTGCGCGAAGTCTGCGACACGGTGACGTAGGGGCGACCGCGGTAGAGCCGCGTCGCGAGCCGTGACTCCAGAAACCAGCCAAGCCGGCCCTTCATCCCGGGGTAGATGATCTGCCACTGTGTCCGGTGCACGTGGTGGACCAGGGCGATGACTCCCCGCCGCCGCACCAGTGGAGTTCCGAACGGAATGCCATTGATGACGTCGACAACCAGGTCGGTGCTCCGCCTGCGCGTCATTGCGTAACCCAAACCGTGCAGATAGACCGTGAGCCGACCCCCCGCCCGCCGACAGCGGATTCCGTCCACCACCTCCCGCCGGGCGGCACCCTGTGCCCGGGACGTGACGACGATGACGTCGTGACCGGCGGACACCCAACGTCGGCCCAGCTCGTGGAGGTAGACCTCGGAGCCGCCTGCCTCGGGATGCCGAATGTCGCGCCACGTCAGGATGAGAATGCGCATCATGGGTTCCGCTTCAGCGCGATCAGGTGCTCGCAAAGGGATGCCGGCCCTCGTCCCGCCGACGTCACCTGAATGCCGAGGCGAGCCGCGTTCGACCTGGCATTCTCAGCACTGCTGATGACTCCCGGTCGGACGACCCAGTTGGCGTCCCACCTGGTCCATGGCACGTAGGCCACGTGACCCCCGGGCGTGGTGCTCACCTCCGCGTATCCCAGCTCGGACCGGACCCCCAGTCCCACTCGGACCGGAAAACCGGAGTAGAGCGGGAACCATGGGCCGTCGACCCGACCCTGCGAGTCCTGAACCACCAGACGGGCGTAGCGGTCTGCCCGCACGTCTATCGCAATCTCCCGCGTGGTGTTGGACTCGACGCGAAAGAGGACCACGAGGCCAGGGCGCACCGATGCATCAGCGGTCACCGTGTAAACCAGACTGCGCTGTTGGACGAGAACCCATGGCTCGTACGTGTCTCCGGATCCGAGATATAGGGCATCGCAGTCACCGAGGACCTGGATCTGGTCGGTGGGAGCGGCGTCTGGTAACCGGTCCGACCGATGAACCAGAGCCGCAGTTCGGACGGCTGCCCTCGGACCCCACGTCAGCTGGTGCTCGATGTAGGCCTCCAGCCGATCCCCTCGCCACGTGACCGCGGCTGTGGCGTAGGCCAGCAGCATTTGGGCAACGAGGGAGAAGACTGCTCCGGACACGACGAGCGCCATTGCGGCGGCCCGGATGCCAACCCTGCAACGCCCCAGCCAGGTGTCCAGGACGATCAGCCCGACGGAACCGAGCACCACAAGCGCTGGGACGAACTCGGACGTATAGCGATTGCACACATAGCCATACATGAGGACCGGCCCGATCAGCAGCACGGCAGCTAGGGCAGCGGGACGCAGACGGGTCGTCCCGGTCCGCCCCCGGGGCCACAGCAGGGCTACCAAGCCAAGGACCGACAGTACGGTCAACAGGGGCTCGAATGCCGTGACGCTTCCGGTGCGATACGACTGATCCAGGTAGGCACCCGCGAGCGCTGGTGGCGGACTGGAAGGGAGCGTCACCCAGGGGAAGTGGTCGACGAAGCGAATCCCGGTGGGATCAAGGTATGCCGAGAGCATTGTCGGGACGAACTGTGGCCCGGTGATGGTCCCGCCATTGTGCGCGAGGGCCATTCGACGATGCTCGTTGACCGAGGTCCAGACCTGGTCAGCAAGGGGAAACAGGTACGGGTGTCCGAACTTGTACTCGTTGAGCGCGACGGAGGCCAGGTTCGGCAGGGCCGCTGCAGCAGCCAGAACCAGACCCGGCCCTCGCCACCATCGGGCCCTGGCAGCCTTTCGAGCGCGACTACGCAGCAGCAGGAACGCGGCCACCAACAGTCCGGCGCCACTGAGCGCGAAGCCGCTGGTCGATCGCGTGAAAATCGCGGCCGTGGTGCTAGCGGTGAACCAGGCAAGCGCCGACCCTCCTGGTGCGATCAAGAACCTGGTCAACCAGTAGACGCCAGCCATCATCATCGCGAGAGACCAGGCGTAGACCTCGTGATAGACCCACGGCAGCGCCGCATCAAAGGTCACGGCGGTGCCGCCGGTCGCAGCGGCCAGCACGACCGCAGCGCCGGCGGTCTCACGCCAGGTCACGGGATCGTCGGGGCGGAGAAGGCTGCGGGCGAGCCATAGGAACCGGGCGCTCATCACGGCAAACACGAGCCAAGCTACGGCCATCGAGGCCACTGTCAGTCGGCCGTCGAACTCATGCGTCACGAGGAAGACGGGGAGGCGAACAAGGGCGGGGAAGGGTGGGAAGTACATGTAGGTGTGCCCATGGATGACGAACCCTTCGATGCCGAGGGAACCGTCAGGGACGGCCAACCGACCGGACATGAGCGCGCGGGCCTGGAGATCGAAGAAGTTTGAGCCATACCCCAGCGCGTTTGCCGTACGTCCGGGCTCGAAGCCGAAGCCGAACAGGACCGTCAAGTAGGCGGCGGCACCCGTGAGGATTCCCACCGTTGACCCCGCGACGACCCGGCCACGTGCCCCGCCGTCTGCGATCAAGCGCGTTCCAACCGATAGAGGAACTGGTAGCCGAACATCGTCGGCCAGACGCGCGTGGCGGCACGGTCCGCAGCCCCGGCGCGCTTGATCATGTTGGTGGCCAGCGTGGGGGCGTCGGCGCGGTCCAGAACGTCGATCGGTGACCCCACGACCGCGCGCTCGACAATTCTCAGGCCGCAGCCCTGAATGAGGCGCTCGAAGCTGCGCCGGGTGAAGAAGCGCACATGGCCCTGGTCCAGCGGTCCTCGCTGGTCGTAGTCGAAAAGGCCGAGCGCCGTGCGGGTGCGTGGGTACCAATGGGCGAAGTTGGGCACGGACACCAGGATCTCTCCGCCCTGCGTGGTCCGCGCGGCAAGCTCAGTCAGCAGCCGCTTGGGATCGATCACGTGCTCTAACACGTCACCGGCGACAACGACGTCGTAGTCGGCGCCGGCCTCAGCGGGAAGCGGGTCGTTCAGGTCCGCCTCGACGAACTCGTCCAGGCGGTCCGCCACCCCATCGTGCTTGACGACGTCCAGGCCAGTGACCTGGTGACCCATCGCTCGGGCGACGGCGCCGAACCGTCCGTCGGAGCAGCCGGCATCCAGAACCCGCCCGCGACGGGTCTCGTCGAGCCAGCGAAGCAGTACGCCGTGCGACGAGTGCGCTGACGGTTTCAGCTCGTATGCCGTGTCATCGACGCCCATGGAGCCATGCCCGAGACCGATCCGGGTCGCCCGATGGCGGAGTACGTCACCGACGACATCCTTCGCGTACTTCAGACCGTTGACGTGGCAGATCTCGTCGCCGTAATACGTCGGAATGGGGACCTCCGCGATGCGATAGCCGGCGTCGTGCAGGCCGAGAATCACTTCGGTGTCGAAGTCGAAGTCGTTGGTGTAGTCGCCAAGGGGAAGGTTGCGCAGCGCCTCCACCCGGTAGGCCCGGTAGCCGCTGTGCCACTCCGACAGACCCAAGCCCGTTAGGCGGTTCTGAACCGTGGTCAGGATCCGGTTGCCCACGAGCTTATAGATGGGCATCCCGCCACGGCGAGCCGCTCCACGCACCATCATCCGAGATCCGAAGACGGCGTCCGCCGTGCCGTCCACCAGAGGTTGAACCACATCCTCGATGACCTCCGGCGCGTACTGCCCGTCGCCGTGCAGGAGTACGACGATGTCCAGGCCATGGCTGATTGCCCACGCGTACCCGGCCTTCTGGTTTCCGCCGTAACCGAGGTTGCGTTCGTGCCGCAGGATGGTCAACGGCATGGTGGCGTCATCGCGATAGGCGAGGCCGATTTCGTAGGTCTCGTCCTGGCTCGCATCATCGGCGATCAACACGTGATCGACCTTGGCCTTGAACGACCCGGGGATTCGATCAAGGGTCTGTGCGAGGGTGTTGGCGGCGTTGTAAGCGACGACGAGCACCCCTATGCGAAGGTGCGGCTGGCGCGTATCGCTCGGGCAGTCTGGCATGGCACTCCGTGGGCAGCCTGGTCTCGGCCGATCCCGGGACTCGCACAAGTTATACGTGACTTGCCAGTAACTTTCTAGTTTCGACGTCGTGGGACATCTGCCATCATGTCGCCATGACCAGCCGGACCAGCCTCGAAACTGTGGACTACGCGGCTCTTGAAGCGACGCTTTCAACCGATGCTGCGGCGTACGCCGCTGGGGTTCCGTTCCCGCACATTGTGCTCGACGACGTTCTCCTGCCGGCAGTCTTCAGTGCGGCGGCGGGGGAGTTCCCGCGCAGAGATGATCCGCTGTGGAAGGGCTATCTGCATGTCAACGAGACGAAGTACTCCAACACCAGGCCCGACTTCTGGGGGCCGACCTTGCAGTCGGTTGCCCGCGAGCTGTGTTCGGACCGGTTCGTCGCCTACCTGACGGCCCTCACCGGGATCGAGGCGCTTCTTCCGGACTGGTCGATGGACGGTGGTGGCCTCCATCAGACCCTTCGTGGTGGCCATCTGAACATCCATGCTGACTTCAGCACCCACCACAAGACGACGAACTGGTCGCGCCGGGTGAACGTCCTCCTGTACCTCAACGAGTATTGGGACGACAGCTGGGGCGGGGACCTGGAGCTATGGCCCCAGGACATGAGCGCGCGCACTAGATCCGTAACTCCTGCGCCGAACAGGATGCTCGTCTTCACCACCAGCGAGACCAGTTTCCACGGCCATCCCGACCCGCTGCTCGTGCCCGAGGGCCATGCGAGGCGGTCGATGGCCCTGTACTACTTCACCGTGGAGGACGAGGTGGTGCGTCGGGCCACCAACTACCAGCCGCGTCCCGGCGATGGCCTCAAAGGGATCGCCATACGGGCGGACCGCCGGGCACTCGACCTCTATGACCGAGCGAAGGTACGCCTGGGGATCGACGACGAACGCATCCATAGTGTCCTGCGCCGCGTCCACCGGATCCGGCGGGGCCGTCAGCCCTGAGCCGGGGCCGGCTCCGTAGTCATCACTGAGGATCGACGAGTCCAACGCCAGGTCTCCAACGCGCGCAGCAGCGGACGATCGACGACTCGATCCATGACCATCGCCACGGCCAGTGAAAGGCCCATCCCAAGCACGGTACGAGCCGGCCAGGACCACGTCTCGGTGTGGAAGGCCACCAGCCAGAAGATTGGGTAGTGCCAGATGTAGAGCGGCAAGGAGACTCGGCCAAGCCACACCAGCGGCGCGCATGCGAACGCATGCCGGCTGGCCGCACGGTCAGGAAGCAGGACCACGCCCGCGACCAACGCACAGGTGGACAGAGCGATCGCCTCGCCGGGCCAGGAGAGATACGTCGGGTCGTTGCCAATCGCGAACAGCAGGCAGGTCAGCGCCGTAGCGCCCACTGCCAGAATCGCCGCCGCGTACCGCCTGGCTCGTTCCAGCAGGGGCTCTGCACAGGCCAGTAGTCCGCCCCAGAGCATGCCGTCCATCCGCGTCGTCGTCCGAAGGAGCGGACGGTACCAGCCCTCCACCGCCATGGTGTGGTGGCGCCAGGCGATCACGGCTACGAGTGTCACGGCCAGAACACCTGTCAATAGCCACACCCGACGACCGAGCAGTGCGACAAGGGCTATCAGCACGAGCGTGACCTGAAGGAACACCGAGATGTACCAGAGGTGGCCCATGTCGCTCCTGGCCTTGAGGGGGTTGTCCTCGAGGTACCAGTTCCAGGTGAACGTGGCGAGGTGCTCGGCTGTGGCCCGCGTCATTGCGTCGTCGAAATCTGGTCGGGGGTCAAGGACGGCAGCTGCGAACATGGCGGCGATGAGAAGGTAGACGGGCGCGGCGACGCGCACTGTCCGGCGGATGGCACTTCGGACCGGCTCTCCCGGACGACGCGCCGGGCGGTTCATTGCTGCCAGCTCGCCGCGAACAAGCAGGAAACCCGACACCACCAGGAAGACCGAGACGGCGAGGTTTCCACTGCGGAAGACATTGCCGGCTATAGGGAACTTGTCGATCTCGGTCATGGGCCAAAGCGCCCAACCGTGGGACAACATCACGAGGACGATCGCGATGCCCCGGAGGCCGTCCAACGCGACGAATCGCCTCGACTTCAGCGTCGCCGGAAGTCGTTCGGTGTCCTTGGACACGGGCGTCTCCGATGGCGGCATACACAAAACAATATGACCGGTTACTCGCCGGTCAAGTCGCTGCTACAGTTTCGCCACCCGGGTCCACGGCAGAGTGGCCGACCGTTGTGTGAAGGGGTTTCATCGTGCGGCGATCCGCGAGTTGGATCTTGCTCCTCCTGGGCGCCTTCCTCGCGACCGTCGCCGTCCTGGCTCTGGTGTGGGTGCCTGGCCAGGTCAAGAAGACGCCGCTCGACGTCAGCTCGGTCACCAGGCTGACGGGCACCGCCAAGCTGGCGAGCGGGACGGGCCTGGAGACCGTGAACGTCAAGGCCACGAGCACGACCCATGCCGACTCCACGGGGAGCACAGGTGACGTCGTCCTCTTCCAGAACTCGTCGTGCCTGGTCAAAGACCCGAATGGCAACGCGCCGGACTGTGTCTCGGCCGACGACCCGCAGCAGCGCCTCCTCTCGGCGAGCACGGACACTTTCGCAACCAACCGCACGTCGGGCCTGGCGGTGGCGGACTTCAAGGGGCTGCCCACAGAGGCCGAGACAAAGTCGGGCTTGGTGAACAAGTTCCCGTTCGACACCCAGAAGAAGACTTATCAGTTCTGGGATGGCTATGTGAGCAAGCCGATCGACACCACGTTCGAGGGCGTGGAGAACATCGACGGCCTGACCACCTACAAGTTCCACTACACCATCACCGATGGCGACATCCAGATCACGGACGGCGTACCGGGCAAGTTCGCAACCGACAAGACGATGTGGGTCGAGCCGCACACGGGCTCCATCATGAAGCAGACCGAGCACCAGGTCCGCACGTTCGCTGACAGCGGTGCGACGTTCCTCGACCTGAACTTCGGTTTCACTGACGCGACCATCGCCGCGAATGTCAAGGACGGCAAAGCCAACGCCAGCAAGCTCACGCTGCTCACCTCCACGGTCCCGCTCGTTGGCGGCATCTTGGGCTTGGCAGCCCTCCTGGCGGGGGGCGCGCTGCACGTGGTGGCGGGTCGCAAGGAGGACGAGGTCGCGGCGGCTCCGGCTGGGCCCTCTGGTCAGGTCGACCTGCGCAAGTCCTGATCGAGGGTCAGGCGGGTCGTGACGAAGATGGCGGTGCCGGGGACGATCCGGCCGCGGGTCGGCGACCAACCGCCCCAGGCCTCGGTGTTGCGGGCCGGCCACTGCGGCTCGACGAGGTCGACGAGGGTCAGGCCCGCCTGCGCGATCTCGCGCACCCGGTCCCCGAGGGTCCGATGGTGCTCGACGTACGTCGCTTGCCCGGAGTCGTCGCTCTCGACATAGGGCGTCCGGTCCCAGTAGTCCATGGTCGCGGTCAGCCCACGCTCGGTCGGGTCGTCGGGGAACGCCCACCGCAGCGGATGGGTCGTGGAGAACACGAACCGCCCACCCGGGCGCAGCACCCGTGCGGCCTCGCGCATCAGGGCCGCCGAGTCCGCGACGAACGGCACGGCGCCGTATGCCGTGAAGACCGTGTCGAACGACGCGTCACCGAAGGGGAGGGCGAGGGCGTCGCACTGGGCGAGCGGGACGGCATACGGACTGCCCGCATTGAGAGTCGAACCGGTGCGCAGCATCCCGAGCGACAGGTCCGTCGCCACGACCGAGCCGCCCTGCGACCGGACCCAACGCGCGCACTGGGCGCCGCCGGCGCCGATCTCGAGCAGGCGCCGGCCGCGGACGACACCGAGGAGCCCCAGCTCGGCCTCGGTCCAGCCCTCCGGACCCCAGACGAAGGCGTCGTCGCCGAGGAAGGCGCCGTGCTCCGCGGCATACGTCGGCGCCTCGGCGTCCCACCAGGTGCGGTTCGCTCCCGCCGTCTCCGGCCCATCCGCTGCTCGACGCTCCGCCCTCACCCCCCAATTATCGGGTTCTCGCGGTAGTTGGCTGCGCACCCGAGTTTCCTTCTCGGGTGCGCAAGGGAGTTGTCGGGTGCGGAGGCAGCCGAACGGCCACAGCGGGCTGAGGCCCGGTTTGTCGGCACCCTTGCGCGACCCGTAGGATGGAGGAGCACTCGCGTGTGCGTTCATGCGTGCCCGCGTTCGGGTGCACAAACTGTCCACAGCTATTTCATCTGTCCACCATCGGAGTTCCTACTACATGACTGCCAGCACGGTCGAAAAGACCGCCCCTCAGGTTGCCATCAACGACATCGGCACCGAGGAAGATCTCCTGGCCGCGATCGACGCGACCATCAAGCACTTCAATGACGGCGACATCGTCGAGGGTCGCATCGTCAAGGTCGACCGGGACGAGGTCCTGCTCGACATCGGCTACAAGACCGAGGGTGTCATCCCCTCCCGCGAGCTGTCCATCAAGCACGACGTCGACCCGTCCGAGGTCGTTTCCGTGGGCGATGAGGTCGAGGCCCTAGTCCTCCAGAAGGAGGACAAGGAAGGTCGCCTGATCCTGTCCAAGAAGCGCGCGCAGTACGAGCGCGCCTGGGGCACGATCGAGAAGATCAAGGAAGAGGACGGCGTCGTCACCGGCACCGTCATCGAGGTCGTCAAGGGTGGCCTCATCCTCGACATCGGCCTGCGCGGCTTCCTGCCTGCCTCGCTCGTGGAGATGCGTCGCGTCCGCGACCTGCAGCCCTACGTCGGCAAGCAGATCGAGGCCAAGATCATCGAGCTGGACAAGAACCGCAACAACGTGGTCCTGTCCCGTCGCGCCTGGCTCGAGCAGACCCAGTCCGAGGTCCGCACCACCTTCCTGCGCGAGCTGCAGAAGGGCCAGGTCCGCTCCGGTGTGGTCTCCTCCATCGTCAACTTCGGTGCGTTCGTCGACCTCGGTGGCGTTGACGGTCTCGTCCACGTCTCCGAGCTGTCCTGGAAGCACATCGACCACCCGTCCGAGGTCGTCGAGGTCGGCGACGAGGTCACCGTCGAGGTGCTCGACGTCGACATGGACCGCGAGCGTGTCTCCCTGTCGCTGAAGGCGACCCAGGAGGACCCGTGGCAGCACTTCGCCCGGACCCACGCGATCGGTCAGGTCGTCCCGGGCAAGGTCACCAAGCTCGTCCCGTTCGGTGCGTTCGTCCGCGTCGACGACGGCATCGAGGGCCTGGTCCACATCTCCGAGCTCGCCGAGCGTCACGTCGAGCTGCCCGAGCAGGTCGTCACCGTCGGGTCCGACATCTTCGTCAAGGTCATCGACATCGACCTCGAGCGTCGTCGGATCTCGCTGTCGCTCAAGCAGGCCAACGACGCGGCGGGCCAGGTCGAGGAGTTCGACCCGACCCTCTACGGCATGGCGGCCGAGTACGACGAGGCGGGCAACTACAAGTACCCCGAGGGCTTCGACCCCGAGACCAACGAGTGGCTCGAGGGTTACGAGGCGCAACGCGAGAAGTGGGAGAAGCAGTACGCCGAGGCCCACGCTCGCTGGGAGGCGCACAAGACCCAGGTCGAGTCCGCGGCCAAGGCCGACGCCGACGCGGCGACCGGTGGCGACACCCCGACCTCCTACTCGAGCGACTCGGCGACCTCGTCGTCGTCCTCCTCGGACAGCGGCTCCGCGGCCCCGGCCGAGGGCACCCTGGCCTCCGACGAGGCGCTTGCCGCCCTGCGGGAGAAGCTCACCGGCAACTGAGCCCAGCGGCATACGAACATCTCGTATGCCGCCCGCTCATCGAACGCGGCCCGGTCACCCCACGCACGGGGAGACCGGGCCGCGTCGCGTTGTCCGCCGCGGGAGAGGCACGATGGGCGTATGCCGCGAACCATCGCCACGAACACGACCGTCGACCTGGACGCCCTGCTGGACTTCGTCCGCCCACGTCACCAGATGGTCCTCATGACGACCCGCGCCGACGGCCGTCCGCAGGCCTCGCCGGTGACCGGGGGCGTCGACGACGCTGGGCGGATCGTCGTCTCCAGCTATCCGGAGCGGGCCAAGGTGACCAATGCCAGGCTGCGGCCGATGGCCAGCGTCCTGGTCCTCTCCGACGACTTCGGTGGGGCGTGGGTGCAGGTCGACGGCACGGTGGAGGTGCTCGATGTCCCCGAGTCGGTCGAGCCGCTCGTCGAGTACTTCCGCAACATCAGCGGCGAGCACCCGGACTGGGCCGAGTACCGCCAGGCCATGCTCGACCAGGGCAAGTCGATCATCCGCGTGACGCCGACCCGCTGGTCGCCGATCGCGACCGGCGGCTTCCCCGCGCGACTGGCCGGCTGACCAGGCGTCCGACTCGCCACGTACGGTGCGTTTCCACGGGTTTGGCCCGATCCTGCCCGGTGCACGAGCGCGAGTCGCTAGCCTGCGAACACTGACCTCAGCGGCCGCGGGCGCACGCGCCAGAGAGGGGACACGATGGCGGAGCACCGGGCTGCGCGCACGATCGACCCCGGCATGGCCACCGTCGTGGCCGCCGCACTCGCACTGGTCGGAACCGTCGTGACGGTGATCCTGCACGACGGGCCGGGCGGCGGAGGTGGTGGCAACCCGACCACGACGTCGGTGCACACGACGACCACGACGACGTCCGCGCCGCCGCCGGGTCCGGTCGTGCAGGTCGTCGCGGGGCTGTCCGATGCCCAGAAGCAGGCCGTGGACCAGGCCGCGGCCGCCATCCTCGCCGTGGGCAACCGGATGCCACTCATCGTCGAGGGTGGCTTCGACGAACGCAACGCACCGGGTTGGTCGGTCGGCAGCCACACCTACGACGGCGGGATCACCTGCACCCAGGCCATCGCCCACAAGGCGTGGAACCTCACCGTCGCCTCGACCAACGGCGGCGCCTACTGCACCGGGGGCGTCACCCAGGTCGCCAGCGACTTCGTCGTGACCATGGGGACCGCCCTCTCCACAACGGCCAACGCCGACATCTCGCTGTTCGTCCGGGCCAGCAGCGACCTGAAGAACGGCTACCAGGTCACCTTCAACCCCCAGACCCAGCAGTTCTGGGAGAACGTCATCGTCGCCGGCACGGCGACCCCGCTCATCCGACCGACCTTCACGGCCGAGATCACCAAGAACGGCGCCAACACCCTTGCCGTGCTCGCCGTGGGCACCTCGCAGACCATCTATGTCAACGACAAGGTCGTCGCGATGGTCTCCCAGGAGTCCCGGGTCTCGGCCGCGGGCCAGACCCGTATCCAGGTCCAGCTGAACGAGGCCAACGGCACCGAGACACTGTCCGTCGACCGGTTCGACATCCACGGCCAGGCCGCGCTGGGGGTCGCCTCGACGACCTCCTGACCGAGCCTTGCAGGGCTCGCCGGGTCGTCGAGCTGGAAGGAAACTCGCTCGTTCGGTGTCCTATGCCGCGCCTAGGGTGAGGCGCATGACGCTCGACTTCGATGACCATCTCGCCCGCGAGTCAGACGACTTCCTCACCGCGGTCCTCGCCGCCGATCCGGCCGCCCGGGTGCCGGGCTGTCCGGACTGGGATGCCGACGACCTGCTCTGGCACCTGGCGGAGGTGCAGCACTTCTGGGCCTACGTGATCCGGACCCGGCCGGCTCCGCCGAAGGACTACGCCGATCCGGAGCGTCCAGCGGATCGAGCCGGTATCGAGGCCTTCTACCGGGCCGCCTCTGCTGACCTGCGCGCTCAGCTGGCCGAGGCCGGAGACGAGGAGGAGGCCTGGACCTGGCACGACTCGATCCACACAGTCGGCTTCATCCGCCGCCGCCAGGCCCACGAGGCGCTCATCCACCGGGTCGACGCCGAGCAGGCGGCCGGTCTCCCCTCCGTGCTCGACCCGGCTCTTGCCTCCGACGGAGCCGTGGAGTGCATCGAGTGGATGTATGCCGGTGCGCCCGACTGGGGGACCTACGTGCCGACCGGCGAGCGGATCGCCCTGGAGATCGTCGACATCGATGCCCGCCCGGTCATCGGTCTCGGGCGTTTCAGTGGGACCGACCCCAAGTCGGGCGAGGAGCGGGACGACGAGGACCTGGAGCTGGTGTCGGCCTCCTCGACCGAGCCCGCGGACGCGGTTGTCCACGGCACCGCGGCCGATCTGGACCTCTGGCTCTGGCACCGGGGTCCGCTCGATGCGTTGACCGTGACCGGCGACGCCGCCGTGTTCGGTCGGTTGAGCACGATCCTCGGCCAGCCGGTCAACTGACCGTCCTCGGGCGACGGTCGGGTGACCCGACAATCGCCGGGAGCGCAGGTCGATAACCTGCTGACCATGTTGCGCGTCGGCCTCACCGGGGGCATCGGGTCCGGCAAGTCCACTGTGGCCCGGCGGCTGGCCGAGCTCGGTGCCCTCGTCATCGACGCCGACGTCCTCGCCCGTGAGGTCGTCGAGCCCGGCAGCGAGGGCCTGGCCACGGTCGCGGACCGGTTCGGTACCGAGCTTGTCGCCGCCGACGGGTCCCTGGACCGAGCCGCGCTGGGACGCGTCGTGTTCGGCGACGAGCAGGCGCGCCGAGACCTCGAAGGGATCCTGCATCCCCGCATCGCGGCTCGCACCGCAGACCTCCTCGAGGCCGCCCCGCGCGCGGCGACCGTCGTCCACGACGTGCCGCTCCTCGTCGAGAAGGCGATGGGCGCGGCATACCATCTCGTCGTCGTCGTGGGCGCCGACGAGCAGACCCGGGTCGACCGCCTGGTGAGCGATCGAGGCATGTCGCCCGCGGAGGCCCGGGCACGGATCGCCGCCCAGGCCACTGACGAGCAGCGCCGAGCGGCCGCCGACGTCTGGCTCGACAACGGCGCGTCCCGCGCCGGCGTCGAGGCTGCCGTCGACCTGTTGTGGGAGCAGCGACTTGCGCCCTACGAAGCGAACCTCCTCGCGGGGCAACGGGTTCGGCTCACCGGGCCGACACAGGTGGGTGGGCCCGACCCGGCCTGGGAGGGAACGGGTCGGCGGCTGACTGCGCGGCTCGGACACCTCTTCGGCCAGGTGGCCGAACGGGTCGACCACATCGGGTCGACCGCCGTCCCGGGACTCGCCGCCAAGGACGTCATCGACCTGCAGGTCGGTGTGCGAGACCTGAGCGACGTCGATGATGCGGCGCTCCTCGACCGACTGGCGCGTGGCGGCTTCGTTCTCGCTCCAGGGGTCCACGGTGACAACAGCAAGAACGGCTCGAGCTGGCCCAAGCGGTTCTTCGGCGGGTGTGACCCCGCCCAGGTGGTCCACGTCCACGTTCGCGCGACGGGCTCACCGGGGTGGGCGTGGGCCCTCCAGTTCCGCGACTGGCTCCGTGCCGAGCCAGGTGAGCGGGCGGCATACGAGAGTTTCAAGCGCGACCTGGCCGGCCGGACGGCGGACACGACGGCGTATGCCGCGGCCAAGGAGGAGTGGTTCGACCTGGCCGCGCAGCGGCTGCGGGCCTGGGTGGACCAGACCGGGTGGCAGGCCTGACCCGGACGGCCGCGGCCCACAACGGATGAACCGTCAGCCGGTGGCGCTGGCGGCGCCGTAGCGGCCACGGGAGCGCAGGGCCCAGCGGCTCGCCGCTCCCAGGGCGACGGCCGCGCCGCCGATGACGGCGGCCATGACGAACCAGCCCGGACGTCCCCACTCGATGCAGAGCGTGGTGATGAGCAGCGGGGCGACCTTGGACGCCAGCGACCAGCCCATTCCGGCAAACCCCTGATACTGGCCCTGCCGTTCGACCGGCCCGAGGCCCACGCTCAAGCCCCACTGACCGGGGCTGGAGACCATCTCGCCGACGACGTGGCTGCTCGCCCCGACGAGGAGGACGACCGCGGCTGCCAATGGCCCTGGCCTGTCGCTGAAGGCGATGAGCATGAAGGCGGCACCGATCCACACCGCGCCCCGCACATAGACCCGGGCCGAGTCGGCGACCGAGTCGACGCCCCGCGTCAGCCGCACCTGGAACAGCGCGAGGCCGCCCAGCGCCGCGCCGAAGGCCATGGCGACGTTGGTGATGGCGCGCAGGTAGCCCTCGAAGCCGATGCCTTGGCCGCATCACGACCGGGCGGAGCGACTCGGAGGCGGCTGTCAGGCGGCACCCGGGCGCACGGCATACGATCAGGGCCGTGACCAACGGCGTGTACCTCATCGACCGCACGACCGGCGCTGCCCAACCTGCCGACGAGGCCGACCTACCAGCGCTTCTCGCGCGCGACGACGCATGGGTCTGGCTGGACGTTCCCGAGCCCGACGAGGCGACCGGGCGGGTGCTCCGCGATGTCCTCAGGTGCCACCCCAAGGCCGTCGACGATGCCTTGGCGCGGAACCACATCGCCCGGATGCACCGGTACCCCGACCATCTCTATCTGGTCCTCCACCGGCCACTGTCCGGCAAGGCCGGGCACGTCCACTACCTCGAGCTGGACCTGTTCATCTCCGGCAACTACCTCGTGACGAGCCACGGCCCGCGCAACACGTCCGTGCCGCTCGAGGCGATGGTCGCCGAGACCACCGATGTCGCCGCTCGGCTCGACTCGGGTCATCTCACGCCGCGGTCGCCGACTGCCCTCGCGTATGCCGTCATCTCCTCGATCACCAATGCCGAGGAGCGGATCGTCAACGAGTTCGCCCGCGAGGTGGGGCTGCTCGAGCAGCGGGTCATGACCCAGGAGGAGGAGGGCAACCCACAGGCCTTCCTCGACGAGCTCTTCACGACGCGGCACACCCTGCTCACCGTCCTCACCATGTCGGCGCAGGGCTCGGAGATCCTCGCCCGGGCGCGCAGCCTGATGACCGAGCTGCCCGAGGAGGACCGGCACCTGCTCTCCGACCTCCACGACCAGTACCGACGACTTGCAGACATCACCAAGAGCCAGCTGGTGTTCCTCGAGGGCGTCACCGACTTCTACCGAGCGCGCAACGACACCCGGATGACCATCGCGGGGGAGCGGCTGGCTGTTATCGCCGCGGTGACCCTGCCCATCACGGCCATCTCCTCGGTCATGGGCATGAACGTCATCGTCAACGGGAGCACGCACTGGACCGCGCTGTGGATCCTGCTCGCCATCATGTCGGGGATGTCGGTCTGGCTGCTCCGGTGGGCCCGCAAGCAGGGCTGGTGGTGAGTCCGCTCGTATGCCGGGCCAGGTCAGTCCGAGCTCGCCGCCTCGGCTGACGCCTTCTTGCTGGCGGCCCTCCTGACCGGCCCGGCCTTGCGAGTCGCGGCCCGCTTGGCCAGCCCGCTGCTGGGGGCCCTGCCACGGGAGGTGACGTAACCCTCCGGGTCCTTGTCCTTGGGCGCTATCCCCGTGGCCGCCTTGGTCGACTCGTAGCGGATGAAGGCCACCGCGATCTCGTGACGCAGCTCCAGAGTCGCCTGCTGACGGAAGTCGGCCAGGTCCTGGCGCTCCTCCTCACCCATGTGGTTGCTGTTGTAGACGTTGGCGTCCGTGATGCCGGTCCACCAGGCCGCGGAGCCTGCTCGGCACCGCCGCACCTTGCGAATGGCCTTGCGGATCTCGTTGTGGTCCTTGATCGCGTCCTCGACCTCCTCGTCGACCGACTCCGCGTCCGCGCCCCCGGTGCCGAGCTTGAGCAGCTCGGGGTAGAAGTACTTCTCCTCGGCCTCGGCATGGGTCTCGAGGAGGATCTCCAACCGCCTCCACAGAGCCGCGAGGCCTTCGTGGTCCGTGCGCGGCCACTCCTCCAACATCGCGAACATGCGGCGCTGCTCGGCATGCTGATGGGCGATGATCTCGGTGATGTCCATGGGCCCATTGTGCGGGCCGCTTCCACGACGTGGCTGTCGGTGGCGCGGCATACGATCGATTCATGCGTCCGACAACCGACCTCAAGCGCCGTGTGGCTCCTTTCGAGGTCATCTCCGAGTTCCAGCCGGCCGGCGACCAGCCGACGGCCATCGCCGACCTCACCGCCCGGGTCAAGGCGGGAGAGACCGACACGGTCCTGCTCGGCGCGACCGGCACCGGCAAGTCGGCGACGACGGCGTGGCTCATCGAGCAGGTGCAGCGCCCCACGCTGGTGATGGCGCCCAACAAGACGCTGGCCGCCCAGCTGGCCAACGAGTTCCGCGAGCTGCTGCCCCACAACGCGGTCGAGTACTTCGTGAGCTACTACGACTACTACCAGCCCGAGGCCTACATCCCGCAGACCGACACCTACATCGAGAAGGACTCCTCGATCAACGACGAGGTGGAGCGGCTGCGGCACTCCGCGACCAACTCGCTGCTGACCCGTCGCGATGTGATCGTGGTGGCCTCGGTGTCGTGCATCTACGGCCTCGGCACCCCGCAGGAGTACGTCGACCGGATGGTGCCGCTGCGGGTGGGTGACGAGGTCAACCGCGACGACCTGCTCCGCAAGTTCGTGCACATGCAGTACACCCGCAACGACCTCGCCTTCACCCGTGGCACGTTCCGGGTCCGCGGGGACACCGTCGAGATCATCCCGGTCTACGAGGAGATGGCCGTCCGGATCGAGCTCTTCGGCGACGAGATCGAGCGGATCTACACACTCCACCCGGTGACCGGGGAGGTCGTCCGCGAGGAGACCGAGATGTACGTCTTCCCCGCGTCCCACTACGTCGCGGGTCCGCAGCGGATGGAGCGGGCCATCGGCGGCATCGAGAAGGAGCTCGAGGAGCAGCTGGCGCTGTTCGAGAAGCAGGGCAAGCTGCTCGAGGCCCAGCGACTGCGGATGCGCACGACCTACGACATCGAGATGATGCGTCAGGTCGGGTCCTGCTCGGGCATCGAGAACTACTCGATGCACATCGACGGGCGCTCACGTGGGTCGGCGCCCAACTGCCTCATCGACTACTTCCCGGAGGACTTCCTCCTGGTCATCGACGAGTCCCACGTGACGGTGCCCCAGATCGGCGCCATGTACGAAGGCGACATGTCCCGCAAGCGGATGCTCGTCGACCACGGGTTCCGGCTGCCGAGCGCGATGGACAACCGGCCGCTGAAGTGGGAGGAGTTCCTCGACCGGATCGGGCAGACCGTCTACCTGTCGGCGACCCCCGGCCCCTACGAGCTGGCCAAGGCCGAGGGTGTCGTCGAGCAGATCATCCGCCCCACCGGGCTGGTCGACCCCGAGGTCGTCCTGAAGCCGACCAAGGGCCAGATCGACGACCTGCTCCACGAGATCCGGGTCCGGTCCGAGAAGCGGGAGCGGGTGCTCGTCACGACGCTGACCAAGAAGATGGCCGAGGACCTCACCGACTACCTCCTGGACAAGGGGGTCGCCGTCCGCTACCTGCACAGCGAGGTCGACACGCTGCGCCGCGTCGAGCTGCTCCGCGAGCTGCGGCTCGGCGAGTTCGACGTCCTCGTCGGGATCAACCTGCTCCGCGAGGGCCTCGACCTGCCCGAGGTGTCACTCGTGTCGATCCTCGACGCCGACAAGGAGGGTTTCCTACGCTCGGCCCGGTCGCTCATCCAGACCATCGGTCGCGCCGCCCGCAACGTGTCCGGCCAGGTGCACATGTATGCCGACAAGATCACCCCGTCGATGGCCGAGGCGATCGAGGAGACCCAGCGCCGGCGCGAGAAGCAGATCGCCTACAACACCGCCCACGGCCTCGACCCGCAGCCGCTGCGCAAGAAGATCGCCGACATCACCGACCTGTTGCAGCGCGAGGACGCCGACACCGAGGCCCTGCTCGGCTCGGGTCGCTCGCAGTCTCGCGGCAAGGGCGGCAGCCGGGGAGGGCGAGGTGCGCTCAGCGCCGACGAGGGCGTGGCCACCGGCAACGTGAAGGGCCTCCCGGCGAGCGACCTGGCCAACCTCATCCAGGAGCTCACCGCCCAGATGCACCAGGCCGCGAGCGACCTGCACTTCGAGCTGGCAGCCCGGCTCCGCGACGAGATCTCCGACCTGAAGAAGGAGCTTCGTCAGATGGCCAGCGCCACGAGCTGACCGGCCTGTCGCTGGCTCAGCGTCGGGTGTCGGGTCCGCCGCCCGGCGCTCGCTGGAGTGGTGCGGCCTCAGTACAGGCCGGTGGCGTACTGCGCGCCGTAGTACTCCTCGAGCGCCGCAACCGGCTGGTCCGGCTGCTCGGTGAGGTGGGCGATCTCGGCGCGCGACGACACCGCGGTCGGGTTCCACGTCTCGGGGTGCCACAGCTGGGAACGCATGAACGCCTTGGCGCAGTGCCCGAAGATCTCGTCGATCTCGACGACGAGCGCGAGGACCGGGCGGTGAGCCTTGACGATCATCTCGTCGAACCACGGCGCATCGCTGACCAGGTGCGCCCGCCCGTTGATGCGCAGCGTGTCACCGCGCCCCGGGATCAGGAACAACAAGCCCACGTGCGGGTTCGCGAGGATGTTCTTGTAGCCGTCGGCCCGCCGGTTGCCCTTGCGCTCGGGGATGGCGATGGTCCGGTCGTCGATGACGTGGACGAAGCCGGCTGGGTCGCCCTTGGGGGAGGCGTCGCACGTCCCGTCCGGGTTGCTCGTCGCGACGACACAGAACGGGGAGGCCGCCAGCCACGCGATGTCGATGTCGAGCAGTGCCGGACGGGCCTTGTCCCGGACCCGGGGGAGGGGCTCGCCGAGGAGGTCGACGAGGGCTTCCACGGACTCGATGCGGGTGGTGCCGGTCGAGGTGGTCGTCATCGCTTCGGTCGTCATACCCCACGAGTATGCCGTGCGGAGGTTTGTGTTACCGCTCGCCCGGGCAGCCATGATGGAGCCATGACTGCCGCCGAACTGCGCACCTATGCCCTGGCCAAGCCGGGCGCCTGGCCGGATGAGCCCTGGGACGGCGACACGGTGGCCAAGGTCGGAGACAAGATCTTCGTGTTCCTCGGCGACACCGGAATCGGCGTCAAGTGTGGAGCCGGCCGGTCCGAGGCCGACGAGTGGCTGCGCGAGTTCCCGGACGACGCCACCGTGATGGCCTACATCGGACGGCACGGTTGGAACTCTCTCGGGCTTGGTGGCGCCATCCCGCTGACTGCTCTCAAAGAGGCCATAGACACGAGCTATGACCTGGTCGTCGCGGGGCTACCGAGGTCGAAGCGACCGTGACACTCCGGGTGGTCGGCGTGGCCGTTGCGTCTGCGTCGCTGGGCGGGGAGAACCCTCAGATCCGCAGACGTAGTATCCGGAGGGTGGGGCCCGTCCATGTGGTGGTCGTGAGTGTGCCGCGAAGCGGCTAAACTCACGACCACCACATGGAGGGGAGTATCCCTACGTGGTGGTCTCGTCATCACGGCATACGGCGTCACAACAGTCGCGGTATCGCCCGGGGCCACCGGTCCGCCGTAGTGGGCGGGAGAGACCTCCGGTCCGCATCGTCGTGTCCGGAAGGCTTGTCTCATGATCGTCTCACCGTGGGTCTGGTACCTCACCATCGGTATCGCTGCCGCGCTGCTCCTGTTCGACGTCGCCGTGATCGGTCGTCGCCCGCACCGGCCCAAGACCAAGGAGCTGGTGGTCGCGCTTGGGGTCTACGTCGGCGCGGCGATCGTGTTCGGCCTCGGCGTCCTGGCGCTGGAGGGCGGCCAGTATGCCGGCGAGTTCTATGCCGGGTGGCTGACCGAGTACTCGCTGTCGGTCGACAACCTGTTCATCTTCCTGCTCATCATGGCCCGGTTCGCCGTGCCGGAGAAGCTGCAGCAGTACGCCCTGATGGTCGGGATCGTCGTGGCCATCGTCCTGCGGGGCATCTTCATCGCGGTGGGTGCGGCGGCCATCAACCAGTTCGCGTGGGTCTTCTACGTCTTCGGCGCGTTCCTCATCTACACGGCGGTCAAGCTGGCCAAGGAGGGGGAGAGCGACGACGAGGAGTTCGAGGAGAACCGCTTCATGAAGGCGATGGAGAACCGCTTCCCGGCGACCGGAGACTACGTCGGCACCAAGCTGTTCGTTCAGGAGGCGGGCAAGCGGCTGGCCACGCCGATGTTCTTCGTCATCCTGGCGCTCGGGACGACCGACCTCTTGTTCGCGCTGGACTCGATCCCGGCGATCTACGGCCTCACCAAGCAGCCCTACCTCATCCTCGTCGCCAACCTGTTCGCGCTCATGGGGCTGCGCCAGCTGTACTTCCTTCTCGGCGGCCTGCTGAAGAAGCTCGTCTACCTGTCGGTGGGGCTGGCCGTGCTGCTGGCGTTCATCGGCGTCAAGCTCCTGCTGCACGCCCTTCACGAGAACACCCTGCCGTTCATCAATGGTGGTGACCACGTGAGCGTCCCCGAGATCCCGATCGCGGTGTCGCTCGGGGCGATCGTCGTCATCCTCGGCGTCACGACGGTGGCGAGCCTGTGGAAGGCCAACCGCGACGCGCGGGACGGGATCGCCGCGGCCTGAACGCTCCCCACGGGGCGCGCGAGGGTTTACCGTCGAGCGTATGCCGGTCACTGGACTCACGGGGTGGTGGGGCTTCGTCCTCGACGCGCCCGACCCTCAGGCCCTGGGTCGCTTCTACTCGGCCTTGCTCGGGTGGGAGCTGGCGCGCGAGACCCCCGACTGGGTGACCCTCAAGCCGGTCGACGGGGTGGCCTACCTCGGCATCCACGCCAACCCGGACCACGTGCCGCCGGTGTGGCCGTCGACGGCCGAGAGCCAACAGCAACAGGCCCACCTCGACTTCGAGGTCGAAGGGCTGGGAGCGGCCGTGGAGTCCGCCTTGGCGTTGGGGGCACGGCTGGCCGAGTTCCAGCCGCAGCACGACGTGCGCGTCATGGTCGACCCCGTCGGCCACCTGTTCTGCCTCTACGACACGACGATCGGCCCGGAGCCGGCGGCCGGCCTCCCGAGAACCGATCGGTCGCACTGATGGCGAAGTTCGAGAAGTCGTTCACCGGCGACCTGGACGCGTTCGTCGAGCACCTCAACCGGGCGATCCTCACGGGTAGTGTGTCCGCCTCGTCGGAGGGGGTCACCAACGCGGCCATCGGGCCGGCGCGGCTCGCCGTGCGGGTCTACGAACGGTTCAGCGCGATGGGGGGCAACCGGGTAAGTCTCAACGTGTCGACCCTGGCAGTGGGTGACCAGCTCTTCACGAGCGCGATGACCTCCGGTGGCAGCACAGCAGTCTTCTGGAAGGTCATGACGGTCGGTGAGGAGTCGTTCCTCAAGCGGGCGGTGGCTGCCATCGAGGACTTCGCGGGCTCGCAGTCGACGTGAGCCGGGTCGGGGTGAGCGTCAGGGGGTGGCGGGCGCGCCGTCGAAGGAACGCGGGACCGCCCAGGGGTTGGCATCTTGCAGGTCGGCCGGCAGCAGGCGGTCGGGGACCGACTGGAAGCACACGGGTCGCTGCCACCGCTCGATGGCGAGGGTTCCGACCGAGGTGGTCCGCGGGTCCGAGGTGGCCGGCCACGGGCCGCCGTGCACCATCGCGTGGGTGACCTCGACACCGGTCGGCCAGCCGCCGTAGAGCACACGACCGGCCCGCCCGGCGAGCACCGGAAGCAGCTGTCGCACGGCGTCGTCGTCGGCGTCGGTCGCCTGCACGGTGGCCGTGAGCTGGCCCTCGAGCCCCTCGAGCACCACGAGCAGGTCGTCGACAGAGCCGTACCGCACCACCACCCCTGAGGCGCCGAAGACCTCCTCGGCGAGCTCCGGCGCGGCCGCGAAGAGCGCAGTGTCAACCGAGATCAGCTGCGGTGCAGGCGCATTCGACCCCCCGCCAACCCCCGCGCCCACGAACGTGACGCCTGGCAGGCCCTGAAGGGCAGCCGACCCCGCGGCATACCGCTCGGCAATGGCGGGTGTGAGCATCGTCTGGCCGGTCCGTCCGGATACTTCGGCGGCGGCGGACACGATGAAGGCGTCGCCTGCGTCCCCGGTCGGCAGGAAGAGCAGGCCGGGGTTGGTGCAGAACTGTCCGGAGCCGAGCGTCAAGGAGCCGACGTATGCCGTGGCGAGCGCGGCCGGGTCGTCGACCAGGGCTCCGGGTAGGACGACCACCGGGTTGGTGGCCGACATCTCCGCGTAGACGGGGATCGGCTCGGGGCGGGCCTGGGCGCGACGAAGGAGCGCGAGCCCGCCGGCCCGCGAGCCGGTGAACCCCACGGCCTTGATCCGGGGGTCGTCGACGAGCTGCTCCCCGGGAGAGTTGCCGGCGGCGAGCACGAGGGAGAACACCCCGGCCGGCATACCCGTCCGAGCGGCGGCGCGACTCACCGCCCCGGCCACGAGCGCCGAGGTGACCGGGTGGGCGAGATGGCCCTTGACGACGACCGGGCACCCGGCCGCCAGGGCCGAGGCGGTGTCGCCCCCGGCCGTGGAGAAGGCGAGCGGGAAGTTGCTGGCCCCGAAGACGGCGACCGGCCCGAGCGGCATGTGTGTGACCCGCAGGTCGGGACGGGGGAGAGGCTGGCGGTCGGGCAGTGCCGGGTCGATGCGCACCCCACGGTGGGCTGCGCGTTCCGCCAGCTCCGCGAAGAGGCGCAGCTGCCCGGTCGTGCGCGCGAGCTCTCCGGTCAGCCGCGCGGTCGGCAGCCCGCTCTCGGTGACCGCGCGCTCGACGAGGGCGCTCCCGAGGCCGTCGATCTCGTCGGCCGCCGCCCGGAGGAAGGCTGCGCGCTCGGCCGGGCTCGTCGCGGCATACGAGGCGTACGCCGCGTCCGCTGCGGTGACCGCCGCCTCGACCTGCTCGCGGGACAGGAGCGTCACCGATGGTCCGCTGGGTTCGCCGGTCGAGGGGTCCGTCGCCTGCATCTCCCCGGCACTGCCGGGCACCAGCTCTCCGGCAAGGATCGAGTGGACGGGGTGGGGTTCCAAGTGCGCCATGCTCTGTAATATATTACAGAGCAGTCGCAGGTCGAGACGAGGAGTGATCGGGTGAGCCGGGTGGTCGTCGTCGGGGCCGGCATCGTGGGGGCAGCCTGTGCCTACTACGCCGCCCGCGCCGAATGGGACGTCGTCGTCATCGAGCGGGACCAGGTCGCCTCGGGCACGACGAGCCGGGGCGAGGGCAACCTCCTCGTGTCGGACAAGGGGGCCGGGCCCGAGCTGGACCTCATGCGCCTCTCCCGACGGCTCTGGCTGGAGCTCGCCGACGAGCTCGGCCGTGATGAGCTCGAGCTGGACGAGAAGGGTGGCCTCGTCGTCGCGTCGATGCCGGACAGTCTGGCAGCGCTCACGGAGTTCGCCGAAGGGCAGAGGTCTGCGGGTGTCGTGGCTCAGCCCGTCGAGGACCTTCGGTCGCTCGAGCCGCAGCTCGCTCCCGGGCTGGCCGGCGGCGTCTTCTATCCCGAGGACCTGCAGGTCCAGCCCGTCCTCGCCACCCAGGCCCTGCTTGCCGCGGCCATCGCTCGCGGAGCCGAGCTGCGTTGTGGCACAGAGGTTCTCGGCTTCACCTCAGGGGGTGGCGGAGACCGACCGATCGGTCGTCCGCTCCGTCTGCGGCTCGGCGACGGGTCGACGATCGACGCCGACGCCGTCGTCAACGCCGCGGGACCGTGGGGGAGCCTGCTCGGCGACGCCTTCGCGGCGCCGGTCCCGGTCCTGCCCCGTCGCGGGTTCGTACTCGTCACCGCGCCGGTCGGGCCCAGGGTGCGGCACAAGGTCTACGCGGCCGACTACGTCGCCAACGTGTCCTCCGGCGACGCCGGCCTTCAGACGTCGTGCGTCGTCGAGGGCACGCGAGGCGGCACCATCCTGATCGGGGCGAGCCGCGAGCGAGTGGGATTCGACGACACTCTGGACCCACTCGTCGTACGTCGGCTGGCCGCGCAGGCGTGCGCTCTCTTCCCGTTCCTCCGCGAGGTCCCGCTCATGCGGACCTACCGCGGGTTCCGGCCGTACTGCCCGGACCACCTGCCGGTCATCGGCCCGGACCGACGGGTTCCCGGGCTCGTGCACGCCGTCGGGCACGAGGGTGCGGGTATCGGCCTGGCGCCGGCGACCGGGCATCTCGTGACCGCGATGATCTCCGGGGCGCTGCGCAGCCGACGCGACCCGCGGAGCCCTGACGTCCTCGACGGCGTGGACGCCCGCGCGTTCGCCCCCGAGCGGTTCGCCTCGGCGGTGACCTCATGAGGGGAGCCGACGACACGACCACCTTCCAGTTCGACGGCGAGCCCATCGCATTCCGGGCCGGCCAGAGCGTGGGGGCGGCCCTCATCGCCGCCGGTCGGCTGTCCTGGCGCACGACGCGTGTCGGCGAGCGCCCGCGCGGGATCTTCTGCGGCATCGGGGTCTGCTTCGACTGTCTCGTCGTCGTCGACGGCCGGCCCAACCAGCGCGCATGCCTGACCCCGGCCCTGGCCGGCATGACGATCTCCACCCAGTCCGGGACGGGGTGGACGCCGTGACCGCGGACGTCCTCATCATCGGGGCCGGTCCCGCTGGACTGGCGTGCGCAGCAACGGTTCTCGCTGGTGGCCTGGCCGTCGAGCTGGTCGATGCCGGCCACGGTCCGGGGGGCCAGTACTGGCGTCACCCGGCTCCCGGCAGCCCGCCGGACAGTGCGCCGGGTGGGGGTACCCCCCCGGGACCGCTGCGCTTGCCCCGCGGCCTCCGGGGGAGAGGCGGGCACCCGGCATCCGACGACCTCCATCACGATCTCGGGACCTACCGTGCGCTCGTCGCCCGGTTGGAGGAGGGTGTGGCCGTCGGTCGCGCCGTCACCCGCTTCGGGCATGACGTCTGGTCCCTCACGCGCGACGGCGACGGGTGGGTAGCGGCCAGCCATGACCGGGGCGCGGGCACCGAGCGTCGCAGCCGGGGCAGGGTCGCGGTCATCGCGACCGGCGCCCACGACGTCGCCCTTCCCTTCCCCGGCTGGGACCTGCCCGGTGTCTTCACCGCCGGTGCGCTCCAGGCACTGCTCAAGGGCAACGGGGTGGTGGCCGGCCGTCGGGTCCTCATCGCCGGAACCGGCCCCTTCCTGCTCCCCGTGGCGACCGGCCTGGCACGGTACGGCGCCCAGGTCGTCGGGATCCACGAGGCGGGTGACCCGCGTGACTGGGCCGCGCACGCGCCAGCCGTCGCGCAGAACGCCGGCAAGGTCTGGGAGGGACTCACGTATGCCGCGGGGCTGGCTCGGCACCGGGTTCCAGTCCACCCGAGATCGATGGTCGTGGCGGCCCGCGGCGCCGGGCGGGTGCAGTCGGTCACGGTGGCGGGTGTGAGTGAGACGGGGGAGCCGGTGGCCGGCTCGGAGCGGGACATCGAGGTGGATGCCCTCGGTGTCGGGTGGGGCTTCTCGCCCGTCATCGACCTGGCCGTGACGGTCGGGTGCCGGACCTCGATGTCGTGGAGCGGGCCCGTCGTCGAGGTCGATGACGACCAGAGGGCAAGTGTCCCAAGGCTTTTCGTCGCAGGTGAGACGACCGGGGTCGGCGGGGCGACCCTCGCGCTCCGCGAGGGTGAGCTGGCCGCACACCGAATCCTCGCCGACCTCGGCCGCCCCCCGGTCTCCACCGAGGCCCGGCTGCTGCGCCTGCGGGTGGACCGCAGCCGGCACAAGGCGTTCGCGGCCGCGATGGCCGACGCGCACCCGATCCCCGCCGGCTGGGCCTCGACCCTCGTCTCCGAGACGGTCGTCTGCCGCTGTGAAGAGGTCCCGTATGCCGCGGTGCGACGGGCCGTCGTCGAGGAGGGGGCCGGCGACGTGCGCCAGGTCAAGCAGCTGACCCGGGCGGGGATGGGTTGGTGCCAGGGCCGGGTCTGCGAGCCGGCCTGCCGCGGCCTCGTCCGCTCGCTGGGCGCGCGGTCAGTAGCGGAACAGCCGGGTCAGGTCCGGTCCAAGGGCGGCCGGGGCGACGCCCCGACGGAGCGGCTCGTGGCGCTGCCCATCCCCTTGGGAGCCCTCGCTGATGGAGAGGTTGTCGAGCGCAGTGCTATGTAATATATTACTGATGCCGACAGCTACGAACTCACGATGGAGCACCCCATGACCGACACCACCACCCGCAAGCCCTGGCACGGCGTCATCGTCGCCACCAGCCTGCCCTTCCACGACGACCTCACGCCCGACCTCGCGGCATACGGCGACAACGTGGCCTGGCTCGCGGAGAACGGCTGCAACGGGGTCGCGCCCAACGGGTCCCTCGGGGAGTACCAGACGCTCTCCGAGCAGGAGCGGGACGCTGTCGTCGAGACCGCGGTCGCCAACGCCCCCGAGGGCTTCACGGTCATGCCCGGTGTCGGCGCCTACGGCGGTCGGGAGAGCAAGCGGCACGCGGAGAAGGCGCGCGACCTGGGCGCCCAGGCCGTCATGGCCCTGCCGCCGAACGCCTACCGCGCCGACGAGCGGTCGATCCTCGAGCACTTCGCGCTCATCGCCTCGGCCGGTCTGCCCGTCACGGCCTACAACAACCCGATCGACACCAAGGTCGACCTCACCCCGCCGATCCTGGCCAAGCTTGCCGCCGAGGGGTTCATCGTCGGCGTCAAGGAGTTCTCCGGCGACGTCCGCCGCTGCTACGAGATCGCCGAGCTGGCGCCGGAGCTCGACCTGCTCATCGGCACCGACGACACCGTCCTCGAGGTCGCCATCGCCGGCGCCAAGGGCTGGGTCAGCGGCTACCCGCAGGTCTTCCCGCAGGCCTGCGTCGAGCTGTACGAGGCCTCGGTCGCCCTCGACCTGGACCACGCGCTCCCGCTGTACCGGCAGCTGCACCCCGTGCTGCGCTGGGACTCCAAGACCGAGTTCATCCAGGCCATCAAGCTGGGTCAGGACCTGATCGGTCGCAAGGGCGGCGTATGCCGGCCGCCGCGCCAGCCGCTCGCGCCCGACACCGACGCTGTGGTCCGGACCGCGACCCAGACCCTCATCGACGCCGGAGTGAAGTAGCCGCCATGCGCTCCAAGGTCGTGCTGCACGCCGTCGACTCGCACACCGAGGGCATGCCGACGCGGGTCATCACTGGCGGCGTCGGGGTCCTCCCGGGCGACACGATGGCCGAGCGCCGGCTGCGGTTCATGGCCGAGCGCGACGACCTGCGCACCCTGCTCATGTACGAGCCGCGCGGGCACGCCTCGATGTCCGGCGCGATCCTCCAACCGCCGACCCGACCGGACGCCGACTTCGGGGTTCTCTTCATCGAGGTGTCCGGTTGTCTGCCGATGTGCGGCCACGGAACCATCGGTGTCGCAACGGTTCTCGTCGAGACCGGGATGGTCGAGGTGGTCGAGCCGGAGACGATCATCCGGCTCGACACGCCGGCCGGGCTCGTCGTCGCCCGGGTTCGGGTGGAGGACGGCGCGGCCGTCGGCGTCACCCTGGAGAACGTCTCCTCGTATGCCGCGGGGCTCGACCAGATGGTCAGCGTCCCGGGCCTCGGCGACGTACCGTACGACATCGCGTACGGCGGCAACTTCTACGCGATCGTCCGCACCGATGACATCGGCGTCGAGTGGTCCCGTGCCAACAAGGACGCCATGCTCGGCGCCGGGCTCGACATCATGGAGGCCATCAACGAGCAGGCGCCCGTCGTGCACCCCGAGGACCCAGGCATCCGGGACTGCCACCACGTCTACCTCGAGGCACCGGGCTCCACCCCGCAGCACTCCCGACACGCGATGGCCATCCACCCCGGCTGGTTCGACCGATCTCCTTGTGGCACAGGGACGTCCGCGCGACTGGCCCAGCTGCACGCTCGCGGGCTCCTCCAGGTCGGCGACACACTCGTCAACGAGTCGTTCATCGGTAGGCCGTTCATCGGCCGGATCCTCGCCGAGACGACGGTGGGGGGACTGCCCGGCATCCGGCCCGCTGTCACCGGGCGCGCCTGGGTGACCGGGACCGCTCAGTACCTGCTGGACCCGTCCGACCCCTTCCCGCGCGGGTTCCTCCTGTGAGCGCGATGGTGCCTGGCGAGGGGATCCGGACCGTCGACTACCACACCGGCGGGGAGCCGTTCCGGATCGTCGCCGAGGTGCTGGCGGAGCTGGACGGGCCGGGAACCGTTGCAGCGCGGCGGATCTGGGCCACCGAGTCTCAGCGCGTGCAGTGGGTCCGGCAGTTCCTCTGCCACGAGCCGAGGGGCCACGCCGACATGTACGGGGGCTTCCTCACCCCGCCCGACGACGACGACGCGCACTTCGGGGTCCTCTTCTGGCACAAGGACGGCTTCTCCACGGCGTGTGGCCACGGCACCATCGCCCTCGGCGCCTGGGCCGTCGAGTCCGGGCTGGTCGCGGCGCCGGAGGACGGCGAGGCGGACGTCGTCGTCGACGTCCCCTCCGGGCGGGTCACGGCCACCGTCCGCACGGTCGGTGGACGGGTCGAGGACGTCCGCTTCACCAATGTGCCGAGCTACGCCTTCGCCCATGGGGTCCCGGTCGCCACGTCGCGGGGCCCCGTCACCGTCGACATCGGCTACGGGGGAGCGATGTATGCCGTGCTCCCGGCTGCCGCTGTCGGCCTCCGGGTTGTGGGCGAGGACTACACCGACCTCATCGCCACCGGCCGCGAGATCCGCGACGCCCTGAACACGGCAGGTGTGGCCGAGCACCCGGACGACCCACGCCTGTCCGGCATCTACGGGACGATCTTCACCGAGGAGGTCGAGCCCCCGGTCGTCAAGGCCGACGGCACTCGTATCGTCCGCCAGCGCAACGTCACGGTGTTCGCCGACGGTGAGGTCGACCGGTCGCCGTGCGGCTCGGGGACCTCGGCCCGGGTCGCGCTGCTCGCCGACTCCGGCGATCTGCGCGAAGGCGACCTGCTCGTCCACGACTCGATCGTCGGGTCGCGCTTCCGGGCGCGGATCGCCTCGGAGACCACGGTCGGAGACCGGCCGGCGGTGGTGCCCGAGGTGGTCGGCACGGCATACGCCACCGGCACGTCGACCTTCACCCTCGACGAGCGCGACCCGTTGCTGCCGGGGTTCGTCCTCCGATGACCCCCGACCTGGCGATCCTCCGCGCGGCCGACGTCGCGGCCCTCGGGTCGCCCGCTGCCCAGGCTGCCGTCCGTCAGGCGCTCCTCGAGGGGCTGGACCCCGATGCGGTCACGCCACGGACGATCGTCGAGACGACCCACGGGCAGAGCCTGCTCATGCCGGCGGAGTGGGGCCGTTGGTACGGCGTCAAGCTGGTGACCATCGCTCCCGGGAACCCCGCCGGAGGGCTACCCCGGATCAACGGGCTCTATCTCCTGCACGACGCGGAAACCCTTGTCCCACAGGCACTCCTGGATGGCGTGGCCCTGACATCGCTGCGCACCGCGGCCGTCTCCCTCGTGGCGGTCCGGGACCGGTTGACCGCGTTGGCGGCGCCCCGGCCGGACGGGCTGCGGGTCGTGACCTTCGGCCGCGGACCCCAGTCCGTGGCCCACACCGAGGCCATCCGGGCCGTTGTCCCGGTCGCGACGGTCACTGTCCTCGGCCGTGCCGATGACCGAGCACCCGTCTCCGACGCAGACGTCATCGTCTGCGCCACGACGGCACGGGTGCCGCTGTTCGACTCGGCCCTCCTGGGGGACGAGTCCGTCGTGATCGCCGTCGGCTCGCACGAACCCGACGCCCGAGAGCTCGACGCGTCGCTCCTCGCCCGCTCGACGGTCGTCGTCGAGTCGCGCGACGTGGCGACGAGGGAAGCCGGGGACGTCATGATGGCGGTCGACGAAGGTGTCCTCGACCCCGCCGACCTGGTCACCCTGCGTGCGGTCGTCCTCGGCCAGGTCACACCCGCTGACGGGCGGCCGCTGGTCTTCAAGGGGTGCGGCATGGCATGGCAGGACCTGGCCGTCGCGGCCGCGGCATACGAGCAGTGGTCCGCACGCGAGGGAGTCGTGATGACGCGATGAGCGACGACCGTGCGGCATACGAGGACGGGCTCGGGTCGCTGCCCACCTTCACCGACCGGGTCAGCCTGCGCGAGCAGGTGGCGGACACCCTCAGGGGGCTGCTCATCTCCGGTCAGCTCCGACCGGGGACGCTCTACTCCGCTCCCAGACTGGCCACCGAGTTCGGTGTGTCGGCGACCCCCGTTCGAGAGGCGCTCCTCGACCTCGTTGGTGAGGGTCTCGTGGAACCGGTGCGTAACAAGGGTTTTCGCGTCACCGCGGTCGACGATGCGGCTCTGGACTCACTCGCCGAGCTGCGGGCCCTCATCGAGATACCGCTCATGACGTCGATCGCCAAGACGTGCACGGGCGAGGTCGCCGAGCGGGTCGAGTCGCTGCGTGCCCTGGCCGAGGAGACGGTGGCCGCGGCGAAGGCCAAGGACCTCACCCGGTTCGTCACCGTCGACATCGACTTCCACCTGGGTTTCCTTGCGTGCCACGGGAACCCGTATGCCGTGGACGTCGTCCGCGACCTGCGCGGCCGCTCCCGGCTCTACGGGCTGGAGGCCATGGCCGAGCAGGGCACGCTGGCGCAGTCAGGCGCCGAGCACGTCGAGATGGTCGACGCCGCCCTGCGTCGCGACGGCAAGGAGATGCGGCGGCTCATCACCGCCCATCTGGGCCATGTCCGGGACACCTGGGCCGGTCGGTCCACGGGGTCGCCGGCCCGCTGAGCCGCCGGCTACCAGTTGGCTGCCTTGGTGAGGCAGAACGGGTGGCCGTCGGGGTCACGGAGCACGGTCCAGTCGGTCGAAGGCTGCTCGGCGGGCTTGGTGGCCCCGAGCGCGGTGAGAGCCTCCTCCGCCGCGGCGAGGTCGTCGACGGCGAGGTCGAGGTGGAACTGCTTGGTGCCCGAGGTGTTGGGCCAGCCGGGCGCCTTCCAGCCCTCGACCCGGCCGAAGCCCAGCCGCTGGCCGCCGGCGTGGACGACCATCCCGTAGTTCTCGTCCGCGTAGGTGACCTCCCCGCCGAGCGCTGCCGCCCAGAACTTCGCCTCCCCCGAAGGATCGGTGCAGTCGATGGTGGTCATGGCGAGCGCAGCGAGCGCCTTGGTGTCGGTCATGGTGAAGATCTCCGTCTGTGTCGAGGCGTTGTCGGTCCAGCCTCCTAGGCTCCGAGTTGTGGGCGATAGAACAAACACGACAGTCAGTGCGACGCCCTCGTCGACCGGCGTGCTCCGTCCGGGTGCCTTCGCCCGAACTTTCGCCTTCGCCGAGACCCCGCCCGATGAGATTGCTGCCTACTGGGTGCAGTCGATCTGGTCTGTGACCTGGGCCTTCCCGCCGGGGGAGCAGCAGGTCAGCTCGGTCGTGCCCAGCCCGTCGATCTCGCTGACCGTGGAGCGGGGCGGCGGGCGCCGAGCGGGTCGACAGGGTGACGGCGTGTGGCTGACCGGCGTCGTGACTCGCCGCTTCGATGTCGTCACCGAGGGTGTCGGCGGCGTGGTCGGGATCAAGTTCCGGCCTGGTGGCTTCACAGCGCTCACCGGTGTCGATACGGGCGACCTGACCGACCGGGTGCTCTCCGCCTCCGATGTCGTGCCCGCCAGCCGGGTCCTTGCCGACCTGCCGCTCGATGCCGATCAGTCGGCTCGGACCCTGTGCGACTGGGTCGTCGCTCGCGGGCACGGGACTGACGACCGGTACGACGACGTGACGCGGGTGATGGCCTGCCTCCAGGACCCTGAAGTGACCCGCGTCGCGCACCTCTCGGAGCGCTCCGGGCTCTCGGTGCGCTCCCTCCAGCGACTGCTTCGCGCCTACGTGGGTGTCGGCCCGAAGTGGCTCCTCGCCCGGCAACGGCTGCACGACGCGATGGCCGCGATCGACGGCGGGTATGCCGGTCCGATGGCCGAGCTGGCCGCTCGCCTGGGGTGGTCGGACCAGAACCACTTCACCCGCGACTTCGTGGCCATCGTCGGCACGCCACCGGCGGCCTACCGAGAGCGGTTGAAGTCCGACGGTTGACGCCCACGAACGCCGACGCGGTGGCAGGGTGGGTGGCATGAGCGGACGCGTGGTGCACTTCGAGATCCCGGCTGACGACCCTGAGCGGGCCGTCGCGTTCTACGGCTCGGCCTTCGGCTGGGACCTGAACTCCATGCCCGGATTCGGCTACACACTGGCCAGCACCGGTCCGACCGGCGACCGCGGTCCGACCGAGACGGGCTACATCAACGGCGGCCTGCTGCGCCGCTGCGACGAGGTGCCCTCGCCGGTCATCACGATCGGCGTCGACGACATCGACGCGTCCCTGGCGACGATCGGTGAGCTGGGCGGCTCCACGGTGCGGGGGAAGGAGCCGGTGGGAGACATGGGCTTCGCGGCATACGCGAAGGACTCCGAGGGCAACGTCCTCGGCCTCTGGCAGAACGCCTGACCCACGGCCCGTCACCGACGCCGGCTCACCACCGGTCGAGGTGCAGGATCGTGTCGAGCGGTGCGCGCGGAGCCGGCCGGAAGGTCGAGCCGGTGTAGTAGGCCGTCGGCACGAGCGCGCCGGTCCAGACGTCGGCGGGCAGACCGAGGACCTCCTTCACCTCCGCCTCAAAGGTGAGGTGGAGCGTGGTCCACGCCGTGCCGAGGCCGCGCGCCCTGGCCGCGAGCATGTAGCTCCAGACGGCGGGCAGCAGGGAGCCCCACAGCCCACTCTGGTTGCCGGCGGGCAGCTCGGTTCCGGCGATGAGGCACGGCACGACGAGGCACGGCACCTGACCCATGACCTCGCCGAGGTACGCGACGCTGTCACCCACCCGCCCCTGGACGACCGACCGCTCCGCGTCGTCGGCGAAGAGCTTGGCGGCCGAACCCGAGGACTTGAGGTAGCCCTCGACGGCTCGGCGGTAGATGTCGCCGAGGGCGGCCCGCTGGTCCGCGTCGGTGACGACGACCCAGTGCCAGCCCTGCCGGTTGGAGCCGGACGGCGCCTGGATCGCGACCTCCAGGCACTCCCGGACGAGCTCGATGGGAACCGGTCGGGTGAGGTCGAGCCGCTTGCGGACCGTTCGGGTGGTCGTGAGCAGCTCATCGGGGGAGAGGTCCAGAACGTCGTCGGTCACCAGCACACCGTATGCCGGGCGGTCACTTGACGTCGTTCTGGGACGAGCCCGGAACGGAGGATGGCGATTCCTGGCAATAACGGGAGGCGGTCCGGTGGGACCGCGATGTTGGATGGGCACATGTCGATCACCCTGCAGTCCGGGGCTGCTGCTTTGCTCGATGAGATCGTCGAGGCGGTGGCCGGCTTCCAGGAGGAAGGTGCGCCGGTGCAGCTTCATCCAGGCGACCTCGGCTGGGCGTGGAGGTTCGGGTCGCAGGCCCTGGCCGATGAGCTTCGTGCATGGCGCCGAGGCGGCCGGATCCTGGCCGTCGGTGCGGTGGACGGCGGTGAAGGGCTGATCCGGATGGCGATCGCGCCGAGCGCCGACCACGACGAGGAGCTGGCTGACCGGCTGGTTGCCGACCTGTCGGACCCGGACCGGGGCGTGCTGCCTGCCGGGCGCGGGACTGTCGAAGCACGGTTCGGCAGCGCGTTCCGCGACCTTCTACACCGCAGCGGTTGGGTCTCCGACGAACCGTGGACGCCCTTGCATCGACAGCTGAAGGATCCGGTGGAGGACTGCGGCCTCAGGGTCGAGGTGCTCGACGCGGACCACGTCCAGGATCGGGTCGTCCGGCATCGGGTCGGGGTGATGCGGGCGTCCTTCCCCACCTCGACGTTCACGGTGGAGCGTTGGCGCACGATGGCCGCGACCTCGGCCTACCGACGCGGTCGATGCCTGGTCGCGTACGACCGCGACGACAACGCGGTCGCGACGACCACGGTGTGGTCGGCCGGACGGGGGCGCCCCGGCTTGATCGAGCCGCTCGGCGCGCACCGCGACCACCGGGGTCATGGCCACGGTCGAGCCATCACCGTGGCAGCGGCCGCAGCGCTTCAGGAGATGGGGTCCTCCAGCGTTACGGTCTGCACCCCGAGCAGCAACGCCGGCGGCGTGGCGGCATACCTGTCGGCGGGTTTCGACCAGCTGCCCGATGTCACCGACTTCCGTCGTCCACGCTGACCTTCGCCTCGCCCGGGCACGTTGTCATCACCGAGGCGGAGCCGCGAGGTCGGTGACCGGTACCGAGGGGTCCCCCAGCCGGGTGCGGTCGACGGCCGCGCGGGACCGGATGAGCTCCTTGATCGGGTCGATGACGTCCCAGGTGTTCATGGCGAGACCCGCGAGTACCCGACTATCGGGCGACACCCAGAAGGCGATGAACTCCCTCGTGGCCAGGTCGCCACGGATGACGAGGTCCGCGCCGGAGTCGCGCGGGACGTCGCCGGAGTACTCCATCCCCATGTCGTACTGGTCGGTGTAGAAGTACGGGATCAGGTCGTTGCCCGGCTCGGAGCCGGCGATGGCCCGCCCAGCGACCGGACCGGTGTTGAGCGCGTTGGCCCAGTGCTCCACCCGGACCGGGTAGCGCAGGACCGGGCTGTCCCACCGCGCGACGTCGCCCACGGCATACACCTTGTCGTTGGCCGTCCTCATGCTCGAGTCGACGACGATGCCCCCACCGCCGTCAACGTCGAGACCGGCGGCCACCGCGAGCTCGGTGTTGGGCTGGGCGCCGACCCCGATGACGACGACGTCGGCGGGCAGGGTCGTGCCGTCCTTCGTCGTGACGCCGGTGACCCGCCCGTCGTCGCCCACGATGCCGGTGACGCCGTCGCCGAAGCGGAACGTCACACCGTGCTGCTCGTGCAGGTCGCGGAAGACATCGCCGAGCTCCTTGCCCACGGCCCCGAGCAGGGGCGTCTCCTGCGGCTCGATGACGGTGACCGCGTTCCCTGCCTCGCGAGCCGCTGCAGCCACCTCGAGACCGATCCATCCAGCCCCCACGAGGACGACATCTCCCTTGTGGGACAACGCATCTCGCAAGGCCACCGAGTCGTCGATCGTGCGCAGCGTGAAGACTCCGTCGAGCTCCACGCCGGGCAGGTCGAGGCGACGGGCGCGCGACCCCGTGGCGAGCACCACGGTGTCGAACGCGATGCTGCTGCCGTCGTCGAGGGTCACGGTTCCGGCCGGGTCCAGCGCCGTGACCACCTGACCGATGCGGACGTCGATGTCGTGCGCGGCATACCAGTCGGCGTCGTGGAGGATCGCCGAGTCCGGCTCCTTCTTGCCCTGGAGGACCTCCTTGGACAGGGGCGGCCGGTCGTAGGGGAGGTGCTGCTCCTGACCCAGGAGGATCACGGGCCCCCCGAACCCCTCGGTGCGGAGCGTCTCGGCGGTGCGGGCTCCGGCAAGGCCGGCCCCGATGATCACGACGGTGTGCGGCATACCTCCGACCCTAGGGCCGTATGCCCGGTGAGGGACAGGGCCCCTACGTCACCAGCCGCGGGCGCGCCACTCTGCGAGGTGCGGGCGCTCGGCCCCCAGCGTTGTGTCCGACCCGTGGCCGGGATAGACCCAGGTGTCGTCGTCGTAGACGTCGAAGACCCGAGCCACGACATCGGCATACAACGAGTCGAACGACTGCCCCGGGTTCTTCGTGTTGCCGACGCCGCCGGGGAAGAGGCTGTCGCCGGTGAAGAGGTGGGTGTGCCCACCCGGGTCGGAGTAGGCCAGCGCGATCGACCCCGGCGTGTGCCCTCGGAGGTGGATCACCTTCAGCTCGACATCACCGAAGATGACGCGACTGCCCTGGGAGAGAAGGACATCCGGCGCGACCGGCAGGCCGGACGCGTCGTCGGCACCGGCATACGAGCGCGCGCCCGTGGCCGAGAGGACCGACGCCAGCGCGCGATGGTGGTCCCAGTGCTGGTGCGTCGTCACGACCTGACCCAGGCCACTGCCCCCGGCCGCGACCAGAGCGAGGATGGAAGGTGCGTCGTCGGCCGCGTCGATGAGGAGCTGTTCGCCAGTTCCTTTGCAGGACAACAGGTAGACGTTGTTGCTCATCTCGGACACGGCGAGCTTGCGGATCGTGAGTCCGGGCAGCTCACGCACGGTAGCGGGGTCGCCCGGGTGCACACCGGGTTCGTAGGCCACGGCTCAGATCCCGGTCGGCAGGGTCGGCAGCTCATCGGCCTGGACCCCCGACGGGTCCTGCCGGGCCAGCCAGAGCAGGACCCCGGCGCGGGAGCCGGTGACGTATGCCGCGCCGTCGCCGATCGTGAAGACGTCCCCCTCGTCGGTCCGCACCCGCATCGAGGGCGGCGCGTCGACGTAGCTGAGCCGCCTGACCTGGTCGGCGAGCAGCGTCGAGACCAGGTCGGAGTCGAGGTCGGCGAAGCCGAACCCCGCGTCGAGGTCGACGTGGTGGTAGACCACCTCGCGCAGCCGCAGGTCAGGGATGGCCCGGGCGTGGAAGGTCGGCCCGCCGGGTGTCCGGGGCACGACCACCTCGGCCACCTCGGGCCCGGCGTCGACGAAGGCCGCGAGGGCATCCGCGACCAGACGCGCAGTGATGGCGACGTCGTCGACCAGGTCGGCGAGAGGTCGGAAGGCGCCGGCCTCGATGTCCTCGTCACGGGACTCGACCGAGTCGTACATGGTGGCTCCGGACCCGTCGACCGCCCCCTTCGCCGCTCGGGCGAGGCCGTCGGCGTTGCGGGCGATGTGGGTCAGGACGTGGCCGCGGGTCCAGCCCGCGCACAGGGACGGCGCCGACACGTCCTCGAGCTTGCGGGCGGTCCGCAGCAGCCGCTCGGTCTGGTCGGCCAGCTGGCCCAGGGTCGTCATGGACCCGACGCTACCCGCGCCGCACGTCGCGTGACGGTCCGCGGCCGGGGGACTGACCGGCATACGGTGGATGGGTGAGCGATCCCTTCGACCTCGACCGGTTCGTGCGGGCCCAGGATGACCGCTCGACGTATGCCGGGGCGCTGGCCGAGCTGCGCCGCGGCCGCAAGGTGGGTCACTGGGTCTGGTTCGTCTTCCCGCAGGTCGGGGGCCTGGGCTCCAGCCCGATGTCGGTCCGGTATGCCCTGTCCGGTCTCGCCGAGGCCCGTGCCTACCTGGCCCATCCCACCCTCGGGCCCCGGCTCCGGAAGTGCTGCGAGGCGCTGCAGGCGCTCGGGACCAGCGACCCGGTCGCGGTCCTCGGTGGGATCGACGCGGTCAAGGTGCGCTCGTCGATGACCCTGTTCGCGCACGCCGGCGACGGGACGGACGGGCCCTTCCGGGCCGTTCTCGACCGCTTCTACGCCGGTCAGGAGGACGACGCGACGCTGGCGCGGCTCTGACCGACCGTCGACGAGCGCACGATTGAGGCGCTGTCGGTGGGGACACCTAGCATTGCGCGGGTGACTGCTGTGTCCCGATCTGCCGACCGCCCGAACCGTGACCGACTGGTCGTCCGGGGGGCTCGTGAGCACAACCTCAAGGACGTCTCGGTCGAGCTGCCCCGCGACTCCCTCGTCGTCTTCACCGGCCTGTCCGGGTCGGGCAAGTCCTCGCTGGCCTTCGACACGATCTTCGCCGAGGGGCAGCGGCGCTACGTCGAGTCCCTGTCGGCCTATGCGCGGCAGTTCCTCGGCCAGATGGACAAGCCCGACGTCGACTTCATCGAGGGCCTGTCGCCGGCCGTCTCGATCGACCAGAAGTCCACCAACCGCAACCCGCGCTCGACGGTCGGCACGATCACCGAGGTCTACGACTACCTCCGCCTGCTCTTCGCCCGCGCCGGTCGTCCGCACTGCCCGGTGTGTGGCGAGCCGATCACCCGGCAGAGCCCGCAGCAGATCGTCGACCGGCTCCTCGAGCTGCCCGAGCGCACCCGCTTCCAGGTCCTCGCGCCGGTGGTCCGGGCCCGCAAGGGCGAGTACGTCGACCTCTTCGCCGAGCTCCAGTCCAAGGGCTTCGCCCGCGCCCGCGTCGACGGTGAGGTCGTGTCGCTGACCGAGCCGCCCAAGCTGGAGAAGCAGATCAAGCACACCATCGACGTCGTCGTCGACCGGCTCGTCGCCAAGGGCGACGACACCGGGGCCAAGCGCCGGCTCACCGACTCGGTCGAGACCGCGCTCGGGCTCGCCGGCGGTCTGCTCGTCGTCGAGTTCGTCGACAAGGAGGCCGGCGACCCCGAGCGCGAGCGCCGGTTCTCCGAGCGGATGGCCTGCCCCAACGACCACCCCCTCGCCATGGACGAGATCGAGCCGCGGTCGTTCTCCTTCAACTCACCCTTCGGGGCCTGCCCGGCCTGCACCGGCATCGGCACCGAGCTCGAGGTCGACCCCGAGCTGCTCGTCCCCGACGAGGACCTGACGCTCGCCGAGGGCGCCATCGCACCGTGGGGGAGCGGCAGCGGCTCGGCCGAGTACTTCCAGCGGGTCATGGCTGCTCTCGGCGACGACCTGACGTTCGGCATGGACACCCCGTGGCGCGCCCTGCCGGCGCGAGCCAGGGAAGCCCTGCTGCATGGGCAGAACCACAAGGTCCACGTCCGCTACCGCAACCGCTACGGCCGCGAGCGCTCCTACTCCACCGGTTTCGAGGGCGTGGTGCCCTGGGTCAAGCGACGCCACGCGGAGACCGAGTCGGAGTGGAGCCGGGAGCGCTACGAGGGCTACATGCGTGAGGTGCCCTGTCCCGTATGCCGGGGTGCCCGGCTCAAGCCGGAGTCGCTCGCCGTCCTCATCGGCGGCAAGTCGATCGCCGACGTCTCCCGGCTGGCCATCGCCGACGCCGCCGGCTTCCTCGACACGGTCGACTTCAGCGACCGCGAGCGCGCCATCGCCGAGCGGGTGATCAAGGAGATCGACGCCCGGCTCGGGTTCCTGCTCGACGTCGGCCTCGACTACCTGTCGCTCGACCGGCCGGCCGGCACCCTCTCCGGGGGTGAAGCCCAGCGGATCCGGCTCGCGACACAGATCGGCTCCGGGCTGGTCGGTGTCCTCTACGTCCTGGACGAGCCGTCCATCGGGCTGCACCAGCGCGACAACCACCGGCTCATCGAGACGCTCACCCGGCTGCGCGACCTCGGCAACACCCTCATCGTCGTCGAGCACGACGAGGACACCATCGCCACCGCCGACTGGGTCGTCGACATCGGCCCGGGTGCCGGGGAGCACGGTGGCCGGGTCGTGCATTCCGGCTCGGTGCAGGGGCTCTTGGAGCACCCCGACTCGCTCACCGGGATGTACCTCTCGGGCCGCAAGGAGATTCCGACGCCCGCCCTGCGCCGCCCGCACGACAGGCAGCGTCAGGTCAAGGTCGTCGGCGCCAAGGAGCACAACCTCCAGGACGTCAGCGTCTCGTTCCCGCTGGGCAACCTCGTCGCCGTGACCGGGGTGTCCGGCTCCGGCAAGTCGACCCTCGTCAACGACATCCTCTACAACGTCCTGGCCAACAAGCTCAACGGCGCCCGCCACGTGCCGGGGCGGCACAAGACGGTGACCGGGCTGGAGCACCTCGACAAGGTCGTCCACGTCGACCAGAGCCCGATCGGCCGCACCCCACGATCCAACCCGGCAACCTACACCGGGGTCTTCGACCACGTCCGGCGCCTGTTCGCCGAGACGACCGAGGCCAAGATCCGCGGCTACCAGCCGGGGCGGTTCTCGTTCAACGTCAAGGGTGGGCGCTGCGACAACTGCTCCGGTGACGGCACGATCAAGATCGAGATGAACTTCCTCCCCGACGTCTACGTCCCGTGCGAGGTCTGCCACGGGGCCCGCTACAACCGGGAGACGCTCGAGGTCCACTTCAAGGGCAAGACGATCGCCGACGTCCTCGACATGCCGATCGAGGAGGCGGCCGACTTCTTCGCGGCGGTTCCGGCCATCGCCCGGCACATGACGACGCTCAACGACGTCGGCCTCGGCTACGTCCGGCTCGGCCAGCCCGCACCGACCCTGTCCGGTGGTGAGGCGCAGCGGGTCAAGCTGGCCTCCGAGCTGCAGAAGCGGTCGACCGGCCGCACCATCTACGTCCTCGACGAGCCGACGACCGGCCTGCACTTCGAGGACATCCGCAAGCTCCTCGGAGTGCTCCAGGGCCTCGTCGACAAGGGCAACACGGTCATCGTCATCGAGCACAACCTCGACGTCATCAAGAACGCCGACTGGGTCATCGACATGGGCCCGGAGGGCGGCAACGGCGGCGGCAAGGTGATCGCCGAGGGCACACCGGAGCAGGTTGCCAAGCTCGAGCACTCGCACACCGGCCGGTTCCTCGCGCCCATCCTCGCTCGCACCGCGCGCTCGACCTCACGCACCGGAGTCGGTGCCACGAAGGCCGCTCCCGCCAAGAAGGCTGCTCCTGCCAAGAAGGCCGCCGCCAACAGCCCGGCGAAGAAGACGGTCCCGTCGAGCGCCGCGGCCCGCAAGGTGGCCGGGGCCAAGCCAGCAACCACACAGGTTGACCACAGCCGCCGGGCAGGGTGACCCGGCATACTTGCCGGTCCTGCCAGCCCTCCCAAAGGACCCGAACGTGACTTCCTCGATCCCGCCCGTCCTCTGCGGTCGTCGGGCCGCCCTGATCGCGGCCGGCGTGGTCGGCATCGGCGGGCTGGCGGCCTGCTCCGGCGGGTCGTCCAGCGCCCAGGGCCAGGGCGGCGGCCAGACCGGCGGAGCCGCCGGCGGCTCGAACCTGGCCACCAAGGCCGACATACCGGTCGGCGGCGGCAAGATCTTCGCCGCCGCCGGCGTCATCATCACCCAGCCGACCGCCGGGACGTTCAAGGCGTTCAGCGACATCTGCACCCACCAGGGCTCGGCGATCGACCAGGTCTACGACGGGGTCATGGAGTGCCCACTGCACCACAGTGAGTTCTCGATCAAGGACGGCTCTGTGGTCCAGGGCCCGGCCACCCAGCCGCTGCCCGAGAAGACCGTCACCGTCACCGGCGACAACCTCTCGGTCGCCTGACAACCCTCGACCCCGCCCCGCACCTCCCCGCCGCCCCGCACCTCCCCGCCTCAAGTTATCGGGTCCTCGGGGTAGCGCCCAGTGGACCCGAGTTGCCTTCTCGGGTGAGCCGACAAGTTGTCGGGTGCAGAGGCTGACCAGCCGCGACCGGCCAGCCGCCGACGCGGCATACGGGGCTGTCGGACGGGGCTCATAGAGTTCAGGTGTGGCTGACCCGTCGACCTACCGTCCCGCGCCCGGGACCATTCCGGTCGATGCCGGGGTCTACCGGTTCCGGGACAAGGACGGCCGGGTCATCTACGTCGGCAAGGCCAAGTCGCTGCGGCAGCGGCTCTCCTCCTACTTCCAGGACATCTCGGCCCTCCACCCGCGCACGGCCACCATGGTCACGACGGGCGCCAGCGTCGAGTGGACCACTGTCGCCAACGAGGTCGAGGCGCTCCAGCTCGAGTACAGCTGGATCAAGGAGTTCGACCCCCGCTTCAACGTCAAGTACCGCGACGACAAGTCCTACCCCTACCTCGCGGTCACCCTCGGCGAGGAGTTCCCGAGGGCACAGGTGATGCGTGGCGCCAAGCGCAAGGGCACCCGCTACTTCGGGCCCTACGCCCACGCCTGGGCGATCCGCGAGACCCTCGACCTGCTGCTCCGCGTGTTCCCGATGCGCACCTGCTCCTCGGGTGTCTTCAAGCGCGCCGGGCAGGTCGGGAGGCCCTGTCTGCTCGGCTACATCGACAAGTGCTCGGCACCGTGTGTCGGGCGGGTCGACGCCGACGAGCACCGCGCCATCGCCATCGAGTTCTGCGACTTCATGGGCGGCGACACCGGCAAGTTCGTCAAGCGGCTCGAGCGGCAGATGAAGGCCGCGGCGGGAGAGCTGGAGTTCGAGCAGGCGGCCCGCCTGCGCGACGACATCGGTGCCCTCCAGAAGGCGCTCGAGCGCTCCGCCGTGGTCCTTCCCGACGGCACCGACGCCGACGTCTTCGGCCTCGCCGACGACGAGCTCGAGGCCGCGGTCCAGGTCTTCCACGTCCGCGGCGGACGGGTCCGCGGCCAGCGCGGCTGGGTCGCCGAGAAGCTGGAATCGGAGCTGCCCGAGGTCATCGAGCACCTGCTCCAGCAGGTCTACGGCGGCGAGGCGGGCGAGGCGGTGCCGCGCGAGGTGCTCGTCCCGATCCTTCCCGACGACCACGAAGCGGTCGAGGCGTGGCTCTCCGGGCTGCGCGGGTCGCGGGTCAGCCTCCGCGTCCCGAGTCGCGGCGACAAGCGCACCCTCATGGATACCGTGCGGCGCAACGCCGAGCAGTCCCTCGCCCGGCACAAGGTCGCCCGCGCGGGCGACCTCACCGCACGCAGCCAGGCCCTCCAGGACCTGCAGGACCACCTCCACCTCGACGAGGCGCCGCTCCGGATCGAGTGCTACGACGTGAGCCACGTGCAGGGCACGCAGGTCGTCGCCTCCATGGTCGTCTTCGAGGACGGCCTGGCTCGCAAGTCCGAGTACCGCCGGTTCATCGTGCGCGGCGACGGCGAGGGCGGCGGGTTGGATGACACGGCAGCGATGCACGAGGTCCTCACCCGCAGGTTCCAGCGGTACCTCGACGAACGCGAGAACGCCGGTGACATCGAGATCGCCGACGACGGCGGACTCGACGGCGAGGCACGGGTCGGGGGGCCTATCGACGAGGTCACCGGCCGCCCGCGCAAGTTCGCCTACCCGCCGAACCTCGTGGTCGTCGATGGTGGTCTTCCGCAGGTCAACGCGGCGTATGCCGCCCTCTCGGCGATGGGGATCGACGACGTGGCCGTCGTCGGGCTCGCCAAGCGACTCGAGGAGGTCTGGGTGCCGCAGGAGGACTTCCCCGTCATCCTGCCCCGGACGAGCGACGGTCTCTACCTCCTGCAGCGGGTCCGGGACGAGGCGCACCGGTTCGCCATCACCTTCCACCGGCAACGGCGGTCCAAGGCCATGACGGCCAGCCAGCTGGACGGCATACCCGGTCTCGGTGAGGCAAAGCGCAAGGCTCTCCTTCGCCATTTCGGGTCTCTGAAGCGGGTTCGGGCGGCGTCGGTCGCCGAGCTGCAGGAGGTCTCCGGCATCGGACCGAGCCTCGCGGCCACGATTGCGGCAGAGTTGTCCTCGCAGGCCGCGCCCGAGCCTGCTGTCAACGTCATGACCGGAGAGGTGCTGAGCGACCCGTGAGCGACCCGGAGACGCCGCCGGTGTCCGACCTGCCCGATCCTTCGGTCCCGGCTGACCCCTCGGGGCCGAGCTCGCCCGATGCTGCGCCAGCCCAGCCCGAGATCATCATCCTCACCGGGATGAGTGGGGCGGGCCGGTCGACGGTGGCCAACGTGCTGGAGGACCTCGGGTGGTTCGTCGTGGACAACCTGCCGCCGCAGCTGCTCCGCCAGCTGGCGGAGCTGGCCGGGTCCTCGGGCCGCGACCTCACCCAGATGCGGGTGGTGGCCGTGGTCGACGTCCGGACGCGCGGCTTCTTCGACCACCTCGCGGGCGCGACGCGCGCCCTGGAGGAGGAGGGCTGGCATCCCACCGTCGTCTTCCTCGATGCGACCGATGAGGCGCTCGTCCGACGCTTCGAGAGCGTCCGGCGCCCACATCCCCTCCAGGGGGACGGCCGGCTCCTGGACGGGATCACCGCCGAGCGAGCTCGCCTGGCGGACCTGCGGGCCGAGGCCGACATCCTGATCGACACCTCGGGCCTGAACGTGCACCAGCTAGGCCGCAAGGTCGGGCCGCTCTTCGCCGGCGCCGCCGGCCCCTCGATGCGGCTGGCCGTCATGTCCTTCGGGTTCAAGTACGGCGTCCCGCTCGATGCCGACTTCGTCTTCGACATGCGATTCCTGCCCAACCCGTTCTGGATCCCCGAGCTGCGATCTCAGACCGGCCTGGACGCCGACGTGGCCGAGTTCGTCATGGCCCAGCCCGGCGCCGAGGAGTTCATCGACCGGGTCGCCGACCTGATGGAGCCGGTCACAGTCGGCTACCGACGCGAGGGCCGTCGCTACGTCACTCTCGCCGTGGGGTGCACTGGTGGCAAGCACCGCTCGGTGGCGATCTGCGAGGCGCTCGTGCGCCGGCTGGCCAACGAGTCGGTGGAGACCTTCGCGGTGCACCGTGACCTGGGTCGGGAGTGAACGCCCCCATGACCGGACCTCGTATCGCTGCCCTCGGGGGAGGCCATGGCCTGGCAGCCTCGCTCCGGGCGCTCCGACTGGTCAGTGAACACATCACGGCCATCGTCACCGTGGCCGACAACGGCGGGTCGAGCGGACGCCTGCGTGACGAGCTCGGGGTGCTTCCTCCCGGAGACCTGCGCATGGCCCTGTCCGCCCTGTGCGACGACACCGAGTGGGGTCACACGTGGCGCGACGTGCTGCAGCACCGGTTCGAGGGCAGCGGTCCGCTCGGCGGACACGCCCTCGGCAACCTGCTCATCGTTGCCCTCTGGGAGCTCAACGACGACCCGGTGGTCGGCCTCGAGCTGGTCGGGCGGCTGCTCGGGGCCCGCGGCCGCGTCCTGCCGATGGCTTCGGTGCCGCTGTCCATCTCGGCCGACGTCCTCGGGGCCGACCCGGCCCGGCCCGATGACGTGACCGTCGTCGAGGGCCAGGCGCAGGTGGCCACCACGCACGGCGAGGTCTGCGGCATACGGCTCACGCCCTCGGACCCGCCGGCCTGCGAACCCGCGCTCAAGGCGATCCGCAAGGCCGACTGGGTGATCCTCGGGCCGGGCTCCTGGTTCACCTCGGTCATGCCACACCTGCTCGTGCCCGACCTGCTCCGCACGCTCCTCGAAACACGGGCTCGTCGCATGCTCACCCTCAACCTCGAGATGAACACCGGCGAGACCGCGGGGTTCTCCGCTGCGCGGCACCTCGAGACGATGGCGACACATGCGCCGGACATGCGCTTCGACGTGGTTCTGGCCGACCCCAGCGTGATCGACGGGGAGAGTGCCCTTCGGGCGGCCGCCGCCCGGCTCGGTGCCGAGGTCGTCGTCTCACCGGTGGCCAGCCTCGGACAGCCGGGGCAGCACGACTCGCTCCGTCTCGCTGCGGCATACCGCGATGTCATCGGAGCAGCCGGGTGAGGGCTCGTCGGGTCGTTCGGGTGCCTGCCCGAGGGGCACTCGGGGCGACGACGATGGCAGGATGTCCGCCATGGCGATGACGGCGAAAGTAAAAGATGAGCTGAGTCGCTTCGAAGTCACCAAGCCTTGCTGCCGCAAGGCCGAGGTGGCGTCGATGATCCGCTTCGCCGGCGGCCTGCACATCATCGGGGGACGGATCGTTGTCGAGGCCGAGCTCGACGGCGCCAATGCGGCGCGACGGCTGCGGCGCAACCTGTTGGACCTCTACGGCCACCAGTCCGAGGTGCTCGTGCTCGCGGCCGGTGGGCTGCGCAAGGGCAGCCGCTACGTCGTCCGGGTGGTCCAGGATGGCGAGGCTCTTGCCCGACAGACGGGGCTCATCGACGCGCGCGGGCGCCCGGTGCGCGGGCTACCTCCCAAGGTGGTGTCCGGAGCCGACCACGATGCCGAGGCCGCCTGGCGAGGAGCCTTCCTCGCGCACGGTTCGCTGACCGAGCCGGGACGCTCCTCGGCCCTGGAGGTGACCTGCCCCGGGCCCGAGGCCGCCCTCGCGCTCGTCGGCGCGGCGCGGCGGCTCGGCATCCAGGCCAAGGCCCGCGAGGTTCGCGGGATCGACCGGGTCGTCATCCGGGACGGAGACGCGATCGGGGCCATGCTCACCCGACTCGGTGCCCACGAAGCCGTGATGGCGTGGGAGGAGCGACGGATGCGTCGCGAGGTCCGGGCGACCGCCAACCGGCTGGCCAACTTCGACGACGCTAACCTGCGGCGCTCCGCCCGCGCCGCGGTGGCTGCGGGTGCGCGGGTCCAACGGGCCCTGGAGATCCTCGGTGAGGACGTGCCCGACCACCTCCGTGAGGCCGGGACGCTGCGGGTGGAGCACAAGGAGGCTTCGCTGGAGGAGCTCGGCCAGCTGGCCAACCCGCCGATGACCAAGGACGCCGTGGCCGGCCGGATCCGGCGGCTGCTCGCCATGGCCGACAAGCGGGCGCAGGACCTGGGCATCCCGAGCACGGAGTCCAGCCTCACAGCCGACATGCTCGACGCCTGACCCGCAGCCGAGCCCGACCCCTTCTCGACTTTCCCGCCCCATCCGGGAAAGTCATGTTGGCAAGGGAAGTCAACCCTTGCGAAGATCACGTTCCCGCCCCATCCGGGAAAGGTGAGGTAGCCGGGACGGGGGAGGTTACCGGCCCGTACTGTGGACCCCGTCGTCCGGCGGGTGGACACCCAATAGGCTGTGACGCGCCCCACATGCCGCACGCAGACGGCATACCTCTGCTCCCTCTCGGAAGGCTCCGCACTCGTGACTGTTCGTGTTGGTATCAATGGTTTTGGCCGGATCGGCCGCAACTTCTACCGGGCCATCCTGGCGTCGGGTGCGGACATCGAGGTGGTGGCGGTGAACGACTTGACCGACAACAAGACGTTG